>Ga0172362_10002979_pt1 | contig 14686 bp, 16 predicted proteins | sample LakKivs1_kivu2a2_FD_114534 | JGI IMG/M metagenome (GOLD analysis project Ga0172362, IMG submission 114534) | Sediment microbial communities from Lake Kivu, Rwanda - Sediment s1_kivu2a2 | ecosystem: Environmental > Aquatic > Freshwater > Lake > Sediment | place: Rwanda: Western Province, Lake...
CAGTACGACAAAGCATCAAAAGAGATGGATCGTCCAAAGTCTAAGGTTGAAGAAGACATGGACGATTTTGCTAAGCGAGCGAAAGAGCGAGCAAAGCTTAAGAAGATGAAAACAGGCGGCATGGTCGACAAAGTCGGTCGTGCTATGAAAAAACCAACTGCCGACGCTAGGGGTCGTGCAATGAGAGCCGCTCCGCGCGGTAGATGAAAGGAAATATCATGTTAAAAAAAGCAATGAAGGCAGTATCCAAAACCGGTAGTCTTGTAAAAAAAGCAACCCAAGGTGCTCTGGCTGGCGTAAAACGAGCACGAGCAGCTTCACCCAGCTCACCCGAGAGGCCGGTGTCACCCCCACCTCTCGCCAGAACCGGCGGCTCAAGAGGCCCTCTGGCGAAGGTTATGGGGAGAGTATTTTCTAAACGTAAAGCCAAGATTGATCCTGAAGCAGGTACAGGTGTAGGCGATGGTGGCGGAGGCCCTGGTTTTGCGTTTAAAAAAGGTGGTTCGGTCAACGAGGACAAAGTAGGCCGTGCTATGAAAAAAACCGATGCCGACGCTAAGGGCCGCGCAATGTCTAAAGCAAAAGGCATGATGGCTGGCGGTATGGCAAAAGGTTATGCTGGCGGTGGCAAAGTTGCTGCAGGCAAAGCAACTCGTGGTTACGGCGCCGCTCGTAGAGGCTCTTAATTAATGTCTTATCTCATTAGCAACATCCCGTACTTTAAGTGCTGGGTAAGGCGTGAGTTTACGAACATGCACCAAAATTATCATGGTGAGTATCTGCACGCTTTGGCGATCGCAGTAACCACCATGCCGGATCGATGCTTGAGCTTTCAGCTTGTGTTTACAGGTTGCGAGAGTCAAGTAGATGGGTCAGAGAACGTGCATGGTGGGGCCATGTGGGCAAGGATGCCTATCACAGCCTTGGTGGGGGACATTCCTGTAGAAGAGTGGCCGGAGCGCATGCCAACGCATCTAGCTCAGCCTTGGGATTGTCCCTCTCACCACCATACCGTGCTTAAATTTGCTCGAACAAGCCCTAGTCCTTGGCTGTGCAAAATAAATGGGGAGTTCTATACCGGACGGTACTTGTTTACAGTAGATTATGCTGAGAGTGAGGTAGCGGACTGCCCCGCACAGCACAAGCAAAGCCATGTACTGGTATTGACCGATGCGGAAAAGTGGACTGGCAACATAGTGGCTTTGCCAAACAACAGGGTTCGAGTAACGAGCCCTGCTTATTGGGTAACAGGAGAAGGTGCTCCGGACTTTAAGCCTAGCCAGTGGGTGCATTGTGCAGAGCAAGATGACACGTACATGGACCCGTCAATTGTTTTTGATAACCTTTACAAAAAATGACAACCTCAAACACCTTTGACTTTGACCTAGCCATTGATGAGCTGGTTGAAGAGGCATTCGAGCGCTGTGGCATGCGTGTCACAACAGGCTATCAGCTCTCGTCTGCCCGTAGGTCTTTAAATCTTTTGTTCTTAGATTGGGCCAATCGTGGCTTAAATCTTTGGACGATTGAACGTGCGTTTACAACGCTTACCCCAGGTCAAAACTACATTGATCTTGATGACAATGTTGTCAATGTGTTAGAGGCAGTGATTAGAGACAATACTCAATCGCCGTCCACAGACATCAGCATTGATAGAATTAGTCGAGCTGAATATTTAGACATACCAGATAAAACAACAACAGCTCGTCCCGCACAGTTTTATGTGGAACGGACAATTACACCAAGGGTGTATTTCTATCCCGCTCCTAGTTCTGGATACGTATTTTTCCATTATCGGATTAAGCGCATTCAAGATGCTGGAGAGTACACAAACACAACGGATGTAAATTTTAGATTCTTGCCTTGCCTTGTAGGTGGGTTGGCATATTATTTATCCGTTAAATTTGCACCCGAGCGGGCGCAAGCCTTGAAGCTTATGTATGAAGAAGAGTTTTCTAGAGCTGCTGCGGAAGATCGGGATTCAGCAAGCGTAAGGTTTGTACCTCAGTTGGAGTATTGATGTGGCTTTCGCTGCCGGCAAATATGCCCTTGGAATCTGCGACTACTGCGGTCAGCAGTACATGCTGCGTGATCTTAAAAAAAATTGGCGTGGGTTTAAAGTTTGTGAGGCAGATTATGAGCCCAAAGAACCCCAGCTTGAGCCATTAAAGTACAATGGTGATGCAATTGCTTTGTACCAGCCGCGCCCAGATATCCCAGCTTCAATGGATGTTTTTTTGGCCGTCCCGGGGGATACGTTCTTCACTTCGGTTGGCATGATGCCTGCCCCTCTTAATAAGCCTATTGTGGGTGTCGCAAGTGCCGGAACTGTACAGGTGGTGATCACATGACCTACGATGAGCTTGTAACCAACATTAGAAACTACATGGAAACGGACAGCAATGTCCTGTCTAACCCTGTCATTAACACATTTATTTTAATGACAGAAAACAAAATCCTTAGGGAAATTGACCTTGAGGTGTTTCGGCAAAACTCCCTTGGAACATTGACTGCTGGAGATAAATTTCTAACTATGCCGGATGATATTTTGACGCATCGGTATATGTTGGTTAAAAACGTTCAAACGAATGTAGAAAACTTTTTGGACTTTAGGGATGTTTCTTTTCTTAAAGAGTACTGGGAGGATAGCACTATTATCGGTATTCCAAAGTACTACGCTGTTTGGAATCAAAACACGTTTTTAGTCGCCCCAACTCCAAATGCTTCTTTAACAGTAGAACTTGGTTATATTAGAAAGCCTGCTGGATTAAGCGCAACTAATCAAAATACGTGGTTAAGCATTAATGCCCCGGAGGTTCTTTTGTATGGCTGCCTTGTTCAAGCATACAGTTATACAAAAGGGCCTTTGGACATGCTTGGTTACTTCACAAACTCGTACCAACAAGCTATTGCTGGCTTGGGTATCGAGCAACAGGGACGCCGCAGACGTGATGAGTACAGAGATGGACTCATTCGTACCGAGCTCCTTGCAAGCAACCCTATCAGTCCAAATGAGGCAAACGGATGACAAAAGTACCTGATTTATCTGGAAAGACAGTAGCAATTGTGGCAATGGGTCTTAGCCATAAAGAATTTGTATTGGCAAAAACCCACTCACAACAAATAGATGAAGTTTGGGCGATCAATGCTATGGGAGGAGTAATCTATCACGATCGCATGTTTATGCTTGATCCAGCCAGCAGATTCTTAGATTCTGAGGATGCTGGGACTCAAACAGGAATTATGCGAGACGTTCTTAAACGCCATCCTGGCCCAGTTTATACCTGCGAATTAGATAAACGGTGCCCCGGTCTTGTAGAATATCCGCTAGAGGAAGTGGTCAATTCCGTGGGAACTTGGTATTTAAATAACACGGTTGCATTCACAATTGCTTTTGCAATTGCAGCAAAAGTCAAAAAACTAATGGTTTATGGAGTCGATTTTTCATATAGAGGTAACGTACATTTTGCAGAATCAGGGAGAGCTTGTTGCGAATTTCTGCTTGCAAAAGCAATTGAAAGAGGTATTCAGGTTGGAATTGCAAATGAATCTTCTTTGCTAGATACCAACGTGCATCCTAAAGAAAAATTGTACGGCTATCACAGACTTAAAGACACCTTTGTCTTTACCATAGAAAATGACGGCAAGTTTAAAAAGCATGTTTATTCGGAGATAGCTGCTATACTTGAGTCTGAACGCCAATATTTACTTCCCCCGGAAGCGGTGAGGAGTTAAAATGGTAGAGATGAAAATGGGCACTTTGTTGACCCCAATGGTTAAGACCAGCGATTACGGTGGTCTGTCGATGGAAGATTTATCAGAGCTTTGCGCGGACAGGATTGTCGAGATTGCAGACTCTGCGCCCCCAGAGATACGGGAGCAAGCAAGGCTGTTCAAGGAGCATCTTATAAAATTACTTCTTGAATATTTTAACCGTGCAGCGCATTCCGAAAGGGCTCGTTGCATTCAAATTTGTGCTCGGGGCGGACATGTGGACGCTGCCGACATTTTAAGGAGAATCTGAAATGGCATTTACCGGTAACTTTATGTGTACGTCCTTTAAGTCTGAAATCCTTAGGGCCGTGCACAACTTTGCAACTGGCTCTGGTCAAACATTTAAAATGGCTCTGTACACCAACAGTGCTTCTTTTACTGCTGCAACTACTGCCTACACTACGACTAACGAGGTCGCTGCTTCTGGTTCGTATACCGCCGGTGGTGGTACGCTGACCAAGCTTGGTGTTACGACTTCCGGAACGACCGCTTTAACGGACTTTTCGGATCTGTCATTCACCTCCGCGACCATCACTGCTCGTGGTGCTCTGCTTTACAATGACACCGCAACTGGTGATCCCACTGTTGCAGTGCTGGACTTTGGTTCGGACAAGACTTCTACGTCGGGTACGTTTACCATCGTTTTCCCAGCAGCTACTGCTACTGGGGCAATCATTCGTATTGCTTAAGGAGTAAGGTATGCCCCTCGTGCTAGCTGACCGTGTTCAAGAGACCACGACAACCACTGGCACGGGGACCTATACCCTTGCCGGTGCTGTAACTGGATTTCAATCTTTTGCCGTTATAGGTAACAGCAATACGACGTATTATGTTGCTACTAACAATAGCGACTGGGAAGTGGGAATTGGAACCTACACTTCGTCAGGTACAACTTTAGCTCGAACAGCAATTCTTGCTTCTTCTTCGGCTGGAAATGCGGTTGATTGGGGAGCAGGAACTAAAAATATTTTTGTTACCTATCCTGCTGGCCGTTCGGTATACACCGAAGGAGGAAGCATTGGAACGGGGGTTGCTGCAGCATTAGACATTGACGTTGGAACTGCTGGAGCATTTGTTGTAAACGGTGGGGCGCTTGGTACACCATCTTCTGGCACATTGACTAGTTGTACTGGATTGCCAATTTCAACCGGGGTATCTGGTCTTGGTACTGGTATCGCTGCCTTCTTAGCTACACCAAGTTCTGCCAATCTTGTTTCAGCGGTTACAGATGAAACAGGATCAGGATCTCTTGTTTTTGCAACATCTCCAACCTTGGTTACCCCAGCATTGGGCACTCCATCTTCTGGAACATTAACTAGTTGTACTGGATTGCCTCTTTCAACAGGCATAACCGGAACTCTTGCAGTCGCAAATGGCGGCACAGGCATCACCTCATTTGGTACGGGCGTTGCAACTTGGCTCGGGACTCCATCGTCTGCAAACTTAGCCGCTGCGGTTACAGATGAAACAGGATCAGGATCTCTTGTTTTTGCCACATCTCCAACTTTGATTACCCCAGTATTGGGCACTCCAACATCTGGAACGTTGAGCAACTGTACTGTTGACGGAACGGACTCTGTTGGGTTTAGGAACATTCCGGTAAATTCTCAATCCGCTGCATACACTTTAATTTTGTCTGATGCGGGGAAGACCATTCTTCATCCCATAACAGACAACAATACAAGAACGTTTACAATACCAGCGAACGCAAGTGTCGCTTATCCTGTGGGAACAGCGATTACTTTTGTCAACCTTATAAACACCGTGACGATATCTATTACCACTGACACCATGTACTTAGCAGGAGCAGGAACAACGGGTAACAGAACACTAGCTGTATATGGCATGGCTACGGCAGTGAAAGTCACGTCCACTTCGTGGATTATTTCTGGTAATGGCTTAACCTAAGGAGCTAACTAATGGCTGGTATAGCTCAAGGGCTTATTGGATCGTTAAAAACTGCAGCTTCAGGTCTCCCTGCGGGGACCATTTTAATGTTTGATAGGACCAGTAATCCTCCTTCTAGGCCTATACCATCAGGATGGTCCGCGTTTACATCTGTTTCAGGTAGCCCAATAGAACGAATGGCAATTAGGGGGTCAACAACTCTTGCTCGAAACGTAGGCACTAACGGCGTTTTTTCTTTTACAGTAAGTTCAAGCACCATGGATACGCAGGGGGGCCATCTTATCCCTGTGCCATTAAACAGTTTTGGCCCAGGAATTGGTTCTAACCCTTTGAATACCCAAAATGGACCCGCTCCTTTTGTAGCAGCAAATCCTTTTGGGGCACATACCCATTCAATACCCTCAGGCACTAAAGGACCATTTGTCCTAAAGGCTCTCCCGGCTAATCAGTCCTGTATACCGGGATGTGAGATGCCTTTAATTCAAACATCCACTGATCAAACACAAATTCCAGCTAACTGCATTGTTTTTTCAGGGACGGGAAGTTTGTTTAGTGGTTTTTCACGATATCGACCCCCCGGTTTTTCCCCCTCTCCTCAACCAACTGCCGCAGGAATGTATTGCGCGGCGTCCAATCAGCCAGGAGCTTTACCCGCTCCTTTTGGAGTTTCGGTAAATCCTTTTAAAAGCCCCACCTTGCCAACTAATTTCACTACTACAACGGGAACTGAGATAACTACTCCTGGAGGAACTCCTATTACTTCGTTTAACACTGTTTTGGGTACGTCAACTGGCAGTGGGGCGCATGCTCATGGACCAGTACCAAGACCAACAGGAGTTCCTTCTGGCCCTACGGCTGTTCAGGGCTTCCAATCCTTCTCTGCTGGTTTTCACACCCACTCGGCGCCCAGTAGTGGAAATCCGCAAGGACTTGTTAAGTTTGGGTATTACAAACAGTTTACTCATTTGCTTACATGTGTTTCAAGTACAGCGCAAAACGTAACTTCTGGGATGATTTTTATGTACGGTGGGGGAACTATCCCAGCAGGTTGGTACTTGTGCGATGGCACAAATGGCACACCCAATTTAGTAAATCAATTTATTGGATATGACAATAGTCAACCAGATGCTGTTAGTAATACAGTAATTGGAACCGATGCTCTTGGTAGTAGTGGAGCTTCTAGTAACCCAAATATGCCAATAAACACTAATTATTGGTCAACAACTCCTGGACCATCCGCCACTGTTGCTAAAGCAGGAGGACTAGCTGTTTCTTACGATTCAAACAGTCTTTCAGGTAGTGACGCTTGGACACACACGCACAATCCATTAAGCACATCTCCAAGGGGGCCATCTCCTTCTCCATCGCCTCAGCCTGGACAAGGGGGACATGCAAGTTCTGGTGGGGTGGTGCCTACTGCTTTCGGTCCTCACTTTCATACTTTCACTGCTGGTAATCCTGCAATTACGCTGACTGTCCCCACACAATTAATTCCTGCACATCTTCAAGTTATTTTTATTCAAAAGGCCTAAAAATGAAAACTAAAATTTTTCAATTTAAGTCCACTCCTGAAGAAGTGTTTTTACAACGGGACAATATGTCAATAATTGTTCCATGGGAAGAAGTTGTTAAGTTGTTCCCCAATATTTTTTCAGTAGCAAACATATTTACACTTCACCATGAACCAACACTTAACATTTCATATGTTTTAAAAGTAGATGATTACGGTCAACATCAGTTGGGTCGAGAGCAAAGCCCAGAACTTGCTTGGGTTCAAGATAACTTTGATCTTATATTTGAAACTCTTAACCCTCTTTTTACTCAAGCGCAAGAAGCAGGAATTCCATTAGGACGAGATCATAGGGCATTTGTTTTACATTCCACAGACATTTTAGTTTTACGTCATATTGAACAACAAACTGTAGGAGGAAATACTACATTATCTAATTTGCAATACTCTGAGCTGCTTTTGTATCGTCAACTTTTACGAGACATGGGCCAAAATCAAGATTTAAACAAAAAAGCACTAGAATTAAATTGGCCCACTATACCTTCATGGCTTGACCTACCAGGGATTAATGTATGAATAAAGAACTATTAGAAAATAATTATTTGTTTATTCCTCAATTTATTTCTTTTAGCAAAGCTAAAGAACTTGCGTTTTCTTTTGAAAAGTTTGCTAAAGACAATAATTTTCCGGGAGATGTTCAAATACCTGAATCAAATTCAGTCTATGATTTTTTAGAATTCCAAGAACTATTATGCGAAAAAATATCTACAGTTGGATGGTTAATTGGGGAATCTGTTCTTCCAACGTACGCATACGCAAGGGTATACCACAAAAATGCTGAATTAAAAACGCATAAAGACAGGGGAGCTTGTGAAATAAGTTTGACGGTTAATCTTGATCAAGATGAGACAGCGTGGCCTATTTCAATAAAAAAACCTGATGGAAGCGTAGCAACCCTTAATCTGCGTCCGGGAGATGCAATGCTGTATTTGGGGTGCATAGCAGAACATTGGAGAGAACCATTTCTTGGTAATAAGCACACTCAAGTGTTTTTACATTACGTTAGAACAAAAGGCCCAAATGCAAAATTTGCTTTTGATAAGAACAAAAATGAGTGGGACTGCGATATAAAAGAAAATGAGGATAAAATTAAACAATCTTATTCTGAACAAGAAATGACTATTTATAATCCGAAAAAAATAGAGTGGTCGGAGGAGCACATTAATTCTTTATCAAAATATATTATATTGATTGAAAATGTTTTGCCTCCACAACTATGTGCGGATATTTTGGCTGAGTATGAAAATTCTGATGAATGGATGCAAACTAGGGTAGGGGGAGAAGAACAGGCAGAAGAGAGACCCGAAATTCGTGGAGCATTGAGCATAGGTATGTCTATGCCTGAAATTGTTGAAAAAAACTCAAAAGTAAGAAAAGCATTAGATGAGCACGTCTACTCAAGAATTACAAAAGCGTTAAACCTGTACATTTCGCAAATGAACTACTCTCCAATTTCAGTAAAAGTAGATTCTGGGTATGATTTATTAAAATACACAGAAGGTAAGGGTTATACACAGCATATCGACAATTTTACAGAAATTCCCAGAACAGTATCTTGTTCGATGCTTTTAAATAATGATTTTCAAGGTGCAGATTTTTGTTTCTTTGATGGAAAATATGTTGTTAAACCCACGCTTGGTTCAGCGTTATTTTTTCCAAGTACTTTTTTTTATCCCCATCAAGTAAATCCTGTCATAAACGGCACAAGATACTCTATAGTTACATGGTTTAGATAAATCTAACTTTAATGGAACCCTAAAGTGTTCTCTGCCGCCAGCTTCTCCCAAGCGCCCTTTTCTGCTGTAGTAGAAGTTGCGGTTAACGTAAGCGTTTCACTTACGGGGGTATCTGCCTCTGGGCAAGTGGGGACAGCTGTTGCTCAAGCTGAGGCTGTTGCTCAAACCACCGGTGTTCAAGGAAATGGTGTTGTTTCGACATTGGCGGCTACGGGAACCGCTAATGTCTTCCCTGTTGGTGTTGCTAGTGAAGCAGATGAAGGCATCGTAGACGTAGATGGCGATGCGGGGGTCTTCGCACATAGCTTTGTAGCTACAGGAGGAATAGGTCTTGTTGCCGTAACCGGGACGGGATTTGCTTCGCTAACTGGAGTTTCGGCAACGGGGCAAGTTGGAACCGCTGATGCCGTGGTGGTTACGAACGTTTCCGTAGACGTTACTGGCGTATTTGGCACAGGATTTGTTGGTCAACTAGACGTTTTTGCCTCCTCTAATACAGCGCTAACAGGAGTTTCAGCCACTGCTGAAGTCGGTTCAGTTGTAGCCGCAATAGGGACAAGTGTGTCTTTATCGAGTGTTTCGGCTGTTGCTGAAGTTGGCAGTACTCAAATAACCATATCCAAAGATGTTCCGGTTGATGGAGTAGTTGCTACAGGCGAAGTTGGTTCGGTAGCAATTAACAATGAAGCCAATGTGTTTCTTGTTGGTGTTGCTAGCGAAGCAGATGAGGGCGTTGTTGATGTTGACGGAGACGCTGGTGTTTTTGCGCACTCTTTTGTAGCTACAGGAGAAATTGGACAACTTGACATTGTTGGTTCTGGTTTTGCAGAACTAACAGGTGTTGTAGCTTTGGCGGAAGTTTCTTCCGTTGAGATAAGCATTGGCATTAATACAAATGTAGTTGGGGTCGTTGGTATTTTGGAAGTCGGGCAAATAAATGCAGCGGCATCTGCAGTGGTTGACGTAATTGGCGTAGAAGCCACGGGGCAAACTGGTTCTTTAGTCGTTATTGCAGGATCTCAAGCCCAACTCACTGGTGTTGCTGGTACTACGCAAGAAGGTCAGGTTGAAGTCTCTGGAACCACTGAAGTAAGCCTAGTTGGTGTTCAGGGAACCGAGCAACTTGGTTTTGTTCTCGCCCGCGCGGGGTCGGATGTGCCGGTTACCGGAGTAAGTGCACAAGGCGATGTAGGTCAGTTGGCTACCGTTAATGAGGCCAATGTTCTGCTTGTTGGAGTTGCAACTGAGGCAGATGTTGGTGTTGTGGATATCGACGGCGATGCCGGGGTGTTTGCCGCGAGCTTTGTTGCTACTGGCGAAGTCGGCACCTTAGAGGTTACGGGCGAATCCTTAGTTGATTTGATTGGAGTGTTTGCTACTGCTGAGGTGTCCTCGGTTGTGGTTGAGCCTGGAGTAGCTTTCCTTTTGGTTGGGGTAGAGGGAACGGGTGAAGCCGGACAGCTTGAGGTTTCTGCGGAAGCGAATGCGCCAGTAGTCGGGGTTAGTGCTTTTGGAGAAACAGGCGATGTAATTGTCAACACAACAGATACAACGAATGTTTTGGTTGATGGAGTATTCGCTACTGGTCAAGTAAACAATCTTGCTGTAACGGGCACTTCTACCCTTGATCTTGTTGGCGTTGAAGCATCTGGGGAAGTGGGTCAGGCTGAGTCTTCTGTCTCTATATTTGCGGACCTTACAGGGGTAGAAGGCATTGGATTTAGCGGTGCAATTGCAGATGTAACAGGAACCGCCAATGTCTTCCCTGAGGGGCTAACCGGTGCAGCGGAGGAAGGCGTTGTAGATATTGATGGAGATGCCGGCGTACAACTGGCTAGTCTTGTTGCATTCGGTGAAATTGGGATTGTTCAAGCTGTTGGTGAAGCCAACATATTGATAACTGGGGTTGAAGGACTTGGTCAGGTTTCTTCCGTCAACGTCGCAGCCAATGCAGATGTGTTTGCAGATGGGGTTTTTGGAACGGGAGAAATTGGAAACGCCCAAGTAAGTGGGAGTGCTGTAACAGACACTACTGGGGTTGAGGGTACGGGCCAAGTTGGAGACGTTACGGCAGGTTCTGCGGTTGAAATTATTGTCACAGGCGTAGAGGGCACTGGAGAAGTTTCGACACTTCAGGTTGAAGGAACTGCACAAGTCGATTTAACGTCTATTTTTGCAACGGGAGAGGTAGGCGATCTTGTAGCCCAAGCCGACGTAGATGCTCCGGTCACAGGAATATTTGCTACTGGAGAGGTTGGGCAAGCAGAGTCCTCTGTATCCATCGATGCTCTGACTACTGGGGTATTTGCCACCGGAGATGTGGGCCAGTTAGCTACCGTCAATGAGGCCAATGTTCTGCTTGTCGGAGTTGCAACCGAAGCGGATCTTGGGGTTGTTGACATTGATGGGGACGCCGGGGTATTTGCTCCAAGTTTTGTTGCAACCGGGGAAATTGGACTTGTTCAGGTTACGGGTCTTTCAGTTGTTGACCTTGTCGGTGTAGAAGGACAAGCGGAAGTAAATCAGGTTGTTGTTACGGCAGATGCAAACTCTAATGTTACTGGGGTGTTTGGAGAAGGCGAACTTGGCACTGTTGCAATTGCGGCTAACGCAAACGCTGTTTTGACAGGAACACAAGGCTCTGCCAATACAGGATCTGTAACGGTAGACCTTACACTAGATGTGCCAGTCACAGGTGTGGAGGCTGTAGCAAACGTTGGACTTGTGCAAGCTCAAGCTGGCTCACAGGTCTTGGTGACGGGCGTAGAAGGGAACGGAAATGTAGCTACCGTTACTGTCACTGGATCATCTAATACTTCCGTAACAGGCGTATCTGCTACTGGGCAGACTGGATCTGTTACTGTAGATCTTGCTCAGTTAGTGTTTGTAACTGGAGTAAGTGGAATAGGACAAGTGGGGTCTGTTACTACGGCAGCCGCTCAAAATATTCAGGTCAACGTCTTTGGGGTATCTGGAACTGGCGGGGTAGGTTCCATGTCCTCCTGGACAACCATAACAAATAATCAGCAACCGCTATGGATACCGATTGCGGCATAGGAGAACTAAATGGCTAGCACTTATTCACCATTGTTAAGAGTAGAGTTGATTGGGACTGGAGATCAGTCAGGCACTTGGGGATCTACGACCAATGAAAATTTAGGGACTGTTTTAGAAGATGCTATAGCAGGCACGGCTTCCCTAGATGTTACTGCTGGAAACATTACGCTTACCGTGGTAGACGGCACAGCAGATCAATCTCGCTGCATGATTTTAAACGTAACTGGAACTCCCGGAGTTAGCAGAAATATAATCGCTCCTGCTTTAAGCAAAGTTTATGTTGTTGTAAACGGCTCTGACAACAACGTTGTACTTAAAACGGCTTCTTCTACTGGTGTAACAATCCCATCCGGGGAAAAACTTATTGCAGCGTTTGATGGTTCCGACTTTATTTCCATTGCTTCAAGTCTCTCCGGCACGACGGTTACATTGGATGGGGTTCAAACTCTTACCAATAAGACGCTTACTTCTCCTAAAATTGGTACAGAAATACTTGATACCAACGGCAATGAATTGCTGAGGCTTATTGCTGCGGCTAGTGCAGTTAATGAATTGACACTTGCAAATGCTGCAACTAGCAACCCTCCATCCTTATCCGCAACAGGAAGTGACACAAACATAGATGTGTCTCTTGTTCCAAAAGGAACTGGAATTACTAGAACAACCACTACTTATAACGATGTATATGGAAAACTTAGGGCGGTTCCTCGTTCTGGGGCAGCTAAAACAGGGCCATATTCTTTGACGTTAGCAGATGTTGGGCTGATGATTGAGGTTCAATCTGGTGGAAGTGTAACTATCCCAGACTCTATTTTTTTTGCTGGAGATGCGGTGTCTATCTTTAACAACACTTCTGAAGACGTAACGATAACCTGCGCCATAACCACGGCATATATTGCTGGCCTAAACTTGGACAAAGCTAGCGTTACTCTTGTAACCCGTGGCGTTGCAACAGTTTTCTTTAGCAGCGGCACGCAGTGCGTGATCTCTGGCAACGTGTCATGACTGGTATTTTCCTAACCTTACTGGGCTCGAGGACGTTTATCCCTCCTCAACCAGTTAACGTTTCCGTTAATGTTAGCGGAGTTATGGGAACTGCTGTCGAAGGTGTTGTAGTTGGAACTACTCCAACAAATGTTTCTATCAACGTAACTGGGGTGTCCGGTACGAGTAGTGTGGGAGCTGTCTCCGTCCTTCTCCCGGCCAATGTATCTACCAATGTCACTCAAGTAACTAGCACTGCTAGTGTTGGCTCGGTAACTGTAACGGTTTCTCCCCCCGTGACTGGTTCACAGTTGTTTACAACAGTTGGAGTAAATAACTTTACGGTGCCGGCCGGGGTAATTTCCATATCTGTGGTTTGTGTTGGAGGGGGCGGAGGAGGTGGCCGCTGCGGGACAAACAGTACTTACCCGAATGGGTTTGCGGGAGGTGCTGGAGCCGGCGGCGGCCTTGTTTATGCCAACAATATCCCGGTTACCCCTGGAGAATTAATTTATGTTGGAGTAGGGAGCGGGGGAGCAGGTGGAACAGTTTTAGCTGGAAATGCTGGAGCTGGAACTTCTTCTTATATAAACGCTATTAGGGATGAAAGCCTTAGAACTATCGTAAGTGCTAGCGGAGGAGAAGGCGGGTTTGGAAGCACTACATCTGATGCTCAGGGGGGCACTGGATCTGTTAATGCAACCTATATATCTGGAACCACTGCCATAAATCAAGGTGGTACTGGCTATCGGTCCCGAATTAGTACTTCCGGTTATGGCGGGGGAGGAGCGGCTGGCTTCTCTGGTCAAGGCGGTAACTCTTTTGGTCCAAATGCTGGGCAAGGAGGGGGCGGTGGCGCGGGAGCACAGAACAGTTCCTTGTATGCCGGAGGTGGCGGAGGTGTAGGTGTAATAAACGGGCAGGGGGCAAATGGTGCAGCCGGTTTTTTCGGGGATTATGCAGGAAAAGGGGGTTCCGGAGGAGGTAACGGCGGAAATGGAACCGCTGGAATAACCCTTCCAAATGGAGGAAACGGGGGACTATATGGCGGAGGAGCAGGTTCTGCAGATGACGATATTAATCTTAATCCGGGCTTTATTGGTGGTCAGGGGGCCGTGTACATAGTTTGGCCTGGAAATACACGAGCATTCCCGTCTAGCTTATAAAGAAAATAAACTTTCAAATTCGGTAAATTAAAGGGAAAAATAATGTTTGACGATAAAGAAATCAAACGAGCCAAGATTGACATCGAGGCTGAACTCAACCGCCTAGAAGCCCAACAGACTGCTAAAGAAGTTGCAGGCAAGTCCATCGGTCGATGGGGATTGATCTACATCACGCTCATTGTAGTGATTGGTGTGGCGGCAAGCCTTGAACTGGACGAGGGTAAGATGGCTGCGGTGATGGGTCTTCTTGGTGCCTCTCTAACTGCCTTGATCTCCATGCTTAATAACATTGCCGGGGCTACGCCAAAACAAGACAAACCCGAGTTTGAGGTGATGAAGCAATTGATTGACCGTCTTGACCGGATGGCTGATCGTGACCCTATGTCCGTGACTGTTGAAGGTGATAAAGTGACAGTCAAGAAGGGCGACAACACAATAGAAAGTGTGAGGTAAATATGATCCCTATCGCTGCGCTACTCTCCATCGGGGAA
>Ga0172362_10002980_pt1 | contig 14686 bp, 18 predicted proteins | sample LakKivs1_kivu2a2_FD_114534 | JGI IMG/M metagenome (GOLD analysis project Ga0172362, IMG submission 114534) | Sediment microbial communities from Lake Kivu, Rwanda - Sediment s1_kivu2a2 | ecosystem: Environmental > Aquatic > Freshwater > Lake > Sediment | place: Rwanda: Western Province, Lake...
CCCCATGCACGGGACTCCATGGCTTCAGCCAGCTCGAGGCTTCGGCGAATCGCACTGACGATTAAAGGTATTAAAATTGGAATATAGTTTCTAATCCTTTTTAGAAAGTTTCCACGCTCAAGCTCTAAACCCCTAGCTTTTTGAGCATCCATAATTGTCTGGGCTTCTTCTGCTAAGACTGGAACGAAACGCACAGCGGTTGTGAAGGCAAAACAGAATTCGTAGGGTATGTGCGTTTGCTCCAGAGCTAAGCCTAGATGGTCCGGCGAAGTTGTTAAGAAGAAAACGGAGAAAGATTCAACAAGCACTATGAACCGCATGGTCATGGCTGCAGCATTTTCTAGGCTTTGTGCTATTTCACGTCCTCCTATGAATGCGACAATGAAGTTTGTTAGGAAAATTATTGTGGCTAAGAAGACTGCACCTCGCATTGAACGAAGCCACTGTCGTTTCACACCTGCCAAAAGGACAAACGGAATCTGCATGAGAAAAAGTGTTATTAGAGGCAAGAGTTCCCCAAAAATTATTGCAACTGCAAAAATTGCGCAAACATAAATGAATTTTATTCTTGGGTCTAAATTGTGAATAGGAGAGTAAACTTTCCTAAATTTAAGTCCATCAAAAACGCTCATTTGGCTTTCTTCTCCAAACTGTTAAGCAGTATTTTTTGTGCCTCGTAGATGTCAATAACGTTTTTAGGGAGTTCCAAATCAGGTAGTTGCAGGAAAATTTGAGCTACCTGCGGTGGAACAATAGATGCTTGTGTTAAAACTCCTGGGCTGGTGAGAACTTTCCTTGCTTCTCCATCAGCAACGATTTTTCCGTCCTGCATTAGCAGTACTCTTGGATTGCACTCAGCCACAAACTCCACGTCGTGGGTAACGATTATTGTTGTCTTTCTCTGGGTTTTCATTTGTAGAATGAATTGTCTAAGCTTTTCCTTCTGTTGATAATCTTGTCCTATTGTTGGTTCGTCTAGTATCAGTATTTTTGGGTTCCACGCTAGAACTGAAGCGAGGGCGACGCGTTTTCTTTCTCCGCCGCTGAGCATAAATGGTGAGGTTTTTCTGTATTGTGTTAAGCCTAAAAGGTTTAGAGCCCATGTCACCCGCTTTTTTATGATGTTTTCCTTAAACCCGAAATTTCTTAGTGCGAAGGTTATTTCGTCTTCAACTGTTTCGCTGAAAAGCTGATGGTCTGGGTTTTGGAAGACAAAACCCACGTTTCTGGCTAGAGTTGCCACGCTCACCTTTGTTGTTTCAACTCTGTCAATAAGCACTTTTCCTTTAGCTGGCTTGAGCAGTCCATTAAAATGCTTAACTAAAGTTGTTTTTCCAGCGCCGTTTTGTCCCATTATAGCTATGAATTCGCCATTTTGGATGGTTAAGGATATACCCTTTAATGCTTCTACGCCACTTGGATATATGAAATAGATGTCTTCTACTTCAATCATTAAGCTTTAAAGGCCTCCCTTAGCAAAGTTGCCATTTCATCTGAGGACAAGGGGATTGTGTTGCCAAGTTTTACTCCGTCTTTCCTAAGTATCTGATAAAGACGCGTTGCCTTAGGGATTCCAATTCCAACTAGGCGAGCTTCTTCAGAGCGTAAGATTTCACGGGTTTCACCGTCTAAAATAACCTTTCCTTCATCCATTATAATTATGTGGTCCGAGTATCTGGCTGTTAAATCCAGCCTATGTTCAACAAGCACAACGGTTATTCCAAGGTTTCTGTTCAGTTCGTGAATGACTTCGAATATTTTTTTCGCGCTTAACGGGTCAAGGAAAGAAGTTGGCTCATCTAAGATTATTACTCCAGGTTGCATGGCTAAAACGGAAGCTATCGCGACACGTTGCTGCTGTCCACCTGAAAGTTCATGAGGTGCTCTCTCTCTCAAGTCATATATGCCTGTAAGATTCAGCGCCCAATCCACTTTTTTACGCATTTCTTCCCTTGAAACACCGAGGTTTTCAAGTCCAAACGCCACATCTTTCTCAACAGAAAGAGCGAAAAGCTGGTTTTCAGGATTTTGAAAAACAAGTCCCACATGTTTTGCCAATTCATAAATTGGATGTTCGACAATGTTAAGTCCTGTAACAGTTATTTCGCCTTTCAATTCGCCTTGGTAGAAGTGAGGAATTAACCCATTAAAGCATCGGCAGAGGGTTGTCTTTCCACAGCCACTTGGACCCGTTATAAGCGTGAATTCGCCTTTTTCTATTTTTACGGAAACATCCGTAATAGACGGTTTTGTTCCACCTGGATACACGTATGTAAGTTTTTTTGTTTCAATTACCGCCATGCTTATGGTGCCTACCTAAATTTAAGCGGGTTATAGGCTCATTTAAGAGTAGCTACTTAATTATGATTACCTAACTTTTCCTTTAAAAGTCGCAAACAACGTTTAAGCCCTATTTCCACATCGCCTAAACCGTTGACTCCCGCTGCTGTGGCATGTCCACCACCCATACCGTGAAGATATTCACCTAAAGGTTTGGCAATGTCTTTACCTAGGTGTATGCCAGTTTTCTCGTAAAAATCCCGAGCGCAGCGCAGGCTAATCTCTATAGTTTCATTTTTCTGTCCAACCACTGCAGCAAAATGGGCGCCTAAATCAATTATTGCCCTTGCCGCTGAAGCTTGGTAGGCGCTAACATGAGAAAGCGCGATTATCCATTCTCCGATTTTTAAAACTTTGGCTCTTCTACAAGCCTTTAATCTTGCGACTCGTTCAGAAAAGTCCATGGGTAGCGAAAGCATAGATAATGTTTCTCGTGCGTTTACGCCAATATCGATGAGTTCTGCCACAGTTTTTAATGTAGATGAGTTGGCTAGAATGAAATGGCGTGTGTCGAAGGCTATGCCTAAAAACAATGCTTTGGCTTCGCTTTCGCTTGTCTTGATACCCGTCTCTTTAAAGAAGCCGTAGACGATTTCACATGTTGATGATGCTTCTTCGTTGGTTATGCAGATTTTTGCCACTCGTTCGGTTTCTGGGTGAGTAGCGTGATGGTCAATAACTATGATTGGCGCCTTTGAAGCTTTAACTTTTCCAGCCAGATTATTCAATTGTTGAATTGTGTTTGTGTCAAGCAGCACTATCGCATCTGCTTTTTCCACATTCGGCTGTGTTTTCACATCAATTGGTAAATATTTGAGAAGGTGTTTTGAAAGTCGACTTATTCCATGGGCTGCTCCAATTTCAACTTCAAGATTTTGTCTTAAACGTTTTAATAAGCCTGAGAATGCGTAGGCTGAGCAAATCGCATCTGGGTCTGCATTATGATGGCATAATAAAACGACGTGTTTAGCTTCTAACTCGTCTAAAATTTTCGTTATTTCTGTGAATGGCATGTTAGTTCCCTCAAATATTTTTCAGCCGTTGTGAAAGCTTCCTTCACGGCTTTGTCGACAAGTTTTTGCACGTTAAAATCTTTCATTGATGCTGCCAGCGCGATGTCCACGTTAATCGTCAATTTTAAGGGTTTTGTGCCTTCTGCTTCAACATCTATGTTTAGTGTGTCTATTCTTTTCGGAGGAATTTGTGATAAGACATATTTTCTGGCGGCTTCTTCTGTAATTGAGCATAATTCTTCAATTTGTTTGCTATTTAACTCGGGAATGCCCAACTCTTCCACGAACTTCACCTAAGACGTGCTAGGGTGTGGATGGAGCAACTGGACCTAAGTCTTGTTGAAGCTTGGCTTGCAAATCCTTTAGTTGGCCACGTAAGCGTTCTTCCTGTTTTCCCAAGACCGTGGCTCGTGTGTTGAGTAGTTCCTTTCGCTCGTTTAAATCTGTAGTTATTTTAGTTTTTTCCGACTTTATCATAAGAGAACCAGTTGCTTTGTATATGACTGCGTCGTCTGTTAATTTTTGCAATTCGTTTAAGGCTTGTTCAATTTCTGTTAGTTCAAACTCTACCTGCTGTTTCTGCGCTAAGACTGTTTGAAGCGTCTGCTGAAGCTGCTGGAGCCTCAGTAGGCGTTCTTGAACTTGAGGTGGAAGCTTTGAAATTTCTTCACTCACTTTGTATCCTTCCATTCTGCACAGCAATAAGTACAGCCATTAATTAAGCATTTTCTCAGACATCAACTGCAACTGTAACAAGATGTTTTGAAAACTTACATAAACCCAATTTATTTGCTTGTATGTAGTGCTATTTCCTTTTGGAGTCCAAGCATTTTGCAAAAATCTAGGGGATTAATCACTACTGTACTTAAAATTTCAAATCACTCTCGTAATGCTTAGTATACTAAACTGAAAGTGAGTTTTCGATAGAAAAAGGTTTTTCAACCTTTTGAAAAGCCTATGAAACACCATATCAAAGGTTCAATTTATAGAAATTAAACGGAATTTTGAACTTCTCTCGCGCTATTAATGCTTGTGTTTGTGTGCGTGTGCAAATGGTTAGACCCCCTCTATTTGGAGCCTAATAGGATCCTAATAGGATGCTAATAGGCTGGTGTTTGTTTGGGTTAGGTGTGCTTGGGTGTAAAGGAGTTTTGAAGCTGTCTCGGACTACAATTAAACGTGGGCTGGTCGCCGTTTAAATTCTGGGTTTCTTGCATTACTCCAGAAATCCAATTGAAGATTATGCGCACATAGCATCGAAGAAATGACAGAAAGGAATTTTTGGTCGTGTTGCAGGGGGTTAGGTTTACATACACATTTACATTTATAATGCACGTTTTTCGTGACGGAAAAAAAGGGAACAATCGTGATGTTTACTTCATCTTTTTTGATATGCGTGTTCTGTATATTACGATTACCAGCAGTGTTGCTACCATGAACAGTGGTGGAATAAGGAGCGACGGAAATTCTGGGACGACCCACGTACCTATTATCTGAATCGTGCTGGTACTGTGAGTGTAGGGAATGTAGATGAAAGTGTGTGTGTCGTTTTCGGTTATTGTGCACGATGAAGTCCAATCGGTGTTGTTAAGCAATATGGTCCACGGACTGCCTCGCAGAAGATCTTTAGGAACCGTAACATTGCAGTAACCCGCTCTGCCCATAGGTCCCGTTACGTTGAAATTAATCTCCATGTCTGGTTGACTGAAACTGAAATTCAATACCGTAGAATTGCTAGCCGCAGTAACGTTGAATGCATGCCCTTCCCAGTCGATAGTGAAAACAGCTGGCCACATGTTGGTCGCCGTCATTTCATCTCTTATCGACATGTTCATGTAATATTGCGTCGAATTATCCGTGAACGACATTGCATAGGACATGCTTTCTTCACATATGATTCCGGTTTGTTTGTCCCAATAGAAACTCATGTTCATATAACCGTAGGTAATGTTGCCGTGTATTATCGGATATGTGATGTTTGCATAGTTTACTTCTCTGTGTGCGCCCGCGTAACTCCGCGTAACAGTGCCATTTATGGTGACTTTCAACGGCTCTTCAGTATACCACGTAAGATTTGCTGGAATTTCATCATCTGCACCGAGGTTTGAAGGAATTATAGCAACGCTAAAGTTTCCTTCCCCTGTTGCTAAGTTCCCCGACATCATAAATGCCTCTTCTGTACCATTCGCATAGATGGCGGTTGATCGACCAGTGACATTACTGCCTGAAACATCCAGAATCTCTATACCAGTCCAAGATAAGTTAATCCCTGAAGGTGGTTCTTCATATCCAGGCATGTTTGATGCATACTCGAAGGTAATGTCCCCATACGCTGCCCAGTCACCAGCTTTAACACCCACAGTGTATATTATAGCAGAGCCTGTCATTACAGAGAACATCAGCATCATCGAAAGCACAGAAACAAAAGCTGTCAGTCCAATTTTATTTTTATACATTTTAACATCACTTTGTGTTTCCTTATGTTTCCTTTAACTTCTATTTAATAATTTATGTACGCGCATTGCGATTAAAAGTAAACTTCATTTTTGATTACTTTATTGTAGCATTGTCTGCAATGCATTACTAAAACGCAAATGGAAACTTAAACTAGAAACAAGAATTGATAGGGAAAGGTTTTTAGTGTGGCTGGTGGCGATTTCATCCTTATATTTGAATGAGTAGGGATGATGATTTATGAACTCTGATTTTCAAGAAGAGATCGAAATTGTTGAACTTTATAAAGAAGATGAACGCTTGCCCGTTCTGAAAGATAAATATGTTACAGACTCTTACTACGACCTTCTGGTTATATGCAAAAAAGAAAATTGGAGAATAGAATTGAGCCTGAAACCTTTTGAAAAGCCTCTTGAAAAGAATTATGAAGGAAGATTCTTTGAGGCGCATGTTAATGAGCCTAGAGTTTTTGCTGCTGTTCCTGACGGTCAACAGGTGGGTTGGATTGAGCTTGGCTATGAAAAATGGAACAATAGAATGCGCGTGTGGGAATTTCTTGTTCGAGAGCAGCTCAGAGGAAAAAGCATCGGAACCACATTGATGAGACACGCTATCGAAATTGCCAAACAGAAAGCAGCAAGAATGCTTGTTCTTGAAACACAGTCTTGCAATGTCCCAGCCATAAAATTCTATTTTAAGCAAGGATTCAGCCTAATAGGTTTTGATTTAGCCGCCTATTCAAACGAAGACATCAAAAGAAAAGAAGTCAGACTTGAATTTGGATTGATGCTGTAAACCATATGTGTAATCAAATATGTCAGAAGCTTGGAAAAAAGGCTGACTTAAGCTTATATGCCCTCGCTGGTCCATATTTGAAGTGGTGCTGAAATGGCGATCTACGTCAAGTGGCTTGGTCATTCGAGTTTTCAGATCAGAACCAAGGACAAAATCATCTACATTGACTTGAAGAAATACGGGAAAGTAGTAGAGACACAGGAGAAAGCAGACATCATATTAGTGACACATAATCATGGTGACCACTGCAGTCCGCCTAAAATCCAAAAGCTAAGCAAGAAAGACACGATCATAATTGCCCCAAAAAACTGTGTTTCAAGAATCGTTGGAAACGTCAAAACCATTAAACCTGGAGAAGAAATCGTTGTTGATAATGTAAGAATTGAGGCTGTTGAAGCCTACAACATCAAGCGGTTTAAGCCTTCTGGGAAACTCTGGCACCCTAAAGGATATGGAGTAGGCTATCTGATAAAAGCCGAAGGCAAAACGATTTACCATGCTGGAGACACAGATTTCATTCAAGAAATGCGCCGCCTCAAGAACATAGACTTGGCTCTACTTCCAACGGGAGACAAATACACTATGGACAATGCAGAAGCTGCCGAAGCCGCAATAGCAATTAAACCAAAAACTGCAATGGCTATGCACGCTTGGGAAACAAATCGTGACGAATTCAGAAAGAAGGTAGAAGGCAACTCAAGTACTAAAGTAGTGCTACTGCAAGAAGGCGAAGAGATAGGCTTAAACTAAAAGCAAGAAGTAATAGGAAAAGGTTTTTAGTTTAGATGTCATATGAAAGTCTGCAAACGTGTTTAGCAATAATGTGAGGTAGATAATTAATGTCTGTATTTGCAGCACCAGGAGCATATGACCGTGCCATAACCGTTTTTTCACCAGACGGGCGACTGTTTCAAGTTGAATATGCAATGGAGTTGGTTAACCGTGGAGCAACAATTTTAGGAATACGATGCTCGGAAGGAGTGGTTTTAGGAGCAGAAGAGAATGTTGAACCCCTTGAAGAGGCAGAATATTCATGGAAAATTTTCAAGGTTGACGAGCATGTAGGCGCAGCCATCGTGGGTTTAAGCTCGGATGCACGCATCCTTATAGACCAAGCACGGATACATGCTCAAAGTAACAAATTAACCTATGATGAACCAATAGACACTGAAGTAGTCACTAAAAGAATATGCGATATAAAGCAGCTTTACACACAGCATGCTGGCGTTAGACCCTTCGGAGTTTCAATAATCTTTGGCGGTGTAGACAAAACTGGAAGTCGAATTTTTTACACTCACCCCAGCGGAACTTACAGGGGCTATAAAGCCACAGCTGTGGGCGCAGGAAGAGAAACAGTATTATCCATATTGAAAGAAGAATATCGTGAAGAAATGAGCCTCGAAGAAACCACAAAACTTGCCGTAAAATGCTTAACAAAAGCCTTAGAAGCAAGGCAACTATCGCCGAGAATAAAGATAGTAGTGATTCCTCTAGCGACCAAGAAAATGGAAATGCTAAACGACAATAAGATTGAAGGTTATATGAAAGAGTTAGGCTTGGGCAAGTGAAATACTGATGAGTGAAAAGTACACTGTTGCACGCATAACAAAGGACAACGAACACTTTGAAGTTCTTGTAAAACCTCAAAAGGCATTAGACTACCGCATGGGAAAAATAGCTGCAACAACCGAAGTACTAGTCACTGAAACTATATTCTCAGACGCAAACAAAGGCACTAAAGTTGCTGAAGAAAACCTGCGTAAAGCCTTTGGAACAACAGATTCACTAAAAGTGGCGGAAATAATACTCAAAAAAGGAACATTACAGTTAACAACAGAGCAACGAAGAAAAATGGTGGAGGACAAACGAAAGCAAATAGTAGACTTCATATCACGGCAATGTGTCGACCCAAAAACAAACCTTCCACATCCACCTTTACGCATAGAAAACGCCATGGAACAGATACATTACTCAATAGATCCATTCAACCCCGTTGAAGAACAAGCAAGAGAAATAGTCAAACTGTTACGCCCAATCTTACCATTGAAAATGGAGCAAATATCTGTAGGCATCCACATACCAACGCAGTATTCAGCAAAAGCATACGGAACAATCAAAGCTTTCGGAACAATAAAGCGGGAAGAATGGCGTGCAGACGGCTCTTGGTACGGAGTCCTGGAAGTGCCTGCAGGTTTATACGCTCCACTCCTAGAAAAACTTGGAGAAATAACTAAAGGAAGTGGAGAAGCAAAAATATTTTCTTAAATTAAACTTTTATTATGGATGGTTAGGTGTAAAAAATGCCGACATTTTTTGAAAGAAGACAGCTTGTAACACCTGGGGATTTAATTGCAGAAGGCGAATATATAGCTGGCGAAAACGCATATGACGAGGATAATAAAATCTATGCTTCACGAATTGGATTAATCGAATATGAAGACAAAAAAGTGAATGTCGTAGCCTTAAGAGCCTTTTACATCCCAAGAGTAGGGGACAAGGTTATAGGAACAGTTGTGGAGGTAGGATTCAACGGATGGACAGTGAACATAAACGCGCCATATCAAGCCATGTTAAGAGCTTCAAATGTTTTAAGCAGACCCTTTAAACCGCAACAAGACGACTTGTCTCAAGTTCTTGATGTAGGAGACTTGGTGGTTGCAAAAATAGTTGCTTATGATAGAGCACATGATCCGCAACTGACAGTTGGTGAACCGGAGTTAGGAAAAATAACCCGTGGACAAATAGCAAGAATTACTCCAACCAAAATTCCCCGTGTAATAGGTAGAAAAGGCTCAATGATATCCACAATACAGCAGGAAACAGGTTGCCACATAATTCTCGGACTTAATGGAGTTGTATTAATTACTGGGAAAAATCTTGAAGATGAACACTTGGCAATGATGGCTATTCGGAAAATTGATGAGGAATCCCATACGAGCGGTTTAACAGACCGCGTAACCCAGATGCTTAAGGAAGAAAAAACAAAACGGGAGGAAATTAAAAAATGAGCCAGAAAACTGAAAAGTTGATTGATAAAAAAGGTTTAAGGTTAGATGGAAGAAAACTAAATGAGTTAAGACCAATAAAAATTGAGGTAGGTGCCTTATCAAACGCTGATGGTTCAGCATATATCGAACAAGGAAAAAACAAGATTTTAGCCGCTGTATATGGTCCAAAAGAAGTGCATCCAAAACACTTGGCGCTTCAAGACCGAATGGTTTTAAGATGCCGCTATCACATGGCACCTTTCTCTGTTCAAGAACGCAAATCACCAGCGCCTTCAAGAAGAGAGGTGGAACTCTCAAAAGTCATCAGAGAATCCCTTGAACCCTCAATCTTCCTCGAATATTACCCGCGAACAGTCGTAGACATTTTTGTTGAAGTTTTGCAAGCCGATGGTGGAACAAGATGTGCAAGCATAACGGCGGCATCCGTAGCTTTGGCAGATGCAGGTATTCCGATGCGGGACTTGGTGGTTGCGTGTGCAGCAGGGAAAGTTGACGAAACAATAGCATTAGATTTAATGGATACCGAAGACAAGATAGGAAAAGCGGACGTCCCTGTGGCTTTTATGCCAAATCTGAACGCCATAACATTGCTGCAGATGGATGGAATATTAACCACCGAAGAGTTTGAAAACGCTGTGAACCTAGCCCTCGAAGGCTGCAAAAAAATTTATCTGATGCAGAAGGAAGCGTTAAAAACTAAATATGTAAACGTTAAGGAGGCTGAAGAATAACGTCATCCGTTATCACTCGTGTAAAACAGAAACAGATCGCACAGTTAATTACAAAAGGAAAACGACTGGATGGTAGAGGTCTAACAGACTATCGCGAAATGAAAGTCGAACAAGGAATAATTGAACGCGCTGAAGGCTCAGCAAGAGTGCTTCTCGGAAAAACAGAAGTCATGGTTGGAACAAAAATCGAAATTGGCGAACCATTTCCCGACACACCTAACGAAGGAGTTCTAACGGTAAACGCTGAACTTGTGCCTCTGGCTTCGCCAATTTTTGAACCTGGACCACCAGACGAGAACGCTATAGAACTTGCCAGAATCGTTGATAGAGGAATAAGGGAATCAAAAGCCATAGACGTAGAAAAATTGTGCATAGACCCTGGAAAGAAGGTGTGTGTCGTATTTGTTGATGTTTACGTGCTTAATCACGATGGAAATTTAATAGATGCTTCAGCTCTAGCCGCTTTGGCTGCCTTACTTAACACGAAGATGTCAAACTATGAAATTGAAGAGGGCAAAGTGACAATCAAGCAGGGTTATACTCCGCTTCCGATTAAAAGGCATCCCATAACGGTTACTTTTGCCAAGATAAACGGTAAACTCGTTGTTGACCCGTGGCTGGAAGAAGAACAGGTAATGGACGCTAGGCTCACAATGGCAATTGATGACGACGATAACATATGCGCAATACAGAAAGGTGGCAGCGGATATTTTGCACCGGAACAAGTATTAGAAGCGGCCAAGATAGCTAAAGAAAAGACTGAAGAAATACGGAAAAAGCTGGACTGGTGAAAGGCACGATGGGGAAAAGAACCAAAAAGGTTGGGCCGACACGCGGGTTTGGACCCCGCTACGGGGCAACTGTTAGAAAACGCTACATAAAAGTAATTACAGAAATGAAGAAGCGCCATAGATGCCCACAATGCGGATTTCCAAAAGTTAAAAGATTAAGCGTTGGCGTTTGGGAATGTAGAAAATGCGGATTTACATTTACAGGCGGGGCATATACACCAACAACAAAGCTCGGAGTAGTAGCAAGACGTGCAGCAAAAGGCGCACCTATAGAGGAAGCACTAAAAGCGAAAGAAGAAGTTGAATAGTGCTTCCTAGCTTTTAGTTATTTAGCCATTGATTGAAAAAGAGCATGTTTGTTGGTAACTTTAAAAGCAAACAACAAAAATTATGAGGTATCATATTTAGTTTAGGAGCTAAAGTGATGAAGGCGAAGGCTATTTTGCGTTTGAAGTTTCCTTCTAAAAAGCACTTAGAAATAGTTTTTGACGCCTTGAAACCAGAAGTTGATAAGCCTGCTACAACGCGTTCCAAGGCAGTTTTGGAAAAGGAAGGGATATTTCTAGTTTTGAAGGTTGAAGCCAAGGATACGGTTGCTTTGCGTGCGGCATTGAATGCCTATCTAAGATGGATAAACTCAACGGCGAATGTTTTAGAAGTTTTGGAAAATATCTCATAGATTTATCCGATTGCGGCAAATCCTATTAAAAATGGAATTTAGGTTTCCCAGTCCAACAGCCTTCTTTGTCCCTCGATTTTCTTGATGCCAGTTATGTCTTGCGTCACTTCTATCGTTCCCAAGTATTTTCCATTCTTCTCTCACAACAAAATATCTAATATGAATCAAGCGGTCGTTCATTGTAATCCACAATTCAGCAGCGTCTTTCTTGTCCGTCTTGAAAGCTTCGAGAATTTTGCTTACTATGTGAACACTTTTCTGGGGATGGCACAGTTAGTTCAGTCATTCTTCCTTCACTCTTCACCCTTAATTTTCCGAGCAAGAGTTTTACCCAATTCTATTATCCTCTCAACATCATTTTCTGTTGGTGGTCCGTTTATTTCCATTGTCCCGACAACTTCAATTTTTGACGGCCCCAGTATTTCTTGAGCATGCTTTATTGCGCCTCCGCCCCAACCATATGAACTTAGGATGACTCCGAATTTCAGTGGTGGGCGTAAAGCTTTCACTAGATAAGTAGCGTATACGGCTAGAGGATGCATACCAGCCAACACTGCGGGTGCGCCTAGAACAATCGCTCTAGAATCAACTAAGTCTTTTGCCAAGTCGCCTATATCAGCCAAAGCCAAATTGTACAAAGCGATTTCAACACCCTCAGATGCCAATGTTTCGGCAAGTGGCTGAATCATTTTTTCTGTGCTGTTCCACATGGTCACGTAGGCTATTATGACCTTTTGCTTAGTTTCTCCGTTTGCCCACTTTTTATATGCGCCTAGAATGCGTTCTGGGTTTCTGTGAATTGGTCCGTGGCTCGGAGCGATTATTTCAATTTTCAAATCCTTTATCTTTTCTAAGGCTTTTTGAGCCATGATTCTGAAGGGCATCATTATTTCACCCCAATATCTTTGGGCGTGAACAAGCAGGTCTTCTAATTCATCGTCATACAGTCCTTTCGCTACATGTGAACCGAAGAAATCGCATGGAAACAGAATTTTGTTTTCTTGAATATAGGTAAACATTGTTTCTGGCCAGTGAAGCATTGGTGCTTCAATGAAGCGGAGTGTTTTGCCGCCCAAATCGATGCTTTCTTGGTCTTTAACTACAGTTATCCGCTCTATCGGCACTTTGTAGAATGTCTGAGCCATCTTAGCGCCTTTGCTGGTAGTTAGCAGTTTGGCTTTGTTGTTGATTGCCATTATATAAGGGATACTGCCTGCATGATCAGGTTCAGCGTGATTCATTATCACATAATCAATTTCGCTAGGATCTACAATCTTGCGGACTTTCTCTTCAAGTTCCTTTTCAAAACCTGGATTTACAGTGTCAATTAGCGCCTTTTTGTTTTCGCCGATTATTAGGTATGCGTTGTAGGTTGTTCCTTTTGGAAGCGGTATCAAGGCGTCGAACAATCTGCGGTTCCAGTCTCTAACACCGACCCAGTATACTCCTTCCGAGATTTTAGCTATGTTTCGCCAGTTCATGTGTTTCCCCCTAAATATATATTACAATTGTAATAAAGTATATTTATGCCTTTCTACAAATATAGCTTGGAAGCAACATAAATGTTAGTACCATGTGAAGTTGCAGTAAGATGTCTCCTTCCTTCAGTACGCGCCATGATAGCCAAAGAACTAACGACTAAATATGACCTAAAGCAAGCAGAAGCGGCAAAACTTCTCGGAGTAAGCCAACCCGCCATAAGCCTTTATTACAGGAAAATACGCGGAAAAGCTATTCCTCTAGAAAATGACCCTGATATCGCAAAGCCAATAGAAAACCTAGCAGCCTTGTTAGCTAAAGGCGGCGTTTCCCACAAAGATTTTATTTCAATGTTTTGCGAAATCTGCAGAATCGTGCGTGCAAAAGGATTGCTATGTAAGATGCATAAGGCTTTTGACCCATCGATTGACATAGAAAAGTGCGGACTATGCATAACCACCAATTCAGTGAGAAGCGTATAATTGCGTGGGAGCAGGAGTTTTGCTATTTTTTTTTGGTAACGGTAATCTCTTTATAATGCTGATTGCTTAGACAATGTTTGAATGGTGAATAGGCGACATGGGATATTTGGCTGTGTGGAAGGTTCTGGAAGAAATGATTGCTGACTTTCGGAAAAGACGGATAGCCATTCCAGCAGAAGTCATGAGCGATTTGAAATCTGCAAGAACAATGATTACAATTTTAAAGGCAGATACAAGCCGTGGAGAAACTGTTCAGAAGATTGAGGAACATCTTAGACATGTAGAATCCTATCTAATCTCTGCGGGGCAGAAAACGTTGGGACCTGAGTATGTTGATGAGTGGCTTAAACGGTTGGATGAAGCAGGCAAAGAGACCCTTGAAGAGAAGAAAGAGGAGACACGGTTTATTCCCGGGATTCCACTGGAACAAAAGTGGATTCGCGTCAAACCCACAGATGAATTATCTCTTGAAAAATTGAAGTTGTTGGCTGGAAAATCAAAACTTTCATACATAGCCCAAAATGATGATTATTTGCTTGTCTACGGCGAAGACGATTGCATAAAAGCGTTTGTCAAGAAAATGGCTACAAAATATGGGCTTAAAACCAAAAAATAGCGTTAAAAAGTACATAACCGTTAAAACTTGATGATGCAATAACTTTTATAGAGAAATCTTACAGAATTGTCTGTAGTAACGTAATATCTACGCTTCCAAAAGTGTGAGGGCGCAAGTTGAATGCCCCATATTAAAAAAGTCGAGGTTAAAGGTTTCAAATCGTTCGGACCGCAAACCGTTAAAGTAGTCCTAGATAAAGGCTTCACTGCAATCACAGGTCCAAATGGAAGCGGAAAAACAAATATTGTTGACGCAGTTTTGTTCGCCTTAGGTGAATTAAGCACTAGAAGACTCCGCG
>Ga0172362_10002981_pt1 | contig 14684 bp, 16 predicted proteins | sample LakKivs1_kivu2a2_FD_114534 | JGI IMG/M metagenome (GOLD analysis project Ga0172362, IMG submission 114534) | Sediment microbial communities from Lake Kivu, Rwanda - Sediment s1_kivu2a2 | ecosystem: Environmental > Aquatic > Freshwater > Lake > Sediment | place: Rwanda: Western Province, Lake...
CCTCGGGGCCGCAAGCCCGGCGCGACGCCCCTCCGGGACGAGCGACGACGCGCTGACGGCGCAGGAACGTCGCGTCGCGGCCCTCGTCGCCACCGGACGGACGGTGCGCGAGGCCGCGCTCGAGCTGCGAGTCAGCCCGAAGACCGTCGACTCCCACCTGCGGCAGGTCTACGCGAAGCTCGGCATCCGCTCGCGCGCCGAGCTGGCGCTGATCGCAGCCGAGCGCGGCTGGCTCGACGCGGTGCGCGAGACGGACGGCTGATCCGTCGCCTCGGCGTCCGCGCCTCGGGTGCGTGCGCCTCGGTGCCCGCGCCTCGGGCGCCCGAGTCTCGGGTGTTCGCCCGATGCAGCGGTACTCGCTCGGCCGGTAGCCTCTGCCGCCATGAAGACACCGAAGCGACGCTCGCCGCGCATGGGTCCCGCCCTGCGCACCCTTCTGGGGCCCGTGCTGATCGCAGCCGCGCTCGCGGACGCCGGATTCGGCGCGCTCGCGGCGGCCGTGGACATCCCGCTGACGCGCGGGCGCATCCGCATCACGCGCTCGGCGGCCGGCGTGGAGCGGCTGTCGTTCGTGTCGTGGGATCCGGCGGTGTCGTTTCCGTCCCCGGGGACCAACCCCGGTGATCCGACGATCGCGGGTACCGGCAACGGCGCGGTGGTGGAGATCTTCGGTGCGAACGACTCGGGTGCGGCGGTGTTCGCCGTCCCGTCGGGCACGGGGGCCGCTCCGTCGGACCCGGGCTGGCGGGATTTCTCCGTCGTCGTCGGGGGGCCGCGCTACAAGTACGACAACCGCGGTGCACCCGCGGCGCCGTCGGCGGTGCGGCGCCTGGTGGTCAAGGACGGGCGGCGTCTCGAGGTCAGGGTCGCCCGCAGCGGGCTGCGGCTTCTCGGACCCGAGGGCGTCGTCGGCATCCGCATCACCGACGCGGCGGGCAACCGCATGTGCGCGCGTTTCGACCCCGCGGACGCCGGCCCGGGCGCGCGCGACGTGGTCGCCGGCTCGTCCAGCCCGGTCTACGCGGTCGGCCGCGTGGCGTCCATGGCGCCGGCGGACTGCTCCGACGCCGCGCTGAACACCGCCTCGCTTCTCCGGCAGGGCATCTTCGCGCCGCCGACGACGTGCCACGACGACCAGTTCGTGCTGCCGTCGTCGACGCCGCCGTCGTGCGCGAGCTTCTCCGGCTCCGAGCTGCACCGCGTACGCCTCACCGATCCACTCGCGGTCTGCAACGACGGCAGCCCGGCGGTCCTGTTCGTTCGCCCGGCGCCGCTCGAGACCTCGCCCGGCACGATCAATCCGCGGCGCAACGAGTGGATCATCTGGCTCGAGGGCGGTGGCCTGTGCCGCGACCCGGGAGAGTGCGCGGATCGCTGGTGCGACCTGCAGGCGGGGCCGTACGACGCGCGCAAGATGAGCTCGCTCTGGGAGGACTGGGCGATCGGCAAGGTCGGCATCTTCGGCAACAACCCGAGCAACCACTTCACCGACTACAACATGGTGATGGTCAAGTACTGCAGCTCGGACCTGTGGGTCGGGCGCCGTACCGTCGACCAGCCGGAGTCGGATGCCCCGGCGCCACCGTTGGGCTCCGGGCAGCACTACCCGCGCTACCGCGCCGCGTTCCATGGCGCGCACATCGTCGAGGCGGCGATCCGCGCGCTGCAGGAGCCGGGCGGGGTCGTTCCGGACGACGACTGCTTGACCGATCCCATGCCATCGCTCGCCGACGCGACCGAGGTGCTGTTCGCCGGAACCTCGGCGGGTGCGTTCGGTGCGACGCTGAACGTCAAGGCGGCGGCCGATCTGATCGTCGCCGGCGCCGCCGGTGCCGCGCCGCGGGTCCGTCTCGTGAGCGATGCCGCCACCGGTCCCTACGAGGCCGACGTGGCGGGAGGGGTGGACCAGACGGAGGTCGACGGGGCGCGGGCGGCGATGACCGCGGGATGGGCGATGTTCGGCGGCGTGCCGGACGACGACTGCGTCGCCGCGCATGGGGGCGACCCCGAAGGCGTCTGCCGCTGGCCGGCGCACCTGCTCGCGCACCACATGACGGTGCCGGCGTTCGTGCAGATGGACATCGAGGACAACACCATCGGTCCGTGGCTCTACGAGACGTTCGCGCTGTTCGGCCTGGGCACGCGGCCGCTGCTCGAGGGGATCGCCGCGGGTTCGCTGCTCTATGGCGGAACCGAGGCGACCTCGCAGACCGAGGTGGGGATGTTCGCGCCGCGCTGCTGTCACCACGTGACGCTGGAAAACTCCGACTTCTTCGGCATCGAAGTCGCCGACCCGGACAACCTCCCCGCCGGGCGCCGCGACCTGAACGACACGCTGTGGGACTGGGTGCGCGACGTGAGCGTGCCCGTGCTGATCGACCAGGGCGGGACGTTCGATTCGGGGTGCCCCGGGACGGGGATCCCGTCGGTCGCCAGACCCTGCCCGCCGTGAGGCGGAAAGTAGTTTCTGGTCCGTTTCGGACCCGTTCCAGGAGGACCTCGTGATGAAGCCGAATTCCACCCCTCGCCGCCACCTGCGTACCGCGCTGCTGATCCTCGCCGCCGTGGCGCTTGCCACGCCGGCGCTGGCGCTCAATGCGAAGCAGTTCCGCAACCTTGAAAGGCACTGAAGAGCAACCAGATCGTCAAGGAGCTCGCCGTGACGCCGAGCGGTGGCACCACCGCGCAGCCGTTCGGCTTCCGCGTCCCGGCGACCGGGGTCGCGGCGCCGCCGCTCTGCGGCGTGATCGGCGGCACGTTCCAGTGCTTGTCGGTGGTGTCGCTGAGCTGCCCGAGCCACATCCAGATGGTGCAGGAGGGCACCAACGCGATCTTCAACTGCGACACGAGCTGCGAGCCGCCGACGCCGGACGACGAGGGCTACTGCGACTGCGAGATCGACTACGGCAGCTGCACCGCGGCCTGACGTCGCGGCCTCGCTCGCAGGACGCCGATGCCGATCGCCCGGGCGGCGCGCCGCGCGCGCCCGGGAGGTCGGCGTCCTGCTCGGTCAGCTCGCCGCCTTGGCAGCGGTCAGGATCTGCAGGACGGCGCTCACGCGCTCGCCGTGCAGCGTCTCCTCGCGTCCGTTGAGGCGCAGCAGGCGCCGCACCTCGGGATCGCTCTCGCGGTCTGCCCACTGCTGGTAGCCCCGATCGCCGTCGATCTCGCCCTGCACGATCACCGGCAGGAGCTCGACCGGGATCTCGTCGGGCAGCGGGATCGCGTACTTCGCGGTGTCCTCGGCGGTCGGCTCGTACTTCTCGCGGCCGAGCTTGATCGCCAGCACCTTGCCCACGCGCTCGGCGTGGCCGCGCTCCTCGCGCGCGTTCTTGCGCAGCAGGTCGGCCGCTTCCGCGTTGCCGATCCGGTCCGCGATCAGGTTGTAGAAGTCCTCGCCGGAGCACTCGACGCGGTACAGGAGCCGCGCCGACTCGACGTCGAGCTCCTGGATCGAGCCGAGCGCCGTCACCGCCGAGAAGAAATCAGCATGGTCCTGCATGGCCTCGCTCCCTCCGCGCCGTGCGGCGCTCCGTGAGGATGATGGAGGCTACGACACGGGGCAAGCTCGTGGATTCATCAGAGGACGTCACACCGGCGGCTTCGGCTCCGCCCCGCCCACGGCCCGCGTTCGCCTGTCGCCGAGAGGATAGGGCACGAGCGTACGGCAGCTGACGACGACCGTCTCCCAGAGTGCGCCCGCGGAAGGGGCGTCTCCTGGTCGAGAGGGCCACGCGCTGACATATTCTCGACCGATGGCGAACGGGATCCTGTCGATGGCGGAGCGCTACCGGCGTCCGGACTGGGTTCGACGGCTGAACGCGATGGCGGGGTCGGTCGGTGGTGACCCGCGCCGGCTGGTGGCGCTCGATGGTCCGGAGCTGCTCGCGGCCGCCGAGCGCTCGCTCGACGGAGCGCCACGGCGGGGCGACTTCGGCGACCCCGCGTGGCGCGCGCGCTTCACGAGCCTCGTGCGCGCGCTCGACGCGGCCCCGCTCACCGTCGTCGGGCGTCTCATGACGCGCCAGGAGCTGCTGCGCGGCCTCCGCACGCGGCTGCTGCTGACGCGCGAGCTCGACGCGCATCCGGAGATCGAAGGGAAGAAGGTCGTGGCGCCGATGATCGTGACAGGCCCCGCGCGCTCGGGCACGACGATCCTCTTCGAGCTGCTGTCGCTCGACCCGGCGCTGCGCGCGCCGCTCGCCTGCGAGGCGCTGCACCCGCTGCCGCGCCGCGCGCCGGGTGATGCGAGCGGCGAGCGCTTCGCGTGGAGCGAGTGCGAGCAGGAGATGTGGGCCGACGTGCAGCCGGAGTTCGCGGCGATCCACGAGCTGCGCTCGGACCTGCCCGTCGAGTGCGTGACCCTCACCCTGCCGTCGTTCGCAGGCTCGCACTGGATGCTGATCGCGGCGCCGGGCGAGGGCTGGAGCATGGACGTCGGCGTCAACTACGACTTCGAGCGGCGCATCCTGCAGGTGCTGCAGCACGGCGAGCCGCGCACGACCTGGCTGCTGAAGACCCCCGCACACCTGCTGACGATGGAGGATCTGTTCGCGGCGTTCCCCGACGCCTGGATCGTCCAGACGCACCGCGACCCCGCGAAGACCATCCCGTCGACGGTGAGCACGACCGCGATGGTGCACTGGATGCGGACCGAGCAGGTGGACGCGGCGACGCTCGCGCAGGCGATCCTCGCGGGCTTCGCCTACGGCCTCAACCACTCGGTGGAGCTGCGCACGGGTGGTCCGTTCGGCGATCGCTTCGTCGACGTGCGCTTCGACCGCCTGATGCGCGACCCCGTGGCGGAGGTCGGGCAGGCGTACGCGGCGATGGGGCGCGAGCTGACGGCCGAGCACGCGGAGCGCATCCGCGCGTATCTGCGCGACAAGCCGAAGGGCAAGTTCGGCACGCACCGGTACGCACCCGAGGACTGGGGCTTCACGGTCGAGGGCTTGCGTGCCGACCTGAAGCCGTACATCGATCACTTCGGCGTGGCCCTGGAGGACTGATCGCAGCCCGCGGGCGCGCGCGCGAGAGGACGGTAGCCGCATGGGCGACGAGATCCGGACCGAGAGCCGCGAGGCCCTCCGCGAGCTGATCGACACGCTGCAGGAGATCGACCGCCGCTGGGCGAGCGCCGAGTGGAACCTGCTCGGGCCGTCGGACGTCGCCGACGCGCACCGCGCGCTGCTGCACATGCTCGAGGGCGGCATCAAGACGTTCTTCGAGACCGACGCGACGCGGCCGCGCTTCCAGCGGATCGTCGGTCCGACGCGCAAGTTCACCGGCGACAATGCCGACGCGATCTACTACGACGCGCCGGTCGATCCCCGCTACGTGTACCGCGTGCGCGGACGGATGGACGGCGCGGTCTATTGCTCGTTCACCGTCGAGTGCGACACCGCCGACGGCAGCATGGCGGCGCGCACCGGCGGCGTGCTCAACGACACGCAGTTCGACGTCGACGCGGCCGGGCGCTTCGAGATCCGCTTCGGCGGCCCGTCCGCGTCGCGCAACTGGCTCGCGCTCGAGCCGCACGCGACGCGCATCACCACGCGGCACTACTACGAGAACGAGACCTCGGCGTCGGCCGACCCGAAGCACCACGCCGCGCTCGAGATCGAGGTCGTGGAGCCTGTCACGCCGCCACCGCCGCCGCCGACGGATGCGTCGATCGCGAGCGGCATCCGCCGTGTCGCGCAGTTCGTCAGGAGCCGCACGCTCGGCATGCCGCCGATGGCGAAGAACCCGAACCAGCCCGCGTTCGTGTCGCTGATCCCGAACCAGTTCCCGAAGCCCGTGCCGCCCGCCGACTTCGGGCTCGCCGCGTTCGACGCGACGTACTCGATGGCGCCGTACTTCCTCGCCCCCGACGAGGCGCTGGTGATGACCGGCCGCTGGCCCACGTGCCGCATGGGCAACGTGTCGCTGTGGAACCGCTTCATGCAGACGCTCGACTACGCGAACCGCCCGGTGTCGCGGAACCGCGCGCAGACGAAGCTGGAAGCCGACGGCACGTTCCGCATCGTGCTCGCGCACGGGGATCCCGGCGTGCCGAACTGGATCGACACCGAGGGGAAGCCGTTCGGGCTCGTGTTCTGGCGGTTCTTCCTCGTCGAGGGGGAGGTCGAGACGCCGCAGGCGCAGGTTGTGAAGTTTGCGGAGGTCGCGCGGCGGTAGCGGGGGCTGCAGGAGGGGTCCGGCTCGGCGCGGGTCGCCTTGACGCAGCAGCCGTGTGGAACCAGAATGGTGTCTCTTTGGAGGCCACCATGCCGACGACGCTCACGTTGAAGAGCATTCCCGATGAAGTCTACGAGCGCTTGAAGGTGTCCGCGGAGGCTCACCGCCGCAGCCTGAACAGCGAGGCGATCGTCTGCCTCGAAGCCGTCCTCCTGCCGGGGAGGATGTCGCCGTCCGAGCGACGCGCTCGCGCCCGCGCACTCCGTGCCACGCTCCCCAAGGGACGCTTCCGCGCCAAGGACATCGACCGGCTGAAGCGGGAAGGGCGGGCGTGATCGTCGTCGACACCAACGTGATCGCGTACCTGCTTCTGCCGTGCGAGGTCAGCTCGCGGGCCGACGCGCTCTGGGCGAAGGATCCCGAATGGGCCGTACCGGTCTTCTGGCGCAGCGAGTTGCGCAACGTCCTGGCCGGCTACCTGCGCCGCGAGGCACTGACCTTCGACGATGTCGTCAACATCCAGGACGAAGCCGAGGCCCTCGTGGCCGGGAACGAGTACGAGGTCGCCTCGCGGCGCGTCCTCGAGCTGGTGCGCGACAGCAGGTGCACCGCCTACGACTGCGAGTTCGTGGCGCTCGCGATGCAGCTCGGTGTGAGGCTCGTCACGATGGACACGAAGATTCTGAGGTCCTTCCCCAAGCTTGCGGTGGCGCTTCCGGTGCGTTGACGCGACGGTACGGGGAGAGCGCGCAGTAGGCGCGTGCAACCGCCGTCACCCCTCTGTCGTGAGCCCGGTGCGTGCACGGTACCACGCCGTGTCGTTCAGATGCGGGAAGGCCTCGCCCGGCACGGGCACGTCGAGGAAGCGGCAGAGAGGCTCCCAGCCGTCCCCGGGCTCGTAGATCAGCAGCCTCGGGGCCGGAATCGCGTCGATGACGGCCTGGTTGTGCGCATCGAACACGCGCCTGGCATGGACGCGGTCTGCGAGTCGCCCGCCGAAGGTCTGCTCGAAGATCAGCGCGTACACCATCGCGTGGAACTCGCGGAGAATCTCGGGCGCATCCGACGGCGGTCCCTGGATCATCGCGGGATGGATCGTGTTCATGACGCTCTCGTGCCAGCGGTCGGCATCGCGCCGCGAGAGCAGAACCTTCGCGTCGGGGTAGTGCTCGACCAGCTCGCGCCAGAAGGCGGCGGCCGGCCAGTCGACGGTGGCGTGATAGCCGTCGAAGATCGCCGTCCAGTCGCGGGAGCCTCCTGCCGTGCGGTCGAGCCAGGGCCGCGCCCGCTCGGGCGCAGTCAGGACCTCGATCATGTGGTAGCAGGGCCCAAACCCGAGCCGCTCGAGCGCCTTCTTGAGCGAGAGCGTTCCGGTGCGCCCCAGCCCGGCGCCGATCAGTCGCAGTGCCATCTGCGCTCCCTCGGTGCTTACGCGCGTTCCGGACAGCCGTGGCGGTCCACCGCCGCGCCCGACGACGCGCGCTGGCTCACGCCGGTCCCCCGCTCTGGGATCGCCGGGACTCGATGATCTGGCGCCTGGTGAGCTGCGGCAGGTCGTCCGCGATCCGGAACCAGGGACTCTTGCACTCGACGAAGATGTGCTTGTCGGGGCACGTTCCGGGCTCGTCGTCGAGGAGACCCGCCGGGATCTCGAACCACGTGGCTCCCGGTACGGGGTCGGGGACGGGGGATCCGCAGCGCGCACAGAACGCGACGCGGTACGCTGGCGGACGCTCCCGGACCGGAGCCTCGTACGTGCGGATGAGCTCCGCTCCGGACAGGAGGTGGAAGTCCTCGACGCGAGCTCCCAGCCCTGCGACGAAGGCAGACCCCGAAGCCTTCCGGCACCGCGGGCAGTGGCAGAGCTCGAAGGGGCCCACCGCGCGTTCGATCGCGAAGCGTACGACTCCGCAGAGGCAACTACCGCGGATCATGCTCGAGTCTCCGCGATCGGGCGGGAGTGAACGCCGCCCGCCCAGACGGCTGCGTTCGGTAGAACGATCCGGGCGAGCCCGCTGAGCGCGCTCACGAAGGCCCATGCGGTCACGAAGAACGCGACATCCAGACGTCTCACCTTGCCTCCCGACTCGTCAGTCCATCTGACGTCCGTACCGGCTTCGCCGACCACGAGCGATGGCATCGGCACGGCGTTTCATCCGACCAGACCTGGATCTCCACGTACTTCTCGAGCGCTCGGCGGTGGTACCCGGCGTAGCCGTCCTCGGTATCGCCGACCGGAAGACCATGCTCGCGCATCACCTTGCTCAGCTGCGACATTCGAAAGACCTGGGCGTGGTAGGGCCGGCGTTCGTACGGGATGTCGAAACGTGGAAGAAAGCCCATCGCGATCGCGCTGTCTGGGACGGTGAAGGACGAGACGGACTCCGGCAGGGCAGACAGCGGAACGACGACCTCACGCATGTCGCGTGTCAGGCCGCAGAACCACTCGCAAGAGCCAAGGCAAAGCGGCTCTTCGTGGGTTCGTGTGGGGGGACGCCGACCGTAATCGCGCGGCCCGCGGCGATGTTGGGCGCGTGCGTGCAAGCGATCGGCTCACGACTGGTGCGTCGTGGCAGAGCCCGATGCACCGAGCAGCGCCTGCACCGCGAGGTGGGCGTCGAGCGGCGTGCCGTCCCAGCGCGGGAAGGCGGTGGTCGCGTCGATCGCGAGGCCGCGCGCCGCGTGCGCCGCGCGCAGTGCAGCGAGTGCGTCCGGGGCTGCGGCGGCACCCGCGGCGCCGCTGTCGCCGCCGGCGTGCACCTCGCTCGCGAGCGGTGACCGCAGCGGCTCGTCCGCGAGCGGTACGGGCTGACCGTCGTGACGGAAGAATCGCGGCCCGCCGTCGTGCGCGATCAGCACACGGTAGCCGTGCTCGTGCACGAAGCGGTGGTGCCTGCGGCACAGCGAGAGCAGGTTCGAGAGGCCGGTTGTCCCGCCGTCGATCCAGGCGACGACGTGGTGCGCGTCGGTGACGCGGTTCGTGCAGCCGGGGAAGCGGCAGCCGTCGTCGCACAGCCGGAGCGCGCGGCGCAGGCGGGGCGAGATGCGGCGTGTGCGGCGTGACGGGAGGCCCGCCGCGGCGGACGCCGCACGAGCGTCGGCGTGAACGTCGCGGGCGCCGGCGCGAGCGTCGTGGGTGCCGCATCGAGCGTCGTGGGCGTCTGCGTGAGCCTCGCGGGCGCCGTCCGTATCACGAGCGGCGGTGGCGACCGCGGCGCCGGCGCGGGTGTCGCCGACGAGCACGACGGTCGCGTCACAGGCGAGCCGCCGCGCGGTCGCGAGCGCGAGCTGCGTGCCGTCGGCGAGCGTGGCGTGCGGTGCGAGCTTCGCTGCGTCGGGGGCGTGCGGGTCGTCGCGTCGGTCGTCCGTGCCCTCCGTGCGCGCCGCGAGCGCGGCGCGGTCGACGTGCACGACCAGCTCGACCGGCAGTCCCGCCGTGTCGTGACCGTTCTCGTCGGCGGCGACCGAGGCGAGCCACGACTCCGCGACGGCGACCAGCGCGTCGGCGCGCGACAGCGCCGGCGGCGGCTCGTGGTGCTGCCGCTGGTCCGCTCGTCGCGCGGGCGGCGGCGTTTCCGCGGAGATTTCCGTGGCAGGTCCCGCGGGGCGCTCTGCCGTCTCGCCCGGCGACGTGCCCGGCGTGCCCTCGGCGGAACCGCCACGGGCGTCGGCAGCGCGCGCCTCCGCGGAAACGCCGCCGGCATCTGCACCGCGCGCGGCCGCGGCCGCCTCGCCGGCACCGCATGCCGCGCCCGTACGCCACGCCCTGCGCCGCGCCACGTCGAGCGCCTGCAGCACGACCGCCGACTCCTCGGGGCGGAGCCGCGCCTCGATGCGCACCATGCCGTCGTCCGTGTCGCGCACCCGGACGAAGCGCGCGCGCTCCTCTTCTGCGAGGCTCGGCGGCGGTCCCAGTTCCGCATCGGCCACGACGCGACGGTAGCCGCGGCAGATGCGCTCGAGCTGCGACGCGGTCGCGGGTGTCGCCATCTCGAGCAGCGTCGCCTCGGTGGCGGCGGTCGCGACCCGCGTGATCGCGCGCACCTTCGAGTAGCTGAGCGCACCGCGGCGGAGCGCATCGCCGACCAGCGGAAGCGTCGCGAGCGCGTGCGCCACGCGGATGCGCTCGCGCGCGGCACCGAGGTCGAGGCCGATCCGCCAGTTGAGCCAGTGGGCGCACGTCAGCGCACCGTGCGTCGCCCAGCCGCGGCCTTCGTCGAAGCGGCGGATGAGGGTCAGCAGGCGGTGCTCGGCGGCGTCGATGAGCGATGCCACCTCGGCGATCTCGTCGGCGAGCCGGTCGACTTCGGCGGGCGCGAGTGGCGGCGCGGCGAGACGCTCGAGCGCTGCGGGATGAATGCCGGATGTCGCGATCATCAGATGGCTGTACCACCGCCGTTTCGAGGGGGTCTCCGGCGGGCCGTGCGCGGCGATCTCGGCGCGCGAGGGGCGAGGCGGCCCTCCGCGGCGCGCGTGCGCTGGCGGCCGTCGTTCGCGCGCGGCGGGGGCGTCTCGACGGTCCAGTGGCGATGGCCGGGTAGCCGTCGCGGAATCCGTCAAGGGATGCAAGCACAAAAAATGCTGCCCGACCCCGAGAGACCGCGCGGCCAGGTCGTCGCCGCCTTCGGGCGGCGCGTGCCTACTGCACGGCAACCGCGCGGAGCCTCGGCGATCGCAACGCGGAATCAGGACGACTCTCCGCGCCGGCTCAAGCTCGGTCCGGGAGGTAGTACTGCGTGGCGTAGTCGGGAACGGCTGCCGGCATGCGTGCGTCCATCGACGGCGGTGCTCAGGCGCGCGGGCCGCGCTCCCGCGGCTCTCGGGCTTCGTTCGGCGGCGCGTCTCGCATCGGCTGCTACGGCTCGGTCGCGAGCGTGCCCGCCGACGCGGCGACGAACGCACGGAGCAGCGGGTGAGGCCGCTCGGGACTCGAGGAGAGCTGCGGCACGAAGAGCGTCGCAAGAAAGAAGGGGTGTCCGGCGAGCTCGACGATGCGCGGCTCGCGCGTCGCGCCATCGCCGGAGATGGTGAGGCCCGCGCGCTCGAGCGCCGGGACGTAGCTCGCGGCGAGACCGAACGAGCAGCGACACTCCTCGGTGCTCGCATCGGCCGCGTAGGCCGAGGCCGCCAACGATCCGGTCCTGAGTCGAACGATCGCGCGCTCGCCGGAAAGCGAGCAGGCGAGCGGCTCGATCACGAGCTCCGCCGCATGCGGAGCGTACTCGGCGTGCGCAGCTCCGTGGAGACCGAGAACGTTTCGCGCGAACTCCAGGGCGACGTGCTGGAACCCGCCGCACGTGCCGAGCAGGGGCCTCGCGTGCTCGCGTGCGTGACGGATCGCATGAAGCGCTCCGTCGATGCTCCGGTACGGACTTCCCGGCGCGACGAAGAAGCCCGCGAAGGACTCGAGCGGCATCTCGCGCAGGGCGTCCGTGGGCAGCCAGATGGGCTCGATGCCGACCCCGAGAGCAGTCGCGGCGTGTGACAGAGCCGCATCGGTGGCGACGTGGGTGGGACGGGATGCGTCGTGGTCGCCGATGATCCCGATCTTGATGGTCGTCGGCGCACGACCGATCGGCTCCCGGGCGGAGCCGGCCTGTCCGCGTACGACGACGAGGAGTACATTCTCGCGCAGCGTCAGAGGTGGAAGGTCACCCCGTACTCGCCAGCGACCCGGACAACCTCGGGAATGTCAGGCGGACCCGGCGGAATCTCGCGAGCCAGTGCCGAGAACATCGGGAGAGCCTTGCTGCCCGTCTGTCACTTCAAGCATCTCGCCACCGCCCGGACCGGAGCGGAACGCGTGAATCGTGCCGGCCGGGATGTGCACCAGCGTACCTGCGAGACACCTGGTCGTTTGGCCACCGCACGCGAACTGGAGTTCGCCCCTGGTCACGTAAAACGACTCGTCCCAAGGATGGCTGTGCGGTGGCGGGCCAGCGCCCTCGTCCCCGACCTGGAGCGTGATCTTTTGAGCTTGTGAAGCCGCGTCCGAGACGAGGACGGTGACCTTCACACCGATGACGTCGAGGGCCGGACCCCGATCGCCCGGGTTCACGATGAACTGCTGCGTTGGGTTCCTGACGTTGTCTCCCATCTGATTCGACGCATGCGCCGCCACGATTCATGTCTGGTCGCCCAGCAGGAAATCGCCAGGTCCGTTGAACGCGGCCGCCTCGCTGGTCATCTCGACACGCACCGCCGGGCGCTCCGCACCCCCGTCACGCGCCGAAGACGCCCGGGAGGGTCTCCCTCGCACCAGGCCTCGCTATCGTGCGGGAACGTCGCGCGTCAACGCCACGCCTGCCGCATCCCCGCCTCCGGTGAGGCGCGTTCCTCGACCGGCAGCGCCCTACGCCGCTGCTCTCCGTCGCCGTACCGACACACGGACCTCGCAGTCGACGACGTCGAGCAGCGCCAGCAGCTGCACGAAGCTCTTGCGCATGTTCGTGGGGTCGAGCAATCGGTAGAGCTGCGGTACCGACGTGCCGAGCCGGCGCGCGAGCTCGCGTCGGCTGAGGCCCGAAGCCTCGACGCGCCGGAGCGCCTCCACTGTGAGTAGGTGCAGCTTGATCTCCGCGAGGTACGAGGGGTCGCGGTTGTAGTCCAGCGCATCGTCGACGTGCACCGAGCCCTCGGCGCCCGACTGGAGCCGATACGTGATGGCCTCGTTGCCCAGCTCCGGGTCGACCCACGCTTCCGCGATGCGGTTCACTCTCGTCGGACGAGGCTCGAGCTTCGAGAACGGCAGCGGCAGCACCCGTCGGGACCAGGTTTCGAGCTCGATCCGGCGCCTCCGGTTGTCGATGCGGACGGATCGTAGCTTCACAGCGCCCCCTCCCGCACGAGTATCCCGATCAGCTCGACGACGCGCGCTGGCGGCCGACCTTTCATCGGGGACCGGTCTTCGAGGTTCCACTTCACGACGAGTTTCCCATCGCGGTAGACGTGCAGTGTCTCGGCGCGTGATCAGCCTTTCGGAAGCGAAAGACGTACCCGCCACGACGAATCTTGCCCATCCCGATCCGTTACCGCAACTGGTTACGGATGACTTGGGTGCGGTCGCGCGAAATGTCTCCGCTGCATCCATCGGGGCACGGGGCGTGTGCAGCGCTCGACCGGGCGAGCACGGGCCGCGAAGCGAGCGGAACCGACGCGACGGACCGGTCAGCAGCGCAGCATCGCGCAACGATCCGAGAGCCTCCGGTTCGCCGCACGCTACCTCGCGCGTGCTCGGGAAGCCCTCACGCGGCGTGCGGACCGGCGTCGACGTGGCCACGTCGACAGCGCCGGGCGCCACCGTCTCGAGGCGCCGCACGACCGACGCGTCGCGCGGTACGGTCAGCAGGATGCGCGACCCCTACGCGGGAACCGCCGCGTCCTCAGCCGTCGTCGCGTGCGACCAGGAAGTGACCCTGTGCGGTCGCGATCGGACGCGCGGGATCGTCCTGCCAGGCTTCGACGCGCACGTTCACCACGCGGCGCCCGTGCTTTGTGACGATGGTGCGGGCGAAGGTGTCCACGGTGCGGCCCGAGCGCAGGTAGGCGATCGTCAGGTCCACGGGCTTCGGCAGCGCGCCGCCCGCCGGCGAGATGCGCAGCACCTCGACGATCGCCGCGGTCTCGAGGAACGCACCGATGGCACCGCCGTGGATCGCCGGCAGGGCCGCGTTGCCGACGATCTGCGGGCCGAAGCGCATGAGCGACACGATTCCGCCGTCCGGTCCGTCGTCCACCGTGATGCCGAGGAAGCGGCAGTAGGGGATCGCGTCGAGCAGCGCGCGTACTTCCGCGGTGGTGCGCTGCGGCTGTACCGGCGAGGGATCGGCGTCGGAGGCGCTCACTTCCGCTCCAGCGCCGCCGCGGCACTCGGCAACGTCCTGTTCGCACCCAGCATGAAGGTCATCGCCGTCGTGGCGATCGGGTCGTTCGGGTCCTCGTGGTAGGCCGCCCCGTGCACGAACGCGACGTGCCGCGTGACCTTGTAGCAGCGCACGTAGCCGATCACGTCGAGGCCCGGCGTCGCCGGCTTCATGTAGTCGATGCGCAGATCGAGCGTCGCGATCGAGCGCAGCTCGGGAAGTGCCGTCGCGACCGCCACGCCGGCTGCGTTGTCGAGCAGCGTGGTGATGACGCCACCGTGGATCACGCCGGTCGCGGGGTTGCCGACCAGCTTCGGGTCGAACGGGACCTTGAGCCACGTCTCACCCGGCTTCGCGTCGACCACGGTGAAGCCGAGCGCCATCGCGTGCGGGACGGACGAGACCAGCAGATTCTTCCGCTCGACGACCAGGTCGACCAGCGACGGAGCCTCTCCCGGTTCGCTCACTGCATCCTCTGAACCATCCTCGCCGGGGCAGAGCAACGCCGCCGGAGGGGTTCATCGGCCGCTGGATGTTGCGGAGAATCGGCAGGCGGGGCACCAGAGCCGAGCATGAAGGCCATCCACGTCACGGGCATCGGCGGCCCGGAGGTCATGAAGCTCGTCGAGATCCCCGAGCCCG
>Ga0172362_10002982_pt1 | contig 14683 bp, 13 predicted proteins | sample LakKivs1_kivu2a2_FD_114534 | JGI IMG/M metagenome (GOLD analysis project Ga0172362, IMG submission 114534) | Sediment microbial communities from Lake Kivu, Rwanda - Sediment s1_kivu2a2 | ecosystem: Environmental > Aquatic > Freshwater > Lake > Sediment | place: Rwanda: Western Province, Lake...
GGGTTCTTTGTCCAAGCCCCTGTAAATATTCTTCTCCTCGTCGGTCAGCTTGAAGTGACTTGCATCAAACAAAGAAACCTCCACTTTTTCGGACGCCTCTGCCGCCGCTGCAGTTACGTGGCTCTGCAGTTGTTCGCCGATATAGCCAAGTGCTTCCATTACGTCCTCAACAGATTCAATTAGCTTCGCTCCTTGTTTTATAAGTTGGTGAGAACCTTTGCTCAACGGCGAGTCGATTTTCCCCGGCACGGCCATCACCTCGCGGTTATTATCCAGGGCGGCCCCGGCGGTGATCATCGCTCCGGAGTTGAGCGGCGCTTCTATTATGATTGTTCCCAGTGACAATCCGGCGATTATTCTGTTGCGGGGCGGGAAATTTTCCGATAGCGGCTCGCACTGAAGCGGCAGTTCGCTCACGCACGCGCCGGATTCGGCTATAAGCTCAAAGAGCTTTTTGTTCTCCGGCGGAAAGATATTTGCCAGGCCGCAGCCCTGCACGGCGATTGTTCGGCCTTTCGCTGCTAGTGCTCCTTGATGAGCAGCGGTATCGATGCCGCGAGCCATACCAGAGACAATTGTAAAACCTGCTGAAGCCAATAAATGCGCAAGTCGGGAGGCTTGCTCCTGGCCGTAGAGGCTGCATCGGCGGGTGCCGACGATTGAGATTGCAAGGTTACTTTCGCGGGCGAGCGTGCCTTTTATGTAAAGGACTGGCGGCGGATCGTAAATCTGCTTCAGCACCGGCGGATAACGATTATCTTGGAGGTTGATTAGCCAGACGCCGAGCTTTTCAGCCAGCTCCAGCTCTTTACCTGTCTCGAATTTATCACGGGTGGCGGCGATTTGTTCGGCGGTTTTGAAGCCTATGCCGTCTATTTTGGAAAGTTCGCTGACCGAAGCACCCAGTGCCTGGTGGGGCGAGCCGAAGCGTTTTATGAGCTTTGCGAAGGTGACCGGGCCGACACCATCTGCTCGGATTAGTTTGAGCCAGTTTTCGATGTCGGGCGAATTAGGCTCAACTTTGACCATTTATCTGCTCGAATTGCGTACTCTGTCACTGGCGAAGCGGAAATTTACCGTTGTCGTGCCGACAACGGCTAAACAAGAATCCCAGCGCCGCAAGCAAAGCTCAATTGGAGTTTAGCTGTATACCATTACGAGTCAAGAGATTTTTGGCTTTCGGTCTTGACCTTAGCAGATAGAATAAATTGGCAGACTCGAGTGTAGTTTAGCCATTGTGCTGCGCAGTGTCCAAAAACAAACGTTGTATCTGAAAGGATATGCAATGAAAAAGGGTGTCTTGGTCGTGGTGTTGACCGCATCGGCAGTATGCCTGGCGGGTTGTGTGATTATCGCTGATGAAGAGGTCATCGGTGTGGCTGATGACCCAACAATCGCGGAGATAAATGCCATAAGTAAACTATCTTTTGACGCTGACAGACAACGTGCGTACAAGAGAATCGCTGCCCGTGAGGGAGTAAGTGAGGCTGCCCAGGTCCATCTGGTCAAGGAGGCGTTGGACAACCTGTCGTTCGAAGCCGCAAAAGAGGATGTTCTTTTGACGCTAATAAGAAACCCGGGCTTCGTTTCCGCAGCCGAAAGTGCTATCTTGAAGCGGCTGGATAAGTTTTCTTTTGAGAATAGTAAGAACAAAATTCTTGAGGCCGTAAATCAGCGGCAGACGCAGGTGCCAACGGAGGCGAAATAAATGATAAAACAACTGAGAATTATCATATTGGCCTTCTCAGCCGGCCTGGGATTGGGTACTTGTCAGGCCAAAGCAGATATACCCCGATTTGTTTACCCGGGCAAAGAATGGGAATTCGCCGTGCCGGACCAGGTTGGTCTGGATGCGCAAAAGCTCAAAGAGATGAGCGATTATGCCAGCGGATTCGGCTGTGTCGTGCGGCATGGGTATATGGTTTATGCCTGGGGCGATGCAAGTAAGCGAATAGATGTCGCGTCGGCAGCAAAGCCCGTTTACGCACACTTTTTGTTCAAGGTGGTAGAGGACGGCAAAATTCCCAGTCTTGATGAGCAAGTCAATAAGTGGGAGCCGAGGCTGAATCAGATCAATAAAGAGCTTGGCTACAAAGACCGCAACATTACCTGGCGACACCTTGCCAACCAGATCTCTTGCTACGGACTTACCGAAGCGCCTGGGACGGCCTTTGCATATAATGACTGGCAGATGGCACTTTTCTGGGACACGCTTTTTCTAAAGGTCTACGGCGTTAGCTACGAAACGGTCGACGCCCAGGTTTTGCATTCACAGCTTACGAATCTGCTTGAGTGCCAGGATAATCCGACTTTTATGGCTTTTGGGACGGGTGGGCGGCCGGGTCGGCTGGCGATTTCGCCGCGAGACTTCGCACGGTTCGGGCTATTATATTTGCGCAAGGGCAAATGGGGCGATAGGAAACTACTGACTCCGGAGCACGTAACGCTGGCGGTGACAAGTCCCCTGCCCAATTCGATTCCGCGGACCGCCGGTCGGGCGGCGGAAATGATACCGGCTCAGCGATCAATAGGCTCAGAAAAGATCCCGGATAATCAGTGCGACCATCTTGGCAGCTATAGCTGGCTGTGGTGGGTAAATGGTATTGACCGTGAAGGAAAGCGGCATTGGCCCGATGCCCCCGTAGATACGTTTGGCTGCTTCGGACACGGTGGCTTGCGGGCGATGGTTGTTATGCCAAGTCTGGATTTGATTATAAGCTGGAATGACACAAGAATTAGTGAACGCCAGATGGAAAATCACGTTCTGAAGCTGCTGAAAGATTGTGTGCTAATAGTCGAACCTGACATGAAGTGAGGGGGCAGCGGACCCCTGCTTTCGCAGGGGCAGGCTTGCCCCCGTGAAAACGGGGGTGGAGTTTTTACTATGAGGAGGCGACAGCTTCTATCTCCTGGATTGGCACTATTTTTCTTGTCGCCTGTGATTGGCGAGCTGCTGTCCGGCTCGGCGCCGCCGGCTGAGTTTTTCCAGCCGATAGGATTTGTTATGCTGGCGGTACTTTACGGCGGTGGTGCTATTCTTGCCCGCGAGCTGACACATCGCTGGAATAAGAGCTGGCCGACACTGCTTGTGCTCGGAGCGGCCTATGGAGTGGCGGAAGAAGGACTGATGTGTAAAAGTTTTTTTGATCCATCGTGGATGGATTTGGGGCCGCTTGGAAGCTATGGCCGCTGGTTCGGCGTCAATTGGGTCTGGGCGGCGGAGCTTACTATATATCATGCGGTATTTAGCATCGCTATTCCGGTCCTGTTGGTGAGCCTTATGTTTCCGATGCAGCGGCAACAAGTTTGGATTGGAACGAAAAAGTTGATCTTCCTGTTTATTTTGTGGGTGTTAAATGCCGTCGTAATATTTCTCTTTATTAGCCCTTACCGTCCGCCAGCGTTTCATTATGTCACGGCGGTAGCCGTTACGATTGGGTTGTGTATGTTGGCAAGATGGCTGCCGCATCTGAGGGCTGTTTGTGAGCAGCACAGCAAAAAAATTGCTCATCCCTTCTGGTTTTTGCTGGCAGGTTTTCTTGGTACTTTGGCCCTATTCTTTCTTGTCTGGGGGGGTGCCTCGTATAGGGATTCATCCATTATTGACAATGGGTTTAATGGTGTGCTTAGTTATTCTCGTTGGCTGGATTGTGTTGAGGCTGTCGGGCAGTGGCGGCTGGACGCAGAAGCATCAGTTGGCACTATCATCGGGAGCTCTTGGCTTTTTTATTCTTTTAGGTCCGCTCCAGGAATTTGATAAAAACCGCACCGACAATACAAGAGGAATGACTTTTGTTGCTCTGGCAGCGGCGGTATTTTTGCTGTGGATGGCTCGACGCCTGAAGCGCCTTACTGAACTGCGTGTTTAGAAATGGAGACAGATAGCTATGGACAAACTTTATGATTCAGAGACGGGTTGTTGTCCGAGGTTCAATCCTGAGCCTTGGGACGAAAAAGAAGTCACTTTTCAGGACAGGTTGTTTGTCAAAGACCACGTCAGGAGTTTCCTGCATATTCCGCTAAACTTCGGCAAGGTGATGGTCGCAAACATGGAGAGGATTAAGCAAGCGGATGCTCTCGCAAAAGAGCCGCTTCTGCTTTCGGACGAAAAGTCCCTTTGGGGAGCTGATATTTATATCGCGGTCAGCAAAAATGTGCCGGGAGCGGAAATGGCAAGAATATCCGGAACTTTTTTGACGAAGGTTTTTGAAGGTCCATACAAAAATGCCGGCACGTGGGCAAAGCAGATGCAAGCCTACGTCCAATCAAAGGCCAGAGAGCTCAAGAATCTATACTTTTTCTATACGACCTGCCCGAAGTGCGCTGAGTATTATGGCAAAAACTACACCGTTTTACTGGCGGAAGTTTGAGCGCTGGACTGCAAGCAGGGTAGCCACAGAGGACACAGAGAGCACAGAGAATGAAAGATAAGAAAACGGTTTTTGTTCTGGGTGCTGGGGCAAGTTGTCCTTACGGTTATCCGTTTGGTGCTCACCTTCGAAAGTTGATATGCCTGGATGATGGATTTATGAAGAATTACAAGGAGTATCTAAAAAGCAATAAGTCTGGATATAGCATTGAAAAAGTTGAACAGTTTAGGACATCTTTCGACAAGTCAAGCATCAAATCAATAGATTTTTTCATGGCAAATAATTCCACACTTGCACCGGTTGGAAAATACATAATTGCTTTTGAAGTTTTAAGAGCTGAACAGCGGAGTAGTTTCCGTGAAAAGGGCATGCAAAGCAAATTGTGGTATTCAAGAAATTGCGACGATCCTAAACTTGATCGTGACTTTTTATTAAGAAAAGATTACTTTCAGGGTGGTGATTGGTATTCATACCTATATAACCGACTTATCGAGGGTCTGATCGGCAGGGATGCCTTGCCTGATTTCTCTACAGGCGATATTGCGTTCGTAACATTCAACTACGATAGGTCTCTTGAACACTTTTTTTATGAAAGTCTCCGCAATTCATTTACAGAAGTCCCGGAAGATAACATCTTCCAGTCACTTAGAAATTTGAAAATCCTGCATGTTTACGGTCAAATTGCACCGCTTAAATGGCAGGATTCAAATGAGGGTGTGGATTACCGCCCAGAAATTAGTGTAGATCTTTTGCGAAGGGTGTCGTCAAACATTAGAACAATATACGAGGTACAAGAAACCCGGGAGTTGGCGGAGGCGCAAAACCTGCTAAAGCAAGCAGGTGAGATATTCTTTCTTGGTTTTGGGTTTGCGAAGGAGAATATGGAAGTCCTCGGCTTGCCTGAGGTTATATCGCAGAATTGTTCGGTGTATGTCACTGTCTTTGAATTGCGGGATAACGAAGCAGATCAAATCCGTAAGAGGATAAAGACAGGTGTGAAGAGCGACACAGGTTGGCAAGGCCCGCTGAGATTAGAAGTACACAATGTGGATTGCCTCACGTTATTGAGGGATTACTTTGGATGAATTCTCTGTGCTCTCTGTGTCCTCTGTGGCAAAAGTATTTATAGAATTTAGAAGGTTATTCTGAATTCCTTGTATCTTGCCTCTGGAGGCATTTCCTCGACGAGGGTCTGCCTTATATAGCCGGCGAAAGAATCCTGTATCTGGCTGATACAAGTATCGATATCGTCCGGCGTTCCCTGTGCGAGCATTTCCACCGTTCCATCCGGCAGGTTGCGGACAAAGCCGGTCAACCGATAGCCGCTGGCTATATGGTGAGCGGTGAAGCGAAAGCCCACGCCCTGAACCTGGCCCGTAAAAACTATATGTTTGGCAATCTGGCTCACTGAAGAAAGGCAAAGATTAAAAATCAAAATTGTGGAAGCCCGGCGGGCCGGGCTGACTTCCTTAATTTTGCATTTTGAACTTTAGTATTTCCATTTATCTTGCCGGCAGCTTCAAGTCAAGTATAATCCGGTCGATTTGCAGTGGTAATGTGTTATGCCCAGAAAGACGAAGCGACAATTAGAAAGAGACGAGCAGATTTATCAGCTTACCACGCTGGTGGCGGGCAAGTTCTCGCTTCAGGAGGTCCTGGACAGACTCGCTGAAGCGGCGGTGAAGATTGTCGGCGTTAAGGCATGTTCAATACGTCTCTTGGATGAAGAGACCGATGACTTGAAGATGCGGAGCACGTATGGACTTAGCGAAGAGTACCGCAATAAAGGGCCGGTAACCAAAGATGATGTCGTGGTTAAAGCTGCTTTTGCCGGCGAAGCGGTGGTGCTGGATGATATGCGGGTTGATGACCGGGTCAAATACAAAGAGGCAACCATCAAAGAGGGTTTGGTCAGCCAGCTTACCGTGGCGATGGTTTTCAGAAACAAACCAATCGGCCTGCTTCGGCTGTATAGCCCTAAGCCTAAACACTTTGAGGAGGATGACATCCAACTGGCCAGAGCTGTTTCCTCGCAATGTGCCGTAGCAATAACCAATGCCAAGCTTTACGCCCAGGCCATTGAAGGTGCAAGAATGGCCGAGCAGGTTAGGCTGGCAGCACATATTCAGCGAAGAATGATTCCGGAAAAGGCGCCGCGGATCACGGGCCTGGATGTGGCAGCCGCTTATATCCCGTGTTTCGAGGTGGGCGGCGACTTTTACGATTTTCTTCAGGTAGGCCAGAGTTGCATTGCTTTGGCGATTGCTGATGTAATAGGCAAGGGTGTTCCGGCAGCGCTTATGATGAGCCTATTTCGAGGTGCTGTGCGGGCTTACTCAGACGGCACAAGCAGCAAGGATGCTGTTTGGGAAATTATCAGCAAACTTAATAAAATGATGTGTCAGGAATGCAGGGATGGTGAATTTGTGACATTGTTCTACGCGATTGTTGATGTTAAGGATATGAGCATCACTTACTGCAATTGTGGGCACGAGCCGACCATGCTAATAAGGGACGGGCAGACCACGTATCTGGAAAAAGGCGGCATTGTTCTTGGCATCGAGGCAGGAGCAGAATACGAAATTGAAACTCGCCCATTGAAACAGGGCGATTGTTTGCTGTTTTATAGCGATGGGCTAATTGACGCGGCTAACTTCGATGGCCAACTCTGGGGCAGGGAAAGCCTGCTGCAGACTGCGAAGAAGTTCACCAACGAACCAGCCGAGCAGATGATTAGAAACATCCTGGGCTACAGAAGGCGGTTCGTGGGACTTGCCAGACAGGTTGACGATACGAGTATTATCGTTGTTAAACTCGCTGGGCAGTGACTGGTTAAATGACATGGCGGACTTAGTAATTACGATTGATGGTCCAGCGGCCAGCGGCAAAAGCACGGTAGCTCGGCGATTGGCAGAGAAACTGGACGCCATATTCCTTGATACCGGTGCGATGTATCGGGCGGTGACAATCGCTGCCAAAAATGCCGGCGTAGACCTCAGCGATGAGCGGAAACTTCTTCAGGTTATAGACAATAGTGAGTTTGAGTTCCTGGCTGAGCCAGGCAGAATGCACACCCTTGTCGATGGAATTGATGTTACCGAACAAATTCGCCAGCCAGATATAACTGCCAGCGCACGGTATATCGCCTCTGCGCCAAAAGTACGGGCTAAATTAGTCCGGATGCAGCGAGAATTTGCGGCAGGGCAGAAAAAAATAGTTACAGAAGGAAGAGACCAGGGCACGGTAGCGTTTCCCGATGCGGACATAAAATTCTACTTGACAGCAACTTTACCTGAAAGAGCAAAAAGAAGACAAGCCGAGCTGCGGGCAAAAGGCTGTAACCAGAGCCTCGAGCAGGTGCGGCAGGCCATCGAACAAAGAGATAAAAGCGACCAGCAGAGGACCGTTGGTCCGTTAAGACCGGCCAGTGATGCTATTATTCTCGATACCACCGACCTGAGCGTTGACGAGGTTGTCGAGAAGGCTTTACGATACGTGGAAGAAAAATGCCTCATTCCAGAAGACAGAAGACAGAAAACAGAAAACAGAAAACAGAAGCCTCAGAACAGGATGCCGGCTTCCGGCACCTGACTTTGGCAGTGTGGTACCGGCTCGCGCGGTGGGGTTGCCAGGTCTTTTGCATTTTCTTTTTTGGTTTCCGTGCTTACGGCACAAAAAACGTCCCCGAGCAGGGAGGCGTTATACTTGCCAGCAACCATCAGAGTTTTCTGGACCCGATATTTTGCGGCGTGGCTTTGAGGCGGCATCTGTATTTTGTTGCCCGCGATTCGCTTTTTCGCAACCGGTTTTTTGCCCTGCTGATTCGTTCGCTCAACGCAATATCAGTAAGGAGGGACAAGCCGGATGTGTCATCTATCAAGACCATCATCGACAGGCTGAAGCAGGGCGGCGGTGTCTGCCTTTTCCCGGAAGCTACCCGTACCAGCGACGGACGAATTGAAGCGTTTAAGCCAGGCTTTGGCCTTTTGTGCCGGCGGGCCGAAGTGCCGGTTGTGCCGGTACTGATTGATGGTGCCTTCGAATGCTGGCCGAGACATAAGAAGATTTTCTCACCGGACCGCGTTACGGTTTTCTACGGCCAAGCTATAACCGCCGACCAGGCAAAGAATATGAGCGATCGAGAACTGGCAGAGGTTGTAACCTGCAGATTGCGCCGGATGCAGGATATATGCCGACTCAAACACGGTAAAAAACCATACCATAACTACCCAGACTAAGTTGTTTTGCAGGGCAGGCGACCTGTATGATTGCGCTTGACGGGATAGCGCCGTGCAGATATGCTTCGCGCTAGCAATGCGTTTGCAAGGAATTTTCGATGCGCGTACACTATGGGAGACACGGAGTTCACAGAGATTAATCCGCCAGATGTATGGCGGATAAAAAAATCCCGATACATCGGGACTGTGATTTCTCTGTGCTCTCTGTGGCAAAAATATTTAAGCAAGCGAAAGGGTCGTCGATGAAAAACAAAATCAGACAAGGAGCAAGGCAGTTGTCCCGCAGGGATTTTATTAAGACCTCAGCGGTGGTGTCCCTGGCTGCGCTGGGGTCGCCAGCGAGCAAGATGTTCGCAGCCGGCTCGGATACCGTCCGGGTGGGGCTGATCGGCTGTGGCGGTCGCGGCACGGGCGCGGTGCAGGATTGTGTCAACGCGGCACCTGGTGTTGAGCTTATTGCTATGGGCGATCTTTTCAAGGACCGGCTGGACGGCTCATTCGAGGAGTTGAAAAAGAAGTTGGGCGATAAGTTCAAGGTCACCAGGGATAGATGCTTTGTTGGATTTGATTGCCACGAGAAGGTCACAGCCTGTGACATTAACCTGGTAATAATAGCCGGGCCGCCGCATTTTCGCCCTGCACATCTAAAGGCCGCTATAGAAGCAGGCAAACACGTATTTATGGAAAAGCCGGCGGGAGTAGACCCGGTGGGTATTCGCTCAATTATTGCCTCGTCTGAACTGGCTGAAAAGAAAGGCCTGGCAATCGTGGCCGGTACACAGCGAAGGCACCAGGCTCATTACGTTGAGATTATGAAGCGGATAAAAAATGGCGACATCGGTGAGATCGTCGCGGCGCAAGTTTATTGGAATGGCGGCGATATGCTCGGCTACTGGAAGTGGTATGAGCGGGCCCCAGGCATGTCCGACATCCAGTGGCAGTGTCGCAACTGGCCGTGGTTCACCTGGCTATCCGGCGACCACATCGTTGAGCAGCACGTTCATAACATCGACATCGTCAACTGGGCCGCCGGTGCGCACCCGACTCAGTGTATGGGCATGGGAGGCCGCCAGGTACGCACCTTGGGCAATATCTACGACCATTTCGCCGTTGAATTTGAGTATCCCAACGGCGTCCGTGTGTCGAGCATGTGCCGGCAGATAAATGGCTGCACCGACAGGGTATCCGAAAGAATAGTTGGCACAAAAGGCGTCGCGTACACTGACAGTACGACAGGTTACATCGAGGGGGCCAAGGCATACAAATACGATGGCCCAAATCCTAATCCATACGTGCAGGAACACGCGGATTTGATTGCCAGCATCCGCGCAGGTAAGCCTCTGAACGAAGGTCGAAACGTTGCTGAAGGCACTATGGGGGCAGTCATGGGCAGAATGAGCGCGTATACAGGCCGGGCGCTAAGCTGGGACTGGGCTATGAAGGCCTCAAAATTGGACCTGTCGCCGGCAAGTTATGAATCCGGGCCGGCGCCGGATACTTCAGTGGCTGTGCCTGGCCAGACAAAACTTATCTGAAGCTGAGATAACCTATTTCAAGGAAAGGACAGTTCTATGAAACGCCTGTTAATTGCGATTACGGTGATGGCGGCGGCAAGTTCCATTCTGGTTGCGGCAGAGAAGACGCCAAAGAGCAAAGCTGAGCCGATCATTCCGACAAGTAAGACGATGTTGTGGAACGGCAAAGACTTTGCCGGCTGGAAGCCGTTTGTGCCCGATCCGGCGCACGATGTTACGAAGACCTGGTCAATCAAGGATGGCGTACTTCGTTGCGAGGGGCGTCCGGCCGGTTACATGCGCACCGAGAAGGACTATGCTAATTACCTTATTCATGTTGAGTGGCGCTGGCCAGAAAAAGGGGGCAATAACGGTGTGCTTGTTCACATGAGCGGGCAGGATTTGGTCTGGCCAAAAAGCCTGGAGTGCCAGTTGTTCGCGGACAATGCCGGCGACTTCTGGGAGATCGGCGGAATTGAGTTTCGCGAGCACGCCAAAAAAGATGCGCGTGTCCAAGGTCGCAGGGTGGTAAAGCTGAAAGGTAGTACTGAAAAGCCGCTCGGCCAATGGAACAACTACGACATCATTTGTAAAGATGACTGGGTGGTGGTGCTGGTCAACGGCGTGCTGCAGAACGTTGCCACCAAATGCTCGGTTACATCGGGCAAGATTTGCCTGCAAAGCGAAGGCACGCCCATAGAGTATCGCAATATTTATATTGAGCCTCTGGAATAGCTTTAGAGCGTAGAATCCAAAGCTGAAAACGTAAAGCTGTGTAATTCAATAGTTTTTAGTTTTCCTCTTTAAGATTTCAGCTTTTCCAGGCTGGTCAGGTACTATGAGAGTTTTGGTCGCCCAAAAGTGTGGATTTTGTCAAGGTGTTAGAAACGCTATTACTACCGCCGAGAAAATTCTCGGGCAGGAAAAGGAAGTCTACAGTCTCGGCCCTATTATCCATAACGCGGACGTGGTGCAGCGACTGGCAAAAGCCGGACTGAAAACCGTCAACAGCGTGGAGGACATAGAATCAGGCTCCGTCCTTATCCGTTCGCACGGTGCTGCTCCAGAGCAAATAGCGAAACTAAAACAGAAGGGTCTTAAAATAGTCGACGCCACCTGTGTATTGGTTAAGAGGGTGCAAGGCATAGCAAAACAGTTGGCTGACGATGGCTATAAAGTAGTAATTATCGGCGATGAAAACCACCCGGAAGTTCAGGCGGTGATGGGCTGTGCCGCAGATGTCGTGGTGGTCGCGGACGAATCGGATCTGCATAAGCTGCCGGAAAATGCTAAGTTAGGTGTCGTTTGTCAGACCACTCAAAGTCCGGAGCACTTTGGCAAAATGCTCGGCGCGATAGGGCGTCAGGGTTTCAACCAGCTAAAAGTGATCAATACTTTGTGCAAAGAGGCAATCAAGAGGCAAGAATCCTCTGTGCAGTTGTGTAAACAAGTGGATATAATGTTTGTACTTGGCGGCCTGGAAAGCTCCAATACCCACAGGTTAGCTGAGCTTTGCAAGAAAGTGAACCAACAAACATATCATCTTGAAAATTGGAACGGACTTGATAAAAGGTTACTTTTCGGCAAAAATGTAGCAGGTGTTACGGCCGGTGCCTCGACGCCTGATTGGGTAATAGCAGAATTCGTCGAGAATTTGGAATCTTTTGATGCCAGCGGTAATAGGCAGAATTGTTAGCATAGCAACGAGTGTTGCAGGTCGCATTTGCTGCGTGAGCAAATGCGTTTTCATAAATGATTAACTGGGAACTCTACCCCTGCTTTCACAGGGGCGAGCTTGCCCCCGCAATAGCGGGGGTGCAGTAGTGCACAGGAGCCCATCGGCGTAAATGTGGGGCGCCGGTAGGCTGGAAAAACAGACTCCACAGAGGAACTTAGGTTTATGGTAGATAGGAACATAGTTAATAAATTAGGTCTTTCAGAACAGCAGCTCGACCAGCAGGTCGGCGAAATGTTCAGTGACGAGGAAAGCCAGTATCTGGAGCAAGCTCTTAAAACCAGGGTAGACTCACGTCTGCCCGGGACCATTCTTAAAGGGACTATTGTGTCGCAGATCGGCAACGATGTCATTGTTGAGGTTGGCTTAAAGAGTGAAGGCGTGGTCGATGCGGCTGAATTTGGCAGTCCCGAAGAGATAACGCCGGGCAAAGAAATTGAGGTCCTTCTTGAGGACACCGATTCCGAAAGTGGGCTTATCCTCTTGAGCAAGCGCAAAGCCGATGCCATTCGAGGCTGGGAAACGATCATCAATACGAAAAAGGAGGGAGACGTTGTAACGGGCAAGGTCATACGGCGCATCAAAGGCGGCTTGCTGGTTGACATTGGAGTGCCTGTGTTTTTGCCCGCCTCGCAAGTTGATATTAGAAAACCGGGCGATATCAGCAGATTCATCGGCAAAGATGTGGACTGCAAGATTCTTAAGATCGATGTTGAGGGCCGGAACATTGTCGTATCAAGGCGCAAGCTCATCGAAGAAGAACGCCGCACTAGCAAGGAAAAAATCCTGTCTGAAGTTGAGGTCGGTCAGTTGCGAAAAGGCGTGGTGAAAAACATCGCCGATTTTGGCGTGTTCGTGGATTTGGGCGGCCTGGACGGTCTGCTCCATATCTCTGACCTGAGCTGGGGCAGAATATCGCATCCCTCGGAAGTTGTTCAGCTTGATCAAGAGATCGAATGTGTCGTTATCGGAGTCGACAAGGCGAACGAGAAGATATCGCTGGGCCTGAAGCAAAAGACGCCCAGCCCGTGGGAAAGCGTGGAACAGCGTTACCCAGTTGGGACGAGGGTCAAAGGCAAAGTTGTCAACATTATGAACTACGGCGTATTTGTTCGCCTGGAAGATGGAATCGAAGGACTCGTGCACATTAGCGAGATGAGCTGGACCAAACGCCTGTCACACCCTGGCGAGATGGTAAGTCTGGGCGATGAAATAGAGGTTATGGTTTTGAATGTTAACAAGGAAAAGCAGGAAATCTCGTTGGGAATCAAGCAGACGGAAACGAATCCTTGGACGATAGCTGCCAAGAAATATCCATCAGGCACAATTGTCACCGCTAAGGTGCGGAGTATGACTAATTTTGGCGCGTTTGTGGAGATAGAGCCAGGCATTGATGGAATGATACATATCTCGGATTTGAGCTGGACAAAAAAATACGGACATCCCAGTGAGGCATTACAAAAGGGCCAGGAAATAAAGTGCCTGGTTTTGGAAGTCAACGAAGAAAAGCAGCGGATCTCGCTCGGCATAAAGCAGATGACGGAAGACCCCTGGATACGTGCTATCCCCGAAAAATATATACCGGGCCATATCATCAAGGGCAAGGTTGCGAAGCTTACAAATTTCGGCGCCTTTGTTGAGCTAGAACCTGGCTTGGAGGGATTGCTGCATATCTCTGAGCTTGCCGACCATAAGATTGACAAGCCTCAGGACGTCGTCAAGCCGGGCGACGAAGTTGAAGTCAAGATTCTAAAGGTTGATAGTGACGCCCGCAAAATCGGCTTGAGTTTGAGAAGGGTTCAGTGGGCCGCTGAAGAGCACGCGGGCGAAACCGTCAAACGTGCCAAACGTGCTGCTGCTCAGCCTGATACGAAGGCGGCCAAAGCCGCAAAGTCGGAGGAGCAAGTCACGCAAACCAAGGAATCCCAGTCGGGTGAGCCAGGTGACCGGCAAGAAGATAAGACCACAGAAGCACAGGCCAGCCAGCTCAGTGACCAAAACGCGACAGCGCAGCTCGATCAGAACCAAGCTCCTGATCAAGAAAGTATGGTCCCACAGGACCAAGCTGACAGTGACAACGGCGAGCAGATAACTGAGTAACGGTACTGTTGCACATATCGGGCTACAATGAAGACGAGAGGAACGGTGGTGGGTATAAAAACAAGTGACGGAACGCCAATTCTGAGCATGTTTACCTCTGGAATATTCATAAGCCCCGTTGAATACGCCACTTACGTGTCTTAACAAGGCTGATTGAAAAATCATTTATATTTGATAAAATTTTTCTTGACCGGAATATAGATAATCTGGTATAAATAGATAAGTGGGAACAAGCCTGGTGGGCAGGTCTTTGTTCCGTAAGCTGCAGAAAACCGTAGGTCTTAGGCAAATCAGTTGCAGAATCATTCAGCGAGTCAAGACAGAGCTGAGAAGGCCGATGACTCGCCGGTTAGGGTGTGTATGCATCTCAGCTAAAGGTCCAGCCAGGGCCGTCTGAGGAGGAGGACGGACCCAGCAGGCATTCTAATTAGCCGGAACAGGTACAGCATTTGGTGAAGGAACATTGGTTGTTGCTTGTTTCGTCAAGCTTATCTGAGAAAGGCAGACGTTAGCCTGATGAGCGGGCATTTGGCTTGTGTTCAAAGCCAGGAGTTTAGTTTTATTAGTATGAAGAAGAGAGGAAGGGTGTCACGCTGAAGAGACACCTTCTTTCATCACCGATAATTGCAAAGGTTGTTGACGCAGATTATCCAGGTGATGGTCCCTGAACCGGCGATGGTAGCACTGCTGGGTCTCGGTGGATTGGTTTTACTGTGGCGCAGAAAA
>Ga0172362_10002983_pt1 | contig 14680 bp, 14 predicted proteins | sample LakKivs1_kivu2a2_FD_114534 | JGI IMG/M metagenome (GOLD analysis project Ga0172362, IMG submission 114534) | Sediment microbial communities from Lake Kivu, Rwanda - Sediment s1_kivu2a2 | ecosystem: Environmental > Aquatic > Freshwater > Lake > Sediment | place: Rwanda: Western Province, Lake...
AATATTCCTCACAAGGCAATTCATAAAAACTTCGCCAAGAATGCGACACAATATCTATATTCTATATGTTTTTATATTGATGATTGCGAAAGATTATATAAGTTCATATATAAAAATACATCCATATTTTTAGAAAGGAAATATAGGATTTTCAAAAAATGGGAAAGCATGAAATCTGAAAATAGAAGGCATTACATGAAGAAAAATTATCCGTCTAAAATCGGTTGGCGGTTGAATAAGAAAGTTTTAGCGTGAAAGAGAATTTTATTTAAAAAAAGTGAATACTAAATTTATTCTGGAGTTGCTTTATTTCTTTCTAATATTGTATAATTAAAATATGGTTTGGCTGAATAAAACAAAATTGGCCGAATCCAGAGAGAGAGTAAATAACGCCCACGCGGGTATCTTGGCCATATATTCTATGATATTTTTGGGAGATCGCTAAAGAATTGTATAAACTAAAAAGCCCCCGCCGCGGCGGGGGCTTTTTAGTTTCGATATTAATCCTCCAAAACCTCAATATGGGTTTTTTGGGCCCCGAATCTAAGGGCCTGGCCGTATTCCGGAAACCAAATATCAAGGTGGTAGTCGCTTTTTCTGGCGTTCATTCTGTCTTCAATGACAAAGATTTTATCTCCGTAAATTTCCGGGATTTTTATCTTTGTCCCGAAGGGCAGAAGATTGTTTGCGGCAATGCCGTCTCTCACCATTTTCCCGGAAGCGGTGATAAACGGATCGTTGTCGGTTTGGCCAACCGTGCTGGAATAAGCCGTAATTACCATATCCAGCTTTCGGGACCCCGGAAACGATTGGGCGGGACCCACTGTCGCCAAAAGAGCGTTCTCTTGGATCGTAGCCAGGGTGAGATTCACCGGTTCCTGGTAAATGGGTTCAGCTTTAATCAGCTGGGGAGCGATTGCTTCCAGTATTGTATTGGCGATAATAAAGACCCCCACTATCAGCCAAGCGATTGCCTTTTTCCGTCTAAGATTGAAGTTTTTCATATAAATCCGCTTATTATCCATTAAAAAATCCCCTTCACGGGGTTTCGCCCATTATATACTATTATAAGGGCCTTGTCAATGGGGTGCGCTGGTTCATATGATAGTATCCAGTTAGAGCTTTAAAAATCCGTGAAGGGAAAGTATAGTGGACGCCATATGACAATATATGGCTATGTCTTGCCAGGCGCAGTCGGTTTGGCCCACTGGGCAGCAAAGACGGAAAACATATCAGAGAAGGCCAAACAGAAATTAAAAGTGACTGACTGGCTAAGGGAGCATAAGGGAAATGTGAGTCTGACTGCCCGGCATTTCGGACTGACCCGGAAGACGGTGAAAAAGTGGCGGAATAATTTTAACAAGTTTGGAATACGGGGATTGAACGACAAATCGCATCGGCCCCAGAAATTGCGAACAATGGTTACAGGCTGGCTGATTATCAGTGAAATCGTGAAACTCCGCAAACAATATCCGGCCCGGTCAAAATACAAAATTGCCAGAATCTTAAAGCGTGATAAAAACATTGTTGTTTCAGCCAGCACGGTGGGACGAGTTTTGAAAAAGAAAGGTTTAATTGACAAGAAGAAATCAAAGAAAAGAAGCAAGGCAGCCAAGTATCCGAGAAAACGTTTTCCTGAGGGGTTTAGAATACATTTTGAGGGAGATATGGTGCAGATGGACACAAAACAAGTCAACCTGATCGGCGGCAGAAAAATCTATCAATTTACGGCCATAGATGTTTTGACTAAGAGAAGGATTTTGAAATATTATCCTTCGCTTGCATCGGCCAATGGCGCCGCGTTCCTGCGGCATTGCGCAGCCAGATTTCCATTCGTGATTAAGAATATTCAGACAGACAACGGGCCGGAATTCTTAAAAGATTTTGAAAGAGCTTGCAAAAGATTGAATCTGCCCCACTACTTCATCGAGCCAAGACATCCTAAACAAGATACCTATGTTGAGAATTCGCACGGATCTGACGAAAAAGAATTTTATCAGCAAGGAAACGGATACTGCTCAACTATTGAAGCGGCACAGGAAAAATTGGATGAATGGGAACACACATGGAACTACGTCAGACCGCACGAAGCGCTGGGCTACCTGACGCCAGATGAGTATTCAAACAAATACAAGGTCGAAATTTTACCAACAAAAAATGTTATTGTTTTACAGGCCTAGGGTGGATACTATCTATCTGAACCTGGACATGGGGTGCGTCGGCTTAATGTCTTCGCGCCGCTTTGCGGTATTCTGCGGGTATATGCCATACGATATTGATCCAGATTGCTCCGAATCGCTCCGAATTGTTTCGGACACGCTTTGTTCGCGCGCGCCGCAGAGTCAAAGCTAGGTCGGACCTAGCTTTGACTTTGATTGATTTTAATTGATTGGAATATGAAGAAAAATGAAAAAAATGAAGAAAATTGAGCCTGCCAAAAAATCAGCGATTGCTGATTTTTTGGCAGGCTCAAAAATAACAGGTTCCGAAACAAAAAACCTCCCCTTTTAAGGGAGGTTTTTTGTTTCGGAGTGGGTAACGGGATTCGCAGGAGTTGCCCGAAGGACATTGCCTCGCCCTCGCTTTGCTCGGGCTCGCAATTCGGGGAACGGGCGCTCAACACATTACCCCAAAAGACAAACAAAAGCCCCTTTCAGGAGCTTTGTTTGTCTTTGAGCGGGTAACGGGATTCGCACCCGTGTCTTTTCCATGGCAAGGAAATATAATGCTGCTATACTATACCCGCATCTGGTGCCGCGGGCCAGACTTGCACTGGCGACCCTGCGATTTTCAGTCGCATGCTCTGCTACCTGAGCTACCGCGGCGCAAAAAATAAAGTGGACGGCACAGGACTTGAACCTGTAACCCCCGCGATGTAAACGCGATGCTCTGCCATTGAGCTAGCCGTCCGATCTGGTGCGCGGGAGAGGACTCGAACCTCCAAGCCTTGCGGCACTAGCACCTCAAGCTAGCGTGTTTGCCGGTTTCACCACCCGCGCCCATCTACTTGTTGAGATCGTTATTTTCCTCTTTTGGCTTTGTTTCAGCTGAATTGCTATGGGCGTTTTCTTTTTCCGGCTTTTCGGCGGCTGCCTCCGCGAATTCTTTATTTTTTAATTTGGCTCTTTCCCCTTTGGCTTTTCTTAAATAATAAAGCTTGGCTCGTTTCACCCTGCTTCTTTTCGCGATTTCTATTTTTTCAATAGCAGGCGAATGGATCGGGAAAACTTTTTCAACGCCTATGCCGGAAACAACCTTTCTGACGGTGATTGTGGCCGAAACCCCCTTGCCGTGTTTTTTGGCAAGAACCAGGCCTTCAAAAATCTGAATTCTTATTTTGCTTTCTTGTTTGTCCGAGGATTTTCCCTTTTTAACGGCTTCTTTGATTTTTTGGTGCACGCGAATAGTATCTCCCGGACGAATGTCAGGGGTTTTTGATTTTAACTGGCTTTTATTAAACAATTCTAATTTTGTGGACACAATAGTATGGTTTCTAATTTTTAATCTCTAATTTTTAATTCTTAATTTCTAATTTTTTTAATATTGCGTTTAATTCTTCGGGCAGTTCGGATTTGAACTCTTTTATTTTTTCATCGGGCATTTTTATTTTAAGGTAGCTTGCGTGAAGAAATTGGCGGTTCAGGCCCTCTGGCTTGGCTTGGTTTTTAAAGCCGTACAGTTCGTCTCCGGCAACAGGATGTTGGATGTGGGAAAGATGGCATCTTATCTGGTGGCGCCGACCGGTTTTGATATCTACTTCAAGCAGGGTATAATCCTTGAATCTTTCAATAACCTTGTACGCCGTAAGCGCATTCCTTTTGCCCTCGGAGCCCGGTTCCCCGGGCAGGAAAACCTTCTGTTTTCTGGGGTCTTTGGCTGATCTGCCGATCAGGGTTTCTATTTGTCCGCCATTTCCGCTGATAACGCCGTTCACCAGAGCCGTATATTTCTTTTCTATCTCTCTGTTTTTAAATTGTTTTTGGAAAAAAATCAAGGCCTGGCTGTTTTTAGCCGCCAGCCATATGCCTGATGTGTCTTTGTCTAGGCGATGAACAGCGCCGTAGCGGGGCGCCGCGCCCGCGTTTTTCATTTCCGGATATTTTTCCAGGACAAAATCAATCAGCGTTTTTTCGCTGGTATTGTTTTCGGGAAAAACAACTATCCCGGCCGGCTTGTCAGCAACCAGCAGATTATCGTCTTCATATATTATTTTTAACTTTGAATTTTGCATTTTTATTTTTATGCCTGGCGGGCGATACGAACCTAAAATTTTTATGTGGGCGGTATAGGGCTCGAACCTATAACCTTTCGCACGTCAAGCGAACGCTCTGCCATTGAGCTAACCGCCCGAAGAGGTGCGCCCGGATGGATTCGAACCATCGACCCCCACTTTATAAGAGTGGTGCTACTGCCGCTGAGCTACGAGCGCCTATCTTACTTTTTTCATTTTAATTTTCAAGGAAGATTTTTTTCTTTTCGGTTTGGCGGATTTTTGTTCTTTTATTATTTTTTCAAACTCTTCTCTCTCAATGGTTTCTTTTTCAATTAATGTTCTGGCAAGATTTTCCAAAATGGCTTTTCTTTTTATCAAAACCGCAGTCGCTTCTTTCTGGGCATTTTTAATAAACTTTTCCACTTCTTCATCTATTTTGGCGGCTACTTTTTCGGAATAATTTCTTTGCTCTGAAATTTCCTTTCCCAAAAACACCAATTCTTCCTTTTCCCCGAAGGAAATCGGGCCCAGGGGAGACATTCCGTATTCTTTAACTAATCTTCTCGCCAAGCCGGAGGCGCGCGTCAAATCATTTGTCGCGCCCGTTGTTATTTCCTTAAACTTCAGATTTTCCGCGCAATATCCTCCCAGCAGGGCGGCCATCTCCGACAAAAACGCTCTTTTTGTTTTAATTTTTTTCTCTTCGCTCGGCATCTGCAGGGTATAGCCGGCGGCCATACCTCTGGCGATAATGGATATTTTTCTCACCGGTTCTCCCTGAGGCAGGAAGACCGACACCAAAGCGTGGCCCGCTTCATGGAAGGCCGCGATCTCCTTTTCGTTTTTTGACAAGATATGGCTTTTTCTTTCCGGGCCCAGCAAAACCTTGTCAATTGATTCCAAAAATTCATCTTGAAAAACTTTGGTTTTATCCCGTCTGGCGGCCAAAAGCGCGGCTTCATTGGCAACGTTTGCTAAATCCGCTCCCGAGAAACCCGGGGTTCTTTCGGCAATTTCCCTGAGTTTTACGTCCTGGGCAAGGGGTTTATTCTGGCAGTGGATTTTTAAGACCGCTTCCCTGTCGTTTATATCGGGCGGATCCAAAACGATTTTTCTGTCAAAGCGGCCGGGCCTCAAAAGCGCGGGATCCAACACATCTCCTCTGTTCGTGGCTGCCATCACAATAACGTTGGTTTCTCTTTCAAATCCGTCCATTTCAACCAGAATTTGATTCAGGGTTTGCTCTCTTTCGTCGTGGCCGCCGCCGATTCCCGCTCCTCGGTGTCTGCCGATTGCGTCAAGTTCGTCAATAAAAATTATGCTTGGGGCGTGTTTTTTCGCAGTCGTAAAGAGGTCTCTTACTCTGGCGCTCCCCACGCCCACAAACATTTCCACGAACTCGGAACCTGAAATTGAAAAGAAGGGAACATTCGCTTCTCCCGCCACTGCTCTTGCCAGCAATGTTTTTCCAACGCCGGCCCCCCCCAAAAGCAAGACACCGCGAGGAATTTTCGCTCCCATCTTCAAGTACTTTTGCGGGTATTTCAAGAAATCAACAATTTCGTTCAGCTCTTCCTTCGCTTCTTTCAGGCCAGCCACGTCTTTGAAGGCGATTTTTTCTTTTGAGTGGCCTTCGGCTCCGAAAAGCCGGGCTCTTGCTTTGGTAAAAGTGAATGCCTGGGTGGCGCCGGCCTTGGCCTGTCTGAAAATCAGAAACATAATGACGAGTAAAAAAATCAAAGGAAGGACATAAACCAAAATAGGCAGTATGACTGACATTGCTCCGCCTTGTTTTTTAATCTCCACCGGGACCTGCTGCAGCTTTTGCTTGTCTACTCCGTAGTTCAGAAGAACTTGCGAAAAATCGCTGTTCGGTTCCATTATTGAATTTGCCTGGTTGTTGTCTTTATACACAACCGTTGCCGTGTCTCCCTCAACAGTGATTTTTTTTATTTTCTCCGCGTTGATGTCTGCCGCCACTTGGCTGATCGGGATTTGTTTTTCGGTTTTGAAGGGGTTTGTAAAAAGGGAAAACAGAGTTGAAACCACAAGAAGGATCAGGACGATTGCCAAAATATTTTTAAATAAGTTTCTCATATTTTTACAAAATGATAAACGTTTGCCGAATATTATTTTGATGGATATTTAATAGTATTATGATAACAGAAATTGAAAAAAATAAAAGAGGGCGTCAGATTTGATCTAACGCCCTTTTTCGTTACCATTATTGCCGCCTCACGCGGGCGGCTTGCGGTTGCTTCCCCCTTTTCCCTTCTTCCCTTCTTTAGGACTCGGGTTGCGCCGCGGTCTGGATTCTGCAGGCCTTGTTGACCTGCCCCCAGACCGCCTTCAGAACTGCTTGGAGCGGCTGGCCCACGCCGGAGAACTTCTCGTCCTCCTCAGGCCAGTCCTGGTCTTCGCACCTGGCAAAGAACTTGGCCAAGTGCTTGGGCGCCTCCCTGATATTAATCAGGGGGATGCCGTCGTCCGGCTCGGGACTGCGGCGCTCCACGAGGACGAAGAGATTCTGGATCTCTTCGTCATCTTCGGCGTTCTTCGGGTACGTCCATGTACCCTCGTACTGCACCAGACAGATGCCCGGCTTTTTCTCCAGGAAGAATTCCTGGGGGGAAACCGTGGCCATCGTGCCGAAGCGCTCGCGCGTCTCGGCAACCAGAGCCCGGTCCTGCTCTGCCTGTTCCTGCCCCTGCAGACGGAGAATTCCCCTCCTTAACAGCCACCAAAGCAGGTGGAGCTTCTTGACCGTTTCCTGGTCAAGACGCTCCGGCACAGGCGGCGCGGACCGTTCGAGACAACTGGGGAACAGGAAAAGTTTCCTGCTCATTACCTCTCCGACGCCCCGCTGGATGCCTCCGATTGCCTCTATGGGCCAGACCCTCTTGCCATCGCTTTCCACCAGCAGGGTGCCTCCGCTCCTCCACTTTCCTGTGGAAATCCTGGTCTTCTTGTCCAGGATCTCCTCTGCCGGGATCCGGAAACAGTACTTTCCGGGTTTCCCGCCAAGGAAGTCATGGAGGTTCAGGCCCGCATCGGCCTTGCCGAACAGGTCCTGGGTCTGTTCAACCAGGGCCGCCCTCTCGCGGTTGGTGGTATCCTCCCAGAAGTCGTTCCTGCCTCCCTCGAGGATAGCACCCTCCGGCTCTCCGAAGCCGGCAACCTCGGGGAACGTGTAGCGCTCCCCGCCATTGCAGCGGAGGACAAGGGCATCCCCGTCCTTCGCTTCCCGCAGATAGCCCGCATCCACGAGCTGGTGCAGGAGGTCCCAGGCCTGGCTTCTGGTTGTGAGCACTTGCTCCAGGTGGAACTGGAGCAGGGCCATCCAGGCCGCTCGGCGAAAAGCCGGGGTCTTGTCCTTATACAGGACGTGGGAGAGATACTCCTCTCCCTTCTGCATCGCTTCCGCCTGAGCTTCAAGGGCCTCGCGGCCTTGTCCAGTCAGGAGGATCTTCTGGGCGAGAAAATTTCTCACCCACTCTCCAACCTTGATAGCGTGGCCGCGAATAGCGTCCACCTGCTTTGCCAGCGCCTCCTCATTGATTTGAGGAAGCTCGGGCATCCTGCCGTGGAGATCCACGGAGTTGAGGGCCGACAGGCCCTCGCCCACATCCTTCATCTTACTCATTTTCTTGCCTTTCTTGATAGGGGACCACTGAACGCGTAATGGTAACGAACTGGCTATATTATAACAAAATGGAATTTTTTGTCAAGGGCGTGGCGCCGTACAAAAAAACAGCGAAAGTATTCGCTGTTTTGTTCAAGTCGCTCTTGATGTTGAGGGAGAAAGTATGAAAACCCTTCTTCCTCCTGATTCGTTTGGTTCGGCCAAGCGAATCAGATCCCCTGCTAATGCCCGGAGATTGCCGGAGGCAATGATGATTTTCATCCCCTTTTTCTTCAGTATTTCTATCATTGGGATGAAATCAGCGTCTCCGGAGCAGAGACAAAAGTGTGTTATCCCGGGGATTTCAGCCGCTACTTGTCGGCAGAAATCCATAATCGTCTGATCTGTTGTGTCCTTCGTTCCCTCCGCCGTCTGCGCTTTGGGGCAGGCGATTATGAAAAACCTGTGCTCTGAAAAGAATTTCTCAAAAGCCGGAATTCTGTGGGGCGGAGTGAAAACAAACTTTCCGACGATATCGCCCATGTTCGCGAGTTTCTGCATCAAATCCGCCAGAGCTTGGTTCAGGGTAAAGTCCGCGCCCGGTGGCAATTCCGTGTTGGCAATCATATTTTCCAAATCCACCACAACAACGATTTTTCTTTGTTCGTTGTTTTTCCCGCGAATTCCTCTCGGTTTTCGGAAAAGCATAAGAATGTCTCCTTTTTTCGGACAAGTTGTCAAGGAACGCCGATGATTTTTCTATTATACATTATAATATTATTCTTGTCAATGGTTTCGGACTTCGTGCTCGGCAAAAAAAGCTAGGTCCGACCTAGCTTTTTTTTCCCGACAATCGCAGACTCATACGGTGGTCTTTGGGTTCTATCAAAAGGATTTGAAAATCGTATTTTTCGTTGAGTTTCAGGGCTTCCTCCATTTTTTTCTGCGAGGAAAATTCGGAAATATGGCAAAGCCCTTGGATTTTTGGAGTCAACTGAACGAAGGCGCCAAAAGGATTGATTTTTGTAACCTTTCCCTTGACAATGCCTCCCTTTTTATAACTTTTGTCAATGTCTTTCCAGGGATCTTTTTTGAGGGATTTTAGAGACAAAGAAACCTTGCCGTTGGAGATATCAATGATTTTTGCTTTTACTTTTTCTCCGGTTTTGACGATGGCGGAAGGATCCTGAATCAACTGCCAGTCCAGCTCCGAAATATGTATCAGCCCCTCTATTTGCGGTTCGGGGGCTTGTTCGGTCGCGACTTTTTTGTCTTTGGATTCGGCCAAGGTTTTTGCCGGGAATCTTATGAAAGCCCCGAAGTCAACGACGCCGGTTATTTCTCCCTCAACGACATCGCCCACTTTGTAATTTTTTAAGATCTCTTTTATTTTTTCGTTTTCTTTGGCTTTTTCGGAAAGAATCAATTTTTCTTCTTTTTGGTCCAAATCAAAAACTTTTACCTTTAATTCTTTGCCGACGAATTTCTGCAAGGCCTGAAGAATTTTTTGGGTATCGCCGTTCTCCACTTTCGGATAGTTGGCGGGAGAGAGCTGAGACACGGGAAGAAAAGCGGGTATGTTTGAAACTTCGGCTAAAAGCCCGCCTTTGTTGGCGCCGATAATTTTAACGGGAAAAATTTCATCTTGTTCTTTCTTTATTTTTAAGGCGTCCCAGGCGATCTCTCTGCTCGCTTTTGCCAGAGACAGCTCAATGTAGCCGTCTTCATTTTCCAAATCCACGATTTTCGCGTATACGCTGTCGCCCTCTTTCAGTTTTTTCAAATCGTTTTTGGATTCGTAAAATTCTTTTCCGTAGATTGTTCCGGTGCCGATGTTCCCCAAATCCAAAAAAACAGAGGCCTTGCCTTTTCCGATAACTTTGCCTTCAACGATTTCGCCGATCTTCGGGGGCTTTATGGAATCGTTGCGGCTTGCTTCTTTTTTTACGGATGCGCTATGCATATGGTATAAAACAATATATCACAGGTTCTTTTCCGAATCAAGAGTTGTTTAAAATATTTTTTTATGATAAAATGGAAAAATTAAAACCAATAATCAATATTTTGTTATCGCGCCCATGCAAATTTTTTGGCACGGTCAGACCTGCTTTAAAATAGTAATACAAAACGGCAAAAATGGCAATGTTGTCGTTCTGATTGACCCTTTTGACAAAGAAACGGGCCTCAAGCCCCCCAGGATAGAGGCCGATATTTTGCTGTTCGCCGGAGAAGAAAAAAAACCGGCTCCGGAAAATGTTTTTTCCGTTACAGGTCCGGGCGAATATGACGTCAAGGGAATTTACATCCGGGGCTTTCCGGCTTTATCGCGAAAAGACAATGGCCGGCCCGCTGGCGCCTCCGCCATTTATACCATTGAAGGAGAAGACATCAAAATTTGCCATTTGGGCAAGATTTCTTCCGCCGAGATCGGCTCAAAAGATTTTGAACAGATCGGCGATGTTGACATACTGATGCTGCCTGTCGGGGGTTCGGACGCGATAGATGCGAAAGAGGCGATAAAAATAATGTCTCAGATTGAGCCCAAGATAACGATACCGATGTACTACAAGGTGCCGGGGCTGAAGGCGAAATTAGACGATTTGGAAAAATTCTTGAGGTCCTTGGGCGTTAAAAAGATGGAACAGTTTGACAAACTGTCAATAAAAAAGAAAGATCTGTCCGAAGATGAAGCCAAGATATTCATTCTAAAACCCTAAATCATCCTTTGAAATTTGTGACAAGATTTCTGAAAGCCAAAGATTTTTTAAAAAAGATACAAGGTCTGCCCGAAGGAAAAAGAAAAATTATTCTTTGGAGCGTTGTAATAGCAATCGGTCTGGCATTGATTGTTTTCTGGTTCTTGAACATAAAACAGGCGGTCAACAGCTTTGACAAGGGGAAATTTTTTGAAGAAATGAAGCTTCCGGATGCCAGCCAAGAAACGGACTTCGCCCCTTCGGAGGACTATGATCTTCCTTCGTACGAGTTATTTGAAGAGGAGCTGAAAAAATTGGAAAATGAATAACAACAATAAACCTCAAAAAATTACCGGAATGGGAACAGTAAAGCCGCGAGAGATAGTCGCCGAAATGAAGGAATCCTACATTGATTACGCCATGTCGGTTATTGTAGCTAGGGCCCTTCCCGACGTGAGAGACGGCTTAAAACCGGTCCACCGGAGAATTTTGTATGCGATGCGAGATATGGGCTTGACTCACGCCGCTAAGTTCAGAAAGTCGGCGACGGTGGTGGGCGAAACGTTGGGAAAATATCATCCCCACGGCGATATGGCCGTGTATGATGCGGCGGTAAGAATGGCTCAGGATTTCTCCTTGCGGTACCCTCTTATTTCCGGTCAGGGTAATTTTGGCAGTTTGGACTCGGATCCTCCGGCAGCCTCCAGATACACCGAAATGAAACTTTCGCGGATCGGCGAGGAAATGCTATCCGATATTGATAAAGACACGGTTAATTTTATTGATAATTATGACGGCACAAAAAAAGAGCCAACGGTTCTGCCTTCTCCTTTACCCCAGCTTATTTTAAACGGCTCCTTGGGCATTGCCGTTGGAATGGCGACCAATATCCCTCCTCATAATTTATCCGAGGTTTGCGACGCCCTGATCTTTTTGATTGACCAGCCCAAGGCCGACACGGAAGAATTGTTTAAGTTTATTCAGGGTCCCGACTTTCCGACCGGCGGCGCGGTTTTCGGAAAAAAGGAAATAATCTCCGCTTATTCTCAAGGCAAGGGTCCTATTGTGATGCGGGGCAAGGTTGATGTGGTGGAAGAGGAAAAAACCGGAAAGTCCCGGATTCTGATTACGGAAATCCCTTACCAGGTTCAGAAATCCGGGCTTATTGAACAGTTCGCCAAATTGGTCCAAGAAAAGAAAATAGACGGCGTGAAAGATATCAGAGACGAATCGGACAAAGACGGAATAAGAGTGGTGATTGACCTGCAGAGAAACGCTTATCCCCAGAAGATTTTGAACCGGCTTTACAAGTTCAGCGATCTTCAAAAAACCTTTTACTTAAATATGCTGGCCTTGGTTGACGGAATACAGCCAAGAGTTCTTTCCTTGGCCGATGTTTTGTCTTTTTTCCTTGAGCACCGCCAGCAGGTGGTTTTCAGAAGAACCAAATACGATTTGGACAAAGCCCAAGAAAGGGCTCATATATTGGAGGGCCTTCATAAGTGTCTCTCAAAAATAGATGCGGTTATAAAAACGATAAAGCAGTCCAAGAACCGGGAAGACGCCTTAAAAAACCTGATGAGAAAGTTCAAGCTTTCCGAGATTCAGGCAAACGCCATATTGGAAACAAAATTATCTGCCCTGGCCCGGCTGGAAAGAGAAAAGATTGAGCAGGAATTGAAAGAGATTTTGGCAAAGATAAAAGAGCTTACCGCGATTTTGAAAAGCCCGAAAAGAATTAAAGAAGCGGTGAAAAAAGAACTGCAGGAATTAAAACAGAAATTCGGAGACCAGAGAAAAACAAAGGTCTTTAACCAGCAGGTGGGAGAAATCGCCGAGGTGGATCTGGTGCCCCAGGAAGAAACGATAATCACCCTCACTCAGGGCGGCTATATAAAGAGGATAAATCCCTCCACCTATAAAATCCAAAAGAGAGGAGGAAAGGGCATTTTGGGGATGAAAACCTTGCAGGATGATATTGTTGAGCATTTTCTTTTGTCTCAAACGCACGATTCCCTGCTTTTCTTTACTGATTCGGGCAAGGTGTTCAGGACTTTGGCTTACGAAATACCCGAAGGCGCAAGAGTGGCAAGAGGCAGGGGGCTCCTGAATTTTTTGGAAATCGCCCAAGGAGAAAAGGTTTTGTCATTGCTGGATTTGGGCAAGGAAGATATTGACCAAGGGACCAAAAATTTAATAATGATCACCCAAAATGGTATAATAAAAAGAACCTCTCTGGAGGAGTTCAAGAACGTTAGACGTTCGGGTTTGATTGCGATAAAATTAAAGAAAGAAGACGCCCTCAAAAAAGCGGCGAAAAGCGCAGGCGAAGAAGAAGTGATTATCGCGACAAGAAAGGGCCAGTCAATCAAGTTTAAAGAAAGCGATATCAGAACGATGGGGAGGTCTGCTTCGGGCGTAAGAGGCATTAATCTGAAAAAAGGAGACAAGGTGGTGGGGATGGATGTGATAAAAATCCAAAATCCAAAATCCAAATTCCAAATAAAATCCAAAATCCAAAACCTAAAAACCAGAGATGATGGGACGGAAAAGCAATATCTGCTGGTGGTGACGGAAAACGGGTATGGGAAGAGGACGGACGTTAAAGAATACAGGATGCAAAAAAGAGGAGGCAGCGGCATCAAAACCGCCAATATTACTCCCAAAACCGGAGAATTGGTTGCCTCCGCGGTTTTGAGGGGCGACGAAGAGGATCTGATTGTCATTTCCCGAAAGGGCCACGTGATAAGAACTGAAATTTCTTCCATCCCGAAGTTAAGCAGGTCAACTCAGGGAGTAAGGATAATGAGGTTGGAGCCGGGCGACAAAGTGGCGTCGGCAATGTGCATATAATAAAATCCAAATTCCAAATTCCAAAGACCAAATAAAATCCAAAATCCAAATTCCAATTAGTTTTTGACATTTGGATTTTGAACTTTGGATTTTGAGATATAACTAAACTCATATTATGCCCACTACAATGTTTTTAAACCCCGAGGAAATTTTAGACCAGCTTGAATTAAGTTCTGACATGGTTGCCGCCGAGTTTGGCGCGGGTTCCGGAGGGTTCGCCATTCCTTTGGCGAAGAAACTGCCCGACGGCTTGGTTTACGCCATTGATATCCAGAAAAACCCTCTGGTCGTGTTAAAAAACCGAACCGTTTCAGAAAACATAGTGAATGTCAAAATCACTCTTTCCGATCTGGAAAAACCAAGGGGCTCAAAACTGCAGGATGATTCGGCGGATTTGGTTTTTATCGTAAACGTTTTGTTCCAGGCGGAAGAAAAAGAGAATATATTATCAGAGGCAAAAAGGATTTTGAAAGACAGCGGCAGAATTATCGTTGTTGACTGGCTGCCGGAATCTCCTCAGGCGGCTTCCGGAGCCAAGATTTCGGCCGAAGCCCTAAAAGATATGGCAGAAAAAATCGGCTTGAAACTGGAAAAAGATTTCAACGCCGGCAGTTATCACTACGGCCTAATTTTCAAAAAATAAGCCAGAATGGTTTTTTCGCGAAAAGGGCCTTGATTTTATTTCCTTGCTGTTTAATAATAAATAAAACAAAATATGACACCCCGTTTAATCAAAATTTTTTCCGCTTTGGCTTTGGCTTTTCTGCTGGCGCCTTTATCCATAGAAGCGATACAGATTGACAACCCTTTAAAATACAATACCTTCCAAAAACTGATAGAGGCGATTATAAAATTCCTTGCTTTTCAGCTGGGTCCGGCAGTGGCAGCCATAATGATTATCGTTGCCGGTTATTATTTCGTTACAGCGGCCGGCGATCCGGAGAAAATTCAAACAGCGAAAAGAATTATCCTTTGGACGCTGATCGGCCTCCTTGTTCTTTTCTGCGCTACGGGTATAATAGCTTTATTAAAAGAAGTAATAGGCGTGAGAGGGTCTGCACCCACCCCTTAGAATCGGAACAACTAAATAAAAAGGTCGAAGTTAAAATCGTCATTTTGAAATAATCAATAAATAGCAAATTCTAAAATGAGGAAAATCACTTTAAGTTTAATTTCAGCGGGGATATTGCTTTCTATGCTGACGATAGTCGCAGCCCCCACTATTGTTCTCGGCGATGGTAATGATAATGGTAATGATAATGATAATGATAATGGTGGTGCCCCCGACAAGGCCCC
>Ga0172362_10002985_pt1 | contig 14673 bp, 14 predicted proteins | sample LakKivs1_kivu2a2_FD_114534 | JGI IMG/M metagenome (GOLD analysis project Ga0172362, IMG submission 114534) | Sediment microbial communities from Lake Kivu, Rwanda - Sediment s1_kivu2a2 | ecosystem: Environmental > Aquatic > Freshwater > Lake > Sediment | place: Rwanda: Western Province, Lake...
CGTGGTAAGAGACCAGTATGTCAGAATCGGAAAAGATACTGCCGGTAACCATCGCCAATGAATTCCATCAATGCCGCACCTGCGGGTATGACCGCGGGTTTCATACCACACTCCACCGGATTCAGTACTTGTCTAATTTTCCCACCAGACATATGGTATTCGGCATCGATTCTCCTCCCAAAGATTAAACTGGCCTTCCTAAGCCGAGAATCACATCAATGAATTTCAAAGTCCTTTTTATATATTCCCAGACGAAGAGACAGAACACATCGAACCGGAGAACGCGCCGATCGATGGTTCTGGGACCTCTCTTCACCGGGGAAAAATATTTCCAGAGCAAGATCACCCAGATATTCTTCAAGAGAAACGAGATGAGAGTAAACAGATAGCGCAACAAGGGATTTCGACTGGAAGTCTTTGGTTTCACCTGATTTCTCATACGATACGATGATTCAATCGAGAACCGGGATCGATACGTTTCATGGATCTGGCCAGGGCTCCAACTGAGTCCATGAAAGACATATCCAAGATTTTTCGATCCATGTTTCCCTCCTTTTCCCTTGAAATACTTCACCACGATGGCAATGTTCAATTCAAGATCTGAAGGTTTGTTCTTCATGATATACGTCCCAAATCGCGATTTAGTCCCTTCTAGAAGAGATTTCATGCGATGACTGTGACGTCTCACCGGCATGATGAACGGAATACGTGCACCTTGAAGAAACGAGATCACTTTCTTTGCATAGAACTCCCGATCCAGGCAGAGCACTTCTATTTGAAGACCAAGTTCCGAAATCACGTCAAGACACTGAGCGAGATAGTGCACTTTTGAAAGACCCTGTCTGACCGGGAAGACTGCCAGAGTAAGCTGACGATCTTTCGTGATGACATACAGGGTGATATAGGAATAAAACTCCGTTGTTGACTTCTTTAACCGATTACGGATGATATACCCCTCATTTTCCTCAATAATTTCACCGTAATAGGGGTCGTGGGTGAAGTCAATGGCGAACTGGTAAGGATGCCCCTCTTTGAGAACTCCGTGAATGGAGTGAGTCAGAATTTGACTGTTTTTTCGCTCCAATTCGGAAATATTCAGTTTATTGAGATGATAACGCAATGATGTTTCACAAGGTGCTAATGTGAGACTGTGGCTGACGGAGTGGATCGATTGGTGGCTCACTGCCATCCCGACAAGTGACTGGAATATCTTTTTTTGAGTGAGTTTTCCCTGAATGGGAATCGATATGAAGTGATTGAGATTACTCACAACAAGATCGCAACATTCTTTCTTGTTCAATACCTGTTCTTCTGTGGAGGTTTCTCTCCTGGCATGTAGGGCCATGTTGGGGAGCCTCCAAAGTATATAGATCTTACTGTTTTACTCGAAAAATGGATATTTACCCAATTATTGCGGCTTTCAAAATTAGTGAACTACTGGGATTGCAACCGGCCGTGCCCATTTCAGGGTGGTCCTGGTCTGCCCTGAATGCGGGAGCAGGTACGACGTCCGCTGGGTCGTAGAACTCTCATAAAAACTACCTTTTTCCTTTTGTCACATGAATGAAAAGAAAAAATCCGGGAGATAATTTTTACTGTTCGCTGATCATTCCATCCAGTGTTGTGATGACGGGCACGAGGGGTGCAGGAATACCCGTAGTCTCGGTCGTAATAGTCCGGTTCCCGATAATTATGGTATAGATAAAATAGTCAGCCCCAGGTAAGGGTGCAGGGTATTCATCTTTCAGGCCAGGGATGTCCGCATCACGTATCAAACCACGCAGAAGATCAAGATCCCCCGGCGGGAGTATGAAAGCCCCGGATCCCTCGCGGGTTGAATAGACCACCTGGCCATCACTGAACACGACCAGGTGATCCAAGACCCCCGCAATGCCCCCTGCCTTTGAGTAATCAACCAGTACTCCCGGTGGTTGCGGCCCTTCGAACGCAGGTGGGGTGTCCTCGCTGCACCCTGCGAGCAAGAGAAAGAGGAGAAGGATAAAAATTGCAGAAATCCCTGTCCCACCAGGACTCGTTCTCCCATGTGCCGGCGGTATGTCTGGCAGAGATGATCTCCTCATGCGAAAAACTACCTCAATACGAATTATCACCGGAAAAATAAAGGCTTATCCCTCATCCGGGGCAAGCATGGTAAAATCCCCCGGGAACAATCGAATTTGGAATGGGGTTTTCATCAGCGCTTAAGAAAAGAGGTTGATAGCCGTGCTCCAGCCAGTTGAAATCAAGTGCTGATCAAAAAAATAATGGATTTCATTCGGCCAATGACCGAAATCCTTTTTATATTTCCAGGATATCCCCTGCCCCGCTCTTCTGGCTCTTTTTTCCCGGGCTAATATCTTCGATTGTCCGGATCAGTCCATCCACTTTTGGGCTGGAGAATATCTCTCTGAACGCAGAGAGCTCTTGGCCACTCATGACCATAACCCCTTTCTTCTTCATGGGGATACCCTTCTCGTTGACAGGGTTGATCTCGATTGCCAGGGATGGGGCCCGGCTCTTGGTGCCGGGAAGCTTGATTATGGAGACACCTTTTACTGAAGTATTCTTCCTCTCCCAGTCATCTCCAGTCTCAAGAAATACCCTCAGGATTTCGTTCAGTTCCATAGGGAAGAAATCGGGAACCGAGTATAAAAAACCCTGTGGTTTGCGGTATAAGGAAGTGGGGTGATTCCTGTCACCCGGAAAATCGACCTCCCTCCCCTTTTCATACGTGGAAACGGGGATTGGTGGCCGCAACAGGGACGTATCACCCGGGACCAGAAACTTTACCCCAGGTTCCCGGGCACTCCTCTCATGCCATGCACAAACTTGTCTTACCGCCATCCTTTAGACCCCGGCAGGCAGATAAGAATGTCAGCCGGTTGTTATAATGCCCTCCATTACGCTCCGCCCGGACCAGCCCTTCAATCTCGATCTGACCCTCTCCTGCGGACAGGTCTTCCGCTGGGAAAACAATGGCGGGACCTGGAGGGGGGTAGTAGGAGGTTTGCCGATACGCATCAGGCAGAAGGGGCGCCTCCTGTCCTTCCATGGGACAGACCCCGGGTTTATTCGCACATATTTCCAACTTGAGGAGGATTTGCCCGGCATCCTCGATTCGATTGACAGGGACCCCCTCATCCATGCCGCTGTCACGCGGTGCCGGGGCCTTCGTATCGTCCGCCAGCCTGCATGGGAATGCCTGGCATCATATATCATCGCCACTTACGCCAACATTCCTGGCATTAAGCGACGAATATCTCTTTTATGCCAGTGTTACGGTGACACCGTCGCCTCCCCGGCAGGGGAGGTCTTTGCCTTCCCCACTCCCGGAGCAATTGCCAACCAGGAGCCCTGCAGGATAGACGAATGCCGACTTGGCTACCGGGGCCCGTACCTGAAAGAGACCGCCCGCATGCTTGCATGTGACCCGGAATGGGAAGACCGCGTGCAGGAATTACCCTACGAGAAGGCCCGCAAGGAGCTCCTCCGCCTGAAGGGCGTGGGGAAGAAAGTAGCCGATTGCGTCCTCCTCTTTGCCTTCGGAAAGACAGAAGCATTCCCTGTGGATGTGTGGATCCAGCGCATCCTGCAGACCAGGTATCCCGGAGGTGATACCCTCCGAACCTACGACCAGTGCAGCAGGTTCGGGAGGTCTCACTTCGGGAGCAACGCGGGGTACGCACAGGAATACCTCTTCTGTGACCGGGCGGCGATAACAGGGGGAGAGAAAGGGGATGATCAGGTCCCCGTTTCCCAGCCGGACAGGTAATCACGCTGGGCAGGGGTGAGTTCATCAATGGCGAGCGAGAGAGAGGCCAGCTTTTTCCGGGCAACCAGGTCATCAATCTCCTGGGGTACATCGTAGACCCCCGGCTGCAGTGAGCGCCCGTGAATGACGATATGGCGGGCACAGAGGGCCTGCAGCGCAAAACTCAGGTCCATGACCTCAATCGGATGGCCCATGCCCTTGGGGATTGCCAGGTTTACAAGGCGGCCTTCCGCAAGGACGTGGATGTCTTTTCCATTCACACGGTAGGTATCAATCCCATCACGCCTGATCACCGTCTGTGCATGCTTCTCGAGCCACTGCAGGTCAATCTCCACGTTGAAGTGCCCGGCATTCGCAAGCACCACCCCGGCCCGCATCTTTTGGAAGTGCGCGGCGGCAATCACCGAAGTGTTCCCTGTTGTGGTGATGAAGATCTCCCCGGACTCTGCGGCCCTGTCCATGGGCATGACCATAAATCCGTCCATGTACGCCTCAAGCGCACGCCGGGGGTCCACTTCCGTGACAATAACCCGTGCACCAAGCCCGTGCAATTTTCGCGCGAGTCCCCTCCCGCAGAACCCGTACCCTGCAACCACCACAGCTTTCCCGGCGATCAGCATGTTGGTGGTCAGCATGATGGCAGAGAGAGCGCTCTCCCCGGTACCGTGGACATTATCAAAGAATCGTTTCATGGGAGTGTCATTTACCGCAATGACGGGGAATTTAAGCATTCCCTCACTTGCCATGGCCCGGAGCCGGTGCACCCCGGTGGTGGTCTCTTCACACCCCCCGATTACGTCCAGGAGGAGATCAGTCCTCGCAGTATGCAGGCGATGGATGAGATCCATGCCGTCATCAATTGTCACCCGGGGGCGGGCATCCAGTACCCGGTCGATGGCAGCGTAATATTCTTCCGTGGTGGCTCCACGCTTTGCGTAGCAATGCACCCCGGGAACCCGTCCGAGGGCGGCGGCCACGTCGTCCTGGGTGCTGAGAGGGTTGCAGCCTGTAATGAACACATTTGCCCCCCCTGCTGCCAGGGCCTCAACCAGGCAGGCGGTCTTTGCCTCCACATGAAGGGCCATCCCAATGCGCATCCCGCGGAACGGCTGTTCACGGATGAAATCCTCGCGAATGGAGGAGAGCACCGGCATAAACTGCCGTGCCCATGTCATCTTCTTTTCTCCGGAATCCATGGACTCTCTTGATCCCGCCGGGGTCTTTCCTTTCTCCCGGCATTTCTCTTATGCGTTCCTCCTGCAACCAAGATAAAACCCCCCGTGATGCATGTCATAATCCTGATATCCCTCCCCACCAACTCTTTCTTCATGACGCTTACCCGTCGCATAATTCCCTGCCTCGACTTGAAGGACGGGAGGGTGGTGAAAGGAACGCATTTCCTGGCATTGCGGGATGCGGGTGATCCCGTAAAGCTGGCACAACGGTACAATGAACAGGGTGCAGACGAGGTGGTCTTCCTCGATATCACCGCCTCGACAGAGAAGCGCGGGACCATCATTGAGGTGATTCAGCGCGCCGCCGACCAGCTCTTCCTCCCCCTCACCGTTGGCGGGGGCATACGTTCGGTGGATGACATCCAGCAGATTCTCCGGGCAGGGGCAGACAAAGTAAGTATCAATACCAGTGCCGTCCATGACCCCTCCCTGCTCAGCCGGGGGGCCGAGAAGTTCGGGACCCAGTGTATCGTGCTTGCAGAGGACGTGCGGCGGAACTTCTCGGAAAATCCCGCTGGAACACCGGTCACTCTCCCCAACGGGCAGACCTGCTGGTATGAGGTAGTGATTTATGGCGGGAGCAAACCGACCGGGATCGATGCCATCAAATGGGCCAAAGAAGCTGAAGAGAGGGGTGCGGGAGAAATCCTCCTCACCAGCATGGAGACCGACGGGACGAAGAACGGGTTTGATATCCCCGTCACTGCCGCAATTTCGGACGCGGTTGGGATCCCGGTCATCGCAAGCGGCGGTGTGGGGACGCTTGAGCACTTCTACGACGGTTTTGTATACGGAAAAGCGGACGCCTGCCTTGCGGCAAGCGTCTTTCACTACGGGGAGCTGACAGTCCGGGAGGTCAAGGAGTACCTAGCCCGGAGGGGTATCCCGGTACGGCTGTGAGATCCAGCTCCACCGCCGCCACCGGGTGCTCGAGCTCCCAGGCGTTGAGCACCGCTGGATGGATCTCGCCGAAAGTCCCAATTACCCTGCCCTTTTTCAGGAGGTTTCCCCTCCTCCCTACTATGAATGCCGGGTCCTCCGACTCTTCCGGGGTGTAGGAGATGGACAATTCCCGGCACAGGACATCCGCCACGGCATATGCCTCGGAGAAATCTGCTGCCGGGTGCAGGGAGACGAAGGCCGCCTTCTGGAAGGTTTGTAGTCCCTCGACCACGTCCCCCACCGCAAAGAGCCGCTGCGGAAGCTCGCGGTGACGGTTGTACTGGAGCGTCTCGATGAGGAGCGGCAGGATCCCGGTCCTCACCATGGTATTCTCCTCGCTGATCGGGTGAAGGACACAGAGGGTCCCAGGGACGGTGGGGCGCTGCATCTTCCCATACATTACCCGTTCGCTGGAAAGGGTGAACGGGATCACTTCCTGGTACCCCAGGCCTGAACCCAGAGAGCGGACAGCGGACGCAATGGTAATCACCGGATGTGCCCGGCCGATGGTGAAGGTGGGGGGAATCTCGGTCCTGAAGTTCTCATAGCCATATGCGATGGCTGCATCTTCAAATACATCCCAATCGTGCATGATATCCGCCCTGTAGCAGGGGACAGTGACCCTGACCTTATCGTCCCCTGCGGGTTCCGCCGAGAACCGCATCCTCTGGAGCAGGACAGAGAGCTCTTGAGGGGTGAATCCGACTCCCAGCAGGGTGTTGCACTCGCGGGTGCTCACCAGCCGGGTCGAAGGGGCCAGAGTCGGGATATGGGTTCCCTGGACCTCCACGCTCTCGATCCGCCCGCCGGCATCGGCGAGGGCTGTGCATAGGATATTCACTGCAGTCATCACAGCGCGTTCGTCGGTACCTGTCGTGTCCAGGAGCAGGTTCCTCGATTCCCCTGTTACGCGGGTGAGCTCCCCGTTGATGATCGGGGGGAACGAAAGGACATTATCGCAGGCGTCCACAATAAGGGGGAACTTCGGAAAGTCTTTTACGATCTCCGCATAGGCACGCCCTTTGGGGTGCTCCTCCAGGATCTCCTCCATCGTCATCTCCCTGTCATAATCCAGGGGTACGAATGCCCTTGTCCGTTCCCCTGCAATGTATCGGAACGGAGGTGTGACGCGGTCCAGGTCATGGATCCCGATCGCTACCTTGCTCCTGCCGCGGCCCAGGGCCCAGTGGAGGGCCTCCTGGAGGCCCATGAGGGAGAGGATTGCTTCCTCATCGAGTGAGATGCCACGGATAACCGCGGTGCCAAGATACGGGCGTATCGCGGCCAGTCCAGGGTCGATCGAGAAGTTGATCCCCGAGGGCGTGACCTGGTACTTGGGCAATCCCGTCTCCAGGCCTAGAAAGCCCCTCATGGCCCTGGCAACACCCTCAACCGAGAAGAGGTCAGGCCGGGAAGGGAAGAATTCCACGTCGACGTGATCCTCCTCGACACGCTCGATGTCCGAGCCGAACATCGGGAGGCGCTCGAGAATTTCACCCCTGCCGGCCCCCGTCATCCGCTCGAGATACCGGTAATAAAGCGAGATCACCGCCATCCTATTCACCCCCCGGCCCGGTTATTAGAGAAGGGCGCCAGGTAGGGGTTTCCCGTACGAGGTCGATATCGGTCCGGTACAGCAGCCTGAGATCCTTGAGGCCCAGCCTCAGCATCGCAACACGGCTTACACCGAGACCCCATGCAAGCACTGGATGCTTGACACCCCACGGGGCCCTCACCTCTTCCCGGAAGATGCCGGCACCACCCATCTCTACCCAGCCCAGCCCGTCGACATAGACCTCGGGTTCCACGGACGGCTCGGTATAGGGGAAGTAGCCGGGCCTGAACCTGACGCCTTCGAACCCCATCCGTCCGTAGAACTCCTTTAAAAATCCGAGGAGATGGCGGAAGGTGACATCCCTGTCCATGACGATACCCTCAAGCTGCTCGAATTCCGCCAGGTGGGTTGAGTCGATGGACTCCCTGCGGTAGACCCTGCCGATGCAGAAGACCTTGACGGGGGGTTCAGGGTGCGAGACAAGGTGCTGGATGGAGAGGCTCGTGGTATGGGTGCGGAGTACGCACTGCTCCGCCTTCTTTACGCTCCACTCGCCACCCCATCCTGTCGACGATGTGGTGCCTCCGTGGATATGCATATCCCTCACCCTTTCGAATCCCCGTGGGACCGGGACGGTCTCTTTTAAAAAGAAGGTATCCTGCATCTCCCTGGCCGGGTGATCCTGCGGCTGGAAGAGGGCATCGAAGTTCCAGAACGAACTCTGGGCCAGCCCCCCGTAGATCTCGGCGAATCCCATCTCGAGGAGGATCTGGCGCATCTCGTCCAGAATCCTTTGGTACGGGTGTATCTTTCCCGGGTAGACCTTCCTTGGAAGGGTCTCCAGGCTGTACCGCCTGAGACGGAGATCCTTCCACTGGCCGGTAAGAATCTGCTCCCTGGAGAGGGTCCCCACCTCTCCCGAGAGATCAAGCCCCTTCCCTGCCGCCGCCTCACCCTCGGGGGTGATTGCGATCCGGAAGGATACCGTCTCCTCTTCGGTCGCGAGCCCCCGTTTCACCAGTTCCCGGGCTCCTTCCCCTCCCCGGGAGATGTCGGGGAGAGCCAGTTCGTCGGCACCCGGTGCGTCTTTCCCTGTTCTCTCCACCATTCCGTCCCTTATGGTGATCCATCCCTTCTTCCGCATCTGCCCGATCCCAATACGGGAAAGCGGGTGCTTCGTCAGTTCCGCCATCGGGACCCGCCCCACGATCCCTTTCAGGAGCTGGCGTTCCGGCAGTCCCTCTCGTGCGTACAGAGTTCCTTCCGGGGTAAGTGTCCAGCTAATTTCCACTGTCTTATCGATCCTTGCAAGCCCACGGTCCGACAGGAGCATGGCATACTGGACCACCTGGTCACGGGTTGCTCCTAAAAGGGCAGCCAAACTGCCAGGATCCGCTGATTTCTCTTGTTCGAGGGCTTTGAGCAGTCTTTTTTCATTCAGGGATAGATCCATCTCACTCCACCTTCACCAGGTGTGCCGAAGCCTCCATTTTCTCCCGAAAATCCCGGACAAAGGCCAGCACCCGTTCTGCGGTCTCCTTTTTGCACTGTCCGCACATCAGCTCCCCGCCGAGGCATCGCCTGCGAATCTCTTCAAGTTCTCTATCATCTTCCACCATGTGGAAGAGGTTCAGGAGGAAGAGCGGGCACCTGTCTGGTTCCCCGCCCTGCACTTTCTGCTCTGCCAGTGTGGCACGCCCCCCGGTGAGGGCGGCCATCACCTTCTTCCTGACCACCTCGTCGGCCTCCGTGAAGGTGATGGTGCTCTCCGGCACGCTGCTTGACATCTTCCCACCCTGGAGCCCTGGGATAAACCTGTGATAGGTCGAGGAGGGGGTGAAAAACCCGTATCCCCCATGGGCGATCTCGATCCGGCGCACCTCTGCACTCACGTCGGTGCACCTTCCTCCCGGAATGTCCACGTGGCCCTCGTACTTCTTTGAGCCCCGATACGTCCGGTGCACTTCGTCAAGGGCCGCTGCCGGGGCGTTCTTCGACCTGACGCTGATGTACCCGTCCCTCTCCTCCACCGTGAACATCCGTAGCTTGTGCGCTACCCCGCGGGTGAGGCGGATGTGTGGGTCCTGATCGATACCCACAGGGACGACGGTAGGGGCGGGACAGTTGTCAACCTGGGGATAGAGGATGTCGGCCACCTGGGTTATCACGCTCTCGGCGTGGGCGAGAGCGGTCTCGTCCGAGAACCCATAAATGGCCTGGAGTTCCGAGAAATTCACCTTGGTCGCGGCCTCGAATGCCAGGTCCAAGAGCGGCTTGTTCCGGCTCTGGAAGTACGTATGACCACGGTATCCAAGGGCATACAGGCATTGCAGGTATTCCTTCCCATACTCACTGCATTTCGACCAGGGAATATCCCGGACTGCATGAGCTTCCCGATCGGCAATGGTGATGAATCCCGTCCCGCCCTGCTCCACGTGCCATACCACCTCTTTCATCACCATCAGGTGACCAAGATGGGGATGACCTGACGGCATAAAGCCCGTCAGGATGTGAAATGCTCTCCTGTCTCTGATGGCCTCCGCAATTTGCCGGTAATCGCGGTGACCCACCACAACCCCCCTGCTGATGAAAGATGGCACCCGGGGGAGGATGCCCTCGATGCTTTCAATGGGCTCGATACCGAACATTGAGAAGAGTTTCTCGATATCATCAGACGGCTGGCTGGACCAGGGATTTATGGGTGCCTGCATGCTATACCTACTTACAGTTTGATACTGGCAAATTCCACGTATTGAATTTCTTTACTATGTTCGCACGCGAACAACATCTTCTTTTTCACACTGTGGGCCAGGCGGACAGACCTGGATATGGCACTCATTGGAAGCGATGCACCCTCCGGGAGGGCCTGCACCAGCATCTCGGAGTGGACCTTCTTTCCGGTATACACGCGAAAGTGATGGCCGAATTTATAGCCGGTCCGGGGAACGAAACCGCGGTTCCGGAGGTCCTCGTATACCCGTACCTTCTCAGGGAACTCAATGTCAGATTCACGGGCCATTTCATAATAACGGGTGGGATCGATTCGCTCACCGTCACTGGACAGGGTGAGCCTCCCGGAACGCATCAGGCTGATGATCTCTAGGGGTGCAAGAACCAGACGCCTGGGATCAAGCTGCATCCCGTAGGTCCCCTGGACCTCCGTCCCTGGCGCTCCGCACTGGACGATGGCGTATCTCCCTACCAGTTCGCCCTCCAGGGGAGCGTTGGTCTCCTCCCTCTCAACATGGTGGAGGGGTTGCATCTTCACCTCGTAATAGGTGAGCTCGTTCTCGTCGTCGACCACCGCCAGGACATGCTGCTTCCGCAGGTTGATGGAGGCCGCTGCCTCCCGGACCAGCCCTGAGAAGGCAATGAGATCTCGTTCAGAGATGACCCGGATCATATACTGGGACTGGCCCGTCCCCGGTCTCTGCCCCCTGCGAAAGACCCGGAAGTCATGCGGACCGGTCTGGACAACGTAACCCCTCTCCCGGATGTCACGGTATACCAGGAAACTCCGCATGAAACTGGGTCTCTGCGTGCATATCGCCAGCAGACGGTCAAAAGAATAGCCGGGGACCTCCACGCGACCCCGGTGGACCAGGTAAAGCGCCTCTTCCGGGGCAAGGCGGAGCCCGTCCTTCTCTGGCCTCCCATACCCGCTCTGGTCATAGAGGATCTTCCCCTCATGGCCAAGCCGCACCCAGGTGCCGTCAAACGAACCTTTCACTTCATTGTTATTCGCGTGGTCCGCTGATAATATCATTTGGCACCCGGGTATTCCTTATGAAACGGAAAAACAGGGCGCGTCAGGTGAAGATCCCTCTTAAAGAATACCCAGTATTGCATCTAAAATATGGATCCAAGCAATATTTTCAATTCATTTTTGATTATATCAAAAAAATGCCGGCGCGTGGGGGCAAACCCGGTCATGGAACTGCAATACCTATGTAATACCATCGTAATACTTTTCTGGGAAAATACGCCCGTAAAAGGAAGGTCTTATACCATGCCAGCTGGAAAACTCTCTTTTCAGATATCCGGAGGGGTCGCCCCGGGATGCCCCTGTACGATCCTTTTTACCGGGTATGCAAGGAGAACCGGAGATGATGATCAATTGTGCTGGGTTTCTCGACCGTTCACGGGTGAATGGGCCGGGGGAGAGGACTGTGCTCTGGGTACAGGGATGCCCGCTACGCTGCCCCGGGTGTTTCAACCAGCCGCTATGGTCTTTTAAAAAGAACCACCTTGTTTCGGTCGAGGATATTGCGGCCCGAATCATCTCCATTCCAGGGATTGACGGGGTCACTTTCTCCGGCGGAGAACCCTTCTGTCAGGCGCTCCCTCTCGCAGAGCTTGGGACAATTATTTGTGACGAAGGGCTCTCGGTGGTCACATTCAGCGGTTTTTCGGCTGACACGCTTCTCTGCAGTAGGAGGAAGCCCTGGAAGGCACTTCTGCGGGTGACCGATCTCCTCGTCGCAGGCCCCTACCTCCAGGAATTTTTTCCCGGTACTTCCTTCTGCGGCTCTTCGAACCAAAAACTGGTCCACCTCTCCACGAGGATCCCTCCGGAGTCCCTGCGGGATAAGAATGAAAGGAATGTGGAGTTCACTATCGGGATTGGGGGAGAGATCACCACCACCGGGTTCCCGAAAAAAAGCTTTTTCCATGGTGAACGGGGGTGCACCTGACCGATGTCCCACTTCAGCAGGGTCAAGACTACATTCCGGAACAGGTCACTCCTTTCCACGTGCCTGAAAGAGATGGGCTACCAGGTGCAGGAAGGGGGGATAATCCACGGGTATCACGGGGTGCAGCGGGTAGACCTGGCAGTTACAGGAAAAAATGGATACGGCGTGGGATTCGTGCAGAACGCCGACGGATGTTACGACCTCCTGGCGGATTCCTGGGGGGTCAAAGGCGCTGACAGGAAGATACTGGACTCCCTGCGGCGGGACTACCCCCGTATCCAGCAGGAGTATGCGAGAGCGATGGTGCGCGAGCAGACCGCACGGGAAGGATATACCATGGTAGAAGAAGTGGAGCAGGACGACGGGTCGGTGCGTATCGTGGTGCGGAGGTGGGCATGAAAGAGGAGACAGTGGACCAGGAGATTCCTGCCCAGATCGACCTCTGCCTTCGTGCCCGCATCACCCTGCTCATCCTCCATACGACGGAGGAGGAGAGGGCTATCCGGATGCTGCAGGAGGTCTGCGAACACTTCCATCCGCCCCGCCCCTTCATCACATGGGACCTGGTGGAAGGCTTTTCGGGGGCTGGTGCTGCGCCTGCCCGGGTACCTTTGGCCAAGGATCCCCTCCAGGCCCTGGACGAGATGGAAAAGGCCGACGAGGCGGCCTTGATCGTGCTCAAGGACTTCCACGAATTCTGGACAAACCCGGCCGTGAAACGAAAGTTGCGGAACCTGGCACAGAAATTCCGTTTCTCCCGGAGGACCATTGCCGTGATCACCCCTGCCTTGAAAGTACCCGAAGAGATCAGGGACCACGCCGTTGTCCTCCATGTCCCCCCGCCTTCAGCAAGAGAACTCGAGCAGGAACTCGATCGCCTCCTGCGGGGGAGCGGGGTTCCCGACACCCTTACACCGCTCGGACGGGAGAAACTCATACAGGCCGCGCTCGGCATGTCCCTCAACCAGGCTTGCAGGTCTTTTTCAAAGGCCATCGTGCGGCATGGACGGCTGGATGACCGTGACATCGACGCAATTGTGGCAGAAAAAAAAGACATCCTTTCCCAGAGCGAAGCCCTGGAGTTCTTCAGCGCAACCGAGACTGTGGAGAACGTTGGAGGACTCAACGTGCTCAAAGAATGGTTGCACCTGCGGGAAAGGGCTTTTTCCCGGGAGGCCAGGGACTATGGGCTGCCTTCCCCCAAGGGGATTGCCCTTATAGGTATCCCAGGCACGGGTAAGAGCCTCACCGCAAAGATGATTGCCGGCATGTGGAGGCTCCCCCTCCTGCGTCTTGACGTGGGTGCCCTTTTCGGCAGCCTCGTGGGGGAGTCGGAGGAGCGGACCCGCCGGGCCCTTGCACTTGCTGAGACGATCTCCCCCTGCATCCTCTGGATTGATGAGATGGAAAAGGCATTTTCTTTCGGAAACGGCGATTCGGGAACCAGCCAGCGTGTATTTGCACACATCCTTACCTGGATGCAGGACAAGACCTCACCCTGTTTCGTGGTGGCGACTGCAAACGATGTCTCGGCCCTTCCCCCGGAACTCCTGCGAAAGGGTCGTTTTGACGAGGTCTTCTTTCTGGACCTCCCCTCCCATACAGAGCGGAGGGAGATCTTCTCGGTCCACCTTCGCAGGCGCGGACTCCTCCCGACGACTTTGACCTTGAGATGCTGGCGAGAGTCTCGGAGGGATATGTGGGCGCTGAGATCGAGCAGACGGTAATTGATGCCATGTACCAGGCATTCAACCAGGAGATGCGACGCATCACCACCGTGGATATCGTCACCGCCCAGAGGACACAGGTGCCCCTCTCCGTCTCGCAGAAGGAAGTTATCGGGGACCTGAGGACCTGGTTGATTGAGGGGAGGGCACTCTCGGCTTCTGCGACACACGCCCCTGCCGAAACACAGGATGGTTCGGTTCACCTGGAGCCGGTATACTCCCCCATTGAACGGTGAAGACTCAATGCCTGTATTGGATCTCCCCTCTTCGCGGATATCCTGCCGTACACCCCTGGTTGGAGGATTTATCAGGTCATCCGCGGTAAATAGGGCAAAACGAGCGGTCCGTGAGGGGGACCTGGAAGCTATCCGTACCCTCTCCCGTGCCCTTGTGGAATCCCCGCACAAGGAAGTAAAGGCCGCGGCGAGGGATGCTCTCTCTTCCCTTGCAAGCCCCGTGGCAATCGATGCCTACTGTGACTGCATACTGGAGACCCCGGACCCGCTGCTCCTTGATATCGCAAGGGATCAACGTTATCACCCGCGCAGTGATGAGAAAAGGGCATTGTTATTCTTCCTATCAGGCCAGATGGATGCGTACCGGGATCTCGATCCGCTTGAGGGGCATCCCCTGCTGGTAAATGCACTCCTTTCAGTAACGCAAAAAGTACGCTCCCTGACGCTTGAAACGGCCAGGGGGAGGGGCATGGTCAGCATCTTCCTGGCCCTGGGAACGCACCGCGAGGAAG
>Ga0172362_10002987_pt1 | contig 14667 bp, 19 predicted proteins | sample LakKivs1_kivu2a2_FD_114534 | JGI IMG/M metagenome (GOLD analysis project Ga0172362, IMG submission 114534) | Sediment microbial communities from Lake Kivu, Rwanda - Sediment s1_kivu2a2 | ecosystem: Environmental > Aquatic > Freshwater > Lake > Sediment | place: Rwanda: Western Province, Lake...
CTTTACAAAAGCCATAACAGATAAATACACACAGGACGTGGAGCGGCAAAAAAAAGAACTAAAAAAACAACAAACACAACAACCTGCAGCACAACCCCAATCTGGTATTGGTAGACAAAAAATTCCTGAACTTTTAGCCATAATCAATAATGCAGCAAGTACACCTGAACAAGTAGCTGCTGCGACTTCTGAGTATCAACAATTAATGGCGAAGCAAACCTCTGCTGTTGAGGAATCAGCTGAATCAAAAGCAGCTCGAGCAAATTTAGCAGCATTGAGTAGACTTTCCGGTGGAGCCCAATTAGCGTCAGCATATGGTGTTGGACCTGTTACTGGAACTACTGCCGCTGGACTTCAGCCTAATGGTGCTTTGTCTAGTGCATTAATGGATTCAAAGAAGGCTACGTTAGAAGCAGAGAGGGCTGCTGCCATCAGTGACCAAGAACTACAACTAGAGAAAAACAGATTAGCACAAATGCAAGCTTTTGGTGGTGTAGCCGCTGCTGGTGAGCAAAGTAAGTTTTTAAGGGAATTATCCGGCCGAGCCAAAGATGAAACTGATAAAAAGGATGTCGCACTTAAAAGAATCAAAGAAGGTATTTTTTTAGGTAAGAAAGTAAGTCAAGCAGATTTAGATCTTTTAGGTATTACACCAGCACAAGCGAGTGAAATGATTTCATTTGATCTCGAAGAAATTGAGGGTCTCGTTAGAGAAGAGGGAAAAACTACTCCAACGGATCTAGAGGGGCTTGAAACAGCGGTACAAAATCTTAGATCGAATATACCCCAAGATCAAATGACACAAGAACAAAAAGATTTAATTAATTATTACGATAGAATTCAATCTGAATTCACGAGAAATGCAGATTTAACGTCGGAATATGCGTTCGCTACTCCTGAACAAAAAGCCAGAATAAATGCACTTAGACGTTTAACGGGACAGTCGGAGATTTCAGAGGATGCAATTGGTGGTGGTGGAAAAGAATCTGGTAAAGTCGAATTGCCTTCTGTTTTTAAAGACATTTCACAGTCAGAGAAGACCAGAATGGAGTTGGCGGCACAGGAGGCCCTTTCTCCTGAATCAGAACGATTATATCTAGAACAAAGTAGAACTATCAATCGACCAGATAATATTAAAATACTTGTTGATGATTTTGGTCAATTTTATCATTCAAAAGGTTATCTTTCAGGAAATCAAATTTATAAATATCTCACAAGATATAGTACCTTTGATAAAGCAGCTGCTAGTCATATGGAAAACGTTTTTAACGATACTTTAAAAAGTACTAAATCACGAAAACAAGCTTTACAAGCGGTTCAAGGAATATTAGCAACAGAACTCGAAAGAGCAAGGGAAGCAGCTAAAAAATTAAAAGATGATATTGATTATAGAAATAAAACCACAGCGGGGTTTACGCGTGGTTTAAATATTAGTGAGAACGAAGGGGGGGCGTAATAATGGAACCGACTACACTTGCACTAATGGCAGCAGTACAATTAACGAGTGCCGTTATTGGTAATATTGCCTCATCGGGCAAAAGAAAAGCAGCAGAAGAAGCACAACAAAAAACTTTAGCTGAGATTGAGGCTATCGGCGCTGGGCCAGACCTTGCTCGAGAAATTCTACTTGATAAGTTTAAATCTGTTGGCGTTTTAACTCCCGAGCTAGAGAAAGCCGTTGATCGGGGTGTTTCAAAAGTAGCACAAATAAAAGAAGATCCTCGTTTTAAAGAGGCTCAACTAAAGGCATTAACATCATTACAACAACGTGGTGAATTAGGCTACACACCTGAAGAACGTTTTGAAATGATGCAACAGCAACGTGCTGCTGAACAAGAAGCTGGTGCTCAACGTGCTGGTATCATTGAAGGTTTAAGAGCGAGAGGTTTAGCCGACTCTGGAGCTGGACTTAGGGCACAATTACGTTCTGCAGATGAAATGGCTGAAAAACAATCGATGCTTTCTCAACAACGTTCCGCCCAAGCGTCACAACGAGCCCTACAGTCAATGGTTCAGGCCGGTGAACTTGGTGGTAGAATCCGTGGACAAGAATTTGATGTAGCGAGAACTCTTGCTGCTGCTGAAGATGAGATGGGTCGGTTCAACATTTCAAATAAAATGTCACAAGAAGCACGACGTGTTGGAATGGAGAACCAGGCTAGACAATATAATTTATCTATGCAACAGGATATTGCAAATCGAAATATTCAACAAATGAATGCCGAGAGACAGAGACAAAGAGAAGCTGAACAAAGAATGTATCAGAACAAATTGGCTGTCGCCCAATTAAAAGCTGGTGCATATGGAGCGCAAGCACAACAAGCCCAGCAGCAAGCGGGTGCAACTCAACAGGCTTGGACACAAGCAGGGCAAGGTGTCGCACAGGGAATTGGTGCCTATGCTCAATATGAGGCTAATGCTCCTTTAAGGGATGCACAAACTAGATATTACAATAGCCTCACTGGAGCTGCTGCTGCCTCCACGCCCCCCGTTTCAGTGCCTTCAGCGGTCGCTCCTTCTATTGGTTCCCAGGCTGATATGGCTGCCGCTGAGTCCTTATCAAAATATGGTTATCCCGGAGCGCCGGCGTATGTTCCACCCATGATTCGTAACATAGGAAATATTCCCAATCCAACAGGAAAATATTAATAATGGCTACTTACACACCTGAAGAATTAGAAGCATATAGAAAATGGTTTGAGTCACAGAATCCAGTCGCACGTTCTTTGGATGAACAAATTGAAAACCAAAGAAAATTACAGGGCGCAGCTGAGTTGGTGGCCAGAGGTGAACGTGCTGCAAAAAAACCAGTTGCTACTTTGGGTGAGTTAGTTCCTGAGATTAAGGAAACTAGAATACCTTCTGCTGCTGAATTATCTGCCAAGACATTTGAAGAAGCCAATGAATTACCGGCTGAAAGATCCACACGTAAAGCAGAAATTGAACGCAGTATCCGGGAACAGTCGAGATCAGGTAAGCTAGCGAAAGAATCCGCTGAAGTGTTTACTGCTTCAGATATTGACAATTTAAATAAGAAATTAATTGAACGTGATGTATCCGGTATGGCTAAATCTGGTAAATCGGCAGCTGAATCAGCTAATGTGTTTAAAAATGCCGGATTAGTACCACTAAAATCCGCAGCTGAGTCTGCAGAAGTGTTTTCATCCATGCCGGATGTAAAGGTGGATGATGTTGTGCCTTCTCCACAAATAAAAAATACAGTCTATAGTAACCCCATTGATTACAATAAATTAAATTTCCAACCCGATGAATTGGTTGAAACGAAAAATTTATCTACTGGTAATAAAAGGCTAGACTCTTTAATAAGTAAAGTTGGTGGTGGAGTTGAGAGTGGCGGTAAGGGTTTATCTAGAGCCACCGGAGTTGCTACGTCAAAACTGCCTCCCGCTATAGATAAATTAGCAAAACTTGGGTTAGCAAAGGAAGTGTATGATGCTGTTACTGGCGAGGGGGACTTGACCTCGGCTGGACTTTCTCTTGGTTCAGCTGCAGCATCTAAATTATCTAGAGGAGGACCTTTAGTTTCTGCTATTTTAGAAGCGATTAAACCAACCGAGATGGGTGGTGGAACGTATGATGAATTAGAAAAAAGACTTTCTTCTAGTGACCCGAAGAAAGCACAAGCCGCCAGAGAACAGCTACAAGAGATAGGACGAAGAACTTGGAGTGGGGCTGACCGTACCCCAGCGGCCAATGGAAGCGACTCTCCTAAAAAATCGGTAGAAGGTGCTGGGGATAATTTTATTCCATTTAAATCATTAGAAGATAAATTGGCATTTCAGAATGACTCCTCACCCAAAAACAACCCCGGTTCTATAGCAAGGTCACCAGCAACGTCTGGACAAATGACTAGTGTGAGTGACGACGTGGATACGAGTGCCGCAGAGTCACGTTCGCTTTCCAAAATAATCGAAGAAACCACAAAAAAACCACAAGAAACAGACATACTCGCGCTCCTTGAAAAAGCTAAACAATCCAGAGATAAGCAGCAATTATTGGCGAATTTAGGTATGGCTGGAGAAACATTGTCCTCTGCTATAGGTGGAATGGTTTCTGGTGGAACTATTACAAAACCGACTGGAACGGATTTTTATAAAAACTTAGCAAAACAAGCTGAAGATAGAATTTCTGATTTAGGTAGTCAAGTTACTCTTCAAGAGAAACAAGAAGACATCAATAAAGCAGTGCGTCGAAGAGATCCTAGTAGCGACGAATCTATGCTAGCCAAAGAAACTTATAAAGAGCTATTTAATAAACCTGCACCGGAGAATTTGACCGCTGAGGCTTTTGAAAAGATCGCCCCTACAATGACAAACTTAATGTCACAAAGAGAAGCCCGACGTGCTAGAGAAGCAGAAATAGAACAAAGAGATTTGGATAGAGAGATTTTGCGCGAGAAGGGCTACAATGAGAAGCAAGAAAAGGCGATTATTAATGCGCGGGATGAAGTAAAGACAAAAGGTTACAAAGACGCATATGATATGTATAAAAATGCAGAGAGACTTTTTAATACGCTAGAGAACCTGTCTCCTGGGATGTATGGCGACGTGATTAGAACATTGCAGTCAGCTAAACTTTTTCAAGGAGATGCCTCGGTTGTTAGGGGTCCCGAGTTAAAGGAACTTCAAGGTGCTGTCGGTGTTTTAGATCGCTTAAAAAATGAAGTTGATCGCTTAAAAGGAACGGGCAAATTACAGGCGAAACAAAGAAAAGAAATACAGGATGCAGTCAACACTATTAAAAATGTTTCAAAAAAAGAATATACTGGCTTACTCCGTCCGGCTGCATTACAGTTTAGTAGGCGAGGTTTACCGCTAGAGGAAATCTTTGATCCTAGAGTTTTACCCGAAGTTCAGGAATCGTTGGGATTAAAAACTAGTGAGATTGAAACTCAAACTAAAAAAGTGATCAGAAGGGGTTATAATAAAACAACAAACCAAACTCAATTAATATACGATGATGGTACAAGCGAAATAGTTGAGGGTAAAAGATAATGGCCAAACAAAATATACCCAAATTATCAGAAGGATTTGAAGAAGTTCCTTTATCAGAAGGATTTGAAGAAGTTCCTTTATCACAGGAAATTACTTCTGAAAAATCTACATTAGAATCTGTTGGTGAGACAGCTTCCGATCTTGCGCGTGGTGTTGGATCTGGTCTTACTTTTGGTGGAGTTGAGGAATTGCTCGCTGGTGGCAAGGCATTACTTTCAGACGAAAAAGAATCTTTACAGGATCTTTATCGTAAATACTTGGAAGTGGAAGAGAAAAAAACCAAAGAAGCCCAAGAAAGAAGTCCAGTTGCTTCTACAGTCGGAGAAGTTATTGGTGCATTAGCACCCGCCTTGGTTACTGGTGGAGCATCTATGGCCGCTACGGGCGGTAGTACTATTGGACGTTTAGCCGGAAAAGAACTAGCTAAGGCTGCAGGAAAAGCTGCTTTAGTTGAGGGTGGATTTGGTGCCGCCGGTGGTGCCTTGGCTGGTGGATTGACTAGTGAAGAAGGGAAACTAATTGGCAGCACTCCCGAGGAACGTGAAAAATTACTCGAGGATATCGGTAGTGGTGCTTTAACTGGGGGTGTTTTAGGTGGTGCTGTTGGGGGTGCGGCTCCTTATGCTAAAAAATTAGTGCAGTGGGGTAAAGACACACTTGGTTCTGGTTTAGAAAAAACTCAATTAGGTCAAGAAATAAAAACCGCAGCAGAAATGGGTAAAGTTGGTAAAGGATTTGTTACTTTAGAATCTAAACAGGCTAGATTGGCAGAAAAAGATGCTAGAGTTTCTGATATTAGAAAATTTTTAACTGCACCTGAATCCCAAGGAGTGTCTTTAGAATCAGCTGCCGCTAAAGAGTTTAAAGAACCACTAGAAGCACTAAGTGAAGTGGGCTTAAAAGTTAAGTTACCAGAAAAAACATTTAAGAGTATAGAATTTATTGAAAAACAAGTGGACCCTTCTTTGGCTACTGATCTTTATCAAATGGCATTAAATGGTGTTTCACCAAACGAAGCGTATGCTTTGCGCACTAAATTAAAAAAAATAGCCCAAAATAATCCAACGTTAGCAGATTCTTTAAAAAGTTTGTGGAAAAATATTGATGATTCAATAGAGGATGTAGTGACCTCGGACAAAGGATTTTCTATTTTAGATCGCTTAGATTTACCTACTTCATATAAATCGGGATTAGCGACATATAGTAATGTTTTAGAAGCAACAATTGAGAGTATAACAGAGCAAGGAAAACCAACTGATGCTAGACGGAGGTTTTTTCATGAGTTGGCACATGAGGATGCAACGTTAAATGAAAAAATACAAAAATTAGTCGAAAAATTTAGTTCCCCTGGAACTACTTCCGAAGAAGCTAGAAGAACACTTGAAGGCATTGAGGGTGGTGTTGGCCCGCTTTTGGATAAATTAGCAAAAAGTAAACCCGAGGAAATGCAAAGAATTGCAAGAAGAATGGGGTTTGAAAGCGCGGATGAATTAAAAGAAACTTTATTAGGTAAAATTAAAAAAGCCTCAAGAGAAGCCACTGTGTCTAGAGTTATTGAGGGCGAACGTCCGTTTACGGAAGGAGCACGGATCGGTGATATTCTTAGTAGAAAACCCCTACTACAAACGGTTAACATCGGTTCGCAAGTAGCGGGATCAATTGGGCGCGGAGCGAAGACTTTGGCAGAAAAAGCTCCCGCAAAAGTATCGAAGCAAATATACTCACTTCCTGAAACAGCGTTGCGCAATATTGCTTCTAAATTAGAGCAATCACCCACAATGAATAAATATGCAAGAAAACTAACGGATGCTTTAAATTCTGGCGATACAGTTAAAAAGGATGCTGTTTTATTTCTTTTGATGCAAAATCCAGACGCTAGAGCCCTTATACCCGAATTAATTGGCGAGGAAGAGTGATATGGATTTCGATCGTGTATATGAAAGTTTAGATAAAATTGATTCGGAACTAATGGAATTACGAATCATCTCTACTAAACAAGAAGAAAACATCAAAGAGCACATACGTAGAACTGAACTTGCCGAAGAAAATCTAGTCATGTTGCGCCAAGAGATGGAACCACTTAAGCAACATGTAATTGTTATTAACGGTATCTTACGAGTTATAGGTGTCGTTTCCGTTATTATTGGTTCCGCTGCTGGGATCTTCGAGATCATCAGCAAAATCATCAATTACATGAAGTAAATCGTTTGTTTTATCGATCAAGATTGCTTTTTTATTTAATCTTAATTCATCTATTGATACATGTGATCCAGAAGCCTTGGACTTTGTGAGCATGTCTCTATTGCGTGCATTATTTCTTCTGTAACAATCTTGCTTTAATTCTTTGGTGTTGTGTAAATTCTTTTCTAAGTTTTGACTATCCAAAGAAGCATTGGTGTATTCTTCGGTAAATTTATTTAACCAAGTTTTTTCTTCTTCACTTAGTTCATTTACATAATCATAATCGATTAATTCATATCTTGTTTTTAGATTTAACTCTGGTCTTAGAGCCGGGTACTTTGCCCGTTCTCTTTTGTTTTTTGCCATTTTTCTTTTCCCATGCTTGATGTAGATTAGTGAGAGTTTGCTTAGGGATAGTATTCATAAATTCCTCGTTAACTCCGAACCACTGCATTCTACTTGTTGTGTTTCTTTTATAATCAAAGTACAATTTACAAAAATTGAACAATTGTACTTCTGAAAACATTGATTTTCTTTTACGATTAAAGCACCATTTGTCGTATAAGTGTTTTAACACGTATGGTTGCACCCAAGATTTACCTGGCTTTATGTTGTAAAAGCTAATAAAATCTTCAAAGTGCCTTCTCCACCCAGGGTATTTTGTTTTATCTTGGGTGTTTTTCTCAATATACTTTAACAAAAACTCATTCACTTGTAAAGAGTCTACGTTTACTTTCCAATAAGTTCTCGGGCCTTTGGCGTGAGATTCAAAGTATGATCCTATCTTTAAACCAAATTGTTTCCTATTTAATGGGAACTCACTCCATTTTATGTAAAGACGATAAAAAACCGTTTTACAAATTAAATGATCACCAGGTGTAAAATTAAAGTATTTTAAAAAAGAAAAAACGTCATCTGTTAACCCAACAGAAGACGCTTCTTCGTTTGATTCTAAACTTAGTAATAATTCCTCTAAGGATTTTTCATAGATTGGACGTGAATTTGACGGCATAAGCACCACCTACGACAGATAAAAAACCTAGCGCGTAGTACAAGGCTTTTTCAATATTACTAGTTGTTCTCGCTTTGTGTAGCTCGGTAGATAGTTTATCGTTTTGTTCTAAAAGAATTTTTGTTTTGTTATCTAAGATTTTTTCATTACCCTTATAAAGGGCGATAGAGCGTTCATATGACTCATTAAGTAGCTTATACTTATTGAGGTCATTGTAAACCTCTACCGCCTTTTGTTCAGGTAAAAGTAGTCCAGTAAAGGGTGCCTGTGTTCCCTTGGGGATTACAATTGCATCTTGTGCGGATGCACTATTTACCACGATTGATGTAATCAGCGATATCAATAAGAGTTGGATTTTTTTCATCGGCTTTAATCTCTTCTCTTTTTTGCTCTTCGGCTTCAATTAAGCCTTGGTTTTTAACTACTTCTTTTTGTTTTTCTAAAAGTTTTTCTTTCACTTCTAAATTATTATTTATTGCTTCGGCTGATTTAGTTTTAGATCTTTGAAAAAAAAGGGCACCCATCAACCCAACAATTAAAGCTAGCAGTGTTTCAATCATAGTTGCATATCCAAGACTTTATGTCGCTCCCCTCTATTTGGTACGGGTAAACGAGGAGTGATGCCATCATCAAAGTTTTGAGTTGAATTTAAAACACGCGAAGGATCGAAGAGTACGTTAATTGTTCCATCACTAAAATGTAAAGACAAGGAATCTTCAGCATCAACCCAAAATTCTGCTGCTAATTTTGAACTTAACTCCTGAAAAGAAGTTCCAGCTCGAGTGGCAATTTTTGCAATCATTTTATTGATATATCGGTTCATTGAATTAAGTTGTGAAAGCATCTGAGGCATTGTTCCAGACACACCACCAGAAGCCTCGTGGAACATTAAAAATGATCTATCCACCATATATCTTTTAGTTCCATATTGGTGGATAATTGCCCCCATAGAGGCACACAAAGAAAGACAGACAGTATTTACTTCAACACCAGCAGACTCAATAGCACTGATAATTTGAGCCCCAGCAATAACACTACCACCAGGACTGTCGATTAGCACCCAAATAGGTTCCCCTGCCCTCGCTGCTAGTTTAATCGCGTCGGAGACATTTAGTGCATTACGTCCAATAGGTCCATTAATATGGATAACTTTTTCATCACTTAAATCCACCATTTTGATATTACTCTTTGTGGTGACTGCTTTGGACTCTTTGGGATCGGCTTCGGCTACTTCGGGTAAGAGACCATTATTGACACTCACGTTTTCCGCTTTTGTTTTAACTCCGCTGTAAATTTCTCCGGCTGCGTAGTATGCTGCATAACCGAGAGAAACACCAATAGAGAGAAAAAAAACATTTTTTATCAACACCTTAAACATTATTATTTTTATCACTTTCTGACGTAAATTCACGCCCATTTATGCTAATTCTTCTTGAAAAGTATAAGGCAGAAGAAACACCGAAATACTCTAAGGCAATGCTTGTGTCCTTTACTTTACCCGAAAGATCCAGCCCTGCAGCTACCAATAAAAAAACCGTCGATATCATAAGATTAGTTAGGGACACTGATGGTTTCTTTGTTGCTGGATCTAGTACAAAAGGTAGTTTTATCTGCATACATTATAAATAAACATCTATTCTTCTTGTTTGTCAAGCTCTTTAAATGATTTTCTCATTTCGTCTTCTAACATCGTTTTAATTTCATGATCCATTTTACAAAGAATTTGAAATCCATCAACATCACATAATAGATTATTTATAAAATCATCCCAACCTGAGAACCCGATTGAAGGATTAATTACTGGTTTAACGTGGTCTATGTGTACTTGATCCTTTTTAAAATTACCTTCACACATTGCACATTTATATAATCCCCTATCGACTCTTGCCCTTTTTAAAGCCTCATTTCTCGGTGGCCACCGTAGGGACGCTCGTCTCAATGCACCAGTGACAAATGTTTTTCTGTTATGTTTTTTGAGCTTTACTTCTTTTGCCACAACTATTACACTTTCTTATTTTTCTACCAACAATTTCAAATTCTTCTACTTCAGTTTTGTTACAGAATTCACATGAATATAATTTTATAATAACTTCTTCTGTTCTAAACTTCGATTGTACATCGGTTTCTTCGAATTCATGGTATGTGAATTTTTTATCTATTTTTTTTAGTCTTCGAACTAAGGATTTATTGATAGCTTTAAGTGTTCTTATTTGATCTTCAAGCTGTTCAATTTTATCTTCATCTTCACTTTTTTTTCTGCCCATCGGCCAACTGCCTTTGTAGAGTTTTGTAGTTTGTTCTAACTTGATGGATGTGTTCTCGAACTAGTTGTAGAGCTTCTATAGAAGATTCGAAGGTGTTGTCTTTATTTATACTTACAATTGTTTGGTATTGCTTCATAAGATGTTCTACACCTTGTTCTATTGTATCTAGGGCTTGGTAGTATCCTTGGAAAAATTCATTTGTGATCATCTTCCAGAACTCCCAAAACCATAGATCCCTCTTTCGGATTCTTCTAAAGAATCCACTAAAATAACGCTAGGGGTTTCTATTCTGTAGAGTAAAAGCTGTGCGATTTTGTCGCCTTTTTTTATTTGATACCCTGGGTTTTCAATTGTTTTAAGGTCTATCTCTCCAAAATCAACATTTGTTATATTGTGGATTACAACTTTAACTTCCCCGGTATAACCGTGGTCAACAACCCCACCACCAGTGCGCAATCCTTTACTAGCCAAAGAAGAACGATCTTCTATTTTTCCAACATATCCGCTTGGAACACCGATCGCGACACTAGTTGGGATGACTCTTGTTTCTGCGAATGGGATAAAAATATCAGCAGAAGCATATAAATCTAATCCGGCATCGGTCGATTTGTTCCTGGTTGGAGTCGCTGCGTTTTCATTTAGTAGTACGACTTTAATTTGATTCATTTAAACTCCTTATTTCTTTTTAGGGATAAGATGAGGAACGCCATGCTCGATGTAACCAAATCCAACCCATACTTTACTGAGAGAACTAGCAGCATAATCGAATGCTGAACTCTTAGGGTCTACTGTACACCCTACGTCCATTGCGAATATTTGTTTGTCGAATCTATTTAAATAGTGCAATTCAGCTTTGTGTGAGTGGCCTTGTACAACGTTCATACCGAGCGTTGCCGCTTTTGCCTTAACGCCGCCATGTAATTCATCGCCATGCATGAATGCGATTTTATCAACAATAAGAGGATCTGGTCCAAGATGCCATTTCCATCCTTTATTTGGAATAAGTTCAGATAGGGTTCGAATCATTATTTTAGGAATGCCGCTTTCTGCTGCTTTTTTGGCGTAGCGTCTGTCGTGATTTGAATTTAAGATAACAAGTTCAGGAAACATTTTTCCGAACTCTTTCGCTGTTTTTACAACCTTTTCCCACTCGGCCATGCCCCCGTCATCTTCTGGTCCTTTCGGAAACCTACTCCAAAACTTTTGATCTGTCATATCACCAGTCGAAATAACGATATCTGGCTTTGCTTTCTTCGCAAAATCTCTAGCCTGTTCGATTACATCAAAATCGGCGAATGGTAAGTGTGAATCACCCAATACAAGTATTTTCATTACTCTGTTTCCTTAAAAATGTTATTTGATTTTAAAAAATAATAGAAGGCTTTTTCTAAAGCCAAAACTTGTTTCTCCGTTAATTCTGCTTCGTGTTCGCCGGATATTGCATGTAATACTTCATGTAGGTATGTGATAACTGTTAATTTAGGAGACATATGTTTTTTTATAGCTATCTGTCTTTTGTCGAATCGTGTCTCACCCATTACATCCCCGCTTGTGAATGCATCAATCCAAACAACCTCATAAAAATGTGTTTTTGTTATTTGGACTTTGCTAGGAATTTTTTTCAGGAGCTTTTTCCAATCTAACATTTTCCATCTCTTCTTTTATTTTAAGAATTGCTTTTTTATATTTATTAAGATGAATCTCGAGAAGTATTTTGTTGTTCTGCAACACAGAGATACACTCCATGACGAATAAGTACTTTTTAAAATTAGAAAGCCCGTTGATTGTTAAATCAAATATATACAACACTAAACTAAGTTCTTCAACTACTTTTTCTGATTTTTCAAGTAATTTTTTTTTGTTGTTGTATTCTTGGACTTTTTTAAAATCTAAGATGTTGTTTTCATTACTCATCGTTTAGTTTCATTGCTTTCTGTCGATCTATTGCACGTTGAATTTCTGCGCTCATACTTTTTTCTTCTTTTAAAGAGCTATAGGGGACTAACTTTCCTGATATTTTTTTCAACCTGGAGGTCCTACTGTTAATTAAAATGTCATAATAAGACATTTTATATTCAGCTTCTGCGTCTAGTTTTTTATTTAAGTGACTATTTACGGGGCGTTTATTCATAGTCGGAGAATCCCATGCCCACAGATTTTTGTTTACTAAATGCTTTTTTATATTTATCTATTTCTTTGATTATTTCTGAAATAGTTTCTTTTAATTCTTTATCGTAGATAGCGGATCTGATGATTGCTTCCTTTATGTGTGCTGGAGTGAATTCTGAGCATTTGTTACTAGAGATAAGACTTAATGTTTCTTCTTCAGGATCTTTGTTCTTGGAAAAGAACTTTAATAGTTCTTTCCTTTGATTGCCGTCTGGGTACCCGACTTCAATTTTATCATCAAATCTTTGTGGACGGTTTGTTAGATTACCTAAAAACGCTTCTGGGAAATTTGTTGTGGCGAGGATCAGCACGGGTATTTTAAATGTTTTTTCTTGATTATCTAATAAACTCAAAAGAGACGAGTCGCTTCTTAATCTAGTTTGGTCAATCTCTATACCACCGATATCCTCGACTATAAGAATCAACTTCTCGACGCCATCTGTGTAATTAAATGATTTAACAAAGTCTTTAATTTCAAAGGCTTCGAATTTGTCTGTAGTCCAGACTACGATTGCTGTTTTCGAATCCGTTTGGTATTGTTGTGCGACTTTATTTAAAACAGTAGTTTTCCCAGTTCCAGCGGGGCCATACAAAAGAATTCCTCTTTTGGGAACTTCTATACCGTATTTTTTATAAACATCTAATTTATTAAAAAAACAATCGATTTTGTCTGTTATATTTTTCGTGTGCACAAAAGAAGAAAGGATATCATCTTTAACGAACGATGTTGGAACCAGGGATAATTTTCCCATGACCTTTTGGATTGTCCAAATACCCGGCTTCACATCGTAAGCAGGAGTTTCATCCTCGTCGTCATGATATTCCATCTGGATGAATGAATTGTTTTGTGTGAGAATGCTGAAATCTGATTCTGCAATTTTAGAACCTATTTCCATTTCATCGAGATTGGTTTTTGCTTTGATTGTAAAGTATCCCATTAGTTTTTCCCATGTGGTTTAGATTCAATCAATCCACTATTAGTGATCTTAATAAATCTAGCATTCTGCTTTAATTCCGTCAAATTATTCGCCCCAACATAAGTTAAACCCGACTTAACTCCGGCTGAAAGATTTTGTAAAATATCGTTGACTTGTCCTTTATACCGAACAAAGGTGGACTCGCCTTCCGGTGTTCTGTGTTCCGACAATTTGTTTTGTGCTTCATATGACTCTTTGGATGCTGACCCTCGGTACTTTTTATAGAAAGCTCCACCATAGGGATCACTTCGTGTTACTAGTTCTCCTGGTGTTTCTTCCGTACCAGCGAGTAGACTTCCAACCATCACAGCATCTGCACCTGCTGCTAGTGCCTTTACGATATCCCCGCTATTCTTGATGCCACTATCTGCTATGATATTAATCCCAAGCTCATTGGTGTATCTGTAGCAATCCATGACAGATTGAAGTGTGGGCATACCGCACCCAGTGACAATACGGGTTGTGCACATGCTGCCACCTCCGATTCCAACCTTAAAAACGTTTGGTGTTTCATTTGACTTCGAGTGAAATAAAAAGTCACTTATGTTTCTTGCCGTTGCCATTTTATTGCCCGTGACAGTATCCATGTTAGCTGATATAATCGGTAAAGATAGTTTTAAATTGTTAATTCGAGTTGAAATATCAACTTCTTTTCTAGAATTTATTTTAGAAAAAAATGGAACAATCAAGACATCGTCAAAACAGAATGAATTTTCAATCATAATTTTTCCTCAACAAATCCATTTTCAGTAGAGTAATACACTCTAGTTATACCCGATTCCTTTATAGCGAGCATGCAAGTGTTGCATGGTCTAGCCATTCCTAGAGAACCATCTTTTTTTTGTCTGTATACGTAAATATAACAGTTAGACAAATCTTCTGTTGCTTTGATTATAGCGGATATCTCAGCATGTAACCTTTTCCAACTGTGGTTTGGCTTTATTCTTTTTTAATTTAAAGTTCATAAAAACCCCTTTTATCATTTCAGTCATTGCAACAATATCATCTACAGCATCAGCGTAACCTTTTCTATAAAAATAAAAGGAAAC
>Ga0172362_10002988_pt1 | contig 14665 bp, 13 predicted proteins | sample LakKivs1_kivu2a2_FD_114534 | JGI IMG/M metagenome (GOLD analysis project Ga0172362, IMG submission 114534) | Sediment microbial communities from Lake Kivu, Rwanda - Sediment s1_kivu2a2 | ecosystem: Environmental > Aquatic > Freshwater > Lake > Sediment | place: Rwanda: Western Province, Lake...
CGCGTTCACGTTTATGCTGAAGCTTGAGCTGCGTTTTTTCTTGAGCGTTTAAAAAATTCATGCTGCAATTATCCAGTCAACAGAAATTTTTGGAAATCAAAATTTTCATTCACGAGAAGTATAACTACACCACAATGTCTATCAAGGATCTCATGGCAGCACATAGTCCAACAAATCCCCTACGAGGCGAAGAGTATGAACTCTTTCAAGGCTACTTGCAGAACGCATTGCAGAGCTTGACTCACAATACAAATATCTCTCCACAAGTACAAAAAACTGTTACAGCAATACTACAAGCTCATCCGATAGCTCCAGATATAGCTTTGCGTCATCTCATAGTGCAATTTCCGAACATCGATAGAACTCAAACTATTGCCATAGCTTTCTTTAATCTCACAAAATACCTTGATCCTTCAGCGGCTCTTAAAGAGATTTTAGTGAATCATCCACAGCTTTCTCCTGCAGACAAAGAAACCTTACAAGAGATTCATCCAGGAGAGTCCGAAAAGATCCAAACTTGGCTAGAAAAGAACAAGGATACACTAAAAAAGGTCACTGAGTTATATTTAAGCGGTATAAGTCTAAAAGAAGTCCCTAGCTGGCTTACCTATTTCCCTAATTTGCAAATACTCAACTTAAGTCACAACTCTATTCCGGAGATCCCTCATGGAGCCTTCGCTCACCTATCCCAGCTACAGCACTTGGATCTGCAAGGGAATGTAACGCTTAAACGTCTATCCAAAGAAGATTTTTATCAACCAAGTATTCTCACTCACCTGAATCTTAAAAACACTCTCATTGCAATCACTTTTAAAGAACCAGCTAGATTCCCTGAAAAGGATCCAACTATGATTCCTTTCTTAAAGGAACTAGAAAAATCAAATCACCTAGTGATTTAACAAAATCACATTACATAGGAGATCCAGAAGAGCGTATGATGAGAGGGACCGTGTCTGTTACGGCAGGGTCCCCAAAAAACTGCATGGGACCTGGAAAACAGTAATCATCTTCGATTCTCCACTGAGATCTGCGAGAGGCAAAGAGTTGAAAAGCTGCTCCCTTTGTAGTAACGAGAGCTTTTTCTATGACGGGCTTTTTTTTGCCCTTACGCATCTCTAGATGCATAAGGCTTACAAGAGGCACTCCCATGACATCCCAGCTCTGCGCTGGAGCGATAAGACCTCGCACGCAAGCCATATATCCAGAGTAATAATCTCTTACAAGAGCTGCCGCCGTAAAACCCAGGGCGTAGCAATACGTAGCATCAAAGTTGCTAGGAAAACCAGCTCGTCCTTCATACCCAAAAGAGTGCTGCAAAGGGTTAAATTTACCCTTGAATTGTCTTGTTTTTAGCTCGCTAGACACCATCTCTATGAGCAGCTTCTCGGTTTCTATATGCGCCACCTGGACGTTGCCATGAGGATCTCTGTCTAATAAAAGCTGACGTTGAATGCTTTCCGGCAAGCTTGCAAAAGTTGTTTTTTGCTCTCCTTGTAGAGTTTGTAACATCTTAGGCAATGCTTCTTTGGGTCCAAGAGAAGAAAATTCTGGCCGGGCTAAAAGTGTATTTAACTCTGTAATCAATCGATGCATCTCTGGCACTTGCTCAATAAGCCCTTCTGGCAAGAGTATAATTCCATAGTTTTTACCTACTTCTGCTCGTGCCTCCACAAGATCAGCTACCTCTTTAACTAAAGCTCGAAGAGTTTGCTTTTTTTCTGCTACCTCTTCGCTGATGAATGTAAGGTTAGGATGCGTTTGCAAAGCGCATTCAAGGGCAATATGTGACGCCGATCTACCCATAAGTTTAATGAAATGCGTGTATTTTTTTGCAGACAGCGTATCTCTTGATAAATTGCCTATCATCTCCGCATAGGTTTTACAAGCTGTATCAAAACCAAAAGAGATCTCTACATAGTCGTTTTGCAAATCTCCATCAATTGTCTTAGGAACACCCACAACAGAGGTCTTGCACTGATGCTGCAGCAAATACTCCCCAAGAACTGCCGCGTTGGTATTGGAGTCATCACCCCCAATGATCACAAGACCGTCAAGCTCACAAGAGTGGATCACTGCTAAAGCCTTTGCAAGCTGCTCTTCCGTTTCAATTTTTGTTCGCCCAGAGCCAATCAGATCAAAACCTCCTGTATTACGAAAAGAGGAAAGCTCACCTTGTTGCAGCTCTTTATATTTACCCTCTACAATCCCTGAAGGGCCGTTTAAAAAACCTATCAGATGACTCTCTGCATGCATCGCCTTAATAGCATCAAAAATCCCTATGATGACATTATGCCCACCCGATGCTTGCCCTCCTGACAAGACTACCCCTATTTTTAAGGGTTTATTTTGCCTACTTTCTCCCTTCTTGCCTTTAAGAATCGGTCTACCAAAGAGCTTAGGAAATAGCTTTTTGAGCTCATCTTGATCGCCAAGAGAAGCTGTAGCCTTACCTTCACTAAAAGTGAAACTTTTTATATCTTCCAAAAGTTTTGGAAGTACCAGCTTATAATTTCGACGTGCCTTTAGAAGAGGACTCGATCCCATCACCTTCTCCTACATCAGGGTTTTCACTTGTAGAAATAACGTTTGTAACACTATCCTTCTGTTTTAATCAAAAAAATAAATGTATTATCACACACCTCTTTATAGGCGTTATGGCTAAATATATATTCATGACAGGCGGCGTCTTTTCCTCATTAGGCAAAGGTTTAACCTTAGCAGCTGTTGCTATGCTCTTAGAACATAGGGGATACAAGGTAGGCATGCTTAAACTCGACCCTTATCTCAATGTAGATCCAGGAACCATGAATCCTTTTCAACATGGTGAAGTCTACGTTACAGATGATGGCGCTGAAACCGATCTTGACCTAGGGCATTATTTTCGCTTTACCAATGCAACCCTTTCAAAACACTCCAATGCGACCTCTGGACAGATCTACGACACTGTCATCAGAAGAGAAAGACATGGGGATTATCTAGGACACACGGTACAAGTCATCCCTCATGTCACAGATGAAATTAAACAAAGGATTCTGCAAGCCACAAAACACTCCTCTGATGCCGATGTCATCTTTGTGGAGATCGGAGGAACTGTCGGAGATATTGAGTCTTTACCTTTTGTAGAAGCTATTCGACAATTTCGCTTAGAACACTCCAAAGATTGTCTAAATATTCATCTAACCTACGTCCCTTTTCTACCAGCCGCAGGAGAACTAAAGACAAAGCCCACGCAACACTCTGTACAAATGCTACGAAGTATTGGGATCATACCCGACCTCATTGTGTGTAGATGTGAAAACCCTCTTCCCCAAGAGATCTGTGAAAAAATAGCCCTCTTTTGTAGCGTCCCTAAAGAATCTGTCATCGAAGCCCCTGATGTAAAAACTTCCATCTATGAAATCCCTCTTGTTCTTAAAGACTCTGGTCTAGATACACGTATCTGCGAACTCTTAGGACTGTCTCCCAAAAAATCTCATACCGCAGAATGGGAAAAATATATCAAACAACTGAAATCTCCTAAGAAAACCGTGGTGATTGGCATCGTAGGCAAGTATGTACAACATCAAGATGCTTATAAGTCGATCTTTGAAGCTCTGAACCACGCAGGTATTCACTTAAGTGCTAAAATAGAAATTCGCCCTTTTGACTCTGAAAAAATCTTTGATAAACCTGATTACTTACAACTTATCAAAGGTTGTCATGGCTATCTAGTGCCTGGAGGCTTTGGAGAAAGAGGTTGGAAGGGAAAAATCAAGATAGCTAAATATTGCAGGGAAAACAACATTCCTTACTTTGGCATTTGCTTAGGCATGCAGGTGCTTGTTGTAGAATTTGCCCGCCATATCTTAGGGCTAAAAGAGGCTAACTCTACAGAGATGGATCCTACAACCCCCGATCCTATCATCTCTCTTCTATCAGAGCAGAAGAATGTCTCAGATCTTGGCGGCTCTATGCGCCTTGGCTCTTACCTCTGCCATCTGAAAAAAGATTCCCTTGCTTATAAGTGCTACAACCGCCTCACGATCGAAGAAAGACACCGCCACAGATATGAGTTCAACAACCACTATCTCAAACCTTGTGAAGAAGCGGGGTTGCTTGTATCAGGATCGTATCAAGAAAAAGAGCTTTGCGAAATCATGGAAGTACAAAACCACCCTTGGATGCTCGGGGTGCAATTTCATCCTGAATTTAAGTCTAAATTGACAGATCCTCATCCTCTTTTTAAAGCCTTTGTAGAAGCGGCTATGAGGTAAGATATGACTCGAGTGATTGCCATCGACTACGGAAAAGCGCGCATTGGCCTTGCTGTCTCTGATGCAATGAGGAGAATCGCTCTCCCTTTGATCTGTCTTAAAGGTCACAAAGATCTCAAAAAAAATGTGTCCGAAACACTTCTTTTTTTAGAAAAACAGCAGTTTATAGAGCTTGTGATTGGACTACCTCTGCTTATGAATGGCAAAGATAGTGAGATTACTAAAGAAGTGAGAGAGTTTGCTTCCTGTTTACAAGCTGCGCTTACGCAGCCTATTAAACTCTGGGACGAAAGGCTTACCAGTAAGCAAGCTGAAAGAATTCTCATCGAAGAAGGTGTTAAGAGACGTAAAAGAACAACTGTTACAGATACCATGGCAGCCACCATTATTCTACAAAGTTATCTAGACTCTCTGTCATAGGAGCACTTTCCTCTTGCTATTTTCTTTTTAAGTGATTAAAACGGGCTGTCTTAAGCCAAACCGGGAGATGTCGTGACAAAACCTACCCCACACCCACTGGAAGAACCTGGTCATCAGCAAAGGATTTTAGAACCCTGTATTTTGGTGATCTTTGGAGCTACAGGTGATCTTACAGCACGCAAACTTTTCCCAGCTATTTACAATTTAAAACGAGAGGGACTACTCCCTACAAACTTCGCCTGCGTAGGTTTTGCTAGAAGAGAAAAATCTCATGAAGATTTTCGCAAAGAAATGAAAGAGGCTGTCAGCGAATTCTCTCGTGTTAAACCTCTCGAAGATTCTGTATGGAACGCGCTAGAGAGCAAAATCTATTATCATACGTCAAGCTTTGACGACAAACAAGGTTATGCCTCTTTTAAGACGTTTTTAGAAACTCTTGATCTGCAACTAGGGACTAAAGGTAATCGCGTTTTTTACCTTTCCACACAGCCGAGTTATTTCCCTGTCATCATAGAAAACCTCCATCTTTCCAAACTGATGTATGATTTCTCTACCACAAAAGACAAATGGTCCAGGGTAATCATCGAAAAACCATTTGGTCACGACAGCGACTCTGCGCATAAGCTACAAACAGAACTTCTTAAACATTTAAGTGAAGAACAAATCTTTCGTATAGACCATTATCTAGGAAAAGAGACAGTACAAAATCTATTAGCTTTCCGCTTTTCTAACGCTATTTTTGAATCGCTTTGGAACAACCGCTATATCGATCACGTGCAAATTACAGCAGCAGAAGAAATCGGCATCGGAACACGTGGTAAGTTCTATGAAGAAGAGGGTCTTGTCAGAGATTTTATCCAAAACCATATGATGCAACTTCTCTCCCTTGTTGCCATGGAGCCTCCTCATAATCTCAGTGCTGACGCTGTCAGAGATGAAAAAGTCAAAGTTCTAGAATGTATCTCTCCTTTTTCTGAAACAACCTTCACCACCCATGCAATACGAGGGCAATATGGTCCTGGGTTTATCTCTGGAGAATCTGTAAAAGGCTATAGAGAAGAAGAGAATGTTGCAAAAGATTCCAATGTGGAAACCTACGCAGCTCTTAAACTATTTATCGACAACTGGCGTTGGGATGGAGTTCCTTTTTACCTTAGAGGAGGTAAAAGACTCCCTAAAAGAGCTACAGAAATCGCTGTCGTCTTCAAAACAGCTCCAGGTAAGCTATTCCATGCAGCAAAAGCAAATATTGAATCCAATGTACTAGCTATTAGAATTCAGCCCAACGAGGGCATGTCTTTAAAGATGAATTGTAAAGTCCCAGGCCCTCAAAATATCATACAACCTGTAAAAATGGACTTTCGCTACGGCGCATTTTTTGGATGCGCCCCACCAGAAGCTTATGAACGACTTATCTGCGATTGTATCTATGGAGATAGCACGCTCTTTGCTCGTCAAGATGAGGTGTTTAACTCATGGCGTATTCTCACTCCCCTTCTACAACACTGGGAATCTGAAAAAGAAAAACCCTTTCCCAACTACCCAGCTGGTAGCTGGGGACCGCAGTCTTCTGATGAGTTTATGCAACGCGAAGGGCGCTCATGGAGACTTTTATGAGCTCTGAGTACATCGTTTCTCCTTCACAGATCGAACCCAAGCTCACAACTGTTTGGGACTCTTTACAAGGGACTGGTAAGACAAGAGCATGTCTTTTCAACCTCATCATTTACACGCAAAACAACAAACGTGTCGATTACCTGTACTCCGTTGCACAAAAAGTGATTAGTAAATTCCCCTCTCGAGTCATCTTTGTCACTATTGATGAAGAGGTTCCTAAGGAAACGCTCAAGACATCTGTATCTGTTATCTCTTCAGAATCAGAGCTCAATCCCACAGCATGCGATCTCATCAACATCCTTCTTAGCATGCAAAATAGGGAGCGAGCTCCTTTTATGATCCTCCCTCATATCATCACAGATCTTCCCGTCTATCTTCTTTGGGCTGATGATCCTTCCAAAAATGACCCCGTCTCACAAAAACTAGAAAGACTGGCGACACGCGTGATTTTTGATTCTGAATCAACAGATAGCCTTCTTTGCTTTGCTAAAGCTGTGCTCAATCATAAAAAGTCGTCCGGAAGTGATATCGCCGATCTCAACTGGGCTCGTATTGAGGGGTGGAGACAGCTTTTGACAGAAACTTTCAAAGGGGCAGACAAACTAGCTGCTTTAAAAAACCTCTCTCAAATCACCCTCCATTATAACTGCTTAGAAACAAAGTTTTTCTGCCACACAAAAATCCAAGCGCTATATCTACAAGGGTGGATTGCTCGTCAAATGGGATGGACTTTCTCTGCTTCAAGAAAGCAACAAAACTCTTCTCTGATTACATACAAAACACAAGATCATAGCGTGCAAGTAGAGCTGAAACCCAAACAAATCACCGCTATGGCACCTGGCAGGATTTTGGAAGTCGACCTACTTTGTAAAGATGGAGAACTCTTTCATTTTTCTCGCTCTCAAGAGGATCCTCACATCATCAACATCCATCATTCTACACCCACACTTTGTCAACTACCTATGCAGTTTATCTTCGATCGTTATGAATCAGGGCAATCTCTTGTCAAAGAGATTTTCCACCACGGCACAAGCTCTCACTTTTTCTCCCTTCTTCAATGGCTCTCTTCTTTAAAAGGATTAGATATCGCATGACAAAAGCCTACAAATGGGATGAAACAAAAAATATTGTCATACCCGGCGACCAAGCTGCAACCGTTGACTTTTGTGCAAAACATTTCATCTACTGCGCAGAAAATGCTCTACAATCCCATGGTAAATTTTTTGTAGCTCTTTCTGGAGGATCCACTCCCAAAGCCATCTATCAACTTCTCTCCACCTCCTATGTCAAAGCACTTCCATGGGATAAAGTTTACGTGTTTTGGAGTGACGAACGTAGCGTTCCTCCCGATCATCAAGAGAGCAATTACCATATGACCATGAGCTCAGGTTTTTCCAAGCTTCCTATCCCTCCTGAGCAGATTTTTCGCATGCAAGCAGAAAATCATGTCAAAGAAAATGCTAGAGCCTATGAGCTCCTTATACAAAAGCACCTTAAAGACTACCCTTTTGATCTGATCATGCTGGGAATGGGAGAAGATGGTCATACCGCCTCGTTATTTCCAAATACAGAAGCTCTCAAAGAGACAAGGCATGATATCGTTGCCAATTATGTTCCACAAAAACAAACCTGGCGCATGACCATGACCTTTACCTGCATTAACAAAGCCAAAAACATCGCTATCTACGTGCTGGGAGACGCTAAAAAAGAAACTTTCAAACAGATTTTTCAAGAGAGAGACCCCCTTCTTTTGCCCCCTGCAGCCCTTGTCGGCTCTAGAGAACATCCCGCTCTATGGATCCTCGATCTCGCTGCTAGCTCCCTAGTTACAAAATTGCATCCTTAATGCCATAGCTCAAAACAGCTTTTTTGTGCTATCCTATGGCCCAAAAAAAACTAGAGTATTTCTATTGTTAGTCCTTGGCATTGAAACCACTTGCGATGAAACAGCTTGTAGCGTAGTTCGCTCAGGCCATGAGATCCTTTCCAATATCATCTCCTCTCAAACAGACTTACATAAACGGTATGGAGGGGTATATCCAGAACTTGCTAGCAGATCTCATACCGATACGATCGTCTCCATCATAGACCTTAGTCTCAAGAAAGCCAAAGTGTCTCGAGAAGCTATCGATCTTATCGCAGTCGCTATGGCTCCAGGTCTTATCGGCTCCTTAGCCATAGGCCTTAATGCCGCCAAAGCCCTTTCCATGGCTTGGAACATCCCCTTTATAGGGGTAAACCACGTAGAAGCTCACCTTTATGCCGCTATGATGAACAAAGCTCCTACCTTCCCTTCTTTAGGAGTAGTGCTCTCAGGAGGCCACACTTTTATTGTAAAAATTTTAGAGCTAGGTCACTATGAGCTTCTTGGCACCACTATCGATGATGCCATTGGAGAGGCTTTTGACAAAGTAGCAACCCTTCTAGACCTTCCTTACCCAGGAGGACCAGAGATTGAAAAACTTGCCAAAGAAGGAGACCCTACCAAATATCGTTTTACAGCAGGCTCTATCAAAAATAAACCCCTACACTTTTCTTTCAGCGGACTCAAAACCAATGTGCTGTACGCCATCAAAGGGGCTAATGCAAACAAACACAGCAAAAACATCATTTCCCAAGAAGAAAAAAAACATATAGCCGCTTCCTTTCAAAGAGCCGCTTTCACAGACGTTGTCGAAAAAACCCTTCTAGCTGCAAAGCTCCACGGATGCACCAACATCTTTTTAGGAGGTGGTGTCACGCAAAGCACTGCTTTAAAAAATTTGTTTGCACAAAAGACTCCTCAAGAGTTTAAACTCTATTACCCAGCTCCTGGACTCTCCCTTGATAATGGCGCGATGATTGCTGGCCTTGGCTATCACATCTTTCTACAGAAAAAGCAGGGAGATTCTCTCTCCTTAGCCCCACTCCCAAGACTTCCTCTGTAATAAGCCAAAGTTTTTCTTGTTCTTTAAGAGGTGTTCCACGTAAAATGCTGCTTTTTGTTTGACCAATGTAAAGTGATTTTTCCTGAGGAACTTATGGCTAAAAAAGGCGCAAGAGAAACGATCAAAATGAAAAGCACAGAAAGTGCCGAATGTTACTGGACCAAAAAGAACAAGCGCAACTCCACAGAGCGTCTTGAGCTCAAAAAATACGACAAGTCTTTGAAAAAGCACGTGATTTTTAAAGAAGCTAAGTAGATATATAGGGAAGACCTAGCGTCTTTACAACCTTTACGTTCTACCGCATGTTTGAGCTATTCATCGCCAGAAAATACCTTGTTCCAAGAAGAAAACAGATCTCTGTTTCTTTGATTGCCTTGATGTCTGTGGCGGTGATTGCTCTTGTTGTCTGGCTCGTACTCCTTTTCCTTTCCGTCACGGAAGGGATTGAAAAATCATGGCTTAAAAAGCTCACCTCGTTAAATAGCCCTATAAGGATTACTCCAACAAACTATTACTATAGCTCCTATTACTATCATATCGACACCATTAGCAGCAGCTCAGGATATACCCACAAAAGTCTTAAAGAAAAGCTTGCCTCAGAAACCTCCGATCCCTACCTATCCGAAGAAGATGAAGAGATCCCTAGCTTCTGGCCAAAACCCGATCTTGATGCTCATGGAAATCTCAAAGACCCTGTAAAAGCGCTATTTCGCTCCTTAGAGACTATGAAAAAGAAGCACCCTTCGCTCCTTGCTGAAGACTATGAAGTGACAGGGGCGCTCATGAAACTACGCCTTATTCGACCAACCTCTACTCTATCCTCTCAACTCGATCAGCAGAGCTTTTTGACACAAATGACCTATGTAGCCTCCTTTAGTGAAAAAAGCCCTTTTTTACACTCTTTGTTGCTTCCTCCTTCTACAGAAGATATTCACCACCTTATCTATTTAGCCTCTTTATCTGCAGAAGACACTTCTCTCGATCTTCCTCACGAAATCACACGCTCTAGCTATGAACTCTTCCAAAAAAGACTCCAGCCTATTTGCGCTTATCTCGGGACTATGCATTTTACACCTCTACGATCTTATGTTGAGCTGCCCATAGACTCTCTTCAAGAAGGAGCTTCTCTACAAGCTATCGCTCACTCTGCGCACGGACGTATCACCCATATCTGCCTCCCCACAACTCTTTCAAAAAAGCTCCTTCATGACTCTCAAAAGCGCTCTCAACATCTTGTATATGGAACTCTTCACAAAAAAGAAGGACATCTTTTCTTTTCTACGCAGAGAGATTCTTTCCTAGTCGATACCATTCCTCTTCACAGTGATGACAAATTACACCTTGTTGGAGAGATCCGTAGAGAGTCTTTAAATAGCGCTCGCAACATACAAGAGCTGTTTGCAACAGTAGAAGCACATCTACAAAACATCTCTATCAAAGCCTCTCTTCCCTTACACCAACTACGTATTACAAAAGCGTCACCAATCCAACATTTTGAAAATAGCCCTCTTACACTTCCTCTATGGCCTTATTTCACAAAAAACAGCTGCTCTCTTCCGGTCACCCTCTCTCATGAAGATCATGGCGTCATCCTACCCAAACATTTTAAAGATAGCGGCGTATGCATCGGAGACAAAGGGTTCCTATCCTACGGGGTAGCGACAGCAAGCGCTATGCAAGAGCAAAGACTTCCTATCTATGTCGCCGGTTTTTACGATCCAGGTATCATGGCTGTTGGAGCCAAATGTATCTTAATGCAAGGAGATATTGTGCATAACATCGCTATGTCTAGTAGCAGCTTTACCTTGGATGAAACCATGTCCAGCGGCATTCAGGTGTGGTTTGCAGACCTAGAGCAAACACAAGCTATTGCAGCAAGTCTAGCGCAGCTTCTCAAACAAGAAGGAATTGATCGCTACTTTGACATCACTCCCTTCTACGAATATGACTTTGCTAAAGATCTTTTACAACAATTTCAAAGCGATAAATACCTTTTTACCTTAGTTGGCGTCATCATCCTTATCGTCGCTTGCTCCAATATCATCTCTTTCCTTGTGCTTATGGTCAGTGACAAGAAAAAAGAGATAGGCATCCTACAAGCTATGGGAGCCTCGTCCACAAGTATTGCCATGATCTTCGCCCTCTGCGGAGCTGCTGTTGGCCTTTTAGGAAGTGTTCTGGGCTCTCTTGCAGCATACCTGACTATGCACAATATCAGCTCACTTGTGAATCTATTAAGCCTCATCCAAGGACGTAGCGCTTTTCATGAAAGTTTTTATGGATCCACCCTCCCAAGCGCTCTTAGCTCAGAAGCCGTTTTATTTATCCTCATCTCTACCCCCATCCTCTCTGTACTTGCAGGACTTGTCCCAGCTATTAAAGCCTGCAGATGTAACCCTGCTAGGACATTGAGGTCCGAATGAATACTCCTAAAATTGTTCTTAAAGCAAAAAAACTCTCCAAATCTTACCAAAATGGTCTCCATATCTTAAACAACCTCTCTTTGGATATTCATGAAGGAGAGACGATTGCTATCTTAGGCCCCTCCGGTGTTGGCAAAACCACCCTTCTCAACATACTCGGCACCTTAGAAGAGCCTACAAGCGGCGAGTTAGAGATTCTTTCCACTCCTGTTGCAAAAGCAAATATATCTACCTTAAGAAACAAGCATATTGGATTCATTTTTCAATTTTATCATCTGCTAGAAGAATACTCTGCTCTTGACAATGTCCTTTTGCCAGCACAAATTGCAAGAGAATCTACCTCCTCTCGCTCTGCCGCCAAAGAGCGAGCTCTCATGCTCCTTGATAAAGTAGGGATCTCTCATAGAGCCCATTTTCTTACTAAACTCTTATCAGGTGGAGAAAAACAGCGCGTAGCTATAGCAAGAGCTCTTTGTAACAACCCAAGCTTGATCTTAGCCGATGAGCCCACAGGGAATTTGGATGAACAAACAGCTAAAAGCATCTACCACCTTTTGCTCGATTGTGCAAAAACTCTCAACAAAGCTCTCGTTATCGTAACGCATAATTTAGACTTTGCTAAACTCTGTGATCAACGTTTTCTTCTCAAAGAAGGCTTTTTACAATCTGCGGAATAATCTTCTTTTATGTACAATCTCCCCTAGACTATTTCAGAGGGAGAAAAGATCGATGCACATTCTCGTCATCGGAACAGGTTATGTGGGTCTTGTAACAGGAGCCTGCTTTGCAAAAATGGGCCATAGCGTCACATGCTTAGATATCGATGCAAAAAAAATCGCAAAACTCCAGCAGGGTTACATTCCTATCTATGAGCCTAAGCTAGAAGATCTCGTTAAAGAAGGTCTACATCACAAAACCCTTTCTTTTACCACAGACTATAGCGCAGCTGTAGAGCAAGCAGAAGTGATCGTCTTAACACTACCCACTCCTTCTAAACATGACGGAACAGCGGATTTGAGCTACCTTGAATCTTCTCTGCACACCATCACGCACCATATGCACTCCCCTAAGCTCTTCATCATCAAATCAACAGTCCCCCCAGGTACGGCAAAACACCTAACAGCTCTTGTACAAACCGCTCTTTATGAAAAAAAACTCTCTTTTGACCTTATCTCTAATCCAGAATTTTTACGAGAGGGCTCCGCTGTCGAAGACTGCATGCACCCAGAAAGAGTGATCATAGGCTCGCACAATCCCCAAACCTACGAAACTATGAAAGCCCTATACTCCACAATACCAGAGCATAAACTGCTCATGATGGATCTCTCTTCCGCAGAGATGACAAAATATGCTGCTAACGCCATGCTAGCTGCACGCATCTCCTTTATGAATGAGCTTGCAGGCTTATGTGAAAAAGTAGACGCCAACATAGAGCAGGTTCGCCTAGGTATTGGCTCAGATAGTCGCATAGGCCCTCACTTTCTCCATGCAGGTGTTGGTTTTGGAGGCTCTTGTTTTCCCAAAGATATCAAAGCTTTGCAAGCAAAAGCCAAACAGCTTAACCACCCAACACCTATCCTCAACGCTATCGAAGCTGTCAATGCCACCCAAAAAAAGATCCTTGGAGAAAAGATTCGTAAATACTTTGCGCCCTATGGCGGCGTCAAAGGCAAAACCATTGCTATCTGGGGTCTTGCTTTTAAACCCAACACCGACGATATGAGAGAAGCTCCCTCTTTAGAGCTTATCAAAGAGCTACGTGATCTTGGAGCCAAACTCCGCGTGTTTGATCCCGTTGCCATGGAGAATGCAAAAGAAATGCTAGAATATTCCCAAGAGCTCGCTTTTTGCCAAGATGAATACGAAGCCTCTCATGGCGCAGATGCTATCGCTCTTTTGACGGAATGGAAACAATTTCAAGAAACAAACCTAGAACATATTTTGCAAGCAATGAGTGGAAAAGCGCTCTTTGACGGCAGAAATCAGTACACAAAGGAAAAGATGCAAGAGAAAGGTTTTGAGTATTTTGGTATAGGGATTCCAGAGGCTTCTCCATGAAACCCTATGCTCTTGATCTTATCGAAAAAAGACTAGACAGTCTGCTCCAAATACAAAAGTGTCCTCAGCAAGAACTGATAGAGGCGGCTCGCTATTCTACCTTAGGTCCAGGGAAGCGATTAAGACCTTTACTATTGCTTGCTGTTCTAGAGGGACACAAAATCCCTTTAGAAAAAGGTGTAGATCCAGCTTGCGCTCTAGAGTTTATTCACACCTACTCTTTGATTCATGATGATCTTCCCTGTATGGATAATGATGACATGAGAAGAGGACGCCTAACCCTTCATAAAGAGTACTCTGAGGGACTTGCTGTACTCACAGGAGATTTTCTATTCACCTATGCCATGGAGGTTGTCACTAATGCTCAAGATCTCTCTTCGCTACAAAAACTCAAGATTATAAACACCTTATCGAGCAGAGCGGGTCTACAGGGAATGATAGGAGGTCAGGTCATAGACATCCATGCAGAGCGTCTTTGCAAAGATGTAGAAACTCTCTACCTCATGCACTCTTACAAAACCGCTTCTTTATTTATAGCCTCTTTAGAAATTGGAGGAATCATTGCTAACATCTCTCAAAAGGAGCTAGAAAAACTCCAATCTTGTGGAAAAGCGCTAGGTATAGCTTTTCAAATGCTCAACGACCTGCAAGATCCTCATCCAACATCTCCTTCCTCAGCTGTGACTATCCTAGGAAAAGACACCACAGCAGAAAATTCAGCCATGCTACTCCAAGAGGCGCTTCATCTTGCACAAGCTCTTTCTATCCGCTGCCCTCTTCTTGAAAGGCTCATCGAAGAGGTCTTACAAATTCCTACAACAGTTTGACTAAGAGATGCTCTACAGGTGACTGCTCCCTCGCCTAAAGGCGAAGGCTTCTAGGGATTACTCCCAGGCCATCCAATCCGAGGGCCAAGATATTTTGTGCTGCGTTGAAATCCCTATGTGCCGTATACCCACATCGGGAA
>Ga0172362_10002991_pt1 | contig 14654 bp, 15 predicted proteins | sample LakKivs1_kivu2a2_FD_114534 | JGI IMG/M metagenome (GOLD analysis project Ga0172362, IMG submission 114534) | Sediment microbial communities from Lake Kivu, Rwanda - Sediment s1_kivu2a2 | ecosystem: Environmental > Aquatic > Freshwater > Lake > Sediment | place: Rwanda: Western Province, Lake...
AAGCCAGTTGATAAAAAATGTCCTAAATGCAATTCCATTTTAGTGTTAGATAAAAATAAAAAATAAACTTCTCGAAAAGCAAAAAAGAGAGTGTTACATTTGAAGAAATATATAGAATTATATGCTTTTTTTTTAAAGAATGAAAAAAACTATTCTAATTATACCATTGTTTCCTATAGAAATGATTTAATTCAATTTTTCAATTATTTAAAACTTTATAGGATACTAAAAGATGATAAAATAGAATACATTGATCGTAGTGTGATGCGAAAATATATTGTTTATTTAAAGAAGAGTGATTATTCAGTAAGGAGTATTTCCAGAAAAATATCCACAGTACGTTCCTTCTTTAAATTTTGTTTAAGAGAAGGCATAATTAAAGTTAATCCGACCATTAATTTAATAACGCCTAAGATAGATAAAAAGTTACCTTATTTTTTGTATTTACAAGAAGTTAATAAACTTATTGAAACTCCATTAAAAAATACCATATTTGGAATTAGAGATAGAGCAATTCTTGAACTACTTTATGGCACAGGAATTAGAGTTGGAGAACTTGTAAATTTAAATATTTGCAATATTGACTTATATGAAAAAACTATTATAGTATTTGGAAAGGGTTCAAAGGAAAGAATTCTTCCCCTTGGTAATCCGAGTATAAGGGCAATACAAGAATATTTAACCAGTAGAAATTTATTTGAAAAAAAAATATTTGTAAATAAAAATGACCAAGAGATATTATTTTTAAATCGTTTAGGAGGACGATTAACAACAAGAAGTATACGTCGAATTATTATTAAATATATGAAAATGGCTGGTTTAAATAAAAAGATAAGCCCCCATGTTTTAAGGCATTCATTCGCTACCCATCTTTTAGGGGGTGGAGCAGATTTACGTTCTGTGCAAGAACTTTTGGGGCATAAGAGTTTGTCCACTACTCAAATATATACTCATATTACTAAAGAAAGATTAAAAACAATTTATCAAAAGTCTCATCCCAGGGCTTAAGGTTAAAAATTTAAAAGGAGATGAAATAAAAAATGTTTAAAGGAACCACAATTTTAGCCATAAAACATAAAGATGAGGTTGCTATTTCTGGTGATGGCCAAATAAGTATAGGTAATACCATTATGAAAAATAATACCAAAAAGATACGAAAATTATATAATGATAAAATTCTTACCGGATTTGCTGGGGCAAGTGCTGACGCTATGACTTTATTTGAAAAATTTGAAAAAAAAATAGATGAGCTTCATGGAAATTTACCTAAAGCCGTTATTTCTTTAGCTAAAGAATGGCGAACTGATAAAATATTAAGAAAATTAGAAGCTATACTAATTGTTGCAGATCAGAAGAATATGTTTATAGTTTCTGGGACTGGTGATATAATAGAACCTGATGATAATATTGCTGCTATTGGATCAGGTGGTCCTTATGCCTTAGCAGCAGCAAAAGCTTTAGTTAAATTTTCTAATCTATCTGCTTATGAAATTGCTTTAGAATCTTTAAAGATTGCTGCAACAATTTGTATTTACACTAATGATAAAATAACAGCAGAAAAATTATAAAAGATAGGAGGTATTATAGTTGATTAATGATTTAACACCTTCGCAGATTGTTTCTGAACTTAATAAATATATAATTGGGCAAGATAACGCTAAAAAAGCTGTAGCTATAGCTTTAAGAAATAGAATCAGAAGGCAGAAATTGCCTCCTGAATTAATAGATGAAGTAACTCCGAAAAATATCATAATGATCGGGCCTACCGGAGTGGGAAAAACAGAAATCGCTAGAAGATTAGCAAAATTAGTTAAAGCTCCTTTTGTAAAAGTAGAAGCAACAAAATATACCGAAGTAGGGTATGTGGGAAGAGATGTGGAATCTATAATTCGAGATTTAACAGAAGTGTGTATTCAATTAGTCCGTAAAGAATGGGCAAGTAAAGTAGAAGATAAGGCAAGACAATTAGCTGAAGAAAAAATAATAAATTATTTATTTCCGGTAGTAAAAAAGAAAAACGAGCAAAAAGCAGATTTATTTAAGGAATCATTTTATCCTGGAATTGAAAAAGAAAATAAAGATTCTTTAAATATTTTAATAAAAAAAGATGAAAGAGAAGAAAGATTTGAAAGAACTAGAAAAAAGTTTAAAGATAAATTAGAAAAAGGTGAGCTGGAAAACAGATTAATTGAAGTTGAAATTGAAGAAAATATTCAACCTACCGTAGAAATATTTTCCAATTCAGGAATAGAAGGCATGGGTATTAATTTTAAAGATATTCTTGGTAGAATGTTTCCTCAAAAAAAGAAAAAACAAAAAGTTACTGTTGCGGAGGCTCGAAAAATATTAATGTATAATGAAACTCAAAACTTAATAGATATGGATGAAGTAATTAGAACTACCATTAATAAAGTGGAGAATTTAGGGATTGTTTTTATTGATGAACTCGATAAAATTGCCAGACAAGAAAAATCATATGGACCGGATGTTTCCAGAGGTGGAGTTCAAAGAGATATATTACCTATTGTTGAAGGTTCAACAGTCATAACTAAATATGGAGCTGTTAAAACTGACCATATATTATTTATAGCTGCGGGGACTTTTACTACTTCAAAGCCTTCTGATTTAATACCTGAATTGCAAGGACGTTTTCCTATTAGAGTTGAATTAAATAGTTTAAGCATGGAAGATTTTAAAAGAATATTAACCGAGCCTTGTAATTCACTAATAAAACAATACATATCTTTGCTTAATACCGAAAGTCTGGAAGTAGAATTTACAGATGATGCGATTATCGAGATTGCTGAAACCGCTTTTTTAGTAAACGAACAGACAGAAAATATCGGAGCAAGGAGACTTTATACTATATTAGAAAAATTATTAGAAGATATTTCTTTTAATGCCCCTGATCTTAAAGAAAAGAAATTTACTATTGATAAAAAATATGTAAAGAAAAAATTACAGAGTATTATAAAAAATGAAGATTTAAGCAGGTATATTTTGTAGTTTTTAAATAAAAAAAGCAAAAGATAAATAAATTTTAAAGGTTAAATATAATGTATACGCTCTACGCTAAACACTATACGCTAGTTTGCTCGAGATACGAGAAAACGTTATTATTATTCTTGATTTAGAAAAAAAACTATGTTATACTATTTTTGATTTTGTGCATTATTAATAGTAATTTATAATGATTTTGAAATTCTAGTTTAATATAAAAATACTAAATATTAAAATGTAAATTGGAGGATAATAGATGAGTGTAGTTTCGATGAAACAATTGTTAGAAGCGGGAGTTCATTTTGGTCATCAAATGAGACGATGGGACCCTAGGATGAAATCTTATATTTTTACAGATAGAAATAATATATATATTATAGATCTTCAGCAGACTGTAAAATTAATTGATATAGCATATGATTTTATAAAAGAGATATCTAGCCAAGGTGCCAATATATTATTTGTAGGAACAAAAAAACAGGCTCTGGAATCGATTAAAAGCGAGGCAGAAAAATGTGGTATGTTTTATGTAAATTATAGGTGGTTAGGAGGAACATTAACTAATTTCAATACAATTAGAAAGAGAGTAAAAAGACTTTATGAATTAGAGGAAATGGAGAATAATAAAATGTTTGAAGTTCTTCCTAAAAAAGAAGTAATGAGTTTAAAAGCAGAAAAGGAGAAATTAGAAAAATTGTTAACTGGTATTAAAAATATGGAGAAACTTCCAGATGCAATTTTTGTAGTTGACCCCAAAAAAGAGAAAATTGCAATTGCTGAGGCAATTAAACTTTCCCTACCCATTGTTGCTATTGTAGATACTAATTGTAATCCAGAAGAAATTGATTATGTAATTCCAGGAAATGACGACGCAATTAGAGCAGTAAAACTTATCTCCTCAGTTATAGCAGATGCAGTTATAGAAGGTAAGAAATTAATTATAGAAAAAACAACTGAAACAGTTAAAAAATAAACATACATTTAAATGAAGTAAGGAGAAAAATATGAAAATTAATGCTCAGATGGTAAAAGAGTTAAGAGAAAAAACAAGTGCAGGAGTAATGGATTGCAAAGAAGCATTAAAAGTGAATACAGGAAACCTAGAAAAAGCAATTGAATATTTACGTAAAAAGGGAATAAATGCTGCTTCTTCTAAGTTTAATAGACAAACTCTAAGTGGGAAAGTAGAATCTTATATTCATTTATATGGTAAAATAGGTGTTTTAGTTGAGGTAAATTGTGAAACCGATTTTGTGGCTAATACTGAAGAATTTAAAGAATTTGTAAAAAATATCGCTATGCAGATTGCTGCATCAAATCCAAGATATATTACCAGAAAAGATATTCCAAAAAGTATAATTGAAAAAGAAAAAGATATATTTTATGCTCAAGTTGAAAAATCAGGTAAGCCAGCTTCCATAATTGAAAAAATTGTCGAAGGTAAATTGGAAAAATATTTTCAAGAAAATTGTTTAATGGAACAAATATTTATTAGAGATAATAATAAAAATATTGAAGAATTATTATTGGAATTAATTGCTAAATTAGGCGAAAATATTTTAATTAGAAGATTTGCAAGATTTAAGCTTGGCGAAGAAATATGAAATTAGTATATAGTGAATAGTGAATAGTTTTTAGTAAAGAAAAAGTGTATAAAGAAAAACGAAAAACCATAGCTCAAAATTTAATACTGAGAAAAAAGTTTTGAATTTTAAATATGAATTTACACTTTTCGCTTTAAGTTTTTAATTTAATAAAGATATTGCCACGCTCTGAGTTATCAGAGCAATGACAGAAATCTTAATAAACTGATAGCTGAAAACTTGAATCTTGTATTTATACTAACGGCTATTCACTAACGACTAATTAATATGGTGAAGGATAAAAAAATATGAAAAAGCCTGTATATAAGAGAATTCTCTTAAAACTTGGCGGCGAATCACTTTCCGGAGAAAAAGGTTATGGTATTGATATTCAAAAGATTAATTTTATTTCTAAAGAAATTATTGAGATAAAAGAATTAGGAGTACAAATAGCTATAGTAATAGGAGGGGGAAATATTTTTAGAGGCCAAGAAGGGAGTGAAAAAGGTATAAATCGAGCTTCAGCAGATTATATGGGCATGTTAGCAACCGCAATAAATGCTTTAGCTCTTCAAGATTCCTTAGAAAAGTTAAATGTAGAAACAAGAGTACAGACTGCAATCGAGATGAAGGCAATAGCTGAGCCGTATATTAGAAGAAGAGCTATTAGACATTTACAAAAAGATAGGATAGTAATTTTGGCGGCTGGAACTGGAAATCCTTATTTTACGACAGATACTGCTGCTGCCCTAAGAGCAATAGAACTAAATACTGAAGCAATTCTTAAAGCTACAAAAGTTGATGGAATCTATGAATCTGACCCATTAAAAAACTCAAAAGCGGTAAAATTTAGTAAGTTAGGATTCCTCGAGTTTTTAAATAAAGGTTTAAAGGTTATGGATGCAACCTCTATTTCTTTATGTATGGAAAATAATATTCCAGTAATTGTTTTTAATTTAAATATTGCTGGAAATATTAAAAGAGTTATAGTTGGTGAAAAAATAGGCACAATGGTAAAGGGGGAATAAATATGTTATCTGATTTATTAAACGAAACAAAAGATAGAATGGAAAAATCAATTACAGTATTAAAAGATATATTTGCCCATATAAGAACGGGAAGAGCTTCTTTAACTTTAATAGATCGGATAAAAATATCATATTACGGTGTGTTAACTCCTTTAAAGCAAATAGCAAATATTTCTATTCCAGAATCAAATTTAATAGTTATTCAACCTTGGGATAAAAATTTACTTGCTGAGATTGAAAAAGTTATATGGAAATCTGATTTAGGATTAGCTCCCTTTAATGATGGCAATATTATTAGACTTACAATACCTTCTTTAAATGAAGAAAGGCGAAAAGAGTTAATAAAATTAGTAAAAAAAGAAGCTGAAAAAGAAAAAGTAGCTATAAGAAATATAAGAAGAGATACCAACGATATAATAAAAAAAGATGAAAAAGAAAACAATATTTCAGAAGATGATTGCAAAGAATACCAAAAGAAAGTCCAAACATTAACCGATGAATATATAAAGAAAATTGATAAATTATTAGAACTTAAAGAAAAAGAAATTATAGAAATATAAAAATTGTGCTAATACTTTTCCAAATGAAACGATAATAGAAGATTAAAAATATAACCCCCCTTCTAATTTTAGTATATAATATGCTTTTATTTATATTATATCTCTTTAAGGGGGTATTTTTATAGGTGATAATTAATGAATATAAAAATTATAAAAATAAATTGATGGATAAAATAAAATTACCTCAACATTTAGCTATCATAATGGATGGAAATGGGCGTTGGGCAAAAAAAAGAGGATTGCCTCGAAGTACAGGACATAAAGAAGGGGCAAAAGCAGTTAAAAGAGTTATATCTAACTGCATAGATTTAAACATTCCCATATTAACGCTTTTTGCTTTTTCTACAGAAAATTGGAAACGTCCTAAAAACGAAGTCTTAAACTTAATTAAATTATTCGGGAAGGTTTTAGAGAGAGAAAAAGCAAATTTAATAAAAAATAATATCAGAATAAATTTTATAGGAAGACTGAATGAACTTCCTAATTTACTTACTAAAAAAATGTATGAATTGATTGAATTAACTAGAAATAATAATAAATTAATTCTAAATATTGCAATTAATTATGGAGGAAGAGCTGAAATTGTTGATGCAATTAATTCTATTATATTAGATTTATATGATAAAAAGATAAAGATTGAAGATATTAATGAAAATACCGTAAGAAATAATTTATACACCCATGGTCTTCCCGACCCCGATTTATTGATAAGAACGGGTGGTGAAATGAGAATTAGTAATTTTATGATCTGGCAAATTGCATATGCAGAATTTTGGGTATCCCCTGTTCTTTGGCCCGATTTCGATAAAAATAATTTAATAGAAGCAATAAAAGATTTTCAAAAAAGGGTGAGAAAATTTGGAGGGAAAGTATAATAATTTTTTAAAAAGAATTATTACTACTATTATAGGAATTCCGTTAATAGTTTTGATAATATTTTGGGGAGAATTCCCTTTTTTTATTATAATAATGATTTTAGCCTTTTTAGGATTAAATGAATTATACAATATAGCCCATAAACAAGGATACAAGCCATCATATATATTGGGGTCTATACTTACTACATACTTTATTTTTACAACATTTTACGATATTTATAATCTAAAGTATTATAAAAATGTAATTGTTACTCTTTTTATTATAATATGTTTTATTATCCAACTATTTAAAAAAGATTTTTCTAAAGTACTTCCTGACATATCTATTCTGATTTTTGGAAGTATTTATCTAGGATATTTGCTATCATTTCTATTAAAAGTGAAATTTTTACCCAACGGAAATTATTACCTCCTTTGTCTTTTATTTATTACTTGGGCTAATGACATAGGAGCTTATATTATTGGTATCAACTTTGGGAAAAATAGAATATATCCTAAAATAAGTCCCAAGAAATCTCTAGAAGGGTCAGTGGGAGGGATTTTATTTAGTATCATTATTACCCTTGCCTTAAGAAGTTGGTTAAATTTATCTTTTAATAAGTTGATTTCTCTTGGGTTGATATTATCAATAGTAGGCCAACTTGGAGATTTATTTGAATCTGTGTTAAAAAGAGGTTCTGGAGTTAAAGATTCGGGAAAGTTAATCCCTGGCCACGGAGGTATATTAGACTCTTTTGATAGTTTATTATTTACAGCTCCCATATTTTATTATTATATAAAATTACTAATTTAATATAAATAAATATTTTTGAAAGTGTACAGTCTAACTATGAAAAGAAAAATCGTTATATTAGGTTCAACAGGTTCAATAGGAAAACAAACTTTAGAGGTTATCCAAAAATATCCTAATGAATTTGAGGTAATAGGCTTAAGTGGTTGGGAAAATATATCCCTACTTAAAGAGCAGATAAATTTTTTTAAACCAAAAATATCAGTGGTTAAAAATGAGTATTTAGCTAAAAAATTGAAAAAAGATTTGAATAACTTAAGTGATATCAAAATATTTTGGGGAATCGATGGATTAATAAAAGTGTCAGTTTTAGATGAAATAGATGTTGTTGTAGTTGCAATAACTGGAATAGCAGCACTTCTTCCAACTTATGAAGCTGTGATACATAGAAAAAATATTGCTTTAGCCAGTAAAGAAACGATGGTAGTTGCTGGTGAAATATTAATGAAGGAAGCAAAAATAAGAAATACAAATATTTTGCCTATAGATAGCGAACCTAGTGCAATTTTACAATGTTTAAAGAATGAACAAAAAGATTTGGTAGAGAAAATTATTTTGACTGCATCTGGAGGACCAATTTACAGTTTAACTGAATCCGCATTAAAAACTGTTTCAATTGAAGATGCGTTAAATCATCCCAATTGGAAAATGGGGAAAAAAGTTACTATTGACTCAGCAACCTTAATGAATAAGGGATTAGAAGTAATTGAAGCGAAATGGTTTTTCGATATTCCAACTAATAAGATAGAAATTATAATTCATCCTCAAAGTTATGTACACTCAATGGTTCAATTTATAGATGGTACTATTTTGGCTCAATTAGGGGAGCATGATATGAAAATTTCAATTCAATTTGCTCTATTTTATCCAAATAGAATTTATAATAACTTTAATCGATTAGATTTAACTAAAGTTAACCAATTAACTTTCAAAAAACCTAATTTTAATAAATTCCCTTGTCTTAAACTTGCCTATCAAGCTATAGACTTTGGAGGAACGATGCCGGCAGTACTAAATGGGGCAAATGAAATTGCGGTTAATGCTTTTTTGAATAATCAGATAAGTTTGCCAGAAATTCCAATAATTATTCAAAATACAATGAAAAATCATAAACCAAAGCTTAACCCAAGTATTAGTGATATTTTAGATGCTGACTACTGGGCTAGACAAAGAGCTTTATATTTGTGTACAAATCAATAATAATTAATTTTGGTGAATAAAATTGTTAACTATAATAGCATTTATTTTCGTATTTAGTATATTAGTTTTTTTTCATGAATTTGGTCATTTTATTGCTGCTAAAACATTTGGAGTAAGGGTATATAAATTTGCCTTTGGTTTTGGACCAAAAATATTTGGATTTATAAAAAATCAAACCGAATATATTATATGTTTAATTCCTCTTGGCGGTTTTGTAAAAATGGCTGGTGAAATAGGACAAGAGGAGGTAAAAGATACATCAGAAAAAGCACCAGAAGAACAGAGATTTGATAAGAAATCTTTAGGAATTAGAGCGTTAATTATATCTTTAGGCCCTTTTATGAATATTATTGTTTCCATTATTATATTCAGTCTCATATTTTTTGTTAATGGAATTCCGATTACTACCAATAATGTTGATACAGTTATAAAAAATGGATCTGCTGATCAAGCTGGGATACTTCCGGGAGATAAAATAATTGCTATTAATTCAAAAAAAATAGATAATTCTAATGAAATTACTAAAATTATAAATAAAAGTTCTGGAGAAATATTAAAACTAACCTTGGACAGAGATGGGGAAAATATTGATATATTGGTAACCCCACAATATGATGTTAATTATAAAAAAGGATTAATAGGAATTACTTTTAAAATATCAATTAAAAAAATTAATATATTTTATGCTTTTCTTAAAGGTTTAGCAATTACTGGAAATATTATTAAATTAATTTTTTCAAATGTAATAGAGATGATTAGCGGGAAAGTACCAATTGAAATAGCTGGACCTTTAGGTATAGCTCAGATGACGGGAGAAGCAGTAAAATTAGGTTTTTTAAACTTGTTATATTTTACTGCAATTTTAAGTATCTTTATAGGATTATTTAATCTTCTTCCTATCCCAATCTTGGATGGTGGTTATATTATAATTTTAACTATAGAAAAAATAAGGGGTAAGCCTTTGGAGGTTGAAAAAATCAACTTTATGTATTTAATCGGAATATCTCTAATGATAGTTATTTTTGTAATTGCTACTTACAAGGATATTTTAAGGATTTTCGCCAAATAGAAAAATAAGGAAATTAGATAAAATGTATATAAGAAAACAAACTAAAAGCATAAAAGTGGGTAACTTATTAATTGGGGGGAATGCCCCGATTTCAGTTCAATCAATGACCAATACTGATACGAAAAATATACTAGATACAGTATCGCAAATAAGAAGAATGGAAAAAGAAGGTTGTGAGTTAGTAAGAGTGGCAGTTCCAGATATGGAGTCATGTTATTCATTACCTTTAATAAAGAAAGAAATTAATATACCTTTAGTTGCTGATATACACTATGATTATAAATTGGCCTTAAAATCTATCGAATTTGGCGTAGATGGATTAAGAATAAATCCGGGAAATATAAAAAATGTAGAAAAGCTTAAATTAATTATAAAATCTGCAAAAGAAAAAAATTTACCAATTAGATTTGGTATAAATTCAGGTTCTTTAGATAATAATATACTAAAGAAATATAAAAAAATAACTCCTCAAGCTTTAATAGAAAGCGCTGTGAATATGGTTAAGATATTAGAAGAAGTTAACTATCATAATATAATTTTTTCTATCAAATCTACTAATGTAATTGATACTATTGAAGCAAATTATATTTTTTCCTCAAAATACGATTATCCTTTACATCTAGGCATTACTGAAGCAGGACCTCCTTTTCAAGGCATTATTAAATCATCTGTTGGGATTGGTTCACTATTATTCCAAGGAATTGGGGATACTATCCGAGTATCCCTTACTTGCGATCCGATAGAAGAAGTAAAAGTAGGTTATGAAATATTAAAAGCTTTACATCTCAGACAAAGAGGTATAAATTTAATTTCCTGTCCTACTTGTGGAAGATGTAAAGTAGACCTCAATAAAATTATAAAAAAAGTTGAAAGACAGATTTCTAATATTAACAAACCATTAACTATTGCAGTTATGGGTTGCATGGTAAACGGTCCAGGTGAAGCAAGAGAAGCAGATATAGGAATTGCTTACAATGAAAAATACGGATTACTTTTTAAACAAGGTGATATAGTAGGTAAGTTTAGTGAAAAAACAATCATAAAAAGATTAATAGAAGAAATAAAAAAGATGTAAGATAAGATATAAATTTAATACGATTATCATTATATAAATTTGATTAATATAATATATATTTTTTAACCATTTATGACGTATAAATAAATTATTTAAAAATTATTGCTAACTTCAAAATATTATTTTATATTAAAGTTAGTGTAAATAGTATATTGTAGTGATTTACAAATTATGTTATATTATTACTTATTATTTTAAAAAAATTTATAATAAAATGTAAAATAATATCATAGCACACTAAATAAAATTTTTATTTTAGCATTTAATGAGGTGATATTTTTGATCAACAAGCTTATAGAAGAAATTAAAAAAACTGAAGATGTTGCCGATAAAATAATCAAAGATGCGGAAGATAAAGCAGCTAAAATTATTAAAGAGGCTCATCGAGAAGCAGATGAATTGATAGAGAGAATTAAAAAACAAACCATTGAAGAAGGGAAAAAAATAATAGAAAAAGAAGAAATATTGTCAAAAAAGGAAGCAGAAAATATCATTAAAAAAAGCGAAATAGAAAAAGAAGAGATATATAAAAAGGCAATAAAAAAGATGGAAGAAACGGTTAAAATAATAGTTAAAGGTGTGGTGGGAGATAATGGCGTTATGTAAAGTAAAAAAAGTTAATCTCTTCACTCATATCGAATTAAAAGATAAGGTTATTTTAGAACTTCAAAAAGCAGGATGTATTCAAATAACAGATGTTACAACTAAATTAGTAGCCTCAGATTTATTAAATTATAAAAAAATAAAGTCTACAGAGATTGATTCTGCATTGGTAGAAGTAAAATATTGTATAGATTACCTTTCTAATTTTAAAGATATTTCTAAAAAATCTGGTAGATCTATAGATCCTTTAAAAGGTATATACGATTATAAAAAATTATCTTTTTTATTTTCTCATTTTGATTATAAAAATATTTATAGAAAATGTAAAGAATTAGACAGAACCCTAAAAGAACTAAAAAATAGAGAAAACCACCTTAAAAATATACGAGAACACCTGGAGGAATGGAAAGAATTAGATATAAAAATAGAGGATTTAGAAGGAACAAAAAATACCAAACTTATTTTAGGTAAAATCCCTTTAAAAAATTATATTTTTTGTTTAGAAGAAATAAAAAATATAGAACAAGAAATCGAAATAAAAAAAATTGATAAAAATAATAAACAGTATAAAATGATAATTATTTCAATTTCCGAACATTACCATTCTATTAATAAAATCTTAAATAAATATAATTTTGAATATTTTAAATTTCCCTTGGAGTTCAGAGGAACTCCAAAAAATATTTTAAGAGATATTTCTGAGGAATTAAAAAGTATTGAGAAAAAAAGAAAGGATATTTCTGATATAAGTAAAAAGATATATAGAGAAAATTTATCATTGTACCCTGCTTTCGATCATTTAAATATTTGTAAAAGTAGAAAAGATATAGAAATATACTTAAAACAGACCCAAAAAGTAATAATTATTGAAGGATGGATATTAGAAAAAGACATCAATAAACTAAAAAAGCAATTATTTAAAGAAAATAAAGAGTTGGAAATGATTTTTAGCAACCCTAAGGAAAATGATAATATACCAACTGCATTAATTAATAATAAATTTATACAACCTTTTGAATCAATTACAGAGTTATATGGTATCCCTCAATATAAAGAATTTGATCCTACCCCTTTATTTGCTCCCTTTTATTTTATTTTCTTTGGAATATGTTTATCCGATGCCGGTTATGGTTTAATTATGGCTGTTTTATGTTATTTTGCTTTATTAAAGTTCAAATTTGAAGGGATTACTAAAAAATTTATAAAATTATTTTTCTTATGCGGATTATCTACTTTGATTATTGGAGCAATCATGGGTAGTTGGATGGGTGATACACTTAATTATCTTCCCCCAAATATTTTGTTTCTAAAAACTTTTTTAATCGATAAATTATCCTTGCTTGATCCTATAAAAAATCCTATGCCTTTATTGTTAATATCTCTATCTTTGGGAGTAATACAAATTTATACCGGGTTTATTATTAAATTAATCGCAAATATTAAAGAAAGTAAAATAAAAATAGGTTTAATGGATCAAGGCTCGTGGTTATTATTAATTTCTGGCGTACTTCTATATATAATTGCAAATACTATTACTTGTCCTGTGGGATTGAAAATATTTGCAAAATATTTAACTATAACCGGAGTATTGTCTGTAGTTATTACCCAAGGAAGGTCAAATAAAAATATTATATTAAAGATTGCTGGTGGGATTATAAGTTTATATAGTCTTATAGGGTATATGAGTGATATTCTATCTTATTCACGATTATTCGCTTTAGGATTATCATCTGCAGTTTTAGCAGTAGTAATAAATACTTCACTATTATTCTTTAAAGAAGTGCCATTTATTGGTATTATTTTAGTAATTTTAGTTTTTCTAGCGGGGCATTTATTTAATATGGTACTGGGTGTTATGGGTGCATTTGTTCATTCAACACGTTTACAGTATGTAGAATTTTTTACTAAATTCTATAAAGGAGGAGGATCTCCTTTTAAACCTTTTAAAACTAACACTAAATATATACAGGTTCAAAGTCGTCAGTAAATAGTAATCCGTATCGAGTATCGCGTGAGGAAAATAGAATGAGATATGGGGTTAGATCCATAGAACCCGTTTCGGGTCGGATAAATCCGAATGACTATATACTAACAACTATTCACTAACGACTGATTTATAATAATATTTATTAGAAAGAGGAGGAAAATATGATTACACAAGGAATAGTAATGGCATTTTTAGGTTCTGCAATAGCTATCGGATTAGCTTGTTCTGGCTCTGGTATGGGAGTTGGTATAGCTGGAGCTGCTGCTGAAGGAGTGTTAACTGAAGAACCAGAAAAATTTGGTCTAATGTTATTTTTGTCAGCCATCCCAGGCACTCAGGGCATTTATGGTTTATTAGTTGGGTTTTGGGTTTTAATGAAAACTGGTATTTTTGCAGGCGTACCATTACCCTTAACATTAAATCAAGGATGGCAAATATTTTTTGCCTGTATACCAGTAGGAGTAGTAGGCTTTTTTTCTGGGTGGTATCAAGGAAAAACTGCTGCTGCAGCCATAGGATTAGTTGCCAGAAATCCAGAAGAGGTTGGCAAAGCCACAGTAATGGTTGCTATGGTAGAAACCTATGCAGTATTTTCTTTATTGGCTTCATTGTTACTTTTTAATGGAATAAATTTGTAAAAGGAAGACTATTATATGACCATTAAAGATATAAACGAAAAAATTATATCTGATGCCCGGATTCAAGCAGATAAAATCGTTACTCAAGCAGAAGATAATGCAAATAATATTATAAAAAAAAGCGAAAAAGAAGCAGATAATATAAAAAATATAATATTGGGTAAAAACAATCAAGAAGCATCTCTAAAAAAGAGTAAAATATTAACTGAAGCTAATTTAGAAGCAAGAAAAACTATTCTATTA
>Ga0172362_10002992_pt1 | contig 14650 bp, 12 predicted proteins | sample LakKivs1_kivu2a2_FD_114534 | JGI IMG/M metagenome (GOLD analysis project Ga0172362, IMG submission 114534) | Sediment microbial communities from Lake Kivu, Rwanda - Sediment s1_kivu2a2 | ecosystem: Environmental > Aquatic > Freshwater > Lake > Sediment | place: Rwanda: Western Province, Lake...
CCATGTCGAGACCCTGGTCCGGACCCTGGAGACGCAGACCGACTGCCAGGTGGCCTACAGCGATCTGTACCGAGTGTATTGCCGGGCCGAGTCCGGCGGCGACCGGGTCGTGCAGAGCAAATACGTGGAGATCAGCCGGGACTTCGACCGGTTCCTGATGCTCTATTTCAATCATGTCCTGCACGTGTCGTTGATGCATCGTCGGGACCTTCTCGACCGGACGGGACCTTACAACGAGAACCTGAACATCCTGATCGACTGGGATATCACCCGGCGCCTCTGTTTTTTCTCGGACTTCCATCATGTGCTGACGATCACGGGGGAATTCTACTGCCCGGTGAACCAGTCGGATCGCATCTCAGACGTCCGGCGGAAGGACTCGGAGGACTATCTGCGCAACGTGCTGGCGATTCGCACGACCCATCCGCCCAAGCCGTGGCCCAAGATCGACGAACTGCCCATCATCATGGCCATGGACCGGCTGGATCGCGACGGCGGACAGATGATCATGAGCTTGTGGCGACACACCTTCTATCCCTATCGGCTCTATCTCCCTCTGCCGCGGGCGGACTTGGCGCGATTGGACATCGAGATGCCGAACGTCGTGCTGGTGCCCACGGCGCCTCAGAGCTCTGTGGAAGAACGGGTGGATGTGGCCCTGCAGCAGACCCAGGGGCCGTACGTGGCCGTGGCGGCGCTGGGACTGCCCATCCAGGACATGTGGGTGGAGAATGCCCTCCATGCGGCCCTGCACCAGGGGACGAGCCGCGAGGGATTTCTGCTCGAAGGGGCCGATCGCGAGCGGTGGGGCGCGGTCTTGCGACACGCCGATCTGCGGCGGGCCCGCCATGCGCATCCGCACCTGTCGATCGAGGCGTCGTTGGCCGCCTGCGGCGTCCGGGTGCGCGCGCCGGAGCCGCTCGAACTTCCGTTTCAGTTCGACAAGTTGCTCCGGCAGGGCAAGCTGGCGGAGGCCGAGGGCGACTGGTCAGCCGCCGCGAGTCTGTTCGAGCACTTGGCGGAGCGATACGGCAACGAAGTGTGGATGAGAACGATGGCCGCGCGAGCGCATTTCGAAGCGGGTCACCACGGGCCGGCCGGCCGGCTCAGCCGGGAGATCAACCGCCGCCGCCCGTCGATCGACACGTTGCTGCTGGAGGCCAAAATCCGTCGGAAGGAGCATGACTTCGGAGGGGCCATCCGGCTGCTGCGCGAAGCCGAGAGGTGGCTCACGGGTTCCGCTGATCTGGCGTCGGTGCACCCGGGGACCCCGATGCGCCCCGCGCAGACCCTTGGGGGAGTTTAGGACGGCAACCACTATGGACAGCATGAACGCCAATGAGATCGAGAAGCACAAGCTGACGCAGCACTATGAGGTGCTGCAGGAGTTGGGAGACTGCTACACCTCGGTCGGCAACTACAGCCAGGCTCACCGCTGCTACGAGAAAGCGGCGGCGCTGGGCCCGGATGAGCCGGGCCCGTACGTGGGCCTGGGGGTCGCGGCCCTGCAGGTGGGCAAGCTCGAGGATGCGGAGATCGCCCTGCGGGTCGCCTGCCGTCTGGATCCTAAGTGCGCCAAAGCCTACACCGGCCTGGCGATGGTGGCCCAGCAACGCCGGGAATACCCGCAAGCCTTCGATCTCTACATGAAGTCGCTCGAGCTGGACAGCAACAACATCACGGCCTTGCTGGGTCTCTTCCAGGTCTCCTGCGAAATGGGTTCGTTTGCCAAGGTGATTTACTACCTGCGGGTCTACCTCGATATGCATCCGGGCGACACCGCCGTGATGTTCGCCTTGTCGGCCCTGTACTTCAAGGATGGTCAGACCCAGCAGGCGAAAGAGATGCTGCTCAACCTGCTGACGCTGGAGCCGGACAATCAAGATGCCGGGAACCTGCTCGAGGAGGTCGAGCATACCTTGGCGGAAGCGGGGCGCGTCTGACGATGGCACGCGAGGTCCGGACCAACGCGGAACAGAAAATGAAGGATCTGGCGGCGCGTCTCCGCCCTCTCCTGGAAGAGCAGTTGGCCGCCGGGCGGGAAGGGAACTTCTCGCAGGTCGTGCAGTTGGGCGAACGGGCGGATGCCATCGTCACCCGGATCGTCCGGCAGGGGGGCGAGGCACCCGCCGCCCTCGAGAACCTACGACGCGAGCTGAAAGGATTGTACGACGAGCTGATCCTTATGCTGCGGGCCGAGCAGGCGGATGTGCAGGGCCGATTGAAACAACTGCGCCGGGCCCAAAGGGCCCTCGGCGCCTACAGAACGGATCACTGATCACGGGTCATCCATTATGACAGATCATCCATCACCCATCCTCCGTCACCCGGTGAAAATCTCCTCGATCGGCTTGGGCAAACTGGGCCTCTGCTCGGCGGTGTGTTTCGCGGGCAAGGGACACCACGTCATCGGCGTCGATTCCAATGAACAGCACATCGATGCCCTGCGAGGGGGCCGCTGTCCCATTGACGAAGCGGGACTGCCTGCTCTCCTGGCCCAATCCCGTCACCGGATGGAGTTCACCACGGATTACGGATACGCCGTGCGGAACAGCGACATCACGCTGATTACCGTGCCCACCCCGAGCGATGCCGAGGGCCGCTTCTCGAACGCGTATATCGAGACGGTCCTGGATCGCATGGCACCGGCGCTGAAGGCCAAGACCACGTTTCACGTGGTCGGCATCGTCTCGACAGTCATGCCCGGCACCTGCGAGCGGGTGTTCAAGCCCCGGCTCGAAGCGCTGACCGGCCGGGTCTGCGGCCGCGACTTCGGGCTGCTGTACAACCCGGAATTCGTGGCCCTGGGTTCAGTGATCCAGGATTTCCTCCATCCGGACCTGCTGCTCCTGGGGGCCTCGGACGACCGATCGGCCCGGACCGGCAGCGATCTATACGCCTCGGTGGTCGAGAGCCAGCCGTACCACGCGGTGATGAACCTGACCAATGCAGAAATCACGAAATTGAGCCTCAACTGCTACGTGACGATGAAGATCAGCTTCGCCAATGAGCTGGCCGCGATCTGCGAGAGGATTCCCGGGGCGGACGTGGACGTTGTGACGACCGCCATCGGGGCCGACGGGCGGGTGGGGCGCAAGTATCTCAAGGGCGGCCTGGGTTTCGGCGGCCCCTGTTTCCCACGGGATAACCTGGCGTTTCAGCGCTGCGCCGAAGATGCCGGGACCCGGGCGCATCTGAGTCCGCACGTGGTGGAAGTGAATACCGGTGTGGTGGACCGACTGCTGGCGCTGGTCGCGGAGCACGCCCCGCCCGGCGCCACCGTCGCGCTGCTGGGCCTGTCCTACAAGCCGGGCACGCACATCGTGGAGGAATCCCAGCCGGTGATGCTGGCCGAAGCGCTCCTCGACGCGGGGTACATCGTACGCCTGCACGATCCCAAAGCTCTGGAGAGCGTCTCGGAGGCCCTCGAGGGGCGGGGCCTGTACTGCCAATGCCCTTATGACGCGGTGGCGGGCGCTTCCGTCGTCGCGCTGTTGACGCCCTGGCCGGAGTACCAGGAGCTGGATTTTGACCTGCTGGAAGACCGGGCGGGTCCCGCGCCGCTCTTGATCGACTGCTGGCGGGTCCATCGGCACGCGTCCTTCAAGAAGTTTGCCTATTGCGCCTTCGGGACCGGCGGGCCGCCTTCAGGGAGAACTGCACATGACTCTCACACAGGTGTTTTCCACCAGGACGATCGACGACGTGCGCCGGTACTGGGACGCCCGGCCGTGCAACATCCGGCACTCACCTAAGCCGGTGGGCACGCGCGAGTATTTCGACGAGGTCGAGGCCCGGAAATACTTCGTGGAGCCGCACATTCCGGCGTTCGCCGAGTTCGAGCGGTGGAAGGGCAAGAAGGTCCTGGAAATCGGGTGCGGCATCGGCACCGACACGATCCGCTTCGCCCGCGCGGGAGCACAGGTAACGGCGGTAGACCTCTCCGAGGAGTCGCTGGGACTGGCCCGACGACGGGCCGCCGTCTTCGATCTGGAAGATCGGATCACGTTCTATCGGGCCGATGCGGAGCGACTGTCGGAAGTCGTGCCGGAGGAGAGGTACGATCTGGTCTACTCCTTTGGCGTGGTGCACCACACGCCGCATCCGGCCCACGTCATCCGGGAGATACGGAAATACGCAGGACCCGGGAGTGTGCTCAAGATCATGGTGTACCATCGCTGGTCCTATAAAGTCCTCTGGATACTCCTGAGGTATGGAAAAGGGGCGTTCTGGAAACTCGATGAGCTGATTGCCCGTCACTCCGAGGCCCAGACGGGCTGTCCCGTCACGTACACCTACTCGCGGAGGAGCGTGCGCCGTTTGTTGGAAGGGTTCACCGTCCGGACCGCGGCGGTTGACCACATCTTTTCCTACAGCATCCCGGAGTACAAGCAGTATCAGTACCGAAAAACCCGGCTGTTCCGCGGGATGCCTGCCCCCCTGTTTCGGCTCCTGGAGAAACGGTGGGGATGGCATCTGTGCGTGACGGCTCGCAGAGAAGATGATCGTGGAGAGTGAAGATGGAGACGGTACTTCCGCTCAAGGCTCCTTCCGTGCCCCTGCGCCGGAATCACAAGATCGTTCCGTTGCAGGAGTTGCCGCGGGTGCTCGGACCGCACCGCGCGGCGAATCAGAGGATCGTGCACTGCCACGGCGTGTTCGACCTGCTGCACATCGGCCACATCCGGTACTTCGAGCAGGCCCGCAGCTTCGGGGACGTCCTGGTGGTGACCCTGACGCCGGACATCTACGTGGATAAGGGCGAGAGACGGCCGGCCTTCCCCGAGCAGCTCCGCGCGGAGGCCGTCGCGTCCCTGAGCGTGGTCGATTATGTGGCGGTGAACCAGTGGCCCACCGCGGAGGAGACGCTTCGTCGGATCCGGCCCCACGTCTACGTCAAAGGCTCGGATTTCAAATCGGCGGACGGCGACCGCACCGGCAAGCTGGCCCGGGAGGAGAGGGTCTGCCAGGAATTGGGGATCGACCTGCGCTTCACCCAGGACATCGTCTTTAGCTCCACGAATCTGATCAATCGCTTCTTCTCGTCCTTCTCCAAGGAACTGCAGGACTATCTCGAACTCTTCCGCCGGCGGTATTCCCTGGATCGGGTGCTGGCGGTGGTCGACGACATGGCCCGGCTCAAGGTGCTCCTGGTCGGAGACGTCGTCATTGACGAGTATTGCTATTGCAGTCCGCTGGGGGCGTCGAGCAAATCGCCCGTGCTGGCGGTGAAGTACGGCTCGCAGGACCGCTTCGCCGGCGGGGTCCTGGCGGTGGCCAATCACTTGGCGAACTTCGTGGAGACGGTCCGCTTGCTCACGGTCATCGGCGAACACGACGATCATCGCCCGTTCATCGAATCGGCTCTGCATCCAGGCGTGCACCCCGAGTTCTGGGTCCAGGACGGCGCGCCGACCCTCGTCAAGAAACGCTATCTCGACGGCTACAGCATGCACAAATGGCTCGAGATCTACACGATAGACGACTCGGGGCTCGCGGCGGATCAGGATCAAGACCTGGTCGACAGATTCCGCCGGGAGGCGCCGCGATACGACCTCACGGTCTCCGCCGATTTCGGCCATGGGGCCGTCAGCGGGTCGCTGCGCGAATCGCTCGTGCAGCATTCTCCCTTCCTGGCGGTGAACACGCAGGCCAATGCCGGCAACGGCTCGATGCACACGATCTCACGGTATGCGCGGGCCGACTACATCAGCCTGACCGAGCGGGAGTTGCGACTCGATGCGCGGGACCTGAAGAAGGACCTTCGCCTGCTGGCCTGCGAGCAGGCCCGTCGTTTCCGGAGCACGGCCCTGGCGGTGACCCGCGGGCGGCAGGGGGCCTGCATGTCCGATTCGAACGAGGGTTTTGTGGTCGTGCCCGCCTTCGCCAGCCGGGCAGTGGACAGCATCGGCTCCGGCGACGCCTTTTTCGCCGTCAGTGCGCTGGCGGTTCGAGTCGAGGCCCCGTTGGAGGTCGCGGCGTTTCTGGGCAACGTGGCCGGCGCCCTGGCGGTTCAGATCATCGGCAACCAGAAGGCGATCGACAGGCAGAGTCTGATCAAATACGTCACCAACCTGCTGAAGTAGAGTCCCATGGGCAGCCGCTACCCGCTCTTTGACCGATCGAGACTCCTGCTGGAGCCGCTGGCGGAACGCCGGCACGACCTGACGATCGACACGATGCTCCCTTTGGCCTCCGCAGTGGTCCGTCACCCCGACCTTGACCGAGTTGCCCAGGCCATTCTCCGGGCCCGGCAGGAAGGGGCCGGCGTGATCCTGATGATGGGGGCCCATGTGCTCCGTTCCGGCGTCCAGCGTTATCTCATCGACCTGATGGAACGGGGGCTCGTCACCGCCCTGGCGGGCAACGGCGCCTGCGCCGTGCATGACTATGAGCTGGCCCTGGTCGGCGCCACGACGGAGAGCGTGGCCCGCTACATCCAGGATGGGCAATTCGGGCTCTGGCGGGAGACAGGCCGGCTCAACGACATCATCGCCCGGGCCGCCTCGGAGGGGATGGGCCTGGGAGAGGCGGTAGGGGAGGAGATTGACAGAGGCGGGTATCCGCACCAGGACCTCAGTCTTCTGGCGACGGCCCATCGCCTGGGAATCCCGTTCACGATCCATGTCGGCATCGGCTACGATATCATTCATGAGCATCCGAACTGCAGCGGGTCGGCCCTGGGGGCGGCCAGCTACACGGATTTCCTGATTTTTGCCGGAGTGTTGGAAAATTTGGCGCGTGGCGTCGTCATGAACTTCGGCAGTGCGGTCATGGCTCCGGAAGTTTTCCTCAAGGCACTGGCCATGGTCCGCAATGTAGCCAGGCACAGGGGCGAAAAGTTGCCCGGGTTCACATCGTTGGTATGCGATTTGCACACTCTTCCTGCCGGATACCGAAATGAAACGGCCAAGGACGACCCGAGCTACTACTATCGGCCCTGGAAGACCATGCTGGTCCGCACCGTGGCCGGTGAAGGAACGAGCTACTATGTTCAAGGACGCCACGCAGATACGATTCCCCAACTGTGGACGGCGCTTGGAGCCGGCCGGGACCGGCGAAGCCGTCCGGGCGCCGCGCTGGATGGAGCAGGTTGACGGTCTGGCGAACTGCCTGCGCGGCATGCACGCCACCGTCCACGGGGACGTGGCCGTCGATTGCGACCAGGCGTTCGATCTGTGGTGCGACAGCACGGAGGAGGTCCGCCGGGCGGAACGCGTCACCTACCTGATCGGCAACGGCGCCAGCGCCTCGATGGCCAGTCACTTCGCTGCCGATCTTGCCAAGAACGCGGACCTGCACACCCAAGTTTTCACCGATCCGTCGCTGCTCACCGCGGTGGCCAACGACATTTCCTATGATATGGTATTCGCGGCGCCGCTGCGCCGCCGGTTGAAGCCGGGCGATATGGTCGTGGCGATCAGCAGTTCCGGCAACTCTCCCAATGTGGTCAAGGCGGCGGAACTCGCCATCTCTCGCGAGGCCATCCTGGTCACCCTCACCGCCATGCAGCCGACGAATGCGCTGCGGCAGTTGGGGACGCTGAACTTCTGGCTCCCGGCGGATACCTACGGCCTGGCGGAGACCGGCCACGCCGCCCTTCTGCACTATTGGATGGATCGGGTGTCGGTGGGATCGTGACCCCGGATTCAGGAAACGAGGTGACCACCATGAATTACCTTTCGGATGCGAGTTACAGCCGCTTTCTCGACGCGCGCATCTCGTCCATCGATGATGCCCTCGCCCGGGAGTACGTGACCGCGCGGTACGGGCATTGGCGCCGGCAGTATTGCGCGCACCGGCTCACCGAGCGCATGGCGGAGCTGCTTTCTGCCGAGAAGGAGCGGCCGAACATGCTCTACCTGCGAGCGGAGACGGATCTTGAGCTGCTGCGTCTCCTCGCCGGACGGCATCGCTTTGACGCTCGCGTGTTTCGGGGCTTCCTGGTCGAGGAGTCGCTGGGGGACCGCATCCAGCCGGAATGGTTCTCGCCCTTTCCCGTGTGCCGCGTGAGCGATTGGCACGACCGCGAAGATACGGTCGTGTTCACCCTCTCCGAGAACCAGCCGCTGCGCGACGACCGCGCGGATCGAGGCAACGACTTCCAAGAGCGGTTCATCGATCTGGGCCGCTTCCAGGCGTTCGTGCAATGGCGGGACCGACTCCAAGGACGCGCCACCATCGTGCTCTACGTCGATTACAAGAAAGTACAGACCCTCGCGGCGCTCGCCGAACAGGTGAGCGGGCACCCCTCGGGCCGGTGGAAGACGATGGCCTTGCTCGACGACCCGGACTCCGGGATGAAGGGCTACGACGCGGTCCTCTGCGAGCCGTTTTACTACTTGTGGCCGCTGATCTTCCAGGTGGTGCATCCCGACCTGTTTCACATCAACGTCGGCTGGGGAACGCAGGGCATGCCGTTCGTCCCCTTCGTCAAAGACCCGGGTCGGGCGGTCCTCGACTTCTACGATGTGATCACCTTCGTGGCGGATGAGGAGTTCGCCAAGGGTCATCATCCCGAACCGGTGAGTCGGACCCGGTCCTCGGAACGATTTCTGTACCGCCATTTCGACAACATCGTTCACCGCTGCGCCGAGTCGATCAATCCCAGGCTCCGGCAGGAGTATCGGCGGGAGCTGAACGTGCTCTCCGTCTTCGAGTATCTGCGCGATCCGGTGTGCTCGACTCCGGTGCGGCCCTCCGAGATCCTCCGGCTCGTGTACGGCGGCAACGTGGTCAACACCACATCGCCCGACGACCCCCTGTACCTGTGGACCGTCGGAATGATGAAGTGCTTCGGCCGGGGGAACGTTCATCTTTACCTGTATCCGAATCCTTCGATCACGCGTTTTCAGCAGTCGGGCATCCTGGACCGTCTGATTCGGACACTGGGGGTGACCCGCAACGTACATTCCTGCGTTCCGCTGGCCGAGCAGGAGTACGTGCGTGCGATCTCCGAGTACGACTACGGCGTCATCTCCGGTCCTACGCCGGAGAAGATCCGCCCGTTGCAGTATGGATACGGGCCGCCCTTCAAATTCATCGCCTATCTCAGGGCAGGACTGCCCGTCGTGGTTCCGGAAGACCTCACCATGATTGCCGACCTCGTGCGGAAATACGACATCGGAGTCGTGTACACGTATGGCGATCTGGACCGCATGCCGGAACTGCTCGCCCGCCAGGATCTGCGCCAGTTGAAGGAGAACGTACTGCGGTGTCGGGAGTACTTTCGTATCGAGAAAGGCGCCGCCAAGGTCCTGGGAATGTATGCCGACATGCTTCGAATGGCGCCCGATGCGCTCGGGACTTCACTTACGGATGCGGGACGCCCACGTTATTCCTATGCACGATAGATTCATGATGGACAGTCACAAGCTGCTCTGGCACCTGGACCGGGTCGAGCAGTGGCGACGCGGCGAACGGATTGCCCCGCTGCACATTGACCTGGGTATCACCACGGGCTGCAACCTGGGCTGCATCTACTGCTACGGCGTCCTGCAGGGCAGGACCTCGGCCGCCCGGCGGTTCGACATGCCCCCAGAGGCCCTGCTGCGGTTGCTGCGCGATGCCAAGGAGATCGGTGTGCGGTCCATCGCCTTCATCGGAGAGGGAGAAAACACGCTCAATCCGGCGCTGTACGACGGGCTGGCCCTGGCGAAAGAGATCGACTTGGACGTTAGCCTGGCGACCAACGGGCTGAAGATCGACCACAATCGGCTGCAGGAAGCCCTGGGGACGCTGGTCTGGCTGCGTTTCAACATCAGCGCCGCCACCCGAGAAAGCTACCAGACGATCCACCAGGCGGATTGCCTCGACGTGGTGCTGCGGAATATCCGCACCGCGGTAGACATGAAGAAGCGCCACGGCCTGGCCACCACGATCGGCCTGCAAATGGTCGTTGTGCGCGAGAACATGGACGACATCGTGCCCCTGGCCCGGCTCGGGAGGGAACTGGGCGTGGACTACCTGGTGATCAAGCCCTGTTCCGACACCTATGACGGCATCATGGAATCCCCTCACGAAGGCTATCTGCAGATCGAGGACCGCCTCCGCGAGGCGGAGAGCCTGGGCAACGGCGATTACACCGTCTCCGTCAAGTGGCAGAAGATGAAGAATCGCGGGCGCAAGGGCTTCCGCGCCTGCCACGGAACGCGGTTCCTCATCAACATCAGCGGGGATGGGTCGGTGTTCCCCTGCGGGCACTTCTTCAACATCCGCCGACAGGAGTTCACCATGGGGAACATCATCGAACGATCTCTCAAAGAGGTGGTCGAGAGCCCGCAGTACTGGGACGTGCAGAGGAAGATGCTGTCCGTCGACGTCAACCGGGACTGCGAGACAAATTGTCGGCACTATTACATCAGCCAGTTTCTCTGGGACCTGAAACATCCGCCGGCCCATGTGAATTTCATCTGAGCGTTCCATGAACGGCCCTACGCATGACAACCTGAGTGTGCTGGTCCTGGGCGGGACCGGAATGGTCGGCACGGCGCTCGACGCCGTATGCTCCCGGCGGGGCATTCCCTGCGTCTGCCCGGCGCATCAGGCCGTCGACATGATGTTGCCGGCGCAGATGGCAGAGGCGCTGGATGCGTATCGCCCGACGGTCGTGGTCAATTGCGTTGCGATTCCCAGCATCGAACCCTGCGAGCGAGACCCGGGCGCCGCGGTCGCACTCCATTGCACCGCGGTCGAGCACTTGGCGCGGGAGTGCGAACGGCGGAATATGATCCTCGTCCAGCCCAGCACACACGCCGTGTTCGACGGCTTGAAGGATTCACCTTACACCGAGGACGATCCCGTGCGGGCGACCGGCGTCTACGGCGCCACGAAGATCCTCTCGGAGAAACTCGCCGCGGCCTACTGCTCGCGGCATTACATTCCGCGGTTCCCGACGCTCTACGGCCCCCGGCGCAACGGCTCCCAGGGTTTTGCGGACAAAGTCCTGCAATGGCTCAAGGAAGGTCGTCCCCTCAGGATCGCCGAGGATCGCGTGGACTCGCCGACGTATTCGATAGACGCGGCGGCCGCCGTCCTGAGGATGATCGTCGAGGAAGCTCCGTGGGGATCGTATCACGTCGCCAACGACGGCTGGATCAGCTACTACGAATTCGTGCAGAAGCTGAAAACGCTGTTGGGGTCGGAGAGCGAGATCGTCCCCTGCAAAGAGAAGGAGTTCGCGTCGCCATACTACAAGCCCCTCCGGACCGGCCTGACGAGCATCAAAATGAAACGGCTCAGATCGATCGACGCGGCGTTGGAGGACTACGTCGACACGTACGTCCTCGAACCCGCAGGACGAGGGAGGGTCCGACCATGAGGCGGATACGGTGGTGTCAGATATGAGAAGTGCTTACGCGGACAAACGCGTGGTCCTGATCTATCCGAATACCCGCTGGTTCGGCAAGCGGGCCTGGATGGCCGTTCCCTACGCGGCGCTGATCCTCACGGCACTCCTGAAGGACGAATACGATTTCCATTTCATCGACGCCAACGGCGGGGACCTCAGCGAGGACGATCTCCACGCCGCACTTCGCGAGATGAACCCCGATGTGGTTATGGTCTCCGGCGGGTCCGTTGAATACCACCGGCAGGCCCATCGTGTCTTCTCGATGGCGCGGACGGCCTGCCCGTCCGCCACCACCATGCTCGGAGGGGTCTATGCCACCACCTTGCCGGAGGAGGCCATCAAGGATCGGAACATCGATTGGCTGTTCATGTATCACGCGGAGGAGCGTCTGACGGCCTTCTTGCCCCTGATCCTTTCCGGAAATACGGCGGAAGCCCAGCGCTTCCCCGGCATCGCATACCGCGATGAGAATGGCGGTCTCGTTGAGAATCCGGTCCTCAGTCAGATCGGCCGCGTCGCCCGTATGGTGAAGCCGGACTACTCTCTTATCGACATGCGGCCGTACCTGAAGAACACGTACCAGGGATTGAGGTACTCCTTCGACACGCCGACCGCGTTCATCATCTCCTCGTACGGCTGTCCCCACAACTGCTTCTTCTGCGCCTCGCGCACGGTCAGCGGGCGTGGCACCGCCTTTCGATCTGTCGCGGACGTCATCGACGAGATCGACTATCTGGTCAGGGAGCACGCGGTGGGACATCTGATCTTCATGGACGATGCGTTCCTGGGGAACAAGAAACGCATTTTCGACATTCTGAACACCATGGTAGAACGTCGCTATCCCTTGACGTGGATGCCCGCGGGCGTGGCTGCCTGGGACGTGTCCGACGATCTCCTCTCGCTCATGAAGAAATCGGGGTGCACGCACATCACGGTTTCGGTGGAATCGGGAAGCCCGCGTGTGCTGCGGGAGATCATTCGCAAACCTCTGAACCTCGAGGTGGTTCCGCGGATCGTTGCCACGTGCCGTGACCTGGGCATCTACGTGACGGCCAACTTCATCATCGGACTGCCCGGCGAGACCTGGGATGAGATCCTTCAGACACTTCGGTTCGCCGAATTCTGTGATTTCGACATGACGACGTTCACCATCGCCACGCCGCTGCCCCGGACGGACCTGTACAAAGTCTGTCGCGAGAAGGGGTATTTGCCGGAGGACTTCAGTTTCCGGAACGACCAGTTCTTCAACTTCGGGGAAGGATTCATCACGACCGAGGAGTTCACCCCGCAGGACCTGTCGTTCATCCGGACCTTCGAGTGGGACCGGATCAACTTCGGCACGCCAGAGAAGATCGAACGGGTCGCCAGGATGTACCATACTTCCGTGGGCGCACTCAACGAGTACAGGAAGAACAACCGTCGAAAGGGTGGGAAGCACTTCTGAGATGCTGCCTGGCATCTGACAAGGAGAGCTGTGATGCTGTTGAGAGAACGTTTTCAGTGCATGATCGGTGAGGAATTGCAGCGGAAGCCGTCGTGGGAGGCCCGCATGGAGACGATCTGTGAGGCCGCCCAACGGGGGACCGTTGCCTTCTATCCGTGCAGCAAATTCAGCCGGCAGATCGTCAAGGAGGTCCGACGCCGCGATCCTTCCGTCCGTAACGGGTGCTTCCTGAGTTTCGACAAGTCGCCCCAGGCGGTTTCCGAGCCGGGGGTGCGCGTCTGTCCGCTGGAGCGTTTCGACGAGTTCCGCAGCGAAATCTCGCTGCTGGTCATCGCTTCGAGCACGTACTATGCCCGCCAGGAGCGGGATATCGCGGATCGCACCCAGTATCAGGGGCCCGTGCTGAAGACCTCGTTCTTCGACTACACGATGCCTCCGGGCTCGCCCGATGACGTGATGGCGGAAATCTCCGCCGTCTGCGACACGCTGGCGGATAGGAAGTCCGTGATGTGCTACCTCCTGTCCTGGCTGTCGCGGATCATGAACGACGAAGACGTGACCAGTCTCTTCGAGAGCGAGAACCCGCTTCCCGATCTGGCCTCCAGCACGGTGCAGTACAAGGGGTATTCCATTCGCGGGCTCGACGATCCGGAGTTGAAGAAGGAGCTGTTTGCCGATGTCTATAACATGCGTCACGTCGCGCCGTGCCCGGGCGACGTATTGCTCGACGTCGGCGGGTTCCGGGGCGAGACCGCCATCGTTTTTGCCGACCGGGTCGGACCCCGCGGCAAGGTCTTCGCCTTCGAGCCGGTCGGGGCTTCGTACCGGTCCATGGTCGAGAACATCCGGGACAACGGGCTCGATGGGATCGTTACGCCGGTGAATAAGGGATGCTCGAGTGTGTCGCGGAGCGCCAAGGTGATCTCGGCGGCGGCCGGGGCGCCCTGGAGCTACGTCTGCGAAGGAGACGGCGCGGTCGACGTCGAGCTGGTCTCCCTCGATGACTTCGTTCGCAGCCACGGTCTGAAGAAGGTGGACTTCATCAAGGCCGACGTGGAAGGGTACGAGAGCGACGTGCTCAACGGGGCCCAGTGGGTGCTGCGGACCTTCAAGCCCAGGCTGGCCATCGCCCTGTACCACAAGAGCAGCGACCTGGTCGAAATCCCCCGGCTGGTCCGTTCGCTGGGTGACTACCAGCTCTATATCCGCTCCAACATGGATGGGCCGTTTGGACTGAACCTGTTCTGCGCGTAGGGCGTCATGAAGATCCTGTTCATCGTCTATGAAGAGCCGACGAACCCCGTGAGCTACCCTCTGGGGGTGGGATTGCTGTCTGCCATTCTGAAGAAGCGGGGTCATGACGTGCACGGTCTGTACATCCGTGAGGATCTGGATGGTGCGGGGGCCCTGGACGCCATCGTGGCCCGCGTGAAGGCTCATGTGCCGCAGCTTTTGGCTTACTCGTGCACCTCGCCGGCGTTCGAGTTCATCCGGCGGATCGCGGCACGGCTCCGCCGGGAGGTAGGAACGACCGCCATATGCGGGGGCGCGCATCCGACGCTTTACCCCGAAGAGACCCTGCGGGTACAGGGGATTGACTATATTTGCGTGGGGGAAGGGGAGGTCTCTTTCCCCGCCTTTGTCGAGGCGCTCGAGAGAGGGGCCGATGGCTCCGCGCAGCCGGGCATTTGGAGTCTGGACGGCCGCGGACGCATGATTGCCAACCGGCTCCCCGGCCTCGTGCAGGACCTGGACGCGCTGCCTTGGATCGACTACGACGTGTTCGGCGCGGAGTTCGTGCGGACGCTCACGCAGGACGGATGGCTCCGCCACCTGACCTCGCGCGGCTGTCCCTA
>Ga0172362_10002994_pt1 | contig 14644 bp, 19 predicted proteins | sample LakKivs1_kivu2a2_FD_114534 | JGI IMG/M metagenome (GOLD analysis project Ga0172362, IMG submission 114534) | Sediment microbial communities from Lake Kivu, Rwanda - Sediment s1_kivu2a2 | ecosystem: Environmental > Aquatic > Freshwater > Lake > Sediment | place: Rwanda: Western Province, Lake...
GGGTTGCCAAGTCTGGTCAAAGGCGCAGGATCTATCGATGCGAAACTCAGATGCGAGACTTAAGAATGACTTGGGAAATCCTGTCCATTAGTTGGTTCCTGGGTTCAAATCCCAGCCCCTGCATTATAGATAAATCCTTTTTCTAATAAAAAATATACATGGCACAGAAGCTTGAAACAATTGGCGATTTTCATAAATTATTGTTAATTTATAGATGTGCAAGTGATTTGAATAAACATTCTTTACCTGATGAATTGGTGCCACATTATCTATTATTTTTGGGGGAGTTTGGTGGTCCATCAACGTATTTTTCATACTATTGGAATGCCAATGGTCCTTCTTTTAAAGAAAGTCCTATAAGAGATTTAGTAGAATGTGGTGACTTAGCTTCATCTGATGGTAAGAATCATTTTCTTACTTCAAAGGGTATTAAATATACCGAAGAATTATTAGTGAAAGCATCTGGAACATATGAGTCTATTAAGAAAATTTTACCTCATTTGATAAAAATTGAAAATGAATTGCCATTCTTAAGCCAGTTGTTACCTCAAATGTAAAGCCGATTTTTAATTACCCAAACAGCCCTTGCACTTAAATCCTATTTCTTTTGTAGAAGAAAACTAAGCTAATGAAAAACATCGGTATTAAAACGAAATAGATTATAATCTGACCTATGAATGGAATAAATGTTAAAGCTAAAGAAATTCCTACATAGAAGACTAACAAAGCAAAAATATCTGGATAGTTCTTCTTTGCAACAATGATGCTCCTTTCAATTGCCTCAATCGGTCCTATGTCATCGATAACTATTCCTGGATAGGCTAAGGAAAATAAAACCATTATTAATAAGAATAAAACTGTTCCTATGACAGAACCTATTACAGGAAATATCACCCCAAAAGCAGCCACAAGAACAAATATTAAAATTAGAGCTATCAAACAAATGACTATTGATGTTAGTATACCAGTTACGCCAATTTCTTTTGTTGCAATAAACATCGTTTTGAATTCGGTTGATCCTCTTAAAGATTCAGCTGCCATGTAAAACAAACCAGTAATAAACAACGCTCCGATTAAAGCAGATATTAAATAAAATATCAACGAGGTGCTTAACCCCATTAATAGGGGAAAAACTGATACAATTCTCGATAAAGTTAATTCAGGACTCCTTAACTCTGCAAAAGAAGAGATCCCCATCGTGGTAAAAATAATTCCAGTTCCGATTCCGACAATTATACTAACTATTATTAAGGCTATCAATTCGGCTATTATGAAACTCATAAAATTAGATTTATATGTTTGCCAACCAGTTTTAACGTATTCGAAAACCATATTCGATCTTTAATAAAATTTGATTCATAATAAATAAGTATTTCAAAAGATAGAAAGTTGATTCAATGATAAATTTAGAGATAACATCAATCGTAATATTTTTTGCAATAATAGCAATCTTGGCCTATCGCGATAGAAAGCACATAGAATTCAAGTACGGACTTTTGACTAGGAGAACAAAAAAAGGAAAAAAATTGATTTATCAGTTCGCAGAAAAACATAGAAAGACACTATGTATATTAGGCAATATTGGAATTGTTATAGGTATTGGGGCATCAATTTATGGATTCTCGACCTTGTTTCTTTCATCTTATAATGTCATATTTAGACCTGAAGAAATTCAACAATCTTTTGCAATGGTTTTACCTAGTGTTACTGGTGTAGAATATCCTCGGTTTGCTATAGGGATCCCATTCTGGTATTGGATTATAGGTATTTTTCTAGTTTTGATGGCCCATGAACCTATGCATGGGTTACTAGCAAGAACTGAAAAAATTACAATCAAGTCCTTCGGTGTACTTTTACTCATAGTTTTACCAGGGGCATTTGTTGAACCCGATGAAAAGCAAATTAAAAAACTGTCTACGATTAAAAAAATGAGAATATATGCTGGAGGCAGTTTTGGGAATTTTATTCTGGCAGCATTATTAGCAATTATAGTTTTCCTCTGCTTAGATCCAATATTCTTTAGAGGCGCAGTAGTGTACAGTTATCTGAATTACACGAGTTATAATCTAACTGAACCATTTCCAGCTGAGAAATTAAATATGACCGGAGCTATAATCTCGATAAATGGTAAGAACGTGGAAAATTCTGAGAATTTACGAGAAATCATGCTAGATAAAAAACCGGAACAGATAATCTTAATCAAAACAACAAAAAGTGAGTATGAATTAAAATTAACGAGCGACCCTAAAAATGAAACAAAAGGTTATATGGGTGTTCTTGTAGCCGATTCTAAAGTTTTAAAAGAAGAGTATAGGAACGACCCATTTCTTTCCCCGGTTCTTAGTAGTATTACAGAACTCTCTGTTTGGGTCTTATTTTTAAATGTAGGTATTGGGACGGCAAACTTATTGCCGATTAAACCCTTAGACGGTGGTTTAATGTTTGAGGCAATAGTGAATATATTTTTTAAAAAGAAATGGAGCAACAGGATAGTGAAAACAGTTTCTATATTTACTCTGGTGTTAATTTTAATCGCTTTATTCGGGCCTAGCATAAACAATGTTTTAAGATAATCTTTCGACTTTCCTTATTTCAAAAATCCTTATAGGATAGATTTTACTTCCCTCATCGAGTATAGAATTTTTAAAATTATCATTTATAGTTTTTTCAATAAATTCATTCAATGTGTTTGTTTCGATGTTTTTTTTCATTTTTTCTTCTACAAATTTCTTTAAATCGACTTCGACATTTTTTTTCATTTTCTTACTCGTTATAATTATTGTTTTTATTCTGAGTTTTGCTTTGTCAGAAGTAGTTAAATTCTGGACAATATCTATTCTCTTTATACCGTATCTAATCATCCTTGATATATAGTCTCTTAGACATTCAAAACCAGCAAATTCAGTATATGCTTTATCATCTTTTATTTCTTTAACTTTAAAGTAAAATTTGATGTAATACTTACTCAAGTCGTCGATCAAATTTATGAGATAAACATCAATTCTTCTGCCAATCAATGTTTTCGCATCACCTACTGGAGTTTCGCCTATTTCTTTTTCTTTGAACAATTTCGGTGCTAACAAGACATACCATTCTTTTCCTCTTAGTTTTTTAGCCATACGTCATCACTTCTGTACGAGTAGTTTTGCTTTCTCAGGTGAATAACGCCAATCTTCTGGTAGAACTCTTTCTCTTACGTAATACTTTGCCAACCTTCTAATTTTAGATTCGAGTAATTCTAGCCCTCTCTTAGATGTGTAATCCTTTTTATTCTTCTCCAAATGGTTTCTCAAATTGACAGCCTGTTTTAATAAGTTGAATAAGTCTTCTGGAAATTCAGGATATAATTTGTTTTCTTTCATCATCTCAGAAATAGTTTTACCCGTAATTTTATTTATTGATGGTATGCCGAACTGATCACGAAGTATTAATCCAATCATAGAAGTAGAATTTCCTTCTTTTGCCAATTTTATGACTAGTTTTTCTATTTCATCTTTCTTATACTTAACCCATTTTGGTGGGGTTTTTCTGGATGGCTTTTTTGATCCGGCTTTTCCTCTTTTTCTAGTGTGTAGTCTTGCCACTCATTCACCCTGTAATTCCTTGAACAACCAAACGAATATCAATGCAACAGTGGCCAGGAAAGAAATCAAACTTCCTAACATAGCCATTATAGCTGGTATGCCTTTAGTACTGATGATAGTTAAACCTATTCCTGCGGAAAGCATGAGAGCCCCGATTAACAAGATTACTATACAATAACTTTCCATCTTTTCGTAACGGGTTTTACCCTTGAACAAACCTGAAAACTTCATGTTCAACACCTTTCGATTTCAAATAAATATACTTAACGATTTTATTAAAAATATTTAAAATCATCTTTCCATGTATCTGGCTCGTTTTTCTATCTCTGAAACTCTGTTTAAAACCTGATCTGCCTTTGAGTATTCTTTTTTGTATCCTTTAATAATGTTTTTCCAACAAATATTAAGGATCTCGTAATGAGTGGATTTCAGCGCTTCATGTAATAATCTCAGATCAGTACCTTGATCCTCAATTTTTTTCGAGAAGAATCCGAGACCAAAATCTATGAAGTATATTTTATCATCTTTCAAAATCATGTTGGATGTGGTTAAATCTCCATGTATTATATCAGCAGTATGTAGTTTTCCTATCAATTTCCCGATTTCAAAACAAAGTCTTTCTGCAGTTTTCGTGTCTGATTTATTCAACAATTCTTTGACTCTTCCTCCGTCGATGAATTCCATTATAATCTTGTAATTCTTCTTATCCACGTCTAGTATTTTTGGTGTTGGTACTCTATTCCTTCTTGCTTCGGATAAAAGGTTGAATTCTTGTGATGTTCTGTTTTTTCTTATTTTTTCATCTATTTGTGGAATTCTGTAGTTTTTCTTAATCCTATCTTTGACCAAAATTTTTTGACCATCTTTTGTTGATAGAAATAATTTTGCCTCTGCACCTTGTTTAATGAGTTTCATAAAATCACATTTTATTCCGTAAGATTTAAAAGAGTTGCTACCTATAAAATAGGAGTATATGTGTCTTTTTGATGAATGCAAGACTTGCAGAGAGTATAGTAAATGCCCCTTTCTTTCTGGAGTCGTACAACGCAGTTATGCAAATGGAAGGTTAGACGGAATTTATAAAAAATTGGATAAGATTGAAAAATTGTTAGAGATACTAGCTGGTAAAAGTTAGAATATATTTTTTATTATAACAATACCTTATTATGAAGCCTGAAATTTTTTTCTTGAAGTATGCTTTTCCGTGCTCATTCGTCCTTCTTTCAAGAGATGAGATTAACAAAAAAGAACATGAGTTACTCTATAGATCGGCCAAAGAAGAAAAGTTATACCTGCCCATTGATAAAATTAAAAAGATATTTTGGCGAGCTCTAGAATTTGTAGGTTCTATATCTGATTTGAACTCTGGCCAGAAGTATTGGTGGTTTGAGCACAATAAATATCTGAAGTTGAAGAAGTTCAAAAACATCGGGAATGAACTCATAAAAGAGTGTTTAGTAATACCTTGTAGAGTGGTATCAGTTTCAGAAAAAGAAGTGGGAGTAAAGTCATCGTTTCTCGATAAAATTATAAAATTAAAAACAGATTTTGTGGATGTTAGACTTGGCGATAAAGTAACTAAACATTATGATTATGTGTGTGAAAAAATACCAGAAAGTTTGTATTTGAAAATTGAGGAAAACTTAAAAAAGATTGGTTTTAATAACTCTCAAGGATGATATGAAGGCTGTAGCATTAATTCCAGCGTACAACGAAGAGAAAACGATAGAAAAAGTAGTTTCCGAAATTAAACATATTGGTTTAGGTTCTGTTGTTGTTGATGATGGTTCAACTGATAGAACGTATGAATTAGCAGAGAGGATGAATGTAATAGTTATTAAACACAAGAACAATAGAGGTAAGGGTGAGGCTATCAAGACTGGTTTTAATTATATCTTGAAGAATTGCCCCGAAGTGAAGAGTGTGGTGATATTAGACGGTGATTTGCAATACTCACCAAAAGACAGTACCAGAATTCTAGAAGTCTTGGAGAAAGGCAAAGCAGACTTTGTGATGGGATGCAGGGATTGGAGTACTGTTCCACCGAGACATAATTTTGGGAACTTAATATGGAGAGGAACTTTTAACCTGTTTTTTGGGACGAAGTTAAAAGATACAAACTGTGGATATATGGGCTTATCCAGAACTGCGATGAAAAAAATACGAAGAGTACACGGTGGTTATATCATAGAAAACATGATGCTCCTCGAAGCTTTGAAGAATAAACTCAGGATAAAACAAGTTCCAGTGTCAGTCACTTATAGAAAGAAAAGGGGTATTCCTAGTTGTTTGAGAATGGGACTTGGTGTATTAGTTTTCATAATCATAGAAGGGATAAAATATCAATTGAGTAAAATTTAAAGAGTTTATTTCAGAATAATTTAAGTTAAAGGAGCAGTAGCTCAGTCCGGGAGAGATCTCTCGAAAGCGCACGAAGATCTTATCTGGCGAAGCTGAAGACCGTACTGCCAAAAGCAGGGTTAAGCTGTCACGTGTTCAAATCACGTCTGCTCCATTTATCCAATTAATTTTATTCTGTCTTTTAAAGAAGTGTAAGGTTTGCAGAAGCCATATTTATCCCATACTAGAAATTTAGTTATATGTTTAGGATTTCTAAATCCAATTGATTTCATCCACTGCATAAAATTTTTGTGACCATTTATATCGATGTTATTAATCAAATTAGTGAAACCTCGTTTATCGTACCTTATTATATTTAATTGGTAATTTATTCGAAAATTTAGTTTTTTTAGAGATATTATTAAATCTTTAGCTAATTCTTCATCCCTAATACATGTGGTTATTCTGGGATAACCGCATTTAATTTTTCTTGCACGGAAGCTTAGACTAAAATCAGTATCAGCAAAACCTCGTATAAAAGCTATCAAATATTCTTCTTTGCCAAATATCCATTTTGGTATTCTTATATTGTTCTTTGGGTTTGAGAATCCCAAATCTTTTAGAAAATAGTATATACCTCGTGATTTGATGTCGACGCAAATTGTATTTTGATCTTTAATCTTTCTATGCTTTGGCATGATATGGAATAATTTCTTAATTAAAGGAATTACATGTTTTTTATGATAGAGGACATCATCTCTGTAATCACCAGAAATACTAAATTCATAATCCCAACTATTTCTTCCTTTTCTTTTATAACGATTAGAAAAACCATCACCGAAAATTATTCCAAGAAATTCTGCTAAATCTTCACTCGTTTCTTTAGGTAGAATTAATCCTCTCTTTCTATCAAAACAACTTAATTGAGGTAAAATTTCTAATTTCATTCGATCAATATATTATCAAAAAAAAAGAATTATGAAACTTCTGGGAGTAAAGTTGTGATGAACATAAAACCTCATTTTTCTGTTATTTAAAGGGCTAAAATACTTGAAATTCAAGACTAAATTTTAATATCAATTGTTTTTTATCAACAAAATCCTAATAATATTCAGGTGAATAACATAAAAATTAGAATAGTTCCTCTAGGTGACGTGAATAAAAAAATTTTAGAGAAAATAATCGAAGAATTAAAAGTTACTTATCGCATGATTGGAGAAATTACACCCATAGAAAAGTTACCAACATCAGCATTCAATGCATTTCGTAATCAATATCGCTCGGATGAATTATTGAGTTTTCTTGAAAAACATTACGAAGGCAGAACCCTTGGAATAACAAACGAAGATCTTTATACTGAAGGATTAAACTTCATTTTCGGTCAAGCTAAGATGAGAGGGAACGTCGCTGTAGTATCTATATGTAGATTGACCCCAACATTTTTTCATCAGCCAGAAGATGAAGAATTATTCGAAAAAAGAACCATCAAAGAATCTATTCATGAAGTCGGCCATATGCTAGGCTTAGGACATTGCAACAAGAGGGCATGTGTAATGAGTTTTTCTAATACAGTCGGTGACACAGACAAAAAATCAAAATATCTATGTGATATGTGCAAGCTACAGATAAGCTTATGAAAAATGTCTAAACAAGTAAATATTCTGAAACTCTTTTAAGTTGCATACTCAAAGCATCCATCTTTGAAATCGTTTCCTCTATCTCTTTTTTTTGAATTTTGTCTTTTAATGTATTGTTTATAACTTCCATAGAATTTTGGATTTCAAGAGGTTTGATTTCGTAATCGAAAAGACCTTTAAGAATATGACTTATGAACATATTTTTCTCAATTTCTTCTAATGCTTTTAAACCACCACGCAGGTTTTCATAAATATACACCACACTACTAGGTAAGTTTAATGGAGTACCTCTAACATTCGATAATCCTTGCATTCCACATCTAACTCCAAAATATAAATCATGAAAATACTTACTAAGTTCTTTCCTACCCCGAAACCCTTTTTGATAAGCCATGTAAATTTATAGAACGATAAGTTTTAAGAAAGTTATGGGTTCCTAAATCCAATTTAAGGGTTACAGATAAGCTTATGAAAAGTTTAAATAGATTGAGTCAAGAGTGATTTTTATGTTAGAAGGGGAATTGCTAGAGCAACGTGTGGTCATCTGGGATAAGAAAGGTTTTGATGAACTACAAGATTCGGGTTTTGGAAAGTTAGTAGAGGATCATTTAGAATTGGCTTTGGTTGAGACAATGTTCTTGTTCAATAAAGGAAAATTGAATGTTTTTGTTAAAGAAGGGAAGAAAAAAAAGAAATTATCCAAAGGGGAACTGTATGAGTATTGCACTAAAAATGAAAGAAATTTTCATGCAAGATTGATTGTTTATACTGATTTAAGGGATAGAGGATTCTTGGTTAAGACAGCTTTTAAGTTCGGTTGTGATTTTAGAGTTTATGATAGAGGAGTTAAGATTAAAAAAGGTCCAAAACAAGCCTTTGAACACACTCGATGGGTTGTTCACGCAATTCCAGAAGAGTACACTTGTTCTTTTCCTGAATTATCAAGGGCAGTGAGACTTGCTCAAAATATAAGAACTGAGATGATATGGGCTATAGTGGACAGCGACGGGGACACAACGTATTACTCCATAAAAAGAATTACACCTTAGGGTACCAAAGATATGGTTTATTTTTACCAACCGGTTTCCCTATTACCTTACCTTTTTCTTTAAGATTTAATAGAGTATCTAACGCTGAATATGAAGTTAGTCTTAACGAACAAGCAATCTCATGTTTAGTCAAAGGATAATTTTCATTCAAGAGTTCTAATATCTTGTACTGTTTTTGATCCGCTCTTATTCTTTCTTTTCTAATTTTTCTTTTTCTGATTGATTCTTCCAGAGTTTTTTTCTTTCTAGGATTTGTAAATCCTATCATTTTCAGGTATTTTTCATGATGTTCTGAGAATACGTAAATCTTATGAACGCCATTTTCTTCGCAAATTTTTCCAGTTTTTATACCTATAGACTTAAGTAGTTTTTTAAATTGTTTTAAAAGATTTCCAGATTTTTGTGTTATCGAAAAAGAACCCGATACACAACCTTCATCATCGACAAATGATCTTATAGCTGAAGTTTTACATTTGAGGGAACTTTTAAAGACCCTTTCAGGCAAGCACTCGGGTTTTGTAAGTTTTACTTGGAATATTTGTTTAAGAATGTCTGTGATCGCCTTTGGAAAATAGACTACAATTACTCCATTCTCTCGGGGCTTATCTTTCGTTTCTATTCTTCCTAGAATTTGTAAATTTTGGGTAAATTCTTTAATTAATTCTTCACACTTGTTAGAATAAAAGGGTGAATGTCTAATACTAGCATTCCCGTCTCCAATTAAATGAAAAACTATCGAATACAGTCTTGGCGTTTCTTTTATCGGTAGTATAGGATTAATTACATTCCATCCATTCCAAGAACGGTAAGCAATTACACTCTTATCAAAATTTTGTATAAAATCTTCTCCTAATTTAGAACCAAATATCTCAACTATTTTCTTTATTAAGGGTACTGAAGTGTAAGTTTTTACCTTCCTACCATTTTTATGTTTTCTGTATCCCAGATATAAGCATCTTCTTATGGTTTCTTTATCGCTTTTAAGCCTTCTAGCAATTTCTATTCTTGTTTTACAAATTTCAATTAACTTTTTATATAGTGCTTCTCTAAATTCATCTTTAAAGTAAACTCTGATATTATCTGGGAAATCCCAAATATGCCATTCCATAACTAAAATTTTAAATTTTGGTTATAACAGACTTTCGGGAGCAAAGTTGCGATGAACATCAAGTCCCATTTTTCTTGTGTTTCACCACATTAAAAACTCGTTAAATAAGTGTCAGATTTAATTATTCCAAAATAATTCGAGAAAAGTAAGACTCCTAATGACTTGGTTAAAGAGAATAAAGTCAGTAAGAACATTGTTTACAAGGATTGTACGAGACATGAACTGATAAGGAATACCGGTTACAGATAATTTGGGAAATTAGATATATTTTTAAACACACCATTGAAAAATAAAATTATGAAAGAAAACATAAAGAACGGAATTAATTATGTCCTTATTTTAATTATGGCTGGTTCACTTTTATTTTTATTTATGGGTCTCACAAATATCTCTTATTGCATTGTTTTACCACCAGAAGGAAAGTCTTGGGATTATGCTTTATGGTGTAACGTTGGTGAAGTAGCAGGGTTTGGTATTTTAGGTTTTATTGCATTTGGAGTATATTTGTATATAAATTATTATAAAAAATCAACCCGAATCAAATAGATTTAAGTTTAAGTCTGAAATTCCAGGAATGAATTATGGGATTGTTTAATGAAATAAAATCTTGTGAACTTTGTAAGGGTATTAAAGGGTATAAAAATTATCCAGTTCCAACATATGTCGGGAAAAGATATAATGAAAAACGAATATTTATCATAGGTCAAAACCCTGGAAAAAATTATAATATACTGAATGATATTAAAAATACCAAATCTGAAGAGGAGTTCTACAGTTTATTCAAAAAATTTCTCAATAACGGCAATTGGAAGATCTTAAATAATTGGAACTGGGTTAAAAAAGGTCTAAAGTTGGATTTTGACCAAATTGCGTTTACAGATCTCTACAAATGTCCATGCGAGGAAAAAAATGAAAAATCTCGTAATAAAATGAAGGATAATTGTGCTAGATTTCTTCTAAGGGAAATAGAAATATTAGATCCCAAAATATTAATCACTATTGGAAGTCAAGCCAGAGAATTTATCATCAAAAATAAAAATTTATCATCCAATAAAAAAATTTATCATTTTAGGCATACGAGCCGCTTTAATCCTTTAAACGAGTGGCACACAATTCATAACATTCAATTATAGTTTGTTATTACTGTTTACTTCAACAAGAAAATAATTTCATATGGAACTCATCTTAACATCACCCTCGTCGATAATTGCAAAGGAAGTTGTAGAAACATAGTTTTTCTTTATTATAGAAGCTCAATAAATTCTAAACCTTAAAATTGCTCCCAATCCGCCCATTCTATAAAATTGCTCACCAAGATTGTGAGTTTTAGATACAATTTCTATCGTGCCTTTTTTATCTTCCACTTGTCTGGCCAGTTGATCAACTTCTTCTTTTCTTATGTTTTCCTCAGAGATTATAAAAATTTTTACAGCGCCTGCATTGTCTGCTTCTTTTATTTGCTCTAATCCATAAACAGCTAAACCATCATCTTTATTTAAGTGGATAAAGAACTCTTGGATAATTTGACTCTCTTTTACTATCTCACTTTCTTTTATCACTTTTTCTAGAGTCCCTTTCTTTAATATTTCATTGATCCCAGATTCGGTGGCTGAAGAAACACTGTCAATAATCAACTTATCTTTAATTTCAGAATAATTGTTCTGGATAATTTTTTGTACATGCTCTTTTGCAAAACCAGGGCCGGCTAGAATTATTTTTTTAACATCAGAAAATCTGTTGATTTCATTAGCAACTTTCTTATAGAACTCTGGTAACTTATCTTCATCCTGTATAGAGTGAGGGTTTCTGAATTCTGATATTATTTCAACACCACTTCTTTTTAACAAACCAAATGTTACTTGTGTTGAATCTGTAACTGCGATAAGAATTTCTGGAACTCTGGTCTGTGCTTTATTTAATTTGTTTATTTGATACTGCGCCCATACTTTCTTGTAAATCGTCAGTACTGTGCCGAGTTCAACTTCAATAGTATGATAAGAGCCTACTTGTGCTTCGTCCGGTCCTTCTTTTATTTTTCCAGTTAAACGTAACTTATTGGAATATTTCTGGAATTCAATCTTTTCAACTTCAATCTTAAGAACCATGGGTTTTCTGCCCGCCTTTATTCTCTTGCCTTCTCTCTCAATAAATAAACTTCTCAAAGTCCTTGATTTAACTAAATCTCCTATTTCTAGTATATTCTCTAAATACCACAAATCGTCGTTAACATCAATTTTTATTATCACAAAGCCTTTCTTAAAGTCTGATTTTAGGATTTTCATTTTTATTACCAAATTTAATGTAGTTTTTTAAAATTAAATTGAGTGGTAAAGGATTTTAGTATAAAAGTCTAATAATTCTCTATATGATGAGAGTTAAGGGACAGGGTAAGTTGGATGAATTCGCGTTTGTCCTCCTTGCAGGATTGGTTATAATAATTGTTATGCTACTAGTATGGGGAATCCCAGGCCCAACTCAAATTCCTACAATAAACCCAACTTCTAAGACTTTATCCATAGAAAAAGGTAGTTCAGATAAGTTCATCCTTGAAATAAACGTTACTTCAAAACTCGTTACTTTGACGGCAAGTGGTACTATAAAAGATTGGGTAAGTTTTAGTGATAATAACTTTGAATCAGAAGGGTTAACAAATGTTGAAGTTACAGTTAAAGTTCCTAAAGGGGAAGAAGAGAGGGAGTACTATGGTTCTATAATCGTTGAGTCTCAAGAAAGAGGACAAGTAACAATGCCTTTAACTATAAAAGTAAAGGCAATAACTGAACCTGGAACAGAACAATTATCACGTTCTATTTACATAGGTGATTTCACAGTTAGTTACGCCCAGGGAACTGAAACGGTTAAAAAAGAGGGAAATATTGAAGTTAAAAAAAGTATGTCCGAAGATAAAAAAACTACTATAAGTGCAAGCATAACGCGTGATATAAATTTGGTCACAGGAGGCTCTCTAATTTTAGATGTTTTTTACACTAACGGTGAAGGAAACTTGGTTGTAAAATTCAACAATGAAGTTGTGTATGATAATAAAGCAACACTTGGAGAAATAACTATACCATTGAGTAAGAATTCATTAACATCTTATAATGTAATTGAAATTAGCACGTCAAAACCGGGTTGGAAATTCTGGACTACTAGCGTTTATCGTATAGAAAAAATTGAATTCAAGATTAACTATTTTGGGGATATAGAAAAGAAACAGACCTTTGAAGTTTACAAAGATGAACTCACTGGTTTCAAGGAAGGTTTAGTTTCATTCTATGTTAATAATTATGAAGGCAATGGTAAATTGAAAGTCCAGATAAATGGTTATTCCCTGTACGAAGGAGTGAGACGTGGGCCATTTGAATTGAGTTTTGATTTTGCCGAAGTTGGTTTGGTTCGAGGTATGAACATTATATCTTTCTCGACTGAACAGGAAACTAGTTATGAAATAGAAAACGCCAAGATAATAATAACACATGAACAGCCTGAGAGTTAAACCAAAGAAAATAAACGCATAAAATCTCTAATTCCTGTTGAAGCTCCTAGGATACCTATTATTAATTTTATGTAGTTGTTGAATTCTTTGTCAGTCGAATAGTTATCTATAACAAACAGAATGAGAACTAAGGCTATGAATTTCAATATGACGAATGAGAAGGGTATCCCAAAGAAATCAATCAAGTATCTTGGTAAGATATGCTGTTCGTAATATCCAAAATAATTTAGCGAGACGAAAGTTACAGTTCCGTCGAAAGTATGCAAACCAGTAACAATCTTATTCTCTGACAACCATGGAATCAACTTCAAGAGAATTATCCAAGGTACTAAATAAACGATGATATAACCAATACCAGTAAAATTTCTGTAACGAATAACTCCTAAGATTGGGCTGATTAGGAATAAACCCACGATGAACATGACTTTGTAGTATGGAATATTTGTTTTTCTTTCAACGATCGTTAAGATAACTAACAAAGAAAAAGTTATACCAAAAACAAAAAAATAAATTCCTGGTGTTTGGAACAAACAACTCTCAATCATTCTACTGTCTTTCAAAACTCTGAGAGAACTGCCAAGGATAACATAAGGAGTAACAGCGACAGCGAGTCTCTTATCGATTTTAATCTTAAGAAACTTCAATACCTTGAAAATAGCATAAACTGTAATTATAAGAATGATTGCAAAAATAGACGTACTTTCTACCGTATAACCTGTAGTGTTGCAAAAAAGATTGTAAAGATAGTCCTGCATAAAAGAATATTATTTAATCATGTATAAATTCTCTGAAAGAAAATTGAAATCTAAGTGCCCCCATGACTGAAATTCTAAAACAAAGATTCTGGGAGATAGATTTTCTGCGAGGTATCGCAATTATCATGATGATAGCTTTTCATTTTTTTTATGATTTGAATTATTTCGGCGCACAAAGAGTTAATTTTGATTCTGGGTTTTGGTGGTGGTTTGGAAGGACAATTGCCACTACTTTCATTCTTCTAGTGGGGATATCATTGACCCTCAGCTACTCAAAAATAAAAAGAATGAAAAAAAGAAATTTGTTCAAGAAGTATTTTTTTAGAGGATTGAAGATATTCAGTTATGGTTTAATAATCACTCTTGTAACTTGGATATTTTTAAAAAGAGGTTTCATCGTATTTGGTATACTTCATTTCATAGGAATTTCGATTATATTGTCTTATCCTTTTTTAAAATTTCGATTCTGGAATCTTTTGTTAGGTATTACTTTTATAATGATTGGAATCTATATAGGGAATTTTTATCTGAATTCTTACTGGCTAATATGGTTGGGGTTGATTCCACACTACTTCTACACAGTTGATTACTTCCCGATATTCCCATGGTTTGGTGTAACTCTAATTGGTTTATTCCTTGGAAATATGATTTATCCAGACGGAAAGAGGAGATTAA
>Ga0172362_10002996_pt1 | contig 14641 bp, 11 predicted proteins | sample LakKivs1_kivu2a2_FD_114534 | JGI IMG/M metagenome (GOLD analysis project Ga0172362, IMG submission 114534) | Sediment microbial communities from Lake Kivu, Rwanda - Sediment s1_kivu2a2 | ecosystem: Environmental > Aquatic > Freshwater > Lake > Sediment | place: Rwanda: Western Province, Lake...
CTGGGCAGCAGCACCACGCAGACCTGGAACACCATGCTCAGCCTCGTGCGACAGGGCATCGAGACAAATGCGGCCTATCAGCGGCTCCAAGGCAACAATCCCGACGGGACGCCGAATCCGCAGTTCGTGGATTATCTCGACATTGACAACTACATCGACTACCTGATCGTGAACTTCTTCACGGGCAACCGCGACTGGCCGGGCCACAACTGGTATGCGGCGATGAATCGGGCCCAGCCCTCCGGCTGGAAGTCGTTCTCCTGGGATGCCGAGTGGGTCGTCGGCATGAACTCCGGCGTCAGCGACAACGTCACGAACGTCAACGGCAGCCTGTGCGAGCCCTACGCGCGACTCCGCTCGAATCCGGAATTCTGCCTGCGTTTCGCGGACCGCGTGCAGAAGGTCTTTGTCCAGGGCGGGCCTCTGTACGTGGATCCGGTCAACCCCCAGTGGAACCCCTCCCATCCCGAGCGCAACCGTCCGGCGGCCTTGTATGCGGAATTGGCCGCTGAAGTCGAGCTCGCCATGCAGGCCGAGTCGGCGCGATGGGGCGATGTGGTCAGCGGCTCGCCGTACCGGATCGACCAATGGCGAAGCCAGCGGGACTGGGTCCTGAACACCTATCTGCCGCAGCGGGCGGCCATCGTGTTGGACCAGCTCCGCGGCGCCGGCCTGTACCCCACGGTCGCAGCGCCGGTCTTCCAGGTCAACGGCACGCCGCAGCAGGGGGGCGCAGTTCCTGCGAATGGCCTCCTCGCGATGGAGGCTGCCGGCCGAGCGACCGTGTACTACACCCTCGACGGCAGCGACCCGCGACTGCCCGCCGATCTGTCGGCCGACAACAAGATCGTGACGCTGCTCGCGGAGGATGCGCCCAAGCGGGTCCTGGTCCCGAGCGTCGCCAACGGTGGAGACCGGCTCAGCAATCTGCCCGCGGGATTCGACGTTACGTTCTACAAGGCCCGCGGGACCGTGGACAGCATCGAGGCGGCCGAAGCGGTGATCGCCAATCCCGCCCTGCGGACGACGACCGCCAAGGAGCAGGCCCAGACGATCAACTACTTCAATACCGGCAGCCCCGGCAACTTCGACCCGGATCGTCCCTTCCCCGGCACCACGATCAATGCGGATGTCGAGGATTTCGTGATCCTGGTCACAGGCAAAGTAGTCCTCCCCCAGACGGGCAACTGGACGTTCGGCGTCAGCAGCGACGATGGTTTCGCCCTGACCCTGACCCGACGGGGCCGGACGTACACAAGCTCCTATCCCAGCCCGCGGTCGCCCGGCGACACACTGACCGTCTTCAACATCGCGGAGGCCGGAGCGCACGATCTGCGCTTGGTCTTCTATGAGCGAGGCGGCGGTTCCGAACTGGAACTCTTTGCGGCACGCGGCAGCTTCACGAGCTTCTCCTCAACGAGCCTCCGTCTCGTCGGCGACGTATCCAAGGGCGGCCTTCAGGTGGGCGAAGGCAGCGTCTGGTTCGCGAACGCATTCGACGACTCTTCCTGGCGGTCGGGGACCGGCGGCGTCGGCTACGAGGCGAGCACTGGGTATGCGGCCTACTTCAAGACCGACGTGCGTGCGGAGATGCACAACGTCAACGGGAGCTGTTACATTCGCATCCCGTTCACAGCGCGCGACGCGAAGTACTCGAACGTCATCCTCAAGGTGCGATACGACGATGGGTTCGTCGCCTACCTGAACGGAGCAGAGGTCGCCCGGCGCAATTTCACGGGCACGCCCCAGTGGAACTCCGTCGCCGGCGCTACGAACTCCGATGCGGCGGCCGTGGCCCAGGAGACGGTCGATATCTCCGCCTTCGGGGGCCTGCTGTGGGAAGGTACGAACCTGCTGGCGGTGCATGCCCTCAACGCATCGATCGACAGCTCCGATTTCCTGTTCTCGGTCGAGCTGGTGGCAGGGGAGGTCAGCCAGGGGGCGGTCTCGCCGACCGCCCTCCGCTACGCGGGTCCCATCCCGCTGGCGCAAAGCGCGCTCGTCAAAGCCAGGGCGTTCGACGGCCGGTGGAGCGCGCTGAACGAGGCGGTCTTCAGCGTCGGGTCGGTGGCCCAGAGCCTGCGGATTAGCGAGATCATGTATCATCCGGCCGACGATCCGAACGCGGAATTCATCGAACTGACCAACGTCGGTTCCCAGGCGATCAATCTGAACCAGGTGGGGTTCACCGACGGGATTGACTACGCGTTCCCCAGCATCGACCTTCCCCCGGGAGGCTACTGTCTGCTGGTCAAGGACCTCGTAGCGTTCGAGGCCCGGTACGGGACGACGCTGCCCGTCGTGGGCCAGTATGTCGGCAGCCTGAGCAACGCGGGCGAGCGGATCGAGCTGGTCGATGCCGTCGGGCAGGTGATCCAGAGCTTTGAATACCGGGACGACTGGTTCGATGTCACGGATGGTCAGGGCTTCTCCCTCACGGTCCAAGACCCGGCGACTACCGACCTCAATCACAAGGATGCTTGGCAACCAAGTGCGCTTTGGGGCGGCTCTCCGGGCGCGGAGGACCGCAGCCTGGCGCCCGAGCCCGGTTCAATCGTCATCAACGAGTTGCTGGCCAACTCCGTGGGGGGCAGCCCCGACTGGATCGAGTTGCACAACACGACCGATCGCGCGATCGACATCGGCGGCTGGTATCTCAGCGACAATGACAACGACTTGACGCGGTACAGGATCGCGGAGGGCACGAGCGTCCCGGCAGGCGGATTCGTCGTGTTCTACGAGGACGAGCATTTTGGCAATCCTACCGATCCGGGTTGTCGGGAGCCCTTCGGCCTAAGCAAAGAGGGTGAGACCGTTTACCTGCGCTCAGGCTCCGAGGGGGCAATGCCCGGGTACAGCGAACAGCAGGAATTTGGCGCCTCTGAGGCGGGGATCACGCTCGGCCGCTGGCCCAACACCGCGGGCTCTTACGATTTCGTCGCCTTGCAGGAGCCCACGCCGGGCCATCCGAATGCGGTTCCGCTGGTTGCCTTGCCATGATCGGAGGGCCGAGTGAGAAACGCGCGGACGGCAAACCGTGCTCCGCTGTCCCGCGGTTGCGCGGCTCGTTTCGGCTGCGTAGGAACGCGGGGCGGCGGCTGACGCCGCGCTACGCAACCGCTCGACGAAACGAGCATCGCAACCGCAACCGATCTTCAGGCCTCAGGAATCCCCGCTCGCGCAGGTGCATCGGCCTGATACCTCATTTCCTCGGGTACGCGTAGGGGAACGTTTCCGCACGGGCCAGGGCGTCCACGTGGCCGTCGAGGAAGGCGCAGTTGCCCCGGCCCAGGAGCAGATTGCCCGAGGGGGCATTGTGGTAACCCGCGACCACGTCCCAGAACGTGGGCGAAGTGCCCGGGCCCGGCTCGATGTTCCACGGATTGTTGCCGGCGGCGCTCATCCAGCTCTGGATCATGGCGTCGTTGCCGGGAATCATGTAGGTGTCGTTCAGACCTGAGACGTTGTAGTTCGTATCGACCAGGGCGCTCTCCTCGCAGAACGAAAAGGTCGTGGCCGGCTGCTTGACCTCGAAGATCTTCTTGACCGCGGTCTTCTTGATTTCATCGTTGGGACTGCCCAGGTAGGCGTTCATCGTGTAGTTGTACCAGGGCTCGTACTTCTTGAGATTCGCGGCGTCGGCGACGTAGAAATGGTCCTCCGAGTGGTGGACGGCGACGGTCTTATAAGTCGGGCAGATGAACGCCTTGGCGTCTGCCAGGTACCGGAAGAGACTCCCGCCGTATTCCGGATGGCTCTTGAGATCGATGTTTCCGTTGCACCACCGCAGGTGGAGGTACGACGACAGTCCGCTTTCCACCGGATAGGCAGCGAGCTGAGAGAAGTAACATTGGGGCGGGTTGCAGAACTTGCCCTCGTTGTCGTCGAGGTACATGGAGACCGCGAAGACATAGTTCTTCAGGTTGCCCTTGCAGGCGATGCCCTGGGCGAGATTCTTGGCCTTGCCCAGGGCGGGCATGAGAATCGCCAGCAGGACGGCAATCACCGCGATGACGACCAGCAACTCGATCAGCGTGAACGCATTCGACCGTCTCATAGGGATGTCCTCCAGGTCTCAGGAATGCCAACCAGACTCTCAATGAGCCCATGCACGACGTGCTCCGTGCATTCCACGATGATGCGATGGCGCTCACCGGCTCCACAATAGCCCCATTGTACCCGGCGGCTCCGTCCCCTGCAAGCATTCTCCATGCCGGAAAACCGGGCCGGTGCGACCAGACTGCGGTGGCGGCGGGGTGGCAGCCTCAAGGCCGACGGCCTTGGGGATGGCAAGGCACGGCTGCGGTTGCGCGGCTCGTTTCGTCAGGCGGTTGCGTCGGCCGGCGCCGGCCGCCGCCCTGCGCCGGGGCGGCAGGAGCGTGCATCAACCGGATGGCCCCCGCCAAACGCAGGGGCACACTTGACTCCGCCCGGGAGGGATTGTACTGGCGAGGAGCCGTCCGGGGTCGTATAGTGGCGGGCCGGTATCGACATGCCTTGGACATACGGGCCAGGAGTGAACAGGATGGCTGCCAAACGAATCGAATCGATCGCGGTCTTGACGGGCGGGGGGGACTGCCCCGGCTTGAATGCCGTCATCCGGGCGGTGGTGAAGACCGCCATCAACAAGTACCAACTCGACGTATGGGGCATCCAGGACGGCTATCTCGGCCTGATCGAGAATCGGATGGACCGCCTGAGTTACAACGACGTGAGCAATATCCTGACGCTCGGCGGGACCATCCTGGGGACGAGCAATATCGCCAACCCGTTCCGGCACGCGATCAAGAGCGGGCGGAGGCTCCGCTACAAGGACGTGTCCGATGATTGTATCCGGGCCCTCCGCCAGCGGGGGATCGGCGCGTTGATCTGCATCGGGGGCGACGGCACGATGGCCATTACCGCCCAGTTCGCCAAGAAAGGGCTCGCGGTCATGGGAGTGCCGAAGACCATCGACAACGACCTGTACGGGACGGACGTCACGTTCGGCTTCGATACCGCCGTGACGACGGCGGCCGAGGCCATCGACAAGGTCCACACCACCGCCAGCTCGCACCATCGGGTGATGATCATCGAGGTGATGGGACGCTACGCCGGCTGGATCGCCCTGCATGCGGGTGTCGCGGCGGGAGCGGACGTCATCCTCATTCCGGAAATCCCGTACGAATTGCCCAAGATCTGTGAGTACGTTCTGGCCCGCTCCAGTCGGGGCAAGCGATTCAGCATCATCGTCGCCGCCGAAGGGGCGAAGGCCCAGGGCGGCGCGATGGTGATCAGCCACCGGGTCGCGGGCAGTCCCGATCCGATCCGCCTGGGGGGTATCGCCAACCAGCTCGCGGCCCAGATCGCCGCCAAGACGGCCTTGGACTGCCGCGCGGTCGTCCTCGGGCACGTCCAGCGGGGCGGCACTCCCACGCCGTACGATCGCACACTGGCGACGAACTTCGGACACACTGCGATGGAACTGCTCATGAAGGGCGTGAAGAACCATCTGGTCGTCCTGAAGGACGGGCGGTTCGCCAGCATCAGCCTCAGCCAGGTGGCCGGCCGGACCAGGACGGTCCCCAGGAACTATGAGTTGGTCAGGGCGGCCCTCGCCGTGGGGACCAGCTTCGGTACGTGACCCCCGGTCTTCCTTCGGGGTAAGACGTATCCGGGCCGGTTGGGATAGACGAGTCTGCCAAGCCCCTCTATATGTCTTAGAGCCCCTAACAGAATGGACCCCGGAATGTCATTGCGAGGCCCGACGCGCAGCGGCGCTCCACACCGAGGGCGACGAAGCAATCCCAATCCCAAGAGAGGAGATTGCTTCGCTTCGCTCGCAGTGACATGGCTATGCTCATTCTGTTAGGGGTTCCGATCATCGCTGCGTCCACGCGGTGTGCGGCCCTCCTCACATTTCTGCGCGAGCCTGCTTAAGGTCCCCTCCGATCCGGCCGATGGAATCCCTGTAGTACGGGATCTTCAAGGCCCATAATCGTGGAGATGCAGACCATGAAACGCGACAGGATGGATCAGTTCCGATTCGATCTCACGGACGAGCAGCGGCGGCTGTGCGACTGGCTCGCGCGGCAGGCCCGGACCGGAGGCCGGCGAATCCGCTACGATGAGGCCCGGGCGGCGCTGGACGTGCACGACGAGCAGCTCACCCGCATGCTCCGGGACGTCCGGGAACGGCTGGACGAGATCCACGAGATGGTCGAAGCGCCGATCGTGAACACCCGGGCTCCCTACTTTGAAGTCCCGACGCAGGCCCGCTCGATCTGGGACAGCTACTGCCGCGCCGAGACCGAGACGACGCAGCCGCCCGTGCGGGACTGGCTCCCGCGGAAAGCCGCTGTGTCGCAGTCATGAGATCAATCGCCCATCGGCTGTGAGATCCCGCCGGGCGCCCGCCGCGCGGAGATGGAACAGCCCAGGCGCACGAAGAGAGGGTAATGATGAATCTGACAAAGACCAAGCCCGAGATGCAGGATCAGCAACTCAGTTGCTACCGCCTGTGGATGAAGCCCAAGCCAACCAAGAAGAGCGAGAAGCGCAATCACCCGATCCTGGGTCAATACCTGCTCGGGATCAAGAAGTAGTTCTCTTTCTCTCTCGCCCAGGGCGGCCGCATTCCCGTTGCCGAGCGCTCTGTACAGCGTTCGGGAAGTACGGTATGATGCGACGATGGCAAGAGAGAAGATTCAATCCTATTTTCGCACAGGATGGCTGGCGGCTTGCACGGTCAGCGCCGTGGTTGTGCTGACGCTGACGCACATCCCGCAGGCTGCGTTGCCCCGGCTGTTCCAGGACAACATGGCCGATAAGGCCGAGCATGTCCTGGCATATGGCCTGATCGCGCTATTGTTCCTCCTCTCCCTGAGGAGATCCTCACCTCTGGTGGTGCCGATCGCCGGCCTGCTGATGCTGGCCGGGATCGGCATCGTGGACGAAGTGACTCAACCCCTCGTGCATCGCTACGCCAGTGTGGGCGACTACCTGGCCGATCTGATCGGGATCGGCGCCGCCTGCGTGATTTTTCTTGTCAAAAGGTGGCTGGTTTTCCATACTGCGGCGTCGTGAGCGTTGTCACTAATGGAACTGAACTTCTGCAAAATGGACATTGGGCCCATACCCTTCCAGGAAATCGCATTCTTCGATTTCCTGGGAGAATCGAGGAACAGAATTCTCCCTTGCCGAAGTAGGCCCACTATCCGTTTTGCAGAAGTCCATGTGGCAGGAATCGGCCGGAGGCGTCGATGGGTGGCGGCGTGGCGGGGGGCCTCGTTCGTGCGGACCCAATCGCGCACCGCGTCTCGATATAGCTACGGAGGCAACTGTGGCAAGACGAACTGAAGCGAAGGCGGGGGCCACCGGTCCCTATGTGGGCATCATTGGTCTGGGGTATGTCGGGCTGCCGCTGGCGCGGGAGTTCTGCCGGGGCGGGGCCCGCGTGCTGGGGTTCGACATCAACTCCAGGATGGTCGCCCTGATCAACAAGGGCAGAAGCCCGATCAAGCACATCGCCCACGAGACGATGGCGGAGATGATCCGGTCCAAGAGGTTCCGCGCCACCGACGACATGACGAGGCTGTCCGAGCCCGACACGCTGATCATCTGTGTGCCGACGCCGCTGACGAGGAACCGGGAGCCCGATCTGCAGTACATCGAGTCGACGACCCGGACGATCGCCAGGTACCTGCGGAAGGGGCAGCTGGTTGTGCTGGAGAGCACGACCTATCCGGGCACCACACGGGAGGTCATGCTGCCGATGCTGGAACGGACGGGACTGAAGGCGGAGAAGGATTTCTTCCTGGCGTTCTCCCCCGAACGGGAAGACCCCGGCAACAAGCGGTTCCGCACCGCCACGATTCCGAAAGTCGTCGGCGGTTACGGCCCGGAGAGCCTCGCACGCGCCCTGAGCGTGTATCGCATCGCCATCGAGACGCTGGTGCCCGTCAGCACGTGCGAGGTGGCGGAGGCCGCGAAGATCCTGGAGAACACCTATCGCTGCATCAACATCGCCTTGGTCAACGAGCTGAAGATGCTCTTCGACCGGATGGGGATCGACGTCTGGGAGGTCATCCGGGCGGCCAGCACGAAGCCCTTCGGTTTCAGTCCGTTCTATCCGGGTCCCGGGCTCGGGGGCCACTGCATCCCGATCGATCCGTTCTATCTCACGTGGAAGGCGCGTCAGTACGGCATGACCACGCAGTTCATCGAGCTGGCCGGCCAGGTCAATACCGGGATGCCGCGCTACGTGGTGCAGCGGGTCGCCGACGCACTCAACGAACGGCGCCAGAGCCTCAAGGGCTCGCGCGTGCTGGTTCTCGGCCTGGCCTACAAGCCCGACATCGACGACGTGCGGGAGTCTCCCTCGCTGGAGCTGATCGAGCTGCTGCGTCACAAAGGCGCCAAGGTGGACTACAACGACCCTTACATCCCCCAGACGCACAAGCAGCGGGAATACGACCTGCGGATGACGAGCAAGAAGCTCACTGCCAAGATGCTCGGGAGCTACGATGTCGTGCTGATCTCGACGAATCACAGCGACTACGACTACCCCTGGATCGTCAAGAACGCGCGGCTCGTGGTGGATACGCGGAACGCCACCGCGAACGTCCGCAGCGGCCGCTCGAAGATCGTCAAGGCATAGAGGCCGACCATAGGACCCGCAGGTCTCATGGGTCCCGCGCGTCCTATCCGGTCAAGCTGTGTCTACGCCTGGTCCGCGACTCACGCGGTCGCTTCGAGGCGGGCAACGTCGAAACGGAAGGCGTGCAGGCAGTCCGGGCAGAGGCGTTGTCCGGAATCGATACGTACGAGGTCCGTCGTGGGGATACCCGCGGCCCCGCAACATTCGCAATCGTCGGTGGAAAGCTCCGGCTCGGGATGCGTGATTTCGATGGGAGGCGCGGGCGGTGCGGCGCATACGCTCTCCGTGACCTTGTGCCTGTCCGGGATCTCGGATGCGACATCCTGCGCTATGGGGTGAGTATCCTTGCCCCCGGGGAGGCCGGCGCCGAGCCCAGCAGGCTCGACAGGCTGAGGTGGCGCGCAGGGCACGGACGGACACGGACTCTCACAGACCGGCACGGACGTCTCTATCGGTGCCGGCTCCTCCGCCGCGGCCGGCGTTTCCGCGGGGCGCGAAGCGTCCCTTTGTCCGGCGGCCTGGAGGAGGGCGTTCAGCTTGGCCTCGGCCTCGGCCCTGGCCTGCACCTCCGCCTCCGCCTTGGCGGTCGCACTATTGACGATCTCGGTCAATTGGCGGACCTTATCGAGGAACTGGGCCTTGAGGCGCTCCACTTTCGCCGTATATTCGAAGGCGACCTGCCGGGTCCCATATTGCATGACGGCATGCTCCCACATCGCGATGGCGATCTTCTCGGCCGTGTTCCGATCGGAGGTGGCTTCCCGGGCCCCCGTCTCCTTCAAAGGTCGCGCCTTGGCCTTGTCCTCTCCGGGCAGCCGGACGCGCCACCACCACTGGCCCGTCCTCTGGTACATGTCGCCCGGCAGCGCCACTCTCGAGGGCTGCTCCGCTGTCAAAGAAACGCCCATCCGCACTGAGGAATCGGGGTTGGCCAAGGGGGAATTCCGCGCGGAGGCGGCCCTGCGGGTCGAGGGTGTCCCGGCCGGGCCGCGGGGGCGTCCGGACCCACGGGGACGCCGCTCCTTCTTCAACGCCTTGCGGGTCTTGCCATTGCTCCGCGCCGCGGCGGCGCGCGCCTTGAGACCGGCGTTGGAGACCTCCTTCTCATTCGTATGAGTCCGTTGTTTCTTCTGCGGTGGCATGATGAGCGCAATCAATCCTGTTGAACCTCGGCGCCGGTGTATACCGGCTGCGGACTTTTGAACTCGGTTTCGTCGTAGGCCTGGGCTTCGCGCTCGGTCAGCGCCGGCTGTTCCACGATCCACGGTCGAATGAACACGATCAACTCGCTGTTGACCATTTCCTCGCCTTTGAACCGGAACAACGGGCCGGCCAGCGGCAGGTCCCCGAGCAACGGAATTTTGTTGATCTGCTTGCTCACCTCTTTCTTCTTGAGCCCGCCCAGAACGACGGTCTGTCCATTCTTCACGATCAGCGTCGTTTGGGCCTCACGCCGATCCACGACGGGCTGGGGATAAGTCACGCCGATGCCCGCCACCTGGACTTCGCCCGTGACGACGCTGAACACGGGTCGCAGACGCAGGCGGATCATCTGATCACGCATCGCCAGATGGGCGGTGACCTCCAGCTCCACGCCGACTTCCCGGAACGCCGTCGAGCCGATGCTGCCGCCCAGGGACGATTCTTGCAGCTCCTGGTAGGGGATCTCCGATACGATCCGGATCGAAGCGGTTTCGTCGTTGAGCACGAGGACCCGGGGGTTGGCCAGCAGCTTGGCGTCGATGTTCTCCTGTTCGGCCCGCAGGACGGCGTCGATATTCACGTCGGAGTTGAGCCAGCCCAGACGCACCTCCCCGGTAGTGCTCTTGGCCTTGGGAGTGGTCCCGAGAAACCGGCCCTTGGTAAAGGGCTTTGTCTCGGATCCCCGTCCTTCGATGGGATTGCCCAATGCGTCGTAGGACGTGTCGGTACCGGCCGACCACCGGACGCCCAGATCGAAGCGGTCCTTGCTGGTGATGTCGTAGATACGGGCCTCGACAAGGATCTGCGGCGTCATCCGGTCCACCTGCTTGATGAAGTCGGCCATGTCCTTGACCTTCGTTTCCTTGTCGGTGACGAGGATGTGGCTGGTTCCCTCGATATGGGAGACCGATCCCAACTCGGACTTGGACTTTTCGAGCGACTTGACGACCTCGGCGATATCCGCATAGGTGATCTCGAAGATCTGGGTCACCAGCCTCTCCGGCACCTTCGGCATCTCGTCGCGGGCCAGGATCCGGATGATGTTCTCGCCGACAACATAGTCGAATCCGTGCACGTCCAGGATGCTGCGCAGGGCCTCCTGGAGGGGCACGTCCGTCAGCTTCACGGTGGTCTCGCCCGTGACGCTCGGGCTGGTGACCACGTCCACGTCCGCCTGCTCGGCAATGATCCGGATCACGTCTTCGATAGGCGTCTTACGGAATTCCACGCTGATTCTCTTCTTCAGACGCTGTTGGAGCGGCGTCGGCTGGCACGGGTCCTGAGACTCCCCTCCCCAGGCGGCGGGTGCCGCCAGCATGGACCAGACGATCCAGAGGAGCGCCGCGAGCCGGAGTTCCCAGGCGAATTGGCCCGCCTGCGGTACGCCCCTCGAGGGCCCCATTCTCCACGATGGTGTGACATAAGATTTCATATTCATTCCTCGGATCGGGTTTCCCCCCGGGCGTCTTGTCGCCTGGGGGCCCCTGGTCACCGCCTGTCGACGGTCTGTCTCCAGGTTTGACCGTTCATCTCAAACTCCACGCCCCCGGCGTCGATCTTCTTGACCGTGGCGCCGGATACCTGCTGCCCTTCGCGCACGAGGTGCGTGTCGACGATGGCCGAGGGCCGGTCCTCGCTGTACAGGATACCGGTGACGGCCAGCTCCACATGGGTCTGCACCGGACTGGGAACGGACTCCTCGACCGTCTCGGCTGCGGGCGGGGCAGGCAAGCGCATGGGATCCCGCCCGCCGGGCTGGTAGGGAGCGGGAATCTCCCAGGCGATCTCGATATCGGCAGCCGCGAGGGGCGCGGCCGGATTGGCGGCCGCGCTCGGCGTCTGTGCCGCAGATGTGGATTTCAAAGGGTTCTTCAGCAGAAACACCAGCGCCAACGCCAGGACCGGGATCATCACCATCATGATCTTCTGACGGGCGTTGCCAACCTGTTCCCGGAGGGGCCGAGCCGGCGGCTTGGCACGTGCAATGGGCGGGGTGCTTCCCGCGGTGGTCGCGAACGGTTTGGCCTGTCTCTTCGGTCGATGCAGGGTCACGGCATGCCAAGTCTTGACGGCGCCCGATCGGGCGCGCTGCCAGGTACCGTCGGCCTGTGCGGGCTCCCCCGGCGCCTCCGGCACCGTCGGGATAGGAGGTGGGGAAACCGGTTCCTTTGAGTGCTGACCGGGATCGAGCAGCCGGTTCAGCAAGAGCGACAGGGGGGCGCTGACGACAGGGTCGGACTCCCCGTCGTGGCTCTCCGCAGGCAGCGGCTCTTCCCCGACCAGGGCTTGTTCTTCCACCGGACGTGTCTTGCAGGCAATCATGCTCAGCCCCCTCGCGGTTTCTCAACCAGGACGGCCAACTCCATATCGACCCGCGGTTCGGCCTGTGGCTCCTGCGAACGGCTGACGCTGAACGTCTCCACGAAGACCACGGGACGGTGACGTTCCAGGGCATTGAGAAAGGCCGCGAACCGCGTGAAGTCCGCATTGAAGCTCAGACTCAGGTGTTTTTCCATGACCTGCTCGCTGTCGGACAAGGCGAGGGAGGCCTGGGTACCGACAGGCCTCATGCCAAAGGACTCCAGTCGGGTCTCGTGGGCCAGCCGGCCGATCTCGAACGCCAGTTCGGGAACATCCTGGAAGGCGACCAGAAAGTCGGCCGTGCGGTCGTGCAGGCGATCGACCTGTCCGCTCAGTCGGACCTGATTCCCCGGCTTGGCGGCCGCCACCGCCCGGGCATAGTGCTCCTTGGCCTGGGCGATCTGCGCCACGAGCCCGCGCCGCTCCTGGCCTTGCGGGTGCAGGACCATGGCATAACACGCAGTCGCCAGCGCCAGACAAGGCACCCACACGCCCGCCATGGTCAACAGATATCTATCTCGGACTTTCATGTTACTCCACAGGGGTCTTCAGAACGCATTCCAGCTCGTACAGCACCGCCTCCTGGCTGTCCAACAGGGCGGTATTCTGGGAAACCGTGATCGTGTCCAGCAGGGGCGCGATCACGGGAGAGGAACGCAGGTCCTCCTGCAGACTGCGCACGGCCTGAGAGGCCGTCGCCGCTTGCGGTCCGCAGACGCAGAGCTTCAACGTGCGCGCCGGGACGCTCACCTCGACCTTCTTGGCCGGGTCTTCCTTCGCCGGGACCTTGCGACGAACGATGTCGCGCCGGGCCTCCAGACGGGTCAGGACCAGCGTATCCGAGAGGCTCTCGACCACGGCGGCCAGGGTCTGCGACCACTGCGTGTAGGCGTCGAGAGCTGTCTTGATGTCGGAGAGCTGGGCCGTCGCCCGCGTCTTTTCCTGGTCGAGCAGTTCCTTCCGCCTCAGGGCTTGCGACAGGGTCTCGATTCCCACCTTCAGCCTGCCCAGCTCCTGCCTCTGGATCGACAGGACGACTTGGCCGTCCATGTACAGGTTGGTCATGGCCAGACCGAGCAGCAGGGGGACCACGACGATCAGGCACGCCAGGACGGTGCCGCCGGGCCGGCTCCGGATCGGGATCCCTTCTCCTTTGAGCAGGTCGATCCTGTACACCGGCGGGATGACAGAGGATGGATGAGGGATGATTGCCATAGTCAACTCACAATTGTCGCATCGCCAGACCGGCCGCCACGACCAGCGTGGCGCCCGCCGCGCGCACCAGGGACTGGCATTCCGCGCCCGCTTCACAGGGCAGCGCCGCCAGCGGGTTCCAGGAGGCCACCTCGATGTACAGCTTGGCGCGCAGCAACTCGATGAATTCATCGACGGCGGCCAGCGCGCCGCAGACGAGCAGTCGCTCGACCCGTTCGCAGCTCTGCTGAGCCGCGTGGTACCGCAGGGTCGTCGCGATGGCTTCGATCAGCTCGGCGCAGGCCCGCTCGAGCCCACGCCAGAGGCGGTCCTCGTCCTCCGGGAGCGCGGGCGTCTCCCAGCTCAGGACGCCGTGCGCGCGTTCCTGATCCGGTGTGTCCGCCTGCAAGGTCGCCACGACGCTCTGCCGGGGTTCTCCAACGCGAGACTCTGCGTTGGGAGCTCCCTCCCACCCGCGATTCAGCAGCGCGGTTCTGGCGACTTCGAGCGACACTCCCGTGTCGGCAGCGATCCGCCGGAGGATATCGTCACTACCCGACGCAATGTCCCGGACGAAGGGCCGACCCGCCTGGTCCCGGATGGCGACGGTGGTACAGGCGCCGCCCACGTCGAGGATGGCGGCCTCGCCTCGGGCCGTGATCGTCGGAGGCGGCACGATGACGCCGTCGTCGGCTTCGCCTCCTCCGTCTGGCATGTTCGCCAGGCAATTCAACAAGGCCAGCCCGTCCACATCGATCAACGAGCAATGCAGTCCGGCCTCGTGGACCAGCTCCCTGGTGGTGTGAATGAGACCGTTATTGGCCGCCACCCAGAACCCGCGTGTCTTTTTGCCGTCGGAGGAAGTCACCTGATAGTCGAGCGTGCTCTCGTCCGTGCTGAAGGGGCAGATCTGGGAGGCTTCGAGCGCCACGGCTCCCTCGATCTCCTCGGACGGCAGGGCGGGGAATTCGAATCCGCGGACGACCACTTCCCGGCCGCGCAAGCCGCAAACGGCAAGCCCGCCTTCGATCGCGCCGCCGGAGAGCCCCTGTTGAATGGCACAAACCGTGTGCATCCTGCGCAGCTCCGGGCTGTCCCCCCAGGGAAGAATCTCCTGGATACAGGCGCCGGTAATGGCATACCGGCTCGGTGTCCCGCCTGCGCCGGCCGCCGGGCCCGAGGCCCCTTCACAGGGCCGCAACTGGATCATGCGGACGGCATAGGTGTCGATGTCCAGACCGATCA
>Ga0172362_10002997_pt1 | contig 14638 bp, 15 predicted proteins | sample LakKivs1_kivu2a2_FD_114534 | JGI IMG/M metagenome (GOLD analysis project Ga0172362, IMG submission 114534) | Sediment microbial communities from Lake Kivu, Rwanda - Sediment s1_kivu2a2 | ecosystem: Environmental > Aquatic > Freshwater > Lake > Sediment | place: Rwanda: Western Province, Lake...
AACAAGCACACTACTCAAACTCATACATCAAGATTTCACGATATATATGGATAGATTACAGCAAATAACAGAACAAATTGCATCAGCTCAACAAAAAGAAAAAAAGAAAGAAGAAGAAATAAAACCGCCAGCAAAGAAAAAACATCCACGAACAAGAGACATAGAAGACATCGAATTTGAAATAGACAACCTGCTATCCACAGATGAGAAATCAGAGATAGATGAAAAAAACAAAGATGTAGAGAAATCGGATGCAAAATGAGAAATAACGTTGTATTACTTATTGTACTACTATTAATTTTGTTGCCCCCAATATCAACTCTTACATGCACAGCACAGAACGTACCAATTGAGCCATACGAAATATGGATAACAATGGATCAAGAATTCATAAAAGGAAACACTACAAAAGAAATCACAATAACAAACAACAAAGACGAAAACATCAATTTTACATGGTACATAGAAAACCCATCTCCTGCATCCAAAAGACAAAATAGAACGAACATCACAGACCTATCATGGGTTGACATAGAACCAAGATGGTATAACACTTCACCAGGCGATATCGCACATTTTTACATCTATCTAAACATACCTGAAACTGAGGAGAATCTGAATCAGAACTGGGAGGTATGGGCTACCTTTAGACTTGGATCAAGCGGTTTTGTCAACTGGGTTCATGCCATAAGAGTTTACATAGACACACCAAAAAAAACAAGCGATAATGAAAATCCAACATCAGATAAAATACTAGACAGAAACATCATTATCCCTATACTCATAATGGTAATTGCCGCTGTAATAACGGCCATATTTTTATACAAAAAGAAAAAAACATGATACTATTCTAATATTTTTTTTACTTTGTTTCTAAATTCTTGTATGGTTCCATCATTTGAAACCACTATGTCAGCAGACGCTATAACACCACTCAAACCCCAGCCTAGCTCACGTCGATCCCGCTCTTTGATATCACCCACATTTTTGCTATCATCCGCCCTTCCCCGGTTCATTGCTCTTTTCATTCTAACTTCATCGGATGCGGTGATAGCAACAAGAATAAAATCATCACCAAGCTCCTTTTTAAAAGTCTCAATCTCTTCGCTGTTCCTAATTCCATCTATAATAACAAGATCTTTCGCATAAGATGTTTTTATCTTAGCGATAGTTCTTTTTGCCCATATATCCTTACCAAATTTTACACGCATACTATTTGCTACTTCACCAACATTTTTATCATCAAGTTTTTTACCTTGATGTTTCGTCTCTTCCCAAACCAAGTCACCCATTCTAACAACTAATATGTCCTTGTCTTTTGCAATTTTTACAGCTTCTGATTTACCTGAAAAAGGCATACCTGTGAAAGCGATGATCTTCATCAATCACAACCTATGTTTTAGTGATATGAATTTCAAGTTTAAATCTTATTCCTACTAAAGATTTGATCTTTGATCTTTTAATATGATGAAAGTATGGGAGAAGATTTATTCCTTTTTACTGGTAAAAAATCTGTTTAATAATTAAAATCTAATAGAAAAACACAAAGATTATAGTCTTCTTTCTCTTTCAATTATTGAATGGTTGAAATCATTTATCCCACTGTTGAAGAAATTCAATATAACAATACGATTGCTATTGAAATGTTTCGAAGAAGTGAGCATGACCAAGCAAAAACAATCAGTATTTCATTCATACAAAAAGTAATCGAGGCAGTAAAAGCAGATCCTAGAGATTTGTATGATAAAGCTGCACTTATGCTTCTTGAACTGACTCGAATACATGCTTTTGAGAGTGGAAATAAAAGAACTGCTTTTCTTACGACAAAAAAATTTGTCATTACGAATGGAGAACAATTTAGAATTCCTGATGGAGAAAGTAATGTGAAGATAATGATAGGTATAAGAGAAAATTATTATACTGAGAAGGAGATTAAAGAGTGGATTAAACATGGCAAAATCAAAGCATTTAGAAGATAACATCTCGGAAAAAACAAGGAAAAAAATTGCTGAGGAAGAATTTCGGGAAATCGTTAAAATCGCTCAAGGCCATAAGAAAACTTTGCGAGCTTTAGCTAAACATTAAATCCTTTTTTAATGCAGATTGAATATATTCAATCTTTGAAGAATGTAACTTTTTTTTCTAGAACGAGTCTGGTAAAATTACACTTGGAAGGAGATTTGAACCACATTTTACTAGTAAAAATCTTCTCAAAGACAAAATATTTATATAGTATGTAAGACATATCTTACATTAGTGATAAAATGGAAGTAGCAATAACAAAAATAAGTTCCAAGGGACAAATAGTAATACCAAGTAATATGAGAAAAGATATCTCTGTCGGTGAAGAATTACTCATAATAAAAGACCATGACAGATTGATAATGAAAAAAATTAAAGAAATCTCCAAACAGCTAAAAGAAGACCTTGAATTTGCAAAACGTGTAGATAAAGCATGGAAACATTATGAAAAAGGAAAATTTAAATCTCTTTCTGCCGAAAAATTTTTAGAGGAACTTGAAAAATGCTGAATATCCAACATTCAGATAGTATCCTTAAAGCAATTTCAAAAATAAAAAATAAGTCCGATAAAGAAAAAATCAAAAAACAAATCCTTAAAATAATAAAAAATCCTGAAATCGGCAAACCTATGAGATACGCAAGAAAAGGAACAAGAGAACTCCACATAGGATCTTATAGGCTTGCTTATTCTTATTTAAAAGATGAAAACAAAATTCTCCTCTTAGATTTTTATCATAAAGATAAACAGTAATATCTTTTTTTATAACGCTTTAAAAAATGATAAAATTGTTTTTCTTCAGTAAAACTAATATTTTTATGCAGGGGGAGTGATATGGACTTCAAGTTTAAATCTTATTCCTACTATAAAGTTTGATTTTTTATCTTCAAATATACTGTTGAGATTTAAGACTCTCAAGTATAAGTCCTCTTGCGAGTAATATCCAAAATTTATGATTTCCAGATTACAAACAGAATTTTTTGAATGCCCAATATTTTATTGGGTCCACAATGACGAATATGAAAAATATTGAAAAAAACAAAACAAAAATAACATCAATGAGTGGAACAGGGGTAATGATAACACCAAATACTCCAATAAATAAGAATACTGCCAGGGTGCCTAATACCGAAATCGTCAATTCTTTTCCAGGACGTGAAGACCAGAAATGTCTTCTTTCACGCACGATTAGTACTCCCAGCAGACTATTAAAAATAAGTGCTAAAGTTATAAAAGTAACCAGTTGGTCAAAACCCAGGTGAAAATACTCCTTTCCAATGTAGAGAACCATTGTGCTTTGGATTATGAGTAATGCAGCTATTACAAGAGATGCAAAAGTGATATTTCTAACGTTCCATATGTCTGGGGTTCGAGTGTCTTTTACATTGTCAGTTGCCAGGGAAATCGTCACAAAATCATTTGCGATCAAAAGTAGTACCATGCCTAAAAGGGTAATGATAAGATTGTGCAACCAGAAAAAGCCAACGGCTAATATTCCTATAAACATTATAGTTTTGGTGATTTTGTTGATGACCCAGGTCAGCATCCGCTGATATGTTTTTCTGCTTATCTGGATCGCATCAGCAATCACTCTAAGACCTGATTGTTCCAGAACGACACTGGCGGCCTCCTTTGCAACATCTGTTGAGTTGCTTACCGCAATCCCTAGTTCTGCCTGCTTAAGTGCAGGGGCGTCATTGACTCCATCTCCTGTCATTCCAACTGTGTGTCCGCAGGATTGTAAAAGTTTGACTATCTTATATTTGTCTTCGGGGTATATCTCAGCAATTCCGTCGTAATTTTCTTCACAAGTTTTTATTTGTTCTTTCTCGTCTAATTCATTGAGCTCGCTAATTCGAATGATTCTGTTGCCAATCGATGCTTGTTGCGCAATTTCTTTTGCAATGCTCAGATTGTCACCAGTTAGCATCAGGGGTTTTATCCCTAGCTTTCGGATGGAGTTGATCATGCTTCTTGAATCATATCTTAATGGGTCAGCTAGGGCTACCAATCCTAAGAAATTGAGATCATCGAAATTTTCTTCAGTGGATTTAGCGATTGCAATCGCCCGATATCCTTTTTTTGAAAATTCAGCAATGGCTTTGTTTACATTTTGTTTATCTGACTCTTGCATCTTTTTACATAAAAGAAGAATTACTTGCGGTGAACCTTTCACTACTTTGAATTGTTTTCTTTCTTTTTCGATGATTGCTTCTGCACGTTTTATCGATGGATCAAAAGGCGTGAATGATATTTTTTTGTATGGTGCTGCATCTAGTTTTTGTAGATTCGCATAATCAATAATTGCATTATCGATCATTTCTTTACTGGCCTTCAATGATGCCAATCGCGCAATGAGTAAAACGTCTTTTTTTTCATATTCTCCAAAAGGTATGATATCAGCAACAGATAGTTTATTTTGAGTGATTGTACCAGTTTTGTCTATGCATAAGATATCGATCGAAGCTGCGTCCTCAATTGAATCAAGCCTAGTTACAAGTACATCTTCTTTTGCAAGTTCCATGGCCCCTACTGACTGTACAATCGTTATAACAGCGGGAAGCGCAACTGGTATTGCAGCCATTAAGAATATGACCACGAATGTCAGTATCGAAATATATCCGATTCCAGTGAATACCGCAAAAAGCGATATAGCCGCCAATGCCGTTATTCCGACAAACAGCATGTATTTGATAATAGTCATGAGTATTTTTTCTTGATGAGATTTCGGTTTAGCAATTTGTAATAACTCAGCAGTTCGACCATAAGCTGTGTTCATTCCTGTGTTTACAGCTACGCAGAAAGCTTCACCTCGTGTGACCAAAGTACTGGAGTAAATTATATCTAATCGATGGACATCAACAGGTAATGATTCGCCAGTCAATGTCGATTGATCAATAGAAATCTCACCTTTCAGTATCTTGGCATCGACAGGCACCAAGTCTCCAAGTTCCAATACAAAGATATCACCAGGAACAATTTCACGTGCATCTTTTGTCACCCAGACTCCATCACGCTGCAACTTTGCTTTGACTGTAAGCCTCTTTTTTAACAAATCAAGAACTTTTTGTGAATTGTGTGCATGAACGAAACCAATGATTACATTAACTGTAAGTAAAATGAAAATAATTACTGCTTCTAAATAATGACCAAGGAAATAAGAGAGAATAATAGCTATTTCTAACAACCAGGGCATTGGTCCCCAGTACCGTGAAATAAAATCAACTAGAGCATGCCTTTTTTCTTCTTTAATTTCGTTATAACCATATGTTTCTATTCGGCGTTTCGCCTCTGATTCTGTGAGACCACTTATCGAAGTTTTTAATAATTTAATTGTTTCTTCGATGGAGATATCTTTATAATCTAACGTGCTTTTGTTTTCCGTAGTGCTCACTCAATTACTGACAATATCATTATTCGAAATTGGGTAAGTATTTTAAAGTTTTTCAATAAACAGTAAAATAATCATGTAATAATTAACCATTGGAGAGATTTGAACATTGACAACATTTAACTTCAGGTTCAAATATCTCTTTTTTAAAAAAACGTGTTTTTCTCATGGCGAACATATAAAAGGATGCAGGGGGAGAGATTTGAACTCTCGATGACCTACGCCACAGGGTCCTAAGCCCTGCCCCTTAACCAAGCTTGGGCACCCCTGCAAAATTCAAAACACTAATAACAATCTTAATGAAAAATGTTTTTGAAAGTTTCAACATTGAGAAATAGCGATTATTTGTCAGGTCCCTTAAGAAGATTCTGCTCCCCATACTTGGCATAACAAGAGGAACAAAACTTCCTAGCAATCAATGAATGAAGATGCTCGATTTTGCCCTCTTCTATGTAATGCATCTCGCCGGCATTGATTGTTTTATTGCAGGATATACATACAGTGGGAAATTTTGACTGTTTTACTACCAAACGAGTATCAATTTTATTTATCTCCATCTACACTTCCCCAATATACATTATTTGTTACTATAATAAAAAGCCTTCTCACCAATATTTATAACTTTCCAAATCAAAAAATTTGTTTGATTACGAAATTTTATGTACTAGGTTTAAGTATAAGCAACAATATTCCGAAAGATACTCCACACCGTATGGCGGGGACAATCAAACTACCCAATCATAGCGAGCAGTCATCTTCAAAGGTGCTGCCTATAAGGGTGGGGTAGTTAGGAGATCCCGACGGGCCCATAACCCGTAGACCAATGGTTCAAATCCATTCCCCGCTACTACTTTTTTCCATCAAATGTTTATAAGCGATATTTGTTTCAATATATTTTGTGAAAATCAAACCAGCAGAAAGACTATGGGAAATTGATTTCCTACGCGGAATAGCAATAATAATGATGATTATCTACCACTTAATATTTGATTTAAACTACTTCAAAATCTATGCAACAGATATATATTCAGCTCCTGTTCTAATTTTTTTGTACCCGATAGGGACAGCATTCCTTTTACTAGTAGGCATATCTTTAACACTTAGTTATTCGAGAGCACAAAAAACATTGGCAAAAAAACAACTGCAATTAAAATTTCTAAAAAGAGGAATGGGCATTTTCGGTTTAGGACTAATTATAACCCTTGCCACTTGGATTTACCTAAAAGAGGGGTTCATAATATTTGGAATACTACACTGCATAGGCATATCAATTATTCTAGCATATCCACTAATAAAATATAAATTTAAAAATCTTATAATAGGTATGATATTAATCACTCTGGGAATTATATTAAGATCATTAACATTTGATTTCAACTGGCTGCTGTGGCTAGGTTTCGTCCCATCTGGATTTTACACACTAGACTACTTTCCATTGCTTCCATGGTTCGGCGTTGTACTAATAGGTATTTTCATAGGAAATGCTGTCTATGAAGACAACAAAAGAAAATTCAAACTAAAAGACCTCTCACAAAACATTGCTATCAGATTCATGTGTTTTCTAGGCAGGCATTCACTGGTAGTCTATCTTTTGCATCAACTAATAATTATAGCTATCATTCGTCTAATATTTTTTTAAAAACCTTTAGTATTTTATGCCAAGACTTGGTACTTCAACACCACTACCTTTCTTGATTACACCTACCGCCTTTGCTGTGACATCAGAATGTTCCTTCAGAATCTTTAATGTCTCGTCCGCATCATCTTTTGATACGATAACAACAAACCCCATACCCATGTTGAATGTGTGATACATCTCTTTATCATCGATATTGCCATACTTCTGAATGAACTTGAAAATCGGTTGAGGTTCAAAAGGCTCCTCGATAACATACTTGACTTTTTCTTTGAGTCGTGGCAGGTTACGCAAACCGCTGCCGGTTATATGCGCCAAACCATGTACATCAACCTTTTTTAGCAATTCAACAATCTCCTTAACATATATTTTTGTTGGCGTAAGCATAACCTCTCCGATTGTTTTGCCAGGATACAAACCATCAGGGAAATTATCAGTATATTTGAAACCAGCCATCTCTACAACCTTGCGTGCAAGCGTATAACCATTTGAGTGTATGCCGCTGCTACTCAAACCAATTATTACATCACCTGGAAAAATTTTCTCACCAAGAACAATACGTTTTTTTTCGACATACGCAAGACATGTCCCCGCTAAATCAAAACCGTTAATCAACTCAGGTAGATCAGCTGTTTCGCCGCCAACAATAGAGATATTTGATTGTTCAGCACCCTTGTGAAGCCCTTTCCCTATCTCTCTTGTGATACTTGGGTCGGGGTTGTCCATCGCAAGATAGTCAACAAAAGCTATAGGCTCCGCACCAACACAAATAGCATCGTTAACATTCATGGCGATACAGTCGATACCAACAGTATCCCATTTCTTCAAAGCAGAGGCAACTTTAACTTTAGTACCAACACCATCTGTACACAAAACAAGTGCATACTCACCAAATTCAATCAGACCAGCATAGTGACCACCCATCGGCCTGCCTATGCCTTTCCTTTTAGTCGTGATACTTGACAAAAGCTCTTCGATTGCATGTTCTTTTTTAAAGATATCAACGCCACTGTCAGCATATGTCATTTTCTTCAAACTGTTCGCCTCCGTACCCTGTATGGCGAAAACGCTATTACTGTCATAAACTTTTTGAATTATGCTAGATTGTGGTTAATTGTGAAAAAGTTATCCGATTTAGGTGAAAGAAAAGCAATACAAATAATTTCAGATATTCTTTCTAAAGGGAAAGTTGCTGTTGGGATCGGTGATGACTGTGCTGCTTTTGAATTCGAAAAAAACTATCTTTTAGTTACAACAGACATGATCTCCAAGAAAACCCACATCCCTAAAATGATGAGTCCATGGCAGATAGGATGGTTTATTGTTGCTATTAATCTTAGTGATATAGCTGCTAAAGGCGGAAAACCTCTTGGTTTGGTGTTGTCACTTGGTCTGCCAAAGAATACATCAGAATCGTTTCTTAGAGAGCTCATAAAGGGTGCAGATAAATGTGCAACCCAACATGACGCCATGATAGTTGGCGGTGACACAAAAGAGAATAACGAAATTACGTTATGTGGAACAGCCTTTGGTTTGGTCAAAAAAGACGAATTCATGGCTCGAAAGGGAACAAAACCAGGTGATATAGTTGCCGTGACAGGAACTCTTGGCAATGCTGCAGCTGGTTATTATGCTCTAAAACATGGTATCAAAGATAGGCAGATGTTGAAGGGTTTTTTAGAGCCAACTCCAAGACTAAAAGATGGTATGGCACTGGCTAAAACAAAGGTTGTAACCTCTTCGATGGATATATCAGACGGTTTGTCGTCATCGCTTTATCAACTAAGGGATTTGAACAAGGTTGGTTTTGAGATAGATAAAGAAAAAATACCGTTGTCACTGATGTTAAAAAGAAAAAAAGGTTTTGATGCATATTATCATGCTATGCATTTCGGTGGCGACTACGAACTTATAGTGACCATGCCTAAAAATAGATTTATGGAAGCACAAAGAGCCGTAGAAAAAACAGGAAACAATTTAACTCAGATTGGTAGAGTGACTAAAGACAAAAAAATTATGATTAAAACCAACAACAAAACGCGTGTTCTTGAAAACAAGGGATACGAACATTTTATAAAAAGAAGATACTCTTAGACTCTATATTGGATAAGATGTGTTAAACAAAGTTTTTAAATAAGTAATACAGAAAAATATATATGTATACTATGAGCAGAAGAATCCTAGCTTTATTGCTACTTATCGTAGTTCTAACGCCGTTGTTAGCTGGATGCATGGGTGATAATAGAGTATACAATGAAAAACCAGCGGTAGAAATTCTCTATCCCCACGGTGGAACGACTGTTTCTGGTATTGTAATGATAAGCGGTATCGCCTCTGACGAAGATGGTAACGATACTCTCATGAGCGTGGAAGTTAAAATCGACGATGAAAACTGGAGCATTGCAGATGGTATCACTGAATGGAGCTATGACTGGAGAACATACAATGTCACAGATGGGTCTTACTCTGTTTATGTACGCGCATGGGATGGCACAAATTACTCGGATACAGATGAGATTAACCTGTTGGTTGACAACCCTGATGTCAAAGAGTCAGATTCTCATAAGTGGGCTGTTTTTGTTGCCGCTGCAAACTTCCCAGAGGATAACGAGAGTAAACTAGGTAACGGTGGTCTTTATCTTGCTGAAAATATAACATCTTATTTTGTTGATCAATGCGGTTACCCTACATCAAACATAATTATTCTCTTTGATGATGGATGGATAAGAACAGACAATGGATATGGTTTTAGGATAGAACCTCTTCAGGAACGTATACACAAATATGATGTAATGTACGGTGGTGCCACAAAGGCTAACTTTGAGGCTGCCATAAAATACGTCATAGATCAATCAAATCAGTTTGGCGATAGTGAGGTTTTCATCTGGGTTTTCGGCCATGGCTACGGTGATTCAAGCAAACCAGTGGCTGGTGGAAAAATCCTAGAAAAAAGCGCTTTTTTCCTGTGGGATAACACAGTTACAGACTCGGAATTCGGCAATCTTCTTTCTGGTCTTAAATCAAAGAAAACATGCGTAATTGTTGATGCCTGCTATAGCGGCGGTTTTGCTGATAAAACAATATTCAACCTACCAACATTATTCCTTCTACATTCAGGCATATCCAAACCGGGCAGGATCGTTATAACCGGTGCTAGTAAATTTAGAGTAGGATATGCTAGTACAACTCAAGGTCCACTATTTTCACTCTTATGGTTTGAAGGTCTATCAACCGGCAATGCAGATGGTTTCAGACCAGGAATCGACAAAAGAGGTAGACCAACTATTCTCAAGATTTTCAAAGATAGTAAAGCCTCAGTAGAGGAAGCATTCTACTACGCTAGATACATACTTAGAACCAGTAAAGCCCTTGAGGACTACCAGAAGATGGAGCCGCAGATAAACGATCAGTATCCAAACAGAGGTTTTATACGCAGTCTTGGTGGTATGTCTTTATAGGAAAAATGTAAAATTTTTTCTTTCTTATTTATCTGATTTTTGAGAACTATTTTGTTCTTTTGTATATCTGTCTATCAAGTGATGTAATTTTATTTCACCAAGTAACCTGTTATCTTCGTCAACAACAGGTAGCTGTTTAACCTTATGTTGTTTCATCTTCAGTATTGCATCCATGATTTTCTCCTCGACAGATACTGATATCGGGTTTTTTGACATAACCTCTTCAACAGCAATATTAAGCCCATATTGAAATGATTGAAGAGAAGGTTTGTCAAAATACTGCAGAGGCGTGTAAGGCGGTGAAAAAAGTAGTATTGTGTCGGATTCCGTGATTACACCTATTACGCGAGATGTTTCTTTGTTGTCAACAATCCATACATGATCCTTCTTATCTAAAAAAGGTAACACAGAAGAGATATCCGCGGTTTTTTCTACAAGCAGCATGTCCTTATTTACAGGTTCCATAAGGTCTTTTACTTTCAGATTGTATAATTTTTTTATGAAATCGCTTTCCTCATTCATTTTATGAAAGATAATCAGACTGATTATATTTAAATCTGGTCTGTATTGTTCGCATGATTTTAAATATCTGATGTTTTATTATATATTTTAACAAAGGGATGCACACTATGTTACTTGAGATTACTCTAGCAATTGTTTTCGCAAAACTCTTAAACATATTGTTTGAAAAACTCAAACAACCGGGAGTTATAGGTGAAATACTTGCTGGTATCCTACTCGGGCCATCTATAATAGGTTCACTTTCTGGCTCTTCGATCAATCTTTTTGGTCAAACAATATTCCAATTCAATTTGAATTTAACGACCCCTGAATTTAAAGAGATCGCATATATTGGAGTGATTTTTCTCCTTTTTACAGTTGGACTGGAAATGAATATCGGGGACTTAAAAAAGACAAGAAGAACAGGTTTTTTTGTCGGCGTCTTTGGTATAACTATTCCATTCATCCTTGGCTACATTGTAGGTTTGATATTCGACCTGAGTAGTTTACAAGGTGCAGTTATTGGGACTATCTTTTTAGCTACATCAACTACGATAGCAATACGTATACTTTCCGATATGGATATGTTATCATCACGTATAGGGTTAGCTCTGTATACAGTGCTTGTTATCAACGATGTTATTGCGATGATTATTTTTGCTTTGGTTTTCAGCCCAACAAATTCTTATATTGCTTTACTTCAAATTGCATTTTTCTTTATTTTTGCTCTTGCAGTAGGATTTATTGTGCTCCGGTATACCAAAAAGAAAAATGCGACAAGAAAAGCGCCGATGATCGTTCTGACAACTGGATTAATAATCTGTTTTCTTTTTTCAGCTGTTGCAGACAATATGGGAATAACCGCGATAATTGGTGCATTTATAGCTGGCCTTTTTACTAGTAGGATGCCCCAAGCGAATATAATTTCCGATTATATCAAAACAATTGGTTACGCCTTTTTCATACCCCTTTTCTTTGTATGGATTGGAGCAAGCTTCAACTTTATGTATCTCTTCCAATCAGAACAAATCATCTCGCTCTTACTTTTCATTATTGTTTTTGTGATATTTGGTCTCTCAGGAAATTTTCTTGGAGCTTTTATCGGCGCAAAACTTTCTGGACTTACTAAAAGGGAATCTATAAGCATTGGTATCGCAACGATGCCTGTTATGGGTGTAGCATTGATTGTTGTTACCACGGGGATAGATCGAGGTATTTTTGGTCCCCCAGATAGTTTACTAGCCAATAAGATGAGAACTGCCACTCTCTTCCTTATCATTATAAGCTGTCTACTTGCGCCTGCCCTGCTAAAAAGAAGCGTTGCATCACCGCTTTTAAAACAAATTGGTAAGAGAAAAACAAAATCTCTGTTCTACCCTTATCCACACTGCCCTGGCTGCAACTCTCCTTTGAAAATGATTCCTGGTAGAGATGGATGGTACTGTGATGTTTGCAAGGGATTCATGCCAGTTAAAACAAACAAAGCATTTAATCTCCAAATTCAAACAGAACATAGAGACGACAGATACGTAAAATATTTAATAGGGGCGATAACTATTTTGATGTGCGGTTTTGCAATTCAAAACCTTGAAGGCGCCACATTAAACCAAAAAATTACTGCCATGATAGGAATTTTCATTGGAACAACACTGGCTTTTCTAACTGTAAAATATCTTTTTTCTCAAAATAAAAAACCCGATGTTTAAAGCATTAGTTTTTCTGTTTATATTTTTTGAGAACAACATATATAAACATCCTATTCTAGTATCTAAGAACTTGCAATGAAAAGAGAAGCAAAGTTTTGGGAGCAACTAATCGATAAAAAGGTTCAATGTCATCTCTGCCCTCATAACTGCAAAATAAGCGATGGCAAAACCGGCATATGTAATGTACGTAAAAACGAAGAAGGCCGGTTGTACACATTAATCTATGGCTCTTGTTCATCTATGGCTGCGGATCCCATAGAAAAGAAACCATTGTACCATTTCTTTCCAGGTACAAAAGCATTCTCATTGGGCACTATCGGCTGTAACTTTAAATGTGAACACTGCCAAAACTATACTATATCAACTGCTGCTCCTGACCAGTTCTTTATAAGAGACGTTATGCCTGAAGAAGCAGTCTCCTTGGCAAAACAATATGGTTGCAGAGGCATAGCATGGACATACAATGAGCCTACAATATGGCACGAATATAGCTACGATTCCATGATTTTAACAAAAAAACATGGGCTATATACGGTATATGTAACCAATGGCTACATAAGCGAAGAACCGCTAAAAGAACTGTCTCCGTATCTGGATGCAATGAACATAGACGTAAAAGCATTCACAGAAGATTTCTACAAAAAGATATGTAAAGCAAAGCTAGAGCCAGTATTACGAACGTGCGAGCTTGCAAAAAAACTGGATATACACATAGAACTAACATACCTTGTTATACCAGGTTACAATGACTCCTTTGACGAGATTAAAAGGTTCTGTGACTGGGTTGTAGAAAAACTTGGTAATGATACGCCAGTGCATTTTTCCCGTTTTCATCCCGATAACAGGATGCTCAATGTACCAATGACGTCTATAAAGGCCCTTCAAAAAATATTTGATATGGCCAAAGGATCAGGTATTTTATATCCATATCTGGGCAATGTCCCTCATGGAAATTATGAAAATACGTATTGTCCTAAGTGCGGAAATCTTTGTATTGAGAGGTACGGTTATTCTATAGATATTAGTGGTTTAAAGGGCAGTAAATGTTCAGAATGTAACAACAATATTCCAATAATAATAGATAATTATAAAAAACAAAAAATTTAATAAGGTATACTTTTATATATCATATCTATAAAATAGGTAATAAATAAAGGAAAAAGTTAATAAAGGGGTTAATATACTTATAAATATAGAAAAATAAAAAATTAATTATAAAAATTAAAATGGTGAACCTATGACACTAAGTAGAAATGATAAGATTATAGCTGCTTTGGCAGTAATTATACTAATTGTAGCAGCAATAGCTGTAGTTCTTTACAAACCCGCTGAAACAAAAACTACAGAAAGCTCGATGATGACAACATTTACTGTTACTTGGGTTAAACAAACTGGTGAGAAAAGTCTAACCGATCTTTTTGCAGGAAAAAAGAGTCCATATAACGGTAATTTTAGTATCGATGTTTCTGAAGGAAGTGTTTTAACATCGGCTACTGTTCAAATAACATGGCAAGATGATCATCTCTACGGCCTTAGGAAAAATAAAGGGCAAGACACATTGACAGTCGAAATAAACCTTGCAGGTGGAGAAGCCAAAACAGATACATCTACCGGCGGTGGAAATAATACCCTACCATCATTCAGCATATACTCCATTCCAACAATTGATTCTGTAGACGCAAACGACAGTTCCATGGCACAAGACATTATAACGGGCATGCTCATTAGTAAAAACACTGCCTCTTTTGATGTTAAGGCGAGTATACAAATCGGAGAAAAAATCTTCAGACCACTTAAGTATCTGAGCGACAAAGGAAATGATTTCAATCTAAAGATTTCTTATGAGTATTATACTCCAACAATAGGAGAACCTAGCGGGGATTCCAATGCCACCACAGGAACCACGGTAAATGAGAATATAGCTCA
>Ga0172362_10002999_pt1 | contig 14620 bp, 10 predicted proteins | sample LakKivs1_kivu2a2_FD_114534 | JGI IMG/M metagenome (GOLD analysis project Ga0172362, IMG submission 114534) | Sediment microbial communities from Lake Kivu, Rwanda - Sediment s1_kivu2a2 | ecosystem: Environmental > Aquatic > Freshwater > Lake > Sediment | place: Rwanda: Western Province, Lake...
AAAATAGCTAAAACCTCCAATTTGCCAAGGATTTCTTCGGTTGGTTTGTTAATAAATTGGTCCTCAATTATTTTTTGAATTTTATCCTTAATTTCATAAATGATTTCTCCTTCAAGAGGAATCAAATTCTTATTGGCTAAAAAAATACCTGAAATTTCTGGTTTTTGATTTATGCGGAAACTAATTATCAATGTTCTCCCCTGAGGAATAATTTTTAAATCTCCTTCAGAAAGATCTCCTGTTTCATTTTTTAAAATGAGAAAAAGCCAACCTTTTTCTTGACCCAATTGATCTATGACGCATTCCAAAGCTTCAGAAGAACTAAAAGTATCACTTTTAATAATAACGGGGATTTTTAATGCGGAATTTTTATCACCCAATTGTTTGGCTAAAATTCTTGAACTTATTTTTTTTATTTGAAGATTTTCAGTCTTTTTTAGCTCTTCTTTACAAGCAAAAAATTCTTCGCCTGCTGAAGGTAAGGCTTCAAATCCAATGACTCTGATTGGAGAAGAAAAAGTGGCTTCTTGAATAATTTTTCCTTGAAAATCTTCTAACATTTTTACTTTGCCTTGAGCGGAACCAGCAGTTATTCTATCTTTAAGATAAAGAGTACCGTTGGTAATAATCAAAGTAGAAGTAATTCCTCTTCTTGAATCTAAATGAGACTCAATGACAATGCCTGAAGATGGTTGTTTTTGAGGATTAGCTTTTAATTCTTCCATCTCCGCTACTAAAAGAATAAGTTCTAATAATTCATCTATGCCCTTTCCAGTTTTGGAAGAAACTTCAGCAAAAGGCACATCACCGCCCCAGCCCTCCAAAAATATCCCTGAATTAGTTAATTCTTTTTTAATTTTTTCCGGATTAGCATTTTCTTTATCTATTTTAGTCATCACCAAAATGAAAGGAATCTGCGCTTGTTTAATACAATCTAAAGATTCTTTAGTTTGAGGCTTGATTCCTTCATCAGCAGCTACCACCAAAAGAGCGACATCAGCTGCTTTGGCTCCTCTGGAACGAATATTAGAAAAAGCCTCGTGACCAGGAGTGTCAAGAAAAGTAATCTTTTTACCTTTCACTGCTATTTCATAAGCGCCGATGTGTTGAGTAATTCCGCCAGCCTCTTTTTCTGCCACTTTTGTTTTTCTAATATAATCCAGAAGAGTGGTTTTCCCATGATCAACATGACCTAAAACCACCACAATTGGTGGTCGGGAAATCAAATTTTTAGTTTTTGGATTTTCTTTTTTCATGCGGAGGAATATCCTTCGCCTTACGGCTTCGGAATGCCTTTCTGAAGCTTTAGCGAAAGATGGCGGAGGGGACAGGATTCGAACCTGCAAGCCCTTTCGGGCACTGGTTTTCAAGACCAGCGCATTACCGTTCTGCCACCCCTCCTGATTTGATATATAGTTAAATAGAATTAAATTATATATCAAATTAAACTTTTCCACAACCCCTTTACAAAATAGTTAGGGGATTGTTGAATTGGTTTTTATAATTACAAATCTTCACTTTTTCAGTTGTCAAGATAAAAAATATGAGTTAGAATAAAGAAAAATAAATCAACGCCCCTGTGATGAAACGGATATCATTACTGTCTTCCCTAGCCACCGCACTTGCCCTCGTAGCTCAACTGGATAGAGTATGTGGCTTCGAACCACAAGGTTGCAGGTTCGAGTCCTGCCGAGGGCGCGGCAAGGCAGGCGGGGGGAACAGTAGTTGGAGGTTCGAATCCTCCCAGGGGCACTTGCCTCCGTAGCTCAATTGGTAGAGCAGCGGCCTCTTAAGCCGTTGGTTGCGCGTTCGAGTCGCGCCGGAGGCACTAAAACAAAAATGAAAATTCCTCAAGAAATATTAGAAATTTTTAAGAAGCTCCAAGAAAAAAATTTCGAGGCTTATCTTGTTGGTGGCTGCGTTCGTGACCTCCTTCTTGATAAAAGACCGAAAGACTGGGACATTACTACTAATGCCATACCAGAAAAAATACAAAAATTATTTAAAGAAAGTATCTATGAAAATGAATTCGGAACCGTGGGAATAAAAACAGAATCGAATGATCCAACTTTAAAAATTGTTGAATTGACAACTTTTCGTAAAGAAGGAAAATATACTGATAAAAGGCATCCTGACGAAATAAAATTTGCCAAAACAATAGAAGAAGATTTAAGCCGCCGTGATTTTAGCATCAATGCGATGGCATTAAAAATTCAAAAATCAACTCCGACGCCCCGAAAGGGGGTCGGCGCTCCGACTATAAGCGTCGGAGAATTCAAAATTATTGATCCTTATGAGGGGAAAAAAGATTTAAAAGACAAACTCATTCGAGCAGTAGGAAATCCCGATGAAAGATTCCAGGAGGATGCTCTGCGATTAATGAGGACTATACGTTTTGCCTGTGAATTAAATTTTGAAATAGAACACAATACTCTTGAGGCGATCAAACAAAATTCCCGTCTCCTTCGTTTTATTGCCAAAGAAAGAGTTCGAGACGAATTCATTAAAATTATTGAAACAGAAAACGCTGGTAATGGCATTCTTTTGCTTCAAACGACTGGTCTTTTGAAGGAAATTATTCCAGAATTAGAGCAAGGCATTGGTATTACTCAGAATAAACACCATATTTATTCTGTCTGGGAGCATCTTTGGCGCTCTTTAGATTATGCGGCTAAAAAAAATTACAGTTTAGAAGTAAGACTGGCTAGTTTTTTTCATGATATTGGAAAACCAAAAACCAAAGAAGGCGAAGGAATCAAGGCTACTTTTTATAACCATGAGATCATTGGCACCAGAATGGTGACAAGAATATTAGAAAGATTAAAATTTCCCAAAGATAAAACAGAAACAATATTAAGATTAGTTCGTTATCACGGGTTCGTTTATGATCCGGAAATTACCACTGATGCGGCTATCAGACGATTATTAATAAAGGTGGGCAAAGATAATATTTTAGAATTAGCCCAAGTCAGAGAAGCAGATAGAATTGGCTCTGGTTGCCCCAAGGCAGTACCTTTTCGTTTGCGGCATTTTCTTTTCCGGATAGAAAAAATTAATCAACAATTGGAAGGAAAAGAACCATCTCTTAAAATGTTAAAAATTAATGGTAATGATATAATGGAAATATTAAAGATTAAGCCAGAACCAAAAATAGGAATGATTTTAAATATTCTATTAGAAGAAGCGCTGGATGACCCTAAAAAAAATAAAAAGGAGCATTTAGAAAAAAAAGTTAGAGAATTAGGGCAATTTCCAGAAAGAAAACTGAAAAAAATGAATGAAACAGCTAAAACAAAATACAAAAACATTTTAGAAGAAGGGGAAACAAAAATAAAAAGCAAATATCATGTTTAATATCCGGGGCATAGTGTAATGGCAACATGCACGCTTCGGGTGCGTGAGATTCCCGGTTCAAGTCCGGGTGCCCCGACCAATCTATATATGATTAAAGAAAAGATTCAAAAATCAATTAAAAAGACGACAAAATTACTTGTTCAAAAATACAAATGGCATTTGCCAGAAGATTTAGATATTCCTTTAATCACTTCTTTTAATCCCGCTCATGGAGATTACGACACACCTATAGCTTTAATTCTTAGTAAAACTATAAAAGGATCACCTCTAAAATTGGCCGAATTAATTGCCCGAGAAATTCAAAAACAACAAAACAAAATCATCTCAAAAATAGAAATCCTTCCACCTGGTCATCTGAATTTTTTTCTTGAAAAATCAGCTTTCCAAAAAGAGCTTAAAAATTTAATCAAATCTTCTGGTTTTATCAGGAAACAAGGAGGTCCTAAAAAATCTATTATTGTTGAGTATTCTTCGCCTAATATCGCCAAACCGATGCATGTGGGCCATTTGCGTTCCACTATTATTGGCGAGACTTTGGCTAATCTCTATGACATCTGCGGGTATGAAGTTATTCGCTGGAATTACTTAGGTGATTGGGGAACTCAGTTTGGCAAATTGATTACTGCTTATAAATTATGGGGCGCTAAAACAGAAATAGAAAAAAATCCCATCCAAGCTCTTTTAGCTTTATATCAAAAATTTCACCAAGAAGCCAAGACCAATCCTGATTTAGAACAATTGGCCCAGAAAGAATTTAAAAAATTAGAGCAAGGCGATGGAGAAAATAGAAAACTTTGGTCTTGGTTTAAAAAAGAATCACTCAAAGATTTTCAAAACATTTATAAATTACTGGGAATCAAATTTGATGTCAATATAGGCGAGTCTGATTTTGAAAAAGATTTACTTCCTCTAATTGAAAGTCTAAAAAAGAAAAAATTAGCTCAAAAAAGCAAGGGAGCTTTAATCGTTTCTTTGAATCGTTTTAATTTACCGCCGGCTTTAATTCAAAAATCCGACAAGGCTACTTTATATTTAACTCGGGATTTAGCCAATTTAATTTTCAGAATTAAAAAATATCATCCAGTTAAAATCCTTTATGTTGTCGGCAATGAACAGGACCTCTATTTCAAACAATTATTCGCTTTAGCTAAAATTTTAGGATTAACTTCAAAAACCGAAGTCGAGCATATTAAATTTGGCTTGATTTTAGATGAAAATAAAAAGAAATTCTCCACTCGAAAAGGAGAATTAATCGCCCTCCAAGAAGTGATTGAAAAAGCCCTTGAAAAAGCATTAAAAATTATTAAAGACAAACATCCATCTTGGTCAATTCAAAAACAAAAGCGATTAGCAAAAATTATTGCTCTTGGCGCTTTAAAATTTAATAGCTTAAAAAGTTTCCGCACAGCAGATATAGTTTTTAATTGGGAACAAATGCTTGATTTTAAGGGAGCTACTAGTGTTTACCTGCAGTATACCTATGCTCGTCTCAATAGAATTCTTTTAAAAGCTAAAAAAATTGGTTTAGGGGAAACAAAACTTTTAAATCAAGAAATAGAAATTAATTTAATAAAACAACTTTTAGATTTTTCTTTCAATATCCAAAGAAGCGCTTCAGAATATTCTCCCCACCTTTTAGCTAATTACCTTTTAGTTTTAGTTGATTTTGCTAATAATTATTATGAAAAAGTGCCTGTTCTAAAAGAAACAGAATTGAAACGCCGAAATGCCCAATTAATGTTAATTAAAGCAGTTATCTTAACCTTAAAAAAAGGATTAGAAATATTGGGAATAGAAACCCCTGAAGAAATTTAATGTATTCTCAATCTCTCGTTGATTTTTTACTAATAAAGAGTTAAAATGAATTAGAGATCATTGAATGATCTCTTTTTATTAGCTTTGATAAAAAGCGGGATTAGTTGAGCGGCCCAACATCACCCTTCCAAGGTGAAGACACGGGTTCGAGTCCCGTATCCCGCTCTTTAAACTAAGAACCTGCCTCACTTCGTTCGGCAGAACCTTTTTTCTCACTTTGTTCGAAATAAATATGAATAAAAAAATTAGAGTTTTTTCTGGCACGCGACCAACTGGACCCCTTCACTTGGGTAATTATTTTGGAGGGATTAGAGGTTATTTAGATCTTCAAGAAAGAAAGGATTTAGATTGTCTTTATGCCATAGTTGATCTTCATGGTATAACTTCTCCTTACGACCCTCAAAAATATCCTCAACAAGTAGAAGGATTAGTTTTAGATTATTTAGCTTGCGGTCTTGATCCTAAAAAATCTCATCTTATTATCCAATCACAGATTCCAGAGCATTTAGAATTAGCTTATTATTTCTCTACTATTTTCCCTGTTTCTCGCTTAGAACAATTACCTACTTATAAAGAAAAGAAAATAGAGCAACCTAAATACATTAATTTAGGACTTTTATATTATCCAATTTTGATGGCAGCAGATATTCTAATTTATAAATCAGAATTAGTGCCTGTCGGAAAAGACCAACTGCCTCATTTGGAACTCACTCGAGAAGTAGCCAGAAGTTTTAATCATTATTTTGACCGAGGGGAGAAAAAAGGTGATCCTTATTTTGGAAAGACGTTTCCTGAGCCTCAAGCTTACTTGACTAAAGGAGCTTACGTTCCTTCTTTAACTGGAAAAGGAAAGATGTCAAAAACTCAAGAAGATAGTTATATCAGCTTGACTGATGATTTGGAAACCATTAGGAGAAAATTATCAAAAGTGCCAACAGATTCCGGCAAAGGAAACAAAATTCCAGAAGATGGTGGGGTTGATACTTTATTAACTTTGATTGAATTATTTATGACTGACGACCAAAGAAAAAGATATGAAAAAGAATATCTTAGCACTGGCATCAAATATCAACCGTTAAAAGAAGACTTAGCCCAAAAAATTCATAGCTATTTAAAACCTATCCAAGAAAAACGCCAATATTATAAGAATAAATCAGATTTAATCAAAAAAATATTAAAAGAAGGAAACGCTTATGCATCCCGAATTGCCAAAGAAACAATTAAAGAGGTAAAAAAGAAGATGGGCCTCAGTTAATTTCATCTAATTTTTATGTCCCGGGATGTCAAAAATATTCAAGAAGAAATTTTAGAAGTTATTCAAGTAGAAAATTTACGTAAAAAATACGGTGCCATTAAAGCAGTGGATGGTATTTCTTTTTCTGTTAAAAAAGGGGAAATTTTTGGCTTTTTGGGTCCTAATGGCGCTGGAAAAACCACTACTATTAATATTCTTTGTACCCTTACTCGACCTACTACTGGAGTATCTTATATTAATGGTTATAACGTGAATTCCTGCCCAAATCAAGTAAGAAATTCCATTGGTTTAGTTTTCCAAGAAATTACTTTAGATAATCATTTAACAGCGGAGGAAAATCTTTTTCTTCATGCCATGCTTTATGGAGTTTCCAGAAAAGAATTTATCCAAAGAAAAATTGAAGTTTTAAAACTGTGCGAATTATGGGAAAAAAGAAAAATGAGAATAGAACATTTTTCAGGCGGCATGAAACGAAGATTAGAAATTGCCCGGGCTCTAATTAATCAACCGAAGATCCTTTTCTTAGATGAACCTACCATTGGTTTAGATCCTCAAACAAGAAAAAAGATCTGGGATTATATTTTTAATGTGAGAAAAAAGAAAGACATTACCATTTTTTTGACCACCCAGTATTTAAATGAAGCTGAAAGTTGTGACAGAGTAGCCATTATTGATCATGGTAAGATTATCGCTTTAGATACTCCGGAAAATCTCAAAAAAATGATCGGCAATGACATCATTACTATGAAAACTGAAGACAATGAAAAAGCGGAAACAGAATTCAAACAAAGGTTTCCTGAATATTCAATAAAGAGATTGGGTAAAGAAATAAAAATCGAAGTTGACAAAGGTGATGAATTTTTACCTATTTTAGTTAAATCTTTGCCCTCAAAAATAATTTCCCTAGAATTAAGAAGGCCGACTTTAGAAGATGTTTTTCTGGAGTTAACTGGAAGACAAATCAGAGAAAATAATAATGGAAAATTAGAGGAAGAAATTCCTTCTTTCGATTTATCAACCTTGTTCTCGTTTTTCGCCGCACCTAAAAAAGAAGAGAATAACAAAAATAGTAAAAAATGAACAAATTTTCGGGTATTTATATTCTTTGGTATAGAGAAATTCTTATCTATTTAAGAAATTCTCTCAAATTCTTTACTTCGATTTTTTTACCTTTATTGTTTTTAGTTTTTTTTGGTACAGGACTCAAAACTATTTTTCCTCTTGTTTCTTTGCCTTATGATTTTGCAGAATTTTTCTTTCCCGGTATTCTTGCTTTAAGTGTTGCCACTATGGCTCTTTCTTCTACCATGTCTATTGTTTGGGATAGAGAGTTTGGTTTTCTGAAAGAAATCTTGGTTTCTCCTGTCCCTCGATCCTACATCGCTTTAGGTAAAATCTTAGGAGCTGCTTCAACGGCCCTCATTGAAGGAGCTCTTCTTTTACTTGTTACTCCTTATTTGGGTATTAATTTTTCTTTAAAAATCTTCTTCGGAGGATTAGCTGTTATTTTTCTAATTGCTTATGGTATGGCTGCTTTGGGAATTTTCTTGACTGCTAGAATCAAAAGAACAGAAAGTTTTAGTATTCTTCTTCAGTTGATTATTACACCCATGGTTTTCCTTTCAGGAGCCTTTTTTCCTATTAATAATTCTCCTCATTGGATGGTAAGCCTTTCTAAATATAATCCCCTAACTTATGGAATTAACAGTTTACGTTGGGTCATTCTTTCTCATACTTTACCAACATCAACTATTAATCAATTAACGACCAATAGTTTTATTTCTTCTCTTTTAATCTTTATTTTGTTTAGTATTATTATTACTATTTTGAGTCTTCAATTATTTAAAAGATTAACTTAATTATGTTAAAATATTTCTATCTATTAAAATGATCATCCAGTGGTTTGGACAATCTTATTTTAAAATCGAAACGAAGAATAAAGTCATCGCTATTGACCCGTTTTCAGAAAGTGCTCTTGGTATTAAACCTGCTCGCTTTAAAGCAGATATTTTATTAATCTCCCATTCTCATGAAGACCATAATAATAAAACTGCTATTTTAGGCGAACCTTTTGTTTTAGAAGGACCTGGCGAAATTGAAAAAGAAGGAATATTTATAGAAGGAATCTTAAGTTATCATGATAATCGCCTAGGCCGGAATCAAGGATATAATACGGTTTATAAGATTGAAGTTGAGGATTTAACCTTATGCCATTTAGGTGATTTGGGAGAAAAAATTCTTAAAGAAGAAACTTTGGAAAAACTCTCAGAAATTGATGTTCTTTTTATTCCCGTGGGAGGAAATTATACTATTGATGCCGAAGAAGCAGTAGCTATTATCAATCAAATTGAACCCAAAATCGTCATTCCTATGCACTATCAATTGAAAAATTCAAAAATTAAACTTGATGCTTTAGAAAAATTTCTTAAAGCTTTTGGGAAAAAACCAGAAGAATTAGATAAACTAGTCATTCGAAAAACTCAATTATCTCAAGAAACAAAATTAATCGTTTTATCTTGCCTGTCGGCAGACAGGAAACCAAATCTGTAATCATTTCTTAATTTGATGATTTCTAAACCTCTAAAAAACGACCAAGAAAAAACTAAAAATATCCAATCTCGAGAAATTACTGAGGAATTACGAGAGTCTTATTTGGATTATGCTATGTCAGTGATCATCTCTCGGGCCCTTCCTGACGCTCGAGATGGCCTTAAACCTGTCCAAAGACGAATTCTTTTTGCCATGAATGAATTAGGTTTAACTACTTCAGCTAAAACCAGAAAATCAGCCACGGTTGTTGGAGAAACATTGGGTAAATTTCATCCTCATGGCGATATTGCTGTCTATGATGCCTTAGTAAGAATGGCTCAAAATTTTTCTTTAAGGTATCCCCTAGTTCAAGGACAGGGTAATTTTGGCTCTATTGATGGTGATCCACCAGGCGCTATGAGATACACTGAATGTAAACTTACCAGTTTAGCTGGTGAAATGCTCGAGGATTTAGACAAAGAGACTGTTGATTTTATGCCCAATTATGACGCCACCAGAAAAGAACCAAAATATTTACCGGCTAAATCACCGCAATTAATTTTAAACGGGGCTATGGGCATTGCTGTCGGCATGGCCACCAATATTCCTCCCCATAATCTCAAAGAAATAGCTGAAGCTATAATCTATTTAATTGATAAACCAGAAGCTTCTATTGAAGAATTGATGGCTTATGTTAAAGGTCCGGATTTCCCTACTGGCGGCATTATCTATGGCAAAGAAAATATCCTCGAAACTTATGCCACTGGTAAAGGAACAATCGTTTGTCGAGCAAAAATAGAAATTATTGATGACAACAAACATAAAAAGATCTTGGTAACAGAAATTCCCTATCAAGTAAATAAAGCAGATTTAATAGCCAAGATCGCTCAATTAGTAGAAGAGAAGAAAATAGAAGGCATTAAAGATTTAAGAGATGAATCAGATAAAGAAGGGCTACAAATAGCCATTGATCTTCATAATAATGCCCTGCCTAAGAGAATTTTAAACCAGCTCTTTAAATATACAGAAATGGAAAAATCATTTCATGTGAATATGTTGGCTTTAGTAGAAAATGGCTTGCAACCAAAAGTTCTTTCTTTGAAAAATATCCTGGAAGAATACATCAACCATCGAAAAAATGTTATCAAAAGACGGACTGAGTTTCTCCTCAAAAAAACAAAAGAAAGAATTCATATTTTAGAAGGTCTATCAAAAGCCTTAAATCACATTGATGAAATTATTAAATTAATCAAAACTTCTTTCAATCGAGATGATGCTCAAAAGAAATTAATGACCAAATATCGTTTTAGTGAAATTCAGGCTAATGCAATCCTGGAAATGAAACTCTCAAACTTAGCCAGATTAGAAAAACAAAAGATTGAAGATGAATTGAAAGAAAAACTCAAATTGGAGGAAGATTACGTTATTATTCTTAAAGAACCAAAAAGAATTCTTAAAATCATTAAAGATGAATTAAACGTCTTAAAAGAAAGATATGATGACGGAAGAAAAACCCAAATCGAACTTTTTCTCCCTGGAGAAATCAAAGAAGAAGAATTAATTCCTCCAAGAGAAATTCTGATTACTTTATCTCAGACTGGTTATATCAAGAAAATGGAGCCTCTGACTTTAAAAACCCAAAAAAGAGGAGGTAAAGGAGTTATTGGTTATGAAACAAAAAATGAGGAAGATGCCATTTCTCATCTTTTAGCAGCCAATAATCGTGATAAAATTCTTCTTTTCACCAACAAAGGTTATCTTTTTCAACTTCCGGCTTTTGAAATCGCTGAAGGTTCTAGAACTGGTCGAGGAAAATTGATTCAAAATTACCTTAATTTGCGGCAAGAAGAACAAGTAATAGTTCTTTTAAATCTAGCTATAAATTTAAAAGAGACCAACTATCGTTATCTTGTTCTCGCTACAGAAAAAGGAATCGTAAAAAAAACAATTCTGAAAGAATACGAAAATATTAGAAAAGGAGGAATTATTACTATTAAGTTAGGACTCCGCGATAATCTTATTGACGCAGCTTTTACTACAGGCAATGATGATATTATTTTAATTTCCAAAAATGGTCAAGCTATCCGTTTTTCGGAAAAAGAAATGCGAGCTATGGGCAGAACTACTAGCGGAGTCAGGGGATTAAAATTATCTGAAAATGATAAATTAATAAGCCTGATTACCATTGCTCCAGAAGTTATCAAAGCTAATCCTCAAACTTTGGTCATCAGCGAAAACGGTTTTGGCAAAAGAACCAAGTTGAATGAATATCGAAAACAAAAAAGAGGAGGTTCAGGCATTAAAACTGCTAAAACCACCCCGAAGACCGGCGTTTTAGTCAAAGCTTCTTTAGTCCAAAATCAAGAAACTTTAATTGCTATTTCTCAAAAAGCCCAAATCATTAAAGCTAATTTAAATAGTATTCCAATTTTAAAACGGGCTACTCAAGGAGTAAGAATTATGAAATTAGAAAAAGGAGATAAAATAGCTGGTGTTTCTTTGCTCTAATTTGGTATAATTATAATATCATTATGACATCTTTTCTTAATCCTGCTGAAGTGATAAATCTTTTGCCTTTAAAAGAAGGAATGATAGTGGCTGATTTTGGCTGCGGCAATGGCTATTTTACTTTAGAAATGGCTAAAAGATTAAAACCTAGCGGCCGAATAATTGCTTTAGATATCTGGAAGCCTTCGCTTGAGGCTTTAGCTTTTCGTTCTAAATTAGAAGGTTTGAATTCTCTCATCGAAACCCGCTGGGCTAATTTAGAAATGCCAAAAGGAAGCGGTTTAGATGATAATTCGTGCAATTTAGTTTTTATTGCTAATATCCTTTTTGAGGTAGAGAAAAAAGAAATTATCATTGAAGAAGCAAAAAGAATTTTAAAACCAGAAGGATTTTTAGTTTTAATTGAGTGGGAGCCAGATAAACTGCCTAATAAAAATTTTCTTTTCCCCATTGCCAAACAAGAAACTTTAGAATTATTAGAAAGATTTGGTTTTCAAATAGAAAGAGAACTTTCCTTAAGCATCACTCACTATGGTTTTCTAACTAAATTGATGAATAAATAAATGACTCCACGCCAAAAAACAATTCTTTCCGTCGTCATTGGTATTGTTATTGTTTTTATCATTTTGAGTATTTTTTTGAGGAAACCAATTTCTAAGCCCGTTTCTTTAGAAATGTGGGGTGTAATTGATGATTCTGAAGTTTTTACTCCTCTCATTAATAGTTTTCAAAAAAACAACCCTAATATTAGCATCCATTACGTTCAAAAAGATCTTGCTACTTATCAAAACGACTTATTAAAAGCCTTTGCTGCTAATAAAGCTCCGGATATTTTTATGCTCTTTGGCAATTGGCTGCCAAGCTATCAAGACAAGCTCGAGCCCTTGAATTTGAAAAAGGATAAAGATTTGAATTCTTTGATTATCAGCCAAACTTTCCCTCAAGTTGTCCAAGATGACTTAGTTAATAATGATTTTCTCTTAGGCATACCCCTCTCCATCGATACTTTGGCTCTTTATTACAACAAAGATATCTTTGATTATTATAATATTGCCCTTCCTCCCAAAACCTGGGATGAAGTTGCAAGCCTTATTCCAAAATTAAGAAAAATCAATTCCCAGGGTCAAGTTACCAGAGCCGCCATTGCTTTAGGCACCAGTAATAATATTGATTGGGCTAGTGATATTCTTTCAGAATTAATGATGCAATCAGGCAATTCTCTAGTGAATAAAACTGATCAAAAAGTGACTTTTGATGAACCTGTTACTCAAAATGATTTTAAAATTATTCCCGGCGAAGAAGCCCTAAAATATTTTACTCAATTTGCTAATCCAAAATCTTCTCTTTATACTTGGAATAATAGTTTTCCTAATTCTGTTTCTGCCTTTTCCCAAGGTAAAACTGCTATGATCATCGGCTATAATCAAGCTCAAAATGCTATTCAAAAAGAAACACCTAGTTTAAGATATGGTATTGCTCCTTTTCCTCTTCTCAATAATAATAAGGAAAAAATTAATTATGCCAGAACAATGAATTTGGTAGTCTTCAGCAGATCTTCTCAACTTAAAGAAGCCTGGCAATTTTTAAAATATCTTAGTCAATTTGATAATAGCCAATATTATTTTCTTCAAACTAAAAATCCCCCAGCCAGACTGGATCTTATTTCTCTGGCTATTAATGATTCTCGAACAGGAGTTTTCGCCAGCCAAATTTTAACTAGCCGCGATTGGTACCAGATTGATCATCAAGAAATCAGCACCATTTTTAATGAGATGATTGAAAGCGTGGTTCTCCAAAATATTTCTCCTAGCCAGGCAATCTCTACAGCTGCTTCAAGAATCGAACTTTTGTGGCAACAAAAATTAAAAAATCAATGAAAAAATCAATTTTAATCTTTTTTTTGCTTGTTTTGTTTATTCCATTATCCACTAAAGCTGCTGGTTTAGTACCTTGTGGCGGGAGTGATGATCCATCTACCATAAAAGACGAATCTTTACCTTGTACTGTTTGTGATTTATTAGTTTTATTCCAAAATGTTTTGAAAAAAGCTCTGGAATTTGCCTTTTTAATTGTTATTGTTTTTATTGTTTATGGCGGTTTTTGCTGGATTTTTTCTGGAGGCAATGAAGCTAATATTAAAACTGGACAGAAAATAATGACTAATGCTATGATTGGTTTAGTAATTATTCTTTGCGCCTGGTTAATTGTCAACACTGTCTTCTGGCTTATTGCTGAAATAGGGGGAACAAATTATACTAACACGTGGTTTAAAATTGATTGTGAAAACCCAACTCCAGGAGATGGAAACGTAGGAGATGGAAACGAAGGAGATGGAAACGAAGGAGATGGAGAAAATGAATGGAGTAATGCTATACAATATGAAATTGAAGATCCTGAACAAATATTATGTACCCCTATAGAAATTTCGAAAGAATGTGAAACGAAATTTAAATTGAATAAAGCCAAATGTGAACCAGGAGATTACACAAAAATGATTGAAAGTAAAAAGATTTATGACAAAGAAGGATGGTATTGTAAGTTTCAAGGAAAAAGAACTGGTTCGGGATATCCTCCTTTTTGTCATCCTCCTAAAGGTATATTGTACCTTGATTGTGTTATTGATACTTCTGGAGAACAGATAGAAACAAAGAAAAATGAAATAGAGAAAAAATATCCTGACTTAAACGGAGAATGGAAGGAGGCTCCAATTGGGTGTCCAGATTGGCAACAAGATTGTGATGAAGCTCAAGGATCAGCTGAATGCGGAATACAAGCAATAATAAAAGATGGCTTCTGTTTTGCTACAGAACCAACAAAGTTACTAGATCCGCCTGGAGAAAAAATGGGGAATGGATGGCATTGTATTTTCGAAAAAACTGACGCTAATATTTCAGGTCCAAGTGGTAAATCTTTTGCTTATTGTATTTCAAATACGGAATAGATGAATCTAACATTTACAATGTAAGAATAACTTTTAAGTATTTTATAATATAATATAAAATTTATGAAGAAAAAATTATTTATTCTGTCTCTAATCATTTGTATTACAATTATTAGCACTTCGTTATCAGTGTTTGGCAAAGAAACTATTTTCATTGACAATCCTTTAGGTGAAACTTCGGATATTTATACCTTAGTGATGAAAATTTTAGACTTCCT
>Ga0172362_10003001_pt1 | contig 14616 bp, 17 predicted proteins | sample LakKivs1_kivu2a2_FD_114534 | JGI IMG/M metagenome (GOLD analysis project Ga0172362, IMG submission 114534) | Sediment microbial communities from Lake Kivu, Rwanda - Sediment s1_kivu2a2 | ecosystem: Environmental > Aquatic > Freshwater > Lake > Sediment | place: Rwanda: Western Province, Lake...
CATCGAGGAGGTCGTCGCCGAGGCCAAGAGGGAAATCGAAGAGGTCATCGCCGAATCGGGTAAACAGGCCGTCCTCGAAACCGACGTCCACGGCCTCCACCCGAAGGAGGTCCAACTCATCGGGCGCCTGCGCTTCCGCACATCCTACGGCCAGAACGTCCTCCGGCACAGTATCGAGGTCTCGCTATTGTCCGGAATCATCGCCTCCGAACTCGGCCTCGACGTCCAACTCGCCAAGCGCTGCGGCATTCTCCATGATATCGGCAAGGCCGTCGACCACGAGGTCGAGGGCGGCCACCCCATGATAGGCGCCGACCTCGCCCGCCGTTACAACGAGCGCGCGGAGGTCATAAACGCCATCGGCGGCCACCACGACGACATCACCCCGACCAATATCTACACGATAATAGTCGCAAGCGCCGACGCCATCTCGGCCTCCCGCCCGGGCGCCCGCGGCGAAAGCCTCGAGAAGTACATCAAGCGCCTCGAACGCCTCGAGGAGGTCGCCAAGTCCTTCACCGGCGTCGACAGCGCCTACGCCATCCAGGCCGGCCGCGAGGTCCGCGTCATCGTCAACTCCGACAGGATCCACGACGAGGAGGCCGCCAAGGTCGCCCGCGACATCGCCATCGAAATCGAAAAGGAACTCTCGTACCCCGGTGAAATAAAGGTGACTCTTATCCGCGAAACCCGCGTCGTCGAATACGCTCGGTAACGCTTGCGCAGGCTCTCTGCCGCTCGCAGACGGCGCCGCGTGCCGCTGGCGGTTTGCCCTGTGGCGCTTCTGGCTGACTGTGTGGCACATCGGCTGGTCCGACGGTGTGGTGTCTCGCAGGAGCGGGGCTTTTGTCTTCCGGCTTGTCCTCCGCGGCCTTGGCGGAGGGGGAAGCTTCAGCGAAGGAGGATCGTCCGCCCGTCGGGTCCTTGTGTTCGTAGGGGCGACCGGCTGGTCGCCCGGTCTTGGCTGTGCCGTGTTTGTCCTTCGTACGAGATTCTCTCTGTGCCTTTGTGTTGAATGATTCGGGCGGGTCGCGAACCGCCCCCGTTTCCCGAGAGCAGTGGAGGGGTCTTATGGAACTCAAAGGCAGAACCGCCATCGTCACGGGCTCCGGCCGCGGCATCGGCCGCGCGCTCGCCCTCGAATTCGCACGCCACGGCGCAAACGTCGTCTGCTGCGCCCGCCGCGTCGAGGAGGTAAAGGAAACCGTCCGGATGATCGAAAACGATGGCGGCTCCGGCTTCGCCGTCAAGGCCGACGTCTCCAGCCGAAAAGACGTCGACAATCTCGTCGCGAAAACGATAAAGCGCTTCGGCCGAATCGACGTCCTATTCAACAACGCCGCCAGTTTCCGCGCCCTCGGCGCCGTCTGGGAGATCGACCCCGACACGTGGTGGCGCGACGTTACTACAAACGACCTCGGGCCGTTTTTGTGTGCCCGTGCGGTCCTTCCTTCCATGATGAAGCGCGACGAAGGCGTCATCATAAACATGAACGGCGGCGGTGCCCTCACCTGGCTCACCGGCGGCTCCGGCTACGGCTGCTCCAAGGCGTTCCTCCTGCGCTTCACCGAGACCCTCGCCAAGGAACTCGAAAAAGAGGGCTCCCGCGTCATCGTCCTCTCAATCGGCCCCGGTTTTGTCCATACCGAAACCACCGAACTCCAGCGCACCGACCCCCTCGGCGTCAAGTGGATCCCCTCGTCGAAGGAACTCCTCGACGCCGCCAAATCCCGCCCGCCCGAGGACTGTGCCAAAGCGACCGTCTGGATGCTCAAGAACCTTTGTCCCGAGATGAACGGCCGTGTCTTTGAGGTCGACACCGATTTCGACGAAATCGCCCGCCGCGCCGCCGAAATCAAACAGAATGATACTTACGTCATGCGCCTCAGGAAAAACCCTTAGCTGCCGTTTCGCCTTGCAGGGCCAATCCGGCAAGACCGGAGTCCCTCTCGGACGGATTGCCCCGTCCGGATTGAAGCGGCTTTGTCGAAAACCTTTCGAACCCCAACCAGCAAGGAAGGGGACCGGCTCGAATTGCGCCTTAGGGACTGACACCAAATTCCGTCTTGTTCCGGAATTTGGTATCAGCACACGAAGTTTACCGGACAGTGGCGGGTTTACCCGCCCATGGCGGATTGGTTCTTCCCGCAATTCGTGCCTGTCCCCAGGTTTTTGCGGCGTTGTAAGGATTCTTCGCGCCGTTTTCTCGACGGAGCCGGTTGAGGTCGCCCGCATCCTCGGCCCAATCCTTTTTGTGCTTGTCGGTGCCGTTGTTATAATCATGGGGCTGTCTGTTCGAGTGTTTCCGGTCGCGGCCCGTTGCTTCTGTGTCCCTCGCGCAGGCTGACTTCCGCCTCAAGGCCCCGGGCCGCGTGAGAAAGGTCTGCCAATGGATCTCAAGGTTCTCCTCGTTGGCGATATTGTCGGCGCACCCGGTCGGTACGCCGTCGAAGTCGCCCTGCCCAAACTCATCGAACGCCATAAGATCGACTTCGTCGTCGCAAACGCCGAAAACGCCGCCGGCGGCTCCGGGCTTACCCCCGATATCGCCGACGAACTCTTCTCCCTCGGCGTCCACTGCATCACCACGGGCGACCACGTCTGGCGCCAGAAGGACATCGTCCCCCGCCTCGAGACCGACAACCGCATCCTCCGCCCCGCGAATTTCCCCGAAAGGGCCAGCGGCAAGGGCTTCGCTCTCATCGAGGCCGGGCGAGACCTCCAGGTCGGCGTCGTCAACCTCCTCGGCCGCATCTTCATGAACCCCATAAACGACCCCTTCGACGCCGTCGACAAACTCGTCTCCGAACTCTCCCTCGACACGCCCGTCATCGTCGTCGACGTGCACGCCGAAGCCACCAGCGAAAAGGTCGCAATGGGGTGGTTCTTGGACGGCCGTGTCTCGGCCGTCATCGGCACCCACACGCACATCCAGACCGCCGACGAACGCGTGCTCCCGTCGGGCACCGCCTACATAACCGACGTCGGCATGACCGGCCCCTATGACAGCGTCATCGGCCGAGCGAAGGACAAGGTCATCGCCGCCCTCACCACCGCCATGCCGCGCCATTTCGACGTCGCCGAGGGTGACGTCCGCCTCGCGGGCGCAATCGTCACCGTCGACACCGCGACCGGCCGCGCCTCCTCGATCGAACGCGTCATGGAATATGTCGCCCCCAAGGAGCGGACGTGACCTCCCCAAGGCCATTCGACCCCAGTATGATCCCCGAGCCTGAAACCCAGCCCGCCTACACCGTCACCGAGGTCAATAACCTCGCCAAGCGCACCCTCGAACGCAATTTCAACTCCATCTACGTCGTCGGCGAAGTGACCAATTTCAACCCCCAGCCTTCCGGCCACCTTTACTTCACACTCAAGGACGAAGACAGCCAGCTCGACGCCGTCATGTGGCACGATGCCGCCGCCAGGCTCACCTTCCAACTCGAATCGGGCATGGAGGTCCTCGCGTTCGGCGACCTCACCATCTACGCCCGTCGCGGCCGCTATCAACTCGGCGTCCGCACCCTCGAACCCCGCGGCGCCGGCGCCCTCGAGATCGCCTTCAGGCAACTAAAGGACCGCCTCGAAAAAGAGGGCCTCTTCGACTCGGCCCGCAAGAAGCCCCTTCCGTTTCTCCCGAAGCGCATCGTGCTTGTCACGAGCCCCGCGGGCGCCGCCGTCCGCGACATGATAAAAAGCATCTTCGACCGCTTCTCCCGCGCCGACGTCGCCGTGTTTCCCGTCCCGGTCCAGGGCGCCGGCGCCGCCCGGGAAATCGCCGCCGCCGTAAAGGCCCTCAACTCCGACGGCCGCTTCGACGTCATCGTCGTCGGCCGCGGCGGCGGCAGCCTCGAGGACCTCTGGGCCTTCAACGAGGAAGTCCTCGCCCGCGCCATATTCGATAGCATGATCCCGGTCGTCAGCGCCGTCGGCCACGAGCGCGACGTCACGATAAGCGACCTCGTCGCCGACCGGCGCGCCATGACCCCCACCCAGGTCGGCCAGATCGTCGTCCCCGACGAGCGCGACCTCCTGCAGAACCTCGACGACCTTCGCGTGACGCTTGTCGACGGCCTCACCGGGCGGTACCGTACCTCGGCCGACCGCCTCGCCTACGTATGGCGCCACCCCTTCTTCGTCAGGCCCGAGGCCGTACTGCCGCCGCTCGTACACCGCCTTGACGACGCCGGCGCCCGCGTCAAAAGACAGATGGGCCAACTATTGAAGACCGCCGCGGAAAAGTTACAAAGGCGGCACGTGGCGCTTGAGGCCCTCAGCCCCTTGAAGGTCCTCAGAAGGGGATACAGCATAACTCGCGACGAAAACGGAAACATTTTGACCGCTGTCGGCTGTTTAGGTGAAGGGGATGCCCTCGAAACGATCCTCGCGCGCGGACGCGTCCGTTCGCGCGTAACGGGGGTTTCCCCGCCGGAAGGGGCGCCGGATGGCCAAGAAGACTAAGAAGGAATCCTTCGAGGAGGCCCTTGCCCGCCTCGAGGAAATCGCCGAACGCCTCGAACGCGGCGAAATGCCCCTCGAACAGGCCCTCAAGCAGTACGAAGAAGGCGTAAAGGCATACAGGTATTGCTCCGCCCTCCTCAAACAGGTCGAGCAGAAGATCCAAATTCTCACGAAAGATGAGGACGGGAAACTGAAAGCGGAGGACGCAAGCGACTTTGACGTGAATTCCTGACGACGTCCCGGTACGGTTGCGACGAGCCGATAGGGGAGGCGGCTGGTTGATGAAGTACGAAGGGCCCGAGAAGCGCTACATCTTCAGGCACCGCGTTGGTTGCATCGCCGTACTTTACAGGCGCCGCCGGCTGATTGACGCCTTTTCCAAGGATTTCTCGCGGCCATGCGCCATAAGCGACCTCAACTGGCGCGGGGTGCGCTTCTACGCGTACAACAAGTTCCGAAAGGGCGAGATCATCGAGGTCCGTTTCGATTGCCCCGTCGACGTGGAGTTCGCCGACGACGCGGGGCAACTGCGCGCGTGCGTCGCCTGGCAAGAGTGGTCCAACAGCCACAGGGCCTGGCGCACCGGCGCCTACTTCCCGGACGTCAGCGACGACACGCGCGACGCGATCCTCGCCATGCTCGACAGGGCCGTCGAGCACGACCGTAAGTTCCGCAACCTCGATCAGGACGTCCTATGAGACGCGCCCTCAAGGACGCCTTCGCCCGCATAACGTCCGTCGTCGACGCCGCGCTCGAGCACTTCCTCCCCCCCGTTGACTCGCGCCCCAAGGGGCTTGCCGAGGCCATGCGCTACAGCGTCTTCGCGGGGGGAAAGCGCTTCCGGCCGGTGCTCGCCGTCCTCGTCGCCGAGGCCCTTGGCGGCCGCGGTGAGGACGCCCTGCCCGCCGCTTGCGCCCTCGAACTCATCCACACATACAGCCTCATTCACGACGACCTGCCCGCAATGGACGACGACGACCTTCGCCGGGGCAAGCCCACCTCCCACAGGGTCTTTGGGGAGGCGACGGCCATCCTCGCCGGCGACGCCCTCCTGACGCTCGCCTTCGAGGTCGCCGCATCCTCCCCCCCGGAAACCGACCCCGCCCGCATCGTGAAGGAAATCGCTGTCGGCGCCGGCCCAGCCGGCATGGTCGCCGGCCAGGTCGCGGATATGGCCGCCGAGGGCGCCGGCGGCTCGCTCGAGGACGTCGAATTCATCCACCTGCGCAAGACGGCCGCCCTCATCGCCGCCGCCGCAAGGGTCGGCGCGCTCGCCGCTGGCGCCTCCCAGGACAAAATCGACCTCGCCGGACGTTTCGGCGAAACCCTCGGACTCGTCTTTCAGATTACCGACGATGTCCTCGACGAGACCGCCTCCTCCCGCGACCTCGGAAAGACCCCCGGAAAGGACGCCGCCGCCGGAAAACTCACCTACCCCCGCGTCGTCGGCCTCGACGCCGCCCGCGCCAGGGCCCGCGAACTCGCCGCCGACGCATCTAAACTCCTTGAAGAACTCGCCCCGTCCAGTAAAATACTGCATGAACTCGTGCAGTATGTCGTCGAACGTTCGTCCTGACGCTTCGGGGTACTCCGGCCGTCGTGGACGACTGCAAGCTGTGAAGGAAGGCGGATTTTGGAGCACATTCTCCCAACCATAAACTCGCCGGCCGACCTCAAGGACCTCTCGTACGACCAACTCAAACAGTTGGCCTCGGAGATCCGCGAGGAGATTACGCGCGTCGTCGGCAGAAACGGCGGCCATCTCTCGTCAAACCTCGGCGTCGTCGAGTTAACTATTGCTCTGCACAGGACTTACGACTTCTCAACCGACAAGATAATCTTCGACGTCGGGCACCAGTCCTACACGCATAAGATACTCACCTGCCGCCGCGAAGCGTTCCCCACGATCCGCACCGACGGCGGTATTTCCGGTTTCCCGAGCCCCGCGGAGAGCCGTTACGATACGTTTGTCGAGGGGCACGCCGGCGCCGCCCTGAGCCAGGCCCTCGGCCTCGTCGTCGGCGGCACCCTTCAGGGCGACAAATCCCGCGTCGTCGCGGTGGTCGGCGACGGTTCCATCACCGCCGGCATGACCCTCGAAGCCATAAACAACGCCGGACACATGGGAAAGCGCTTCCTTGTCATCCTCAACGACAACGAGATGAGCATCTCCCGCTCCGTCGGCGCCCTGGCCAACTACCTTAACCGCGTCCGCGTCGGTTCGGCCTACAACGAGTTCAAACAGGACCTGCGCGCACTCCTCAAGAAAATCCCAAAATTCGGCCCCACCATGGAACAGGCCCTCGCGGACCTCCGCGACAAGATCGCCCGCGTCGTCCTCCCGGGGCAGATCTTCGAGCAGATGGGCTTCGCGTACTTCGGCCCCTACGACGGCCACGACATCAAACTCCTCTGCGAGACCTTCTCCGAAATAGACCAGCTCTCGCTCGACAAGCCCGTCCTTGTCCACGTGCTCACTGAGAAGGGCAGGGGGTTCAGGCCCGCCGAGGAGGACCCCGCCGGCTACCATTCGGCGGCCCCGTTCGCGCATCATAACGGCAAGATCGTCGCCGCGAGCGAAGGCGCGGGACTGCCGTTCTACACCGGGGTCTTCGCCGATGCGCTTGTCGATATGGGCCGCCGCGACAAGAGGATCGTCGTGATAACCGCCGCGATGCCCGACGGTACCGGCACCATCAAGTTCGCGAAAGAATTCCCCGATCGCTTCTTCGACGTCGCAATCTGCGAACAGCACGCCGTGGGTTTGGCCTCGGGCCTTGCCAAATCGGGCCTCATTCCCGTCGTGGCGATCTACTCGACTTTCCTCCAGCGCGCGTACGACCAGGTCTTCCACGAGATCGCGCTCCAGCAGCTGCCCTGCGTTTTCTGCATAGACCGCGCCGGGCTCGTCGGCGCCGACGGGCCGACTCATCACGGCGTCTACGACATCACGTACCTGAGGGAATTCCCGGGCATGATCGTGATGGCCCCCGCCGACGCCGCCGAACTGCCGGCTATGCTCCGGTTCGCCGTCGACGCTGGAAAGCCCGTGGCCCTGCGCTACCCGCGCGCGACGATAGTGGACTCGGTGGCCGGCGTGGAGCCCGCGCCCGTGGAATTGGGCCGTTCGGCTTTCCTCCGCGACGGCGCCGACGCGACCGTCTTTGCCTATGGTGTTACGGCCGCCGCCGCTCTTGATTCGGCGGCGCTTGTCGAACACGACGGCGTAAGCGTCGCTGTCGTCAACGCCCGTTTCGCCAAGCCCCTCGACGAAGGGATGATCCTCGCCGCCGCTGCGCGGGGCCCCATCGTCACCGTCGAAGAACACGCCCTCGCGGGCGGCTTCGGCTCGGCCGTATTGGAACTCCTCGCCGAAAGGGGCGTCGCCGCGCGCGTCGTCCGCCTCGGCGTGCCGGACAGGTTCATAGAACACGGCGCGAGGGCCAGGCTCCTCGCGTCGCTTTCCCTCGACGCGGCCGGCATCGCCGCCGCAGTCAAATCGGCCCTCGTCGGCAGTACGGCCGCCGCGCGTCACAACGGAGGCTTTCCGTGAAGAGGATAGGGCTCTTCGGGAAATTCTCCCGACCAAACGTCCAGTCGATCATCGCCGCGCGCTCCGCCGCGCTCTCTGAGCGCCACCGTGTCGAGTCCTACGACCTCGAAAAAACCGTCCCCGCCGGACTCGCCCTCGACCTCGCCGTCATCTTCGGCGGCGACGGGACCATCCTCCAGGCCGCCAGGCTCCTTGCGCCGTTGGGCGTGCCGGCCATCGGCGTGAACCTCGGCAAATTCGGCTTCTTGGCCGGCTGCGTGGACGCCGACTGCCCCGCGCTCGTCGAGGACGCCCTCGACGGCCGCATAAAACCCATCGTCCGATCGATGCTCGCCTGCGGCATGACCCGAAAGGCGGGCCCCGCCGAACGCATGACCGCCCTCAATGACGTCGTCGTCACCTCCTCCGTGCCCGCCCAGATGGTGGGCATCAGGATCGCGATAAACGGCTCCGACGTCTCGACCTTCCAGGGCGACGGCATCATCGTCGCCAGCGCCACCGGCTCCACCGGCTACAACCTCTCCTCCGGCGGCCCGATCATAACCCCGGAGGAGGACGTCATTATCCTGACCCCTCTTGCGCCCCACACCCTCGCCATCCGCCCGCTTGTCATCTCCGGCGACGATGTCGTGAGTGTGACCGTCGCGGCTCGGCGCTCGGACGTCCGGGTCACCGCCGACGGCCAGGTCGCAAGCGAAATGAAGGACGGCGATTCCATAGAGGTCCGCCGCGCCCCTTACAAGTTCCGTCTCTTCGAGGGGTCCGACTGGAGTTTCTACAGGGTCGTCCGCGGCAAACTCCGCTGGGGCGAGGAACCCAATTATGCCAAGAATCATCATTGACGACAAATACTGCAAGGGTTGCCGCCTTTGCGTCGTCTTCTGTCCCAAGGGTGCCATCGCTATGTCGCCCCGCCTCAGCGCCCGCGGCGTCAATCCCGCCGAAGTCGTAAACGAAGACGCGTGTTCCGCGTGCCTCAACTGCGTCGTCATGTGCCCCGACGCCGCCATAGAAATACTTGCCGACGAACCCGAGAAGGTAAAGAGATAACGGGGGAAAACGATGCCCGAACGCATCCTCATGACCGGTAACGAAGCCATGGCCGAGGGGGCCATACGCGCCGGTTGCCGCTACTACTACGGCTACCCGATAACGCCGCAGAACGAGGTCCCCGAATACATGTCCCGCCGAATGCGCGAAGTCGGCGGCGTCTTCATCCAGTCCGAAAGTGAACTCGCCGCCATAAATATGGTCATGGGCAGCGCCGCCGCCGGCATGCGCGCCATGACCAGTTCCTCCTCCCCGGGCATCAGCCTCAAGATGGAGGGCATCTCCTATATGGCCGGCATGGAACTGCCCGCCGTCATCGCCAACGTCCAGCGCGGCGGCCCCGGTCTCGGCGACATCGGCGCAAGCCAGGCCGACTACTGGCAGGCCACCCGCGGCGGCGGCCACGGGGACTACCACCTCATCGTCCTCGCCCCCGCAAGCGTCCAGGAGATGGCCGACCTCGCCACCCTCGCCTTCGACCTCGCCGACCGTTACCGTACGCCCGTCATGATCCTCGCCGACGCGCAGATCGGCCAGATGATGGAGCCCTTGGTCTGGAAAGTCTACAAACGGCCGGCCGACCTGCCGCCCAAGGACTGGGCCCTGACCGGCGCCAAGGGGCGCCCCAAGAGGATCATCAGGTCGTTTTTCCTCCACCCCGGCCAACTCGAGAAGCACAACCTCCGCCTCCAGGAGAAATTCGCCCTCATTCGCCAAAAGGAGGTCCGCTTCGAGGAGATCTCCGTCGAAGACGCCGACCTCGTTATCGTCGCCTACGGCAGCGCCGCCCGCGCCGCCAAGGGCCTCGTGGAGCGCGGCGTCGATGCCGGCAAAGTGGGCCTCCTCAGGCCCATCACCCTCTGGCCATTCCCCCAGGAGCGCATCCGCCGCCTCGCCGGCATGGGCAAGGACTTCCTCGTCGTCGAAATGAGCGCCGGTCAGATGGCCGACGACGTGCGACTGGCCGTCGAAGGCAAGGCCCGCGTCGGGCTCTACAACCGCATCGGCGGCGCCGTCGTCACGATCGAGGAAATGGCCGGGAAAGCCGATCGCATGCTCTCGGCCTCCCAGGGAGTTTGAATATGGCGCGCACGTACACAAGGCCCGTCGTCCTCGAGGACGCGGTCACGCATTACTGCCCGGGCTGCGGCCACGGCATCGCCCACAGGCTCATCGCCGAGGCCATCGACGAACTCGGCATCGCCGAACGCACCATCGGCATGGCCCCCGTGGGCTGCGCCGTCATCGCCTACGACTATTTCAATATCGACATGTCCGAGGCGCCCCACGGCAGGACTCCCGCCGTCGCCACCGGCATAAAGCGCGCCCGGCCCGACTGCGTCGTCTTCTCCTACCAGGGTGACGGCGACCTCGCCGCCATCGGTACCGCCGAGATCATCCACGCAGCCAACCGCGGCGAAAACATCTGTGTCTTCTTCGTCAATAACGCCGTCTACGGCATGACCGGCGGCCAGATGGCACCCACGACGCCCGTCGCCGCAAAGACCACGACCTCCCCCTACGGCCGCAACCCCGAAAACGAGGGCTTCCCCATCAAGGTCGCCGAACTTCTGGCCAATTTCGACCGCGTCGCCTACAGCACGCGCGTGGCGCTCTCCTCGCCGCGAAACGTCCGCGCCGCCGCGCGCGCCGTCAAAAGGGCCTTCCTCACCCAGATCGAGCGCCGCGGCTTTTCAATCGTCGAGATGCTCTCCCCCTGTCCCACCTACTGGCACATGGCGCCGGAAAACGCCCTCAAGCACATCGACGAATCCTTCATCAAAGTCTTTCCCCTTGGTGTCTACAAGGATTGGGACAAATGATGGAAGAGCGCATGATCTTCGCCGGCGCCGGCGGCCAGGGAATGATGCTCGTCGGCAAACTCATGGCCCTCGCCGCCACGAAGGACGGCCTTAACGTTACCTGGTTCCCCAGTTACGGCGCCGAGGTCCGCGGCGGAACCGCCCATTGCCACATCGTCATCTCGACCGGCGAGATCTACTCGCCCATGGTCGAAAAAGCGACCTCGATGATCGTCATGAACGCCCTCTCGCTCAAGCGTTTCCAGTCGAGGTTGGCCGACGGCGGCCTGATGCTCCTCAATTCCTCCCTCGCCGAACCCCCCGAGCACCTAAACGGCCAACTCCTCGCGGTCCCCGCCACAGATATCGCCAATGAGCTCGGCAACATCCGCATCGCCAATATGGTGGTGCTCGCCGCCCTCAACGCCCGCAGGAAACTCGTGAAGGATGCGACTCTGTGGGCCGCCGTCGAGGACTATGCCGGCGGCAAGGGCACAACCGAACTCCTGGAGATCAACCGCAAGGCGTACTTGAAAGGAATGGACGCCGCCAGCGCCTGAAGATCCGCGCCGCGGACCTCCCTCACACCCGAAACTGCCCTACGTCCACGATGAACATCCGCCGCGCCGCCCCCACGGCCGTCCAGACAAACGCGCCGTACACCGCCCCCGTCGCCGCCGCGGTCAGGACCGGATGCTCGATCGAAATGATCTTCATCCCCACCGCAAGTCCCAAGAGTCCCGCCACACCGGCGAAAAGCGCCGCCGCGACCCACGCCGCCCTCTCCCTGAGCGACCACGCGTGCGATGCCCCCACCGCCGCTGAAAACACGAACGTGAAGAACACGAGCCCGACCGCCGCCAGGTCCGTGGACAAGTCCCGCCCCGCATGGCGCGCCAGCGACATCACGTACGGCCCCGCTCCCAACAGCACGAACCCCGCCGCCGCGTCCCTTGCCGCCGCCCGCCGCGAACCGCTCACGGCCGCCCCCGCCGACGACACTATCGCCCCGGCCAGCGCGAAAAGCAGGACCGCCGACCACCGGCTGGCGCCGTAGACCGCCCGCGCCTTCGCCGCAACCGACCCCGCGATTGCCCCGAACACCAGCCCCGCCACAAGGTAGAAAAGTATGTCCCTTGCCTTCATTGCCCCCCGCTATTTCACCGGGTCGTACCCGCCCGGATTGAACGGATGACACCTCAGTATTCGCCTGGCCCCCATCCAGATCCCGACGACGGGGCCCTTCATCGTTACCGCCTCGATCATGTACTGGCTGCACGACGGGTGGAAACGGCAGTGTTGGCCGAAGATCGGCGAGATCACCCTCTGGTACACGCGGATCACGAAGACTATCATCCCGGATATCATCTTTCCCATCGCTTCGAAACCTCAAGTGCCAGTTTCGTCAAACTCGATTTTATACCATCAAACCCGGCGCCGCGCGAATCCTTTCTTGCCACCGCGACAAAATCGAACCCCGCCGGCAGGTCGTCCCCGGCCGTGCGGAAGGCCTCCCTTAAGAACCTCTTGATCCGATTCCTCTCGACGGCGCCGCCGGCCTTCTTGCCCACCGAAACCCCCAACCGCGACTCGCACCTCTGGTTGGGGGCCGCGTAAAGCACGAGCCGCTCGTCCGCGGCGCTTCGCCGCATCGAGTACACGCGCTCGAAGTCCCGCGAGCGAAAAAGCCGCCTCGACCTGTCGAAACTGTTCCCGCGCCGCCGCTCGCCCATGCCGATCCCCGTCTCTCCCCGCCGTCCGGACGTCTCTATTCGCGGGGAATTCTACCCGTCCCCGGTCGCCGCGTCAAATTGCCTCCCGCCGCCTTGACGGCGCTGGGGTCGTTTCTTGTAATGGTATGAAATGGCGTCAGCGCAGGAGATGTCGATGCCCGGTGGCAATGTCGCTCCCGAGACCATGATCGGGGAAAAGGTCGTGCTTGATACCTCGGGGCAGTTCGTCTACCTCGGAACGCTCAAGAGCATCGATGAGCATTTCATCGAACTCGAGGACGCCGACGTCCACGACGGTTCCGAAAGCCCCACCCCCAAGGAGATGTACATTATCGACTCCAAGAAATACGGCATAAAGAAAAACCGCAGGTCCGTCTTCGTCCGGGCGGGCCTGGTCGTAAGCCTCTCGCTCTTGGACGACGTCATTGAATACTGATGCCGCGCGGAGACCTCCGAAATGAAGAGGACCATCGTTTTCGGGCTTGTGGGCTGCGGCGAGATAGCCGTCCAGACAGCCAAGGCCATCTCCCAGTCGCCCAATTGCGAAATAGGAATGGTCCAGGACATAAATGAAGTCATGGCCCGGGACCTCGCCGAGAAGTACAGCGTTCCCTACTGCCTCACCTGGCCCGAACTCCTCGGCAACAAGCACGTCGATGCCGTCTACGTCGCGCTGCCCCACCACCTGCACGCGCCCGCCGCCATCGAGGCGGCCGCCGCCGGAAAACACGTACTGGTCGAAAAACCCATCGCCACGACACTCGCCGACGCCGACAGGATGATCGCCGCCGCCGAAACCGCCGGCGTCTCCCTCTCGGTCGCCTTCACGGCGAGGTACGCCCAGCGGACCCTCAAGATAAAACAGGTCATCGATGACGGCGCCATCGGCAGCATCGTCGGCCTCGACTTCGGCTCCTACGGGTACAAGCCCCCGACCTACTGGAGCGGCGGCTGGACCGGCCGCGTCGAAACCAGCTGGCGCACGAGAAAAACCGAAAGCGGCGGCGGCGTCTTCCTCATGAACCTCGTCCACACCGTCGACTTCATACGCTTCGTTACCGGGCTCGAGGTCGCCGCCGTGGCCGCCACCTACGATACTTTCAAAACCAACGTCGAAGTGGAGGACTACGTCGTCGCAATCCTGCGTTACAGTAACGGCGCCATCGGCCAGGCGCGCGCAGCCACCTTCGTCGAGGGCACGGTGCCCGGCGGCGCCATCGAGGGCGACAGGATAATCGGCCTTTCCGGCCAGATCTTCATCGCCCGCGAATCCATCGAGATGTTCCTCTCGAAGCCCTATCGCGATTACGAGGCCAACAAGTGGCACACCATCTCGGCTGAGAGTCCCTGGGGCGGCCGCCAGGAGTTCATGACCGACTTCGCCAAGGCACTGCTCTGCGGCAAAACCCCCCCCGTCACCGCCCTCGACGGCAGAAAAGCCCTCGAGGTGTGCCTGGCCGTCTATAAGTCCGGCGCCGCCGGCCAGTACGTTACCCTCCCACTGGCCCAGTAGTCTGCCTTAACCTAAATGCCGCGCGCGACATGGCCATACGCACTGCGCCTCTTGCCACCGGGGCCGCCGTCGTCCTCAGATGGCTCCTTTACGGGTTTTTTGTTTGGACATATGGATTCGCAATCAGGTAGAATCTCCCGCTGGGGCCGTCCGGAGTGCGACCGGTTCACAGCCGAGGCGAACGATGAAACTCGACCAGCTTCTCAAGGCCGTGTCAAAGCATAACGCCAGCGACCTCCATATCCAGTGCGGCTCGCCGCCGATGCTGCGGATCGACGGCGTCCTCACCCACGTGGAGAGTCCCCCGCTCTCCGCCGAAGAATCCGCCGAACTCATCTACGGCGTCCTCTCGGGAGACCAGCGCGCCCGCGTCGACGCCGGCGAAATCCTCGACATGTCCTACGCCCCCGATGCCGACGCCCGCTACCGCGTCAACGTCTACCACCAGCGCGGAACCCTCGGCATGGTCATGCGCCGCCTCGCCATGAAGGTCCCCACATTCGA
>Ga0172362_10003004_pt1 | contig 14609 bp, 14 predicted proteins | sample LakKivs1_kivu2a2_FD_114534 | JGI IMG/M metagenome (GOLD analysis project Ga0172362, IMG submission 114534) | Sediment microbial communities from Lake Kivu, Rwanda - Sediment s1_kivu2a2 | ecosystem: Environmental > Aquatic > Freshwater > Lake > Sediment | place: Rwanda: Western Province, Lake...
AAGCCGGGTTCAAGCGCACAAAGCTCAAGTTCCGCCCGGGTTGGGACCTCAACATGGTTGCTGCCGTGCGCGAGAGGTTCCCCGACATGACCATCCATGTTGACTGTAATAGCGCTTACAGGCTCTCTGACCTACCCATGTTCCAGGAGCTGGATCGGTATCATCTGGCGATGATCGAACAGCCCTTGGCGCATGATGACCTTTGGGATCATGCCAAACTGCAGGCCAGCATCCGCACTCCGATCTGCCTGGATGAGAGTATCGTGTCGCCGGAGAAGGCGCAGAAGGCTATCGAGCTCAAGTCCTGTCGGTGGATCAACATCAAGCCCGCGCGGGTGGGAGGTGTGACCCAGGCCCTGGCGATTCACGATCTATGCCAGAAGGCAGGGATTCCCTGCTGGATCGGGGGTATGTTGGAATCGGCGGTGGGGCAGGCGTTCAATACGGCCCTGGCGACGTTGCCCAACGTTCGCTATCCTTCTGACATATTCCCTACCAGCCGCTTCTATCGTGAGGACCTCGGCGAGCCAGCGGTGACTTTGAGTGGCCCCTCCAAAGTGACGGCCAGCAGGAAGCCAGGGATTGGCTGTGAACCCCATCCCGAGCGGCTGAAGCGGCTTGCGGTGGAGAGGGCCGTGGTCAAAGCGTGAGTGTGAGGAGGCTGGAATGAGGACTTATCGGGAGCCATCTCGCGAGATACCGGTGATCCGTGATGCAGAGGTAATCGTCGTTGGCGGAGGGCCGGCGGGCCTGACTGCGGCCATCGCCGCAGCGCGCGTTGGCGCGAGGACGGTACTGATCGAGCGTTTTGGCTACCTGGGGGGCACGGCCACTGCGTCGCTCATGGCTTGTATCAACGGCTTTCGCAACCAGGTTGAGCCAGATTCGACGCAGGTCGTCCGCGGCATTGCGGAGGAGATTGTGCTGAGCCTGAAGGCTTTGGGCGGGCTGGGCAAAAGCCCTTACGAGCAAAAGGCCTATCCCACCGAGCCTGGCCAGTTGGAGTATAGTTACGCCATTGACACCGAGCTTTTCAAGTACGTCACTCTCAAGGTGAGCATTGAGGCTGGGGTGGACATTCTGTTCCACACCTACTTCTGCGATAGCATTGCCGAGGGTGATACGCTGCAGGGAGTGATTGTAGAGAACAAATCAGGTCGGCAGGTACTGCTGGGCGAGGTTGTCGTGGACGCCAGTGGCGATGCGGATGTGGCTGCGCGGGCCGGGGCACCCTTTTGGCAAACCGTCAAAGAGGAATCGCCGCGCCTCAACGACACGCTGATGTACCGCATCCTGTTCGGAGCATCTCGCCCATCAGGGACCTATGCTTGCGACTTTGGCACAAGCGCCGTCGTTTGGGGGCCAGGGGTGGGGCCGATCAACGGGGCCGATGGGCAGGAGCTTTCTGGGGCAGAGATCGAGGCTCGCCTGCGGCTCTACGAGGACTTCCGCGAGAAGCAGGCAAGAGACCCCGAGTTGGCTGATGCGCGGATTGTGGAGACTCCGCCGCTTCTCGGTGTTCGCCAGACGCGCTTCGTTGAGGGAGAGTACAAGCTCACTGCCGAGGACGCCACACTTGGACGCCGCTTCGATGATGTGGTGGCCATCAGCCCTTGCCCGATCATTCACTACTATGGTTACCGGCGCTACCTCGAGCATGAGGGATATGACATCCCGTATCGCTGCTTGGTGCCGCGAAAGATTGATAACCTGCTGATCGCGGGGCGATGTATCTCGAGCGAGCAACAACCCTACGAGTCTCACCGGGCTATGGTGCCCATCATGGCCATAGGCCAGGCGGCCGGCACGGCTGCGGCGCTCTGTTGCCGCATGGGAGTTAACCCGCGGCAGTTGAGTGTCCGCCTTCTGCAGCAGACGCTGGTGACGCAAGGGGCTGAGCTGCGGCGCTCCCCAGATAATCTGTTGTAGCCGAGGTTCCTCGCAGCTCCCGATACTGGCCGGTCCGAGGAGGTAACACAGTTTGGCCGATAAGGTCCTTGTCGTCGAGGATGAGCCTACGCTCCTGGAAACGCTGGAATACAACCTGACCCGCCAAGGCTACCAGGTCTTCACGGCGACCGATGGCCGTAAGGCCCTGGAGGTAGCTCGGCGTGAGCGCCCAGACATTGTCCTATTGGATATCATGTTGCCTGGGCTGGATGGCTTTGAGGTCTGCCGCATCCTGCGCCAGGAGATGACTGTGCCCGTCCTCATGCTCACGGCTCGAACGGACGAGGTGGACAGAGTTGTCGGCCTCGAAGTGGGCGCTGATGACTATCTTACCAAGCCCTTCAGTATGCGGGAGCTATTGGCCCGCATCAAAGCCTTGTTACGTCGGGTGCGCCTCGTCCGCGAGGAGTTATCAGCGGAGGCTCAGCGGGCTGGCCTGGGTGTAGGTTTGTCTACTTCTCATCTCCTTTTCGATGATCTGGAGATAGACCTGGCCGGGCGCGAAGTGCTTCTTGGGGGGAAGGGCACTACCCTGAAGCCAAAAGAGTTCGATCTGCTCGTGTTTCTCGTCCGCAACCGTGGTATCGTCCTCTCTCGCGACCTCATCCTGGAGCGGGTGTGGGGCTGGGATTATGTGGGTGAAAGTCGTACGGTGGATGTCCACGTACGTTGGCTGCGCGAAAAGATCGAGCATGATCCCTCCCATCCTACGCGTATTGTCACCGTGCGTGGCATTGGCTATCGTTTCGAGGGGTGAGTCGTGTTCAAGACACTTCGCTGGCGCATCGCTATCCCTTATATTGTCCTCGTCATGCTGGCCATGGCGAGCCTGACCCTTTATCTTTCGGGGTTCGTGCGGGACCTGTACTTGGATGATCTGCGTGCTCAGTTGCTGGCCGAGTCAACACTGGTGGCTGACGCGCTCCAGTTGCCCCTAAGCCGCGAAGCAACGAGCGAGGAACTCGTCTCATCTGTTACACACTATGCGCGATTTTTCAGCCCGCCAGTCACGATCATCAAGCCGGATGGAACAGTGCTGGGCGATTCACTCGAGGACTGGCGACAGATGGATAACCACTCTGATCGGCCAGAAGTGGCACAGGCGCTGGCAACCGGATCGGGAAGCAGCATTCGCTTCAGCCAGACCGTCGGCTATGAGATGATGTATGTCACCAGCTTGGTCATGTCAGAAGGACACCCTGTGGGCATCGCCCGTGTAGCCCTGCCTTTGGGGCAAATCACAGCTCGTGTCACTCGCCTGCGCATGATGGTCCTGGCTGCGACGCTGGTTACGGTGGCAGTAGCTTTGCTTCTGGCAGTGCTCATTGCCGACCACGCTGCGCGTCCTGTGCATAGGCTGAGGGAGGTTGTCGAGCATGTGACGGGGGGAGACCTGAGTGCGCGTCTGTTTCCTACGACTCGGGATGAGGTTGGCTCCCTCACGCAGGCCTTTAACCAGATGGCCGAGCGCCTTCAGAGTATGATGGACGCTTCAGAGGAGGAGCGTAGTCGGCTCGCCGCGATCTTGGAGCATATGGGTGATGGCGTGCTGATCACCGATGGCGAAGGGCGTGTTCGACTTATTAACCATGCTGCGGCTCGGCTCCTTGGCGTCCGTGATGAGAAGGCCGTCGGCAGCACTTTTGCCCAGGTTGTGCGCGATCATCGGCTCATCGAGTCGCAGCGACGCTGCGCCCAACAGGGTGAGGAGCAGTTTGAGGCGGTGGAGCTAAACCGTGAAGGCCCTTTCTTGCAGATGATCGCCACACCTCTGAAGGATGCCGGCACGTCATCCTGCCTGGTGATACTACAGGATCTGACCCGGGTTCGGCGGCTTGAGACCGTGCGCCGGGATTTCATCAGTAATATCTCCCACGAATTGCGCACGCCATTGGCCTCCTTGAAGGCTCTGGTGGACACCTTGCGCGACGGCGCTCTAGAGGACCCACCGGCAGCCCAGCGTTTCCTCGACCGCATGGATGCCGAGGTGGACTCTATGACCCAGATGGTACAGGAGCTGCTGGAATTGTCGCGCATCGAATCGGGTCAGGTGCCGCTCCAATTGTCCTCTGTTGCCGTAGCTGAGGTGGTACTGCCGCCAGTGGAACGGCTGCGCCCCCCGGCGGAGCGGGCGGGACTGAAGCTCACAGTATCTCTACCGGCGGACATGCCCCCGGTTCTGGCTGACGCGGAACGCATTCAGCAGGTGGTGACCAATCTGGTGCACAATGCCATCAAGTTCACGCCTGCGGGGGGACAGGTGATTATCTCGGCTAGTGCGGGCCAAGACGAGGTGATCATCTCTGTCAAAGACACGGGCATCGGCATCCCTTCCGAGAGCCTCTCGCGCATCTTTGAGCGTTTCTACAAGGCCAGCCGCGCCCGGAGTGGTCAGGGTACTGGACTGGGGTTGGCCATCGCCAAGCACATCGTCCAAGGGCATGGCGGTCGCATTTGGGCAGAAAGCGTTGAGGGACAGGGGAGCACGTTCAGCTTCTCCTTACCCATAGCAAAGTAGGCGTGTGCGCCATCCCCATAAGGCGCATCGAGCACACCTTGGTGCTTGCGAGTGACCGTGGATTGCATCCTATGATAGGCTCTCTAGCCACAGGATGTTGCTCATTCCTTGTATCCCCTTGAGAATCCCCATCTGGTTGTATCCTCCTTGATAGCCTCATGCACGAAGCCGGAGACTAGCCGCTGGGCTGCTATAGCTCCAGAATGCGGTGGGTCACTCGCAGTGTTTAACAAAGCCTTAACATAGCGGGAACACGGCGTTAAACGTGCTGTGCTAGGATATCTGCTTGGAGAACAGATTCAACCTAACACAAGGAATGGAGAATGAGAAGAATGGTAACCCGTAAGCTCTTGCTCATCAGCATGCTGGCCGTAGCACTCATTGTGACCGGCTGTGCGTCAGCCACGCCACAGGTCATCAAGGAGACGGTTGTCGTCGAGAAGCAGGCTGAGAAGGTCGTCAAGGAGACGGTCGTAGTGGCAGGCACACCTCAGGTGAAGGAGGTAGTGAAAGAGGTTATTGTGACGGCGACGCCCGAACCTGTGGATGCCGCTGGCTCAATCAAGCTCAACGCATCCGGGGCAACCTTCCCTCAGCCACTCTATGAGGACTGGGCTTTTGCCTTCAACCAGCGCGATCCGTCCGTTGTCATCAACTATGCGGGCGGTGGCTCGGGACAGGGCATCAAGGATATCAAGGCGGGTACTGTTGACTTTGCCGGCAGCGATGCTTTGCTGAAGGATGCGGACTATCAGGAGAAGCCTGATCTACAGATGATCCCCACGGTCGCTGGGGCTGTAGTGCTCGCGTATAACGTCAAGGGCGTCACCGCCACCGTTACGCTCGATGCCGCTGCCGTGGTCAACATCTTCTCAGGCAAGATCGAGAAATGGAACGATCCTGCACTGGCCGCGCTGAACCCTGATGTCAAGTTCCCCGATCTCCCAATCAACGTTGTACACCGCTCGGACGGCTCTGGCACGACCAATATCTTCACCCTGTACCTCTCGGCAGTCAGCGAGGATTGGAAAAAGGGCCCGGGCGCGGGTACGGCCGTTGATTGGCCGGTGAACAAGCTAGGCCGTGGACAGGGCGGCAAGGGCAACCCCGGCGTTGCGGCGGCGATCCAGAATACGAACGGTGCGATCGGCTACGTGGAGCTGGCCTATGCCAAGAGCAACAACATCCTGTATGCCAAGATGGTCAATGCTTCAGGCAAGACGGTTGAGGCCAGCATCCCCAGCACAGTGGCGGCGATCAAGGATGCCAAGTTCGATGACAAGCTGACTGCCGTCATCGTCAACAGCAAGGATCCCGAGGCATGGCCGATCGCAGGTTTCACTTATCTCATTGTGAACAAGGGCTATAAGGACTGCAAGAAAGCGGAAAAGATCGTCAGCTTCATCAACTGGGCACTGAGCGATCCTGCGGCAGCCAATCGCGCGAGCAAGCTGCTCTATGCGCCGCTGCCGAAAGAAGTGACGCCCAGGGTCATCGAAGTCGTCAACAAGATCACCTGTAACGGAAAGCCGGTGGTCAGCAAGTAGCGCGACGCATTGCGCATTCATAGTGAACCGTCAGAGGGCGTCACGAACAGTGATGCTCTCTGGCTTGGGTAAAGGATTCTGTAATGGCTTTATCTCAAATGCCTCGCAGGCTGAATCGAGTGGCCGTGTCTTCCTTGAGCCGGACTCTGAGGCACGGCGACATCCCATTCAAGGGTGCCCTCGCGTTGTCATCCTTGTCCCTGTTTGGCCTGATGATTGGTGTTGGCCTGATGCTCTGGCTTCGATCTGGTCTGATGCGGGCCAATGCGGGGCTTTCATTCATCACAGCAACGGTATGGAACCCGGTTGATGAGCAGTTCGGGGCGGCGCCCTTCATGATCGGCACATTGACTACGTCGCTCCTCGCGCTGATCATCGCCTTCCCGCTGGGCCTGTTCATCGCCATCTTTCTGGCCGAGTTGTGCCCCCTTGGACTGCGCGGCATCATCGGCTTCATGGTCGAGCTCTTGGCTGCGATTCCCAGTGTGGTCTATGGTGCCTGGGGCATTTTCGTGTTCATCCCCTCGTTTGTCACGCCAGTTGGCAATGCGCTGATGGGCGCCCTCGGTAATCCGCAACGTTTCCCGTATCTGCCCATCTTTCAGGGACCGTTTTTCGGGGCCAGCAAATTGGCTGCAGGACTGATCTTGGCCGTGATGATTCTACCAACTATTGCGGCGATATCGCGCGACGTGTTGCTGGCTGTGCCCCGTTCGCAGCGCGAGGCGGCGCTGGCGCTTGGCTCCACGCAATGGGAGACCATCTGGCAAGTGGTGCTGCCCTATGGGCTTTCGGGGATCCTTGGGGCGGTCATCCTGGGCTTGGGACGAGCTTTGGGCGAGACGATGGCGGTTACGATGGTGATCGGCAACGTCGCTCAGCTTTCGACCTCACTGCTCAGACCCGGCTACACGATGGCCAGCGTCATCGCCAATGAGTGGGGTGAAAGCCGGACGCCGCTCTATGGTAGTGCCTTGATCGAGATGGGCTTGCTTCTTTTCGCCATGAGCTTGTTACTGAACATCGTTGCGCGCCTGCTCGTCTGGAGCGTCGCGCGCAGAACGCCGGAGCAACGAGCATGAATGAGTCTGTTGAGCAAATGGGAGCCTTGGCAGTGCCGGGAACGGGTGAACGGAGGCTGAGACGGTCGGTCATGCATCAACGTGTTCGCCACGCCAGTAATACTTTCATGCTGGGACTGACTGGCCTGGCCACAGCGGTCGGCATTGCGCCGCTCGTGTGGATCCTATTCGACGTTTTCGTACGGGGAGCCAGCGCCATCTCGGTTCAGTTCCTCATGGACACCTTCAAGCCGACAAGTCTGGGCGGCGGCGGAATCTGGCATGCGCTCGTCGGCACGAGCATCCTGATGGGGCTGGCCGCGCTCTTCTCAGTCCCGCTAGGTATTCTTACGGCGCTTTACGTGGCCCGGAATCCGAATACTTCGCTGGGCTTGGCCGTGCGCTTTGGCACTGATGTACTCTCCGGCTTGCCCTCAATCGTGGTCGGGTTGTTCATCTACACGCTTGTGGTAAGCGGGCACGGCTATTCGGCCCTCGCGGGCGGCGTGGCGCTGGCGATTCTGATGCTGCCCATCATCGTGCGAACAACGGAGGAGATGCTCAAGCTCGTGCCCAAATCGCTGCGCGAGGCATCGCTTGCCTTGGGGGCGCCGGAGTGGAAAACGGCGCTACAGGTCTGGCTCCCTGCGGCCATGACGGGGATTGTTACCGGCCTGATGCTGGCCGTAGCGCGCGTCGCGGGTGAAACAGCACCCTTGATCTTTACCACGTTGGGCAGCAACAACCTTTCGACCGCCTTGGACAAGCCCATCGCTTCGCTGCCGCTTACCCTGTTCAAATATGCTGTAGACCCCAGCAAAGTACGCAACGCACAAGCCTGGGCGATCGCCCTTATCATCGTCACGCTGGTGCTGCTGCTGAACATCGGCGCACGCTTGATCGCCACCTGGCGCTCGAGAAAGATGTATTAGGAGCTGACCATGACAGAATCCGCCATAGCTGTGCCTGCCAATCTTGCCCTCCGTTCCTTGGCGGGCGCACGAACTGCCGTTCACACCACCGCTGAAAGTGGTCTGGGGGCCAAGATGAGACTCGACAAGGTGTCGGTGCGCTATAAGGACTTTGTGGCTGTTGCCGATGTGCAATTGTCCTTCTATGCCAACAAGATCACGGCCATCATCGGGCCTTCGGGCTGCGGCAAAAGCACATTGCTGCGCGCACTCAATCGCATGAATGACCTGATCCCCGGCGCGCGCCTTGAGGGCCACATCCTGCTGGACGGGGAGGACATCTATGCGCCGAATGTGGACGTGGTGGAGGTCCGTCGTCGCGTGGGGATGGTGTTCCAGCGCCCGAATCCCTTCCCCAAAAGCGTCTATGACAACGTGGCCTACGGGCCGCGGCTCTATGGTCACCTCAAACGCTCCGAGCTGGATGGCATCGTGGAGTATAGCCTGCGGCGAGCTGCGCTATGGGACGAGGTCAAGGACAAGCTCAGGCGATCCGGGATGGCGCTTTCCGGCGGTCAGCAGCAGCGATTGTGCATCGCGCGGGCCATCGCCGTCGAGCCAGAGGTCATCCTAATGGATGAGCCGTGTTCGGCGCTTGATCCCGTCGCCACGCTCAAGATCGAAGAGCTGATGCGCCAGCTCGCCAAGGAGTACACCATCGTCATCGTCACCCATAACATGCAACAGGCAGCCCGCGTGTCGGACTATACGGCCTTCTTGATGATGAATGAGAATCGCGCTGGGACGCTCGTGGAGTATGGTGAGACAAAACAGATCTTTACCAACCCTCGGGACAAGCGCACTGAGGACTATATCACAGGGAGGTTCGGATGAGCCGCGTGCAGGACGGAACGCAGCTACCCGATGTGCCACCACGGGCAACCGAAGGAGAGGATGCAGCCCAAGAGCAAACGCAACAGGACTTGACCTTCTGGGCGCATATGATAGAATCAGCCCATGATGATAAGACTCGTGCTGTCGCGCTGGCTGGCTATCAGTTGGCTGCTCTTCAGCTCGCTTTTGGCTGGTTGTAGTACAGGGCAACATGGTCCTGAAGGACGGGCCGGCGGGGCTTCTGAGGCTATTGAGAATAAGGGCTCAGACACGCTGGTCAACCTGGCGCTGGCCTGGGCAGAAGCGTATATGCAGCTGCATCCCGAGGTGCGCATCTCAGTGACTGGCGGGGGATCGGGCACAGGGATCGCCGCCATGATCAACGGCACAGTAGACATCGCCAATGCCTCTCGTGAGATGAAACCGGAGGAGATCGAGGCAGCCAAGGCCAATGGCATCATCCCTGAAGAGTATCCGGTTGCCCGAGATGCCATTTCGGTTGTCGTGAACCCCACGAATCCAGTAAGTGCCCTCACACTCCAGGAGATCTCGGATATCTACACGGGCAAGATCACCAATTGGGGTCAGATAGGCGGCGAGGACCGGCCCATCGTATTGCTTTCCCGCGAGTCGAACTCGGGTACCTATGTGTACTTTCTGGAGAACGTGATCCGGCTGGGGAAAAAGGAAAGCACGCTGCTTTTTTCGCCGGAGACGCTTCTGATGCCCTCATCCGAGGGCATCAGTGCTGAGATAAGGCGAAACCCCAACGCGATCGGCTACGATGGCCTGGGATATGTTACGGCTGACCAGAAGATGCTCGCTATCGCCCATGATGCCGATGGCTCCTATGTGCTGCCCTCCGTTGATTCGGTCAACGACGGCTCATATCCGATCTCAAGGCCACTGTACATGTATACTGCGGGCGAGCCGAAGGGCCAGGTGGAGGCTTATCTCAACTGGGTGCTTGGGGAGGGGCAATCATTGGTATCGGCACTAGGCTTTGTTCCATTGAGGCCCTGAGAACGTTGTGTATGGAGTCATGCACTCTGAGGCGATGAGGAGTTGGTCATAGTGGGGTTACCCAGCACGCGGCGAGCTGAGTTTGCCGTTGAGGCCCTCATCAAGGTAATCGGTTTCTCAGCGATCGGCTTTGTGTTGCTGATCTTTCTCTTTCTGCTGCGCGAAGGTTTGCCTGTCTTTTCCGAGGTATCCCTAGGCAACCTCTTTGGCACTCGTTGGTATCCCACTTTCGACCTTTTCGGCACTTTGCCGCTGATCCTGGGTTCTGCGCTGGTCACGGTGACGGCGATCCTCATCGCCCTCCCCCTGGGGGTAGCCACCGCAGTCTTTGTGCGCGAGATGGCCCCAGCCTGGACTCGCGAGGTGCTGAAGCCGGTGATCGAGGTGCTGGCGGGCATCCCTTCCGTCGTGTTGGGCTTCTTTGGCATGACCCTGGTGGCTCCTTTCGTCCGTGAGAGCCTTGGCGCTCCCACTGGCTTGACGGCTCTCACGGGTGCCTTGATCCTTGCTTATATGGCGCTACCCACAATCGTCAGCGTGGCTGAAGACGCGCTTGATGCTGTCCCCAAGAGCTACCGCGATGCGGGGCTGGCGATGGGGGCCACGCAATGGCAGACTATCTGGCGCGTCGTGGTCCCGGCTGCGCGTTCGGGCATCGTGACGGCGGTGATGCTCGGCATGGGACGAGCCATCGGGGAAACGATGGCGGTGATGATGGTGACGGGCAATGCGGCGCGGATGCCAGTCACCTTGGATTCCCTCTTGCGGCCCGTCCGGACTATGACCGCCACCATCGCTACCGAGATGGGCGAGGTAGCTCAAGGGAGCGTTCATTACCATGCCCTCTTTGGCGTAGGAATCATCCTCTTTGTGCTCACCTTCCTCATCAACCTGGCGGCCGCCTCGACGATGTTCAAGAAAAAGCGGCGGGGGGGCTTGCGCTGATGATTTTGAGTACAAAATCACCAATGAATCGCCATCAGGTCCAGCGCCTCGGTTTTGTCTTGCTCACTTGCGTTGCTCTGATCGTTGTGATCCCCATCGTCCTCGTCATCGGCGTGATCGTGGTGCGAGGCGTGAAGGCCATCAATATCGAGTTTCTGACGGCCATGCCCCGAGAGGGAATGAAGGCGGGAGGCATCTTCCCGGCCATCATTGGCACGCTGCTGCTCACCTTGGGCACAGCATTGGCAGCCATCCCGATTGGGGTGGGGGGGGCGATCTACTTGGCGGAGTATGCTCGCGATACCTGGCTCACTCGCGCGATTCGTCTGGCGATTCTGAACCTGGCGGGTATCCCCTCGGTAGTCTATGGGCTATTCGGATTGGGCCTATTCGTGCTTTTTCTGCGCCTGGGTACATCCATCCTGGCTGGCTCGCTCACGCTGGCCATCATGACCCTGCCCATCGTCATCAGCACGGCTGAAGAGGCACTGCGCGCGGTGCCGACCGAGTTCCGCACCGTCAGCGCCAGTCTTGGGGGCACACGCTGGCAAGGCATACGACACGTCGTGTTCCCCCAGGCCCTTCCAGGGATCATCACAGGCGTTTTGCTCGGGCTGCTTCGTGCGGCGGGAGAGACAGCTCCCATCCTGTTCACGGTGGCGGCCTTCTTCTTGCCCCGTCTGCCCCAGTCTCCCTTCGACGAGACGATGGCCCTGCCCTATCATCTGTATGTCATCAGCACCCAGGTGCCGAGTATGCCCCTCAAAATGCAGTATGGCACGGCCTTGGTGTTGCTCGTATTGGTCCTCTCAATCAATGTGGTGGCAACAGCCATTCGCAGTCACTTCCGACGGCGACGACAATGGTAAGCGGCAAGATGGGACCCATAGTCCGCATCGAGAGCGTGAGCTATGCCTACGGTGATAGGCAGGTTCTGAAGGGCGTCACTCTGGATGTACAGCCCAAGGCGATCACCATCTTTTTGGGGCCCGCCAGTGGCGGTAAGACGACTCTCTTGCGCCTGGTCAATCGCCTGAATGATCTGGTGGATGGAACCCGGATGACAGGGCGTATCCTGTTCGATGGCCAGGATATCTACGCTCCGGGGACCGATGTGCCCAGTCTGCGGAGGCGGGTGGGCATGGTTTTCGCTCTGCCGTTGCCTTTGCCGGGCACGGTGCGCGAGAATATCGTCTATGGCCCCAAGCTGGCCGGCATACGAAATAAGGGACGGCTAGAGGAGATCACGGTGCGGAGCCTCTCCCAGGCAGCGCTGTGGGATGAGGTCAAAGATCGCCTTGATGCCCCTGCCAATTCGCTCTCAGGGGGCCAACAGCAACGCCTTTGCATTGCGCGCAGTTTGGCCTTGGAGCCTGAGGTTCTGCTCCTCGATGAGCCTACTTCAGGGCTGGATCCGATCTCCACGGCAAAGGTAGAGCATTCGCTCTTCGAGCTGAAGCGCCAGTACACCATCGTCATGGTCCCCCATAGCGTGCAACAGGCAGCCCGCGTCGCAGACCATGCGGCCTTCTTTCTCATGGGCGAGCTCATCGAATACCGCGCCGGTACCGAGCTTTTTACCGCTCCGCGTGATCGGCGGACGGAGGACTATGTGACGGGGCGGTTTGGTTAGGAAGATGACCAAGATCAAGGTAGAACGTCTTCGCTTCTATTATAGGGACAAACCAGCATTGTCCGATATCTCAGTTGATATAAAAGAAAAGCGGATAACGGCCTTAATTGGGCCCTCAGGCTGCGGCAAATCCACCTTCCTCCGCTGTCTCAATCGGATGAATGATACGATTCCCCATACCAGGATCGAGGGGCGTGTAATGCTTGACGAGCAAGACATCTACGCGCCAGGTACCGATGTGGTGGAGTTGCGGCGTAGGGTGGGGATGGTCTTTCAGCGTCCCAATCCTTTTCCACAGTCCATATTCGATAATGTCGCCTTTGGCCCACGAGTGCTGGGACTACATAAGGGCGGCAACTTGGCTGATGTGGTGGAGGCCAGTCTTCGTGGGGCAAGTCTGTGGGATGAAGTGAAGGACAACCTCAAACAGGATGCGCTGAGCCTGTCATTAGGCCAGCAACAGCGCCTGTGCATTGCCCGGGTTATCGCAGTCAAACCCGAAGTGATCCTGATGGATGAGCCGGCCTCGGCTTTGGACCCCATTGCCACGCTCAAGATCGAGGACCTGATGCGCGAGCTTGTGCAGAGCTATACCATCGTCATCGTCACCCACAACATGCAGCAAGCAGCGCGGGCCTCGGACTATGCGGCCTTTTTTATGCTCAATGAGGAGCGAGTGGGCACGCTAATGGAGTACGGGCCGACACGGCGCATCTTTACCAATCCGCAGGACAAGCGTACTGAGGACTATATCACGGGGAGATTCGGGTGAGTCCAGGGGACGCACTGAGAATTCGGCGGGGGGGAGAGATGAGTTTACAGGTGCCCAGTCGGCACAACGCCAGGCTGAAGCAGCTTTTGGAGCGGGTCAATGCAGACGCGGAGTTGGTGCAGCTCTGGAAATGCGCCAACATCAACGCCGTGGACCGTTGCGGCATCAGCGACCATGGTGAGGTGCACATTCGCATCGTAGCCAATGCGGCCCTGCGCATCCTGCGTCTGCTGGTTGAGGCCGGGATTCAGCCGAGCATTGTCGAGTATTATGCTCTGACTGCCGAAGACGCAGAGGTGGTTGTGGTCCTCGGCGCATGCCTGCACGATCTGGGTATTGCAGTGCACCGCGACGATCATGAGCAGTATAGCCTCATGTTGGCCTACCCTAAGGCACGCCAGTTGCTGAGTGGCATCTACGAGGAGCCGACCCTGACGATGATCGTCGCTGAAGCGCTTCATGCGGTCATCGCTCATCGCTGGGACATGCGTTGCCTTACGATTGAGGCCGGCGTGGTCAAAGTGGCCGACGCGCTGGACATGACCCAAGGGCGCTCGCGCATTCCCTTTGAGGCGGGGCAGGTGAACATCCATTCCGTCTCGGCGCTGGCCATAGAGGCAGTCAGCATCGAGAAAGGGAGCGAGCGGCCAGTCAGGGTGGCGGTCAGCTTGAGCAACTCTGCGGGGATCTTCCAGGTGGACGAGCTACTCAAGCGAAAGCTCAACAACTCGACCCTGGAGCCGTATGTGGAGGTGGTGGCGAGCATCAGCGGGGAGAGCGAGCGTCGGCTTATGGGGACTTACAAGCTCTGAAAGGACGAAAGAATGTTGAGGCAAACCTTCGAGCGGGATCTACAGCACCTTCAGGACGAAGTGCTGGTTCTGGGCAGCATGGTGGAGAAAGCCATTCTGGAGGCAGTGGAGAGCCTGAGGAATCGCGATCGGGAGGCTGCGCGGAAGCTCGTCGCTGGCGATCGGGTGATTAACGAGAGGCGCTTCGCCATCGAGTCGGAGACTTTGACCCTGATTGCCACGCAGCAGCCAATGGCCAGCGATCTGCGCACGCTCGCCGCCGTGTTGGAGATCTCCACAGAGCTTGAGCGTATGGGAGACTATGCCAAGGGAATAGCCAAGATCAACCTGTTGATGGGCGAAGAGCCTCTGCTGAAGCCGCTGATTGACATCCCGCGAATGGCTGATAAGGCCACGAACATGCTGCGGAGGGCCCTGGATGCCTTCGTCCACCGGGATGTGGATGCAGCACGGGCTATCCCCTTGGAGGATGACCAGGTAGATGCCCTTTATAACCAGGTCTATCGGGAGTTGCTCACCTTTATTATGGCAGATCCACGCACG
>Ga0172362_10003005_pt1 | contig 14607 bp, 13 predicted proteins | sample LakKivs1_kivu2a2_FD_114534 | JGI IMG/M metagenome (GOLD analysis project Ga0172362, IMG submission 114534) | Sediment microbial communities from Lake Kivu, Rwanda - Sediment s1_kivu2a2 | ecosystem: Environmental > Aquatic > Freshwater > Lake > Sediment | place: Rwanda: Western Province, Lake...
AGCTGCTTCTTCATCTGGCATCTCCTTGCGCCAACTTCCTGTTGGCAGGGAGATTATACCATATGTTGCGTCGTAAGTCGTTGGTATTTCTATAATTAGGGCTTATCTACATGCCATTAGCCCTACGGCGCGGGCTTGGTTTTCGTGCGCGGCTTTGTGCTTGATTTTTCTCCGAGCGCCGGGTATAAACGCAAGGAATCAAAGCTGCTTGTGGCAGATCGCTTGCGGATCGGGAGCCTGCAGCCTGAAGCCCGTAGCCTGTAGCCTGTAGCCTGAAGCCTGAAGCCTGCCACGGAGGAACAGTTGATCTTGTCACCCGTGATAACAAGCCGGCAGAACGAAGCGGTCAAGCGTGCCCGGGCGCTGGCACGCGGCAAGGACGTTGCCGAGTCCGGCCTGATGCTCGTCGAGGGCCTCCGGCTGGTCGAGGAATCGATCGTCGAGGGAATCCGCTACAACCAGGTGCTGGTCAGCCCTCAGTTGGAGGGGACGGAACGCGGGGCCGCGTTGCGCGAGAGGCTGCTGCGATCCGGCAACCCCGTCCTCGACGCCACCGACGCCGTGCTGGCGTCGATCAGCGGCGTCGCCGGCGATCAGGGCGTGGCCGGGCTGGCATACAAGCGCACGTGGAAGCTCGACGACCTCCTGCCTTCGAGGGCGAACGCGGTACCCCTGATAGCAGTGGCGTGGGGCGTGCAGGATCCCGGCAACCTGGGCACGATCATCCGCGCGGCCGACGCCGCCGGGGCAACGGGCGTGATCGCCGCCGGCAACAGCGCCTGCCCCTACAACCCCAAGTGCATCCGCGGCACGATGGGCTCGATCTTCCGGCTGCCGCTGATCGACGCCCAGGCCAACGATGCCGCCTCCCGCGAAAGCCCCGTGAAAATCCTGAAGGAACTGGCCCATCGCGGGGTCACCCTTGTGGCAACTTCGCTGACCGCGGAGACGCGCCACACTGACGTCGACCTCAGCGGCCCGGCCGCGATCATCCTGGGCGGCGAGGGGGCCGGCGTCCCCGAGGCCGTGATCGATCAATGCGCGGTCACCTTGCGGATTCCGATCAAGCGCGACGTCGAATCGCTCAACGTCGCCTCCGCCGCCGCAATCATCCTCTACGAAGCCGCCCGGCAGCGCGGATTTGCCGGGCTCGTCTGATGAACTCAGAATTGCAGGACATCACAGGATGCCCAGGATGGTCAGGATAGGAATTGGAGCTGGATTTCATCCTCTTCATCCTGTTCATCCTGTTGAACTCTTCATTCAGAATTCCGACTTCTCCCAATAGGACATCCTCCCCACAATGGATATCTTCAGTTTTCCCCTCGGGATCGACAAATTCACGGACGGTGCCGACCTCTACCTGCTCTCGCACTATCATCGTGATCACATGGACGGGCTGGACCGCGGCTGGAAGCGCGGGCCGCTGGTCTGCTCGCCGGTCACAGCGAACCTGCTGGCGGAGCTTGACGGCGTTCCGCGCGAAAACCTGATCGCGATCGAACCGCGCCAATCCAAGGACGTGCAGGTGGCCGGCAAGACGCTCCGCATCACCGCACTCGATGCAAATCACTGCCCCGGCGCGATTCTCTTCATCTTCGAATGCGACGGACGCAGAATCATCTACACTGGCGACTTCCGCCTCAACGACGAGCTTCGCTCCCACAAGGCGCTGCTCGCCGGGGCCGACCGGCTCTACGTCGACAGCACCTACGCCTCGCCGGAATACCTCTTCCCCACGCAGGAGGAGAGCGTGCGGCTCGTGCTCGACGCCGTGCGGAGCAACATCGACAAGGAAATCCTGCTCGCCCTCTATACGATCGGAAAGAACAAGATCGTGGAGGCCCTCTTCGAGGAGTTCGGCCGGCCGGTGCTGGTGACCAAGGACAAGCTGAAGGCCTACCAGGCGATGGGCTGCGGGCAGCACGTGACCGACAAGCGCCACGAGGCGGGGTTCATCGGCTACTCGCGCGACTACTTCGACCGCTACTTCCGCTGGACTCGCGAGCGGAATCCGTCCAACGCGCTCGTCATCTATCCGTCGGGGATGTGCCTCGACGCCCAGCCCCGCGAAGGATTCTTCTACGTCCCCTATTCAGAGCATTGCGACTGGCCGGAGTTCTGCGAGTTTGTGGGCATGGTCGGCGCCAGGGAAGTGGTGAAGACGTAGAAGGAAAGGAGAAAGTAAAAAGGAAAAAGGCAAAACCAAGACAACCGGCCTCTTCGTTTTTTCCTTTTTCCTTCCACATCATCCCTTCATCTCTTCATCGCCTCCCGATTCACGCAATTCGGCGGCATCTCGCCCCTCAGCATCGCCAGCAGGTTCGTCGCGGCCATGGTGGCCATGGCGGCGCGCGTGCGGATGGTAGCGGAGCCAAGATGCGGGCAGGCCACAACGTTCGGCAGATCCAGCAGGCCCGGTGCGGTCGCCGGCTCATGCTCGTAGACGTCCAGCCCGGCGGCGAAGATCCGATGCTGCCGCAACGCATCGACCAGCGCGGCCTCGTCGATCGCCGGCCCGCGCGACGTGTTCACCAGCACGGCCGTCGGCTTCATCAGCGCCAACTCCCGCTTGCCGATCAGGTGATGCGTTTGCGGCGTGAGAGCCACGTGCACGCTGACGAAGTCTGCCTCCCGCAGCAGCTCGTCGAGCTCCACTCGCCGCGCCCCAAACTCCGCCTCGAACTCCGGTTTCGGCTGCGGATCGGCGTAGATGATTCGCATCCGCCAGCCGGCTGACCGCCGGGCGACGACGGTTCCGATGCGGCCGGCGCCGACGATTCCAAGCGTCTGCCCGGCGAGATCGACTCCGAGGAACTGCATCGGCCCCCAGCCCTGCCACTTTCCGGTACGCATGAAGGCGTCGCTTTCCGCGGTACGGCGGGCGGCGGCCATCAGCAGCGCCCACGCTTGGTCGGCCGTGGCGTCGGTGAGCACGCCGGGCGTGTTGCTCACCAGCAGCCCGCGTCGCGTGGCCGCGGCGAGGTCCACGTTGTCGTAGCCCACGGCGTAGTTCGCGAAGCCTTTGCACCGCGGGCCGGCCGCATCCATCACCGCGTCATCTATCTTATCCGTAAGCAGGCACAGCACGCCGTCCTTGCCGCGGACGCCCGCCAGCAGCTCCTCGCGCGACAGCACCCGATCGTGCGGATTCACCTCGACGTTCAGCCCGGCCCTCGCCAGCAGATCGATCCCCGGCTGCGGAATGCGCCTCGTAACGAACACGGTTCCCTGCATCTGTGATCCTTCTATCTGGAATGATGAATGATGAATGAAGACGATCCCGACAGCGGCTTGGCGGCATTCATCGTTCATCATTTCCCTCATATCTTATTCCGCTCGGCCAATGCTGTCAAGCGCGAAGATGGATGGCTATGGGCTTGCCCAACACCGGATGGGCCGCGTTCATCATTCATCATTCATCATTTCTTCTCTATCTCACTCCGCTCGGCCATTCCAGCTCAACGCCCTGCTCGGCAAGCAGGCTCTGGAAGTCGGCGAGGAGGGAAGGCTTGGCGCGCACGGCCTTGGGAGGCACGTTGCGGCGTAGGCAGAACGCCGCCAGAAGCCCGGCCGACTCCCCGATGTTCCACTCGATCGGATGCAGCCGGTAGCAGCCGTTGGCGATGTGCGTTACGCCGATGTTCTTGCACGCCGGCAGGAGGTTCCTCATTCGCACCGGAAGCAGCGAGCCGAGCGGAATCTGGAATGGCCGCGTCTGCATGGCGATGTCCGTCACGCCCCCGGTGGTAGGGTGCAGATCGATATTGTAGTGCCCGATCCCTACGCTGTCGCCGAAGTGCTCGGCCGGCTTGTCCTTGCGGGACTGCAAACTCACGTGGTTCTCGGTGACTGTGAACTCCGCGCGGATGCGGCGCGACTCGCGCACGTAGGGGTGCTTGGCGAGTCCATCTGGCGTATCGGTAAGCTCCGGCACAAGATACATTTCCGGGTAGCCTGTCCCGCTGTCGTGCCTCGGTGCCTCCGTCTGAATCCAATAGAGCAGGCTGAGCGACAATTGCCGGGCCTCCTCCAATATCTTGTCGCGCTCCTCCAGCGGCTTGTCGATGGGATCGCGCACGAAGTAATCGTTCTGAGGCCAGTTGACAAGCGTCACCTCATCGGGCACGTCCTGATCGGCATAGTACTGAGCGACGACGATCTGACGGTACTCCCAGAGGCCGCGCAGCCATGCTTTGCGGTGCCTGCCAGTGGTGAAGAGGGCGCAATCGAGCATCTCGCCGCTCTTGGGATCGGCAAACTCCCAGCTCAGCAGGTTGCTGCCCCACGGGGGGTGCGTGTCGGGCATGTATCGCCGCCAGCGATTGTACTGCGGCGGTTTTGCGATCGTATGATTCGCGTGAGGGGCGGTATCCCACGCCATGGGGAAGCACCATGTGATCGCCTCCACGTTGTCGGGCTGCGACGGCCCTTCGGGAGCATGCGGCTCGCCGGTCTCCGCCTGCGATTCGGAGCCGACCACGTATTCGACGCCCGCCATCGGGAGCACGTCGCCGAACTCGGTAGCGTCGAGGAAGTAGGGGGCGGTCAGCGTGCTGTGCTCGCCGCTGATGACGTTGCGAACCGTGACCGCTTTGACGTTGTCGCCGGAGACGTCCGCCGAAACGGGCACGCGGCATGGAAGCACGCGGATGAACCCCCGGGCGCGCGGCCACATCAGCATCTGCTGAAGCACGATGTGCCCGATCCGCGGTTCGTAGCACAAGTGCGAGACGTATCCCCCGCCGGGATTCAGATGCGGATTGTTGCGCGCCGACGGCAGCAGCGGATAGTGGTTTCGGTAGAACGCACGCACGCTGTCCCGGAACGTTCGGTATCGGCGCGTGCAGCCGAAGTGCTCGATCCACTCGTTCTCGTCGGGCGGAACCGCCTGCGCGGTGAGCTGTCCGCCCAGACAGTCCGTCTGCTCCGTTATGATCACCTTCACGCCGAGCGATGCGGCGGCCAGTGCGGCGGCGGTGCCCCCCGTGCCCCCGCCAATGATTACAACGTCGGCTGAGAACTCGCGCGGTGCGGGTGCCTTCGGCGATGCCATGCGTTCCTCCTCCTTGCGGCTGACGGTATCTGCTTGCCGCACAATCTGTTTTCTGCACTGCAGGCGGACAGTTGAGCACGTTTCCCGCACTCGGCAGCAGAGCCACGCGCCACGGCCCACCGCCCACCCCGGCTCTCTCTTTTAACCTTGCTTCATCGCCGTTCATGCCGTATGATAGAGGGGTACCGCGCGAGAGCCTGCCGGCCCGGGAATTCCCATTCCATCGACGGTGCCATTGTGGCGCCATCTTTTCCGCGCCGTCCGCTTGCGCAAACAGAGAGAAACCAATGAAGAGCACTGTGGGGGTTATCGTGATTGTGGCCGTGATTGCGGCACTGGTCATGTCGTCGTTCCTGGGCAGCGGGCTGTCGTCGAGCAAGACCGACGCACCGGCGGGGACTGCCCTGGCAGCCGAGCCCGATGCCAAGGCCGAGCCGGCCGCCGAAAAGGCCAAGGCGGCCAAGCCCGAGACACAGGGCCAGAAATACGGCTATTTCATCGGCATGCAGATCGGCTCCCAAATGAAGCAGGACAAGCTTGAGGTCGATCCCGAGTATCTTTCACAGGGAATCAAGGACGCCATGACCGGCTCCGAGCCGCTGCTCACGGAAGATGAACTGAAGGATGTGATGGCATCCCTCCAGAAGGACATGGCCACCAAGCGCGATCAGGCAGGCGCCGCCAACAAGGAAGCGGCCGAAAAGAACAAGAAGGAAAGCGCGGACTTCATGGCCGAAAATGCCAAGAAAGAAGGCGTCAAGACCACCGAGAGCGGCCTGCAGTACAAGATGCTGAAGGAAGGCGACGGCCCCAGCCCCAAAGCCACCGATACCGTCACCGTCAACTATCGCGGCACGCTCACCGACGGCACGGAATTCGACAGTTCCTACAAGCGCAACGAGCCGACGTCTTTCCCGCTGAACGGGGTGATCAGGGGCTGGACCGAAGGCCTCCAGCTCATGAAGGTCGGCGGCAAGATGCAGCTCTGGGTTCCGCCCGATCTGGGCTACGGCGAGCGCGGGCCCGGCGGCCCCAACAAGGTGCTCATCTTCGAAATCGAATTGCTGAGCATCGGCGAGAAGGCAGAGACGAAGTGAACGCTTGAGACTTCAGAACGATTGATTTCACCACGAAGGCACGAAGGGCACGAAGGCACACGAAGAAGAGCAGAGGGGACTTGCCTCTTCACCTCTTCTGCGCGTCCTTCGCGCCCTTCGTGTGTTCTTGACTCTCTCGCACGTCTTGTGTTCTGTGCGTAAGATTCGGTTCGGTGGACTCAGCAGACCAAGTGGACTCGGTGCGGCCTTCTTCAGCCCCAAGCCCCAAGCCGCAAGCCCCAAAGCCCAAAGCCTTGGCCCCGTTGTGGTTCATCTACCCGTCATTCCAGCTTTTTCATGACCACATCATCGAAGTAGACGATCCCCGCCGGCCAGTAGGCGTACAGCTCGACGCGGGTACGGGAGGGATCGTGGGCGTCGTTGCGGTGGGGGGAGAAGTCGCGGACGAATTCGGTCCATTGTCCGTTTGAGCCGCGGCAATTCATCGGGGCGTCGCGGGTGACGCGCCACTGGCCTTCGGTCTCGTTGCCCTTCGCCGGGAAGTAGCGGTAGTGCTTCAGGAAGATCTTGACGGCCGGCCCCATGCTCTTCACGCGTACGCTGAACCGGTAGCGCTTGCCGTCCGAGATGTCGATCGGGTCGCCGTAATAGCCCACGCCGTAGCTGCCGGCGATGTCGGCGTTCATCTCGAACTTCATGCACTTGCCGTTTCCGCCGGGGCCGGGTGCGTCGACCCACTGCACCATCTTGTGGTGATAGTCCTTCCCCCAGGCGTCCCAGAATGCAGGATGATCGCCGTCGGCCTCCTCGAAGCCCGGGTTCTTCACGAGGTTCGGACCGTCTTTCCACGCCACGTCCCACGCGGGGTCGTAATGCTCCTTGGGCTCCGCCTCGCCGGTGGTCCGGCGGATCATCCCCTCCACGGCGATGCCGGCGACGTGCCGGTTCTCCGCCGTGAACGTGTCGTCGAGGACCATCGCCGGGTCGTCGGCCGTGCTGGCGAGCTTCACGCTGAATGATACCTTGTCGCCGAGCATCTTCGTCTCGCCCCACAGGGCGAGGTCGGCATTGAAGGCCTTGCGGGCAAACGCGGCAACGTCCTTCGCCGGAGTATCCAGCTTCGGCACGAACTCCTTCTCCTGCACCGCCAGGTTCACGTCCATCTCCTCGATCAGGACGTAGATCTTCTTGCGCACAAGCTTGGCTCGGATGTTGGCGGCCATCCACTTGCCGAGGTCGCCCTCGTCGCCTTCCGAATGGAGATCGAACACGACGATGACGGATTTCGGCTCGGCGGGCGCGGCATCGGCCGGCTTCACCGGCGCTGCTTCATCCGTCTTCTCCTCCGCCTTCATTCCCGCCGCACACGCCAGCACAATCATCAGCGAAAGGGCTAACGTTCTCATGGCATTGTCTCCGGGCCTGCGGTGCACGATACGCAACTGCCATTAAGCATACCACTGCGGGCCGGGATTTGCAAGCGGGCATTCGGCGGATCCGACCGATCGGACCGATCGGCGAAACGGATGCAGCGGATGCCGCTTTCACCCCCTCACCCCCTCACCCCATCACCCCACCTCTTCCTCAGCTTCCCGTCGAGCAATAATGCCGTACGCCGAAGCACCACGCGCGGAACGACGCCGCCAGGAACGCCACGCCGATCGCAGGCGCAATCCAGTGAAACCACGACGGGCTCCCGGCCACTGCATCGCTCCGGCCGAGCACGCCCAGCGCGGGGAAATACGTGACGCACGCAATCGGCACCACGAACGTGAAGAACCGCCGAAACCACGGCTTGTAGATCGAGATGGGATACTGCCCCGTTTCGGTGCCGCCGTAGGTGACCGTGTTCATCAGCTCGAGGGTCTCGGTGCTCCAGAACGCCATCGTTGCCTGGAGCACGAACAGCCCGTAGAACAGGCACGCGCCGCCGACGATGGCAAACAGCGTGAGGCCGACGCGCGGAATCGACCGCGCCACGTGCAGCTTGCCGGCTGCCCATGCCAGCACGAGCAGCCCCTGCAGCAGCCGGCCCGTCCGCAGGAACTGCACCTCCGGCGCCGACACCTGCAGCGCCAGCCCGCGCGGCCGCAGCAGCAACCGGTCGAAGTCCCCGCTCTTGACCAGGTTGGAAAACGTGTCGAACCCGCGCCCGATCCCCTCGGCCAGCGCGAACGACAGATTGATCAGCCCGTAGAAGAACGCAACCTCCGGAAGCTGCCAGCCGCCCAGCGACTTGAACCGCGCGAACAGCGCCCAGATGCTGACGATCTCCATGCCCGACGACAGGAAGTGCCCGATCGTGAACAGCACGAACGACGCCCGGTATTGCATCTGGCAGCGGAACGCCACGCCCACCAGCCGCCAATAGAGCCGCAGTGAATTCATCATCGCATCAACCTCCCTGCACCACGACGCGCCGAACCGACCGTGCGAGCAGCATTCGCCCGGCCAGCACCAGCACGGCTGTCCACGCGAGCTGCGACGCGATCTCCATCGGCACCTGCCCGGCCGCGATGCTGCCCGTGCAGATGCGGAACGGTACGTCGATCAGCCCGCGAAAGGGCAGCGCGTTCAGCAGCCACTGCATCGAGTCCGGGAAGAACGGCAGCGGAATCATGATCCCGCTCAGTGTGTACGCCAGGATCGAGGCGATCACCATGATGCCGCGGCCGGAGATCGTCCAGAACATCGTGATGGTGAGCAGCGTGCAGAAGGCGGCGCTCAGCAACGCGGCGGCCAGCATGCTCACGGCGCAACCGGCCAGCGGCAGCCAGCCCGGCCAGTAGAGCCAGCCCGCAACCAGCGAGATCAGCAGGATGGGCACCGCCCGCAGGGACATCGGCGCCAGGCACGTGGCGATCGCGCGGCTGTACCACAGGTTGTACTGGTCCACCGGCCGCAGCATCTCGTAGGCCACGTTGCCCGAGCGGATGAGCCCCTCGACGTCGCGGTCCGGCCGCAGCGGGATCATCGTGAAAAACGCCTGCCCCAGCCAGACGTATGCGATCACTTGCCGCAGGTCCATCGGCATCGGCTCTTGCACGCCCGCGTAGAACGCGCTGAAGATCATCATGCGGATCAGCCCCCAGAAAATCTGCGTACAGAATCCGGCGATGGCCGCGGCACGATACTGCAGCAGCGAGCGGAACCGCGCTGAAAACATTGCCTGATAGGGGGTCATGGCTGTATTGCCGCTCACTAGCGAAAGACAAGATGATGGGATGATGGGATGATGAGATGATGGGAAAGAAGGTCTCGCTCCGTCTCTTCATCTCATCATCCCATCATCCCATCATCGCATCATCACCCGCCGCGATACAGGCTCGCGATGATCTCCTCGATGGGCGGGTTCTCCACGAAGAGGTCGCGGATCTCGTATCGCGCGGTGATGCGTGCCAGGAGGTCGGCCGTGCGGATCTTCCGCGGGTCGAACCGCAGCGTCACGCGCCGGCCATCGCGCTGCATCACCTCCGCGTCGGGGTCGCTGATGTCCCCGTGGTCGTCGAGCAGATCGATGATCAGGCGGCGCTCCCCGCTCGCCATGGCGCGGAGGTCGTCAAGCGTGCCGTCGGCAAGGATGGCGCCCTTGTTGATCACGAGCACCCGCCGGCAGAGGGCCTCGATGTCGTCCATGTCGTGCGTGCTGAGGATGATCGTGATGCCGCGCTCGCGGTTCAGCCGGCGCACGAAGTCGCGCACGGCCAGCTTGGTCACCGCGTCAAGCCCGATGGTCGGCTCGTCGAGGTAGAGGATTCGCGGGCCGTGCAGCAGTGCGGCGGCCAGATCGCAGCGCATCCGCTGGCCCAGGCTGAGCTGCCGAACCGGCACGTCCAGCAGCGGAACGAGGTCCAGCAGGTCCACCATCTCGTCGCGGGCGGCCGCGTAGTCGGTTTGCCGCACGCGATAGATGTCGCGCAGAAGCTCGAACGACTCGATCACGGGGAGGTCCCACCAGAGCTGCGTTCGCTGGCCGAAGACGACGCCGATGCGGCGGACGCTCTCGATGCGGCTCTTCCACGGCGTCAGCCCGGCCACGTCCACGCGGCCGGAATCGGGCACCAGGATGCCCGACAGGATCTTGATCGTGGTGCTCTTTCCGGCTCCGTTCGGGCCGATATAGCCGAGCAGCTCGCCCTCGTCGAGGCTGAAGGAGATGCCGTTGAGCGCGGCAACGGTCCGATAGCGGCGGCGCACCACACCCGCCAGCGCGCCCCACGTCCCCGGAGCGCGCTCGCTCACGCGGAACGTCTTCACAAGGTTTTCGACCGTGATGTGCGGCATTGGAGAGATTATAGCGATTGGGGGAGGCGAGTTCAACGGAAGGAGATGAAGGAATGATGAGATGAGGAGATGATGGGGCAGGACGCGGGTGCACATGTCCGTGCATGTCCGTGAAGGTCCGTGACCTATTCACCCTTCATCGTTCATCATTCTTCACCACCGCCAGCCGTGCCTGATGTGCCAGATCGATGGCGGACGACAGGATTCTGCCGGCTTCCTGGGGTGAATGGAAGCCCATGCCGTTGTTGGCGGCAACGTAGTCCCATCGCATCTGGGCGCGGCGAACGAGATCGCGGGCGGTGTCGATGGCGGGGCCGGCGGCGCCCGCGGCGGCGGCTGCGCCGATCTCCTCGTGCGCGGCCACAAGGGCCGCTTCGGCTCGCTGCAACTGCTCGTGTGTCTTGTCCTGAATGGACTCCACGCGCGCCGTGATCTCGGCCTCGCTCCAGCGATGGCAGACGGCGCACGAGCTTGCGGCCTTGGCCAGCGGGCTGGCCACGTGATGGTCGGTGAACTTCACGCCCCCCTCGCTGCGGTAGGGCATGTGGCAGTCGGCGCAGGCCACGCCCCGATACGCGTGAACGCCCGTCAGATACATCTCGTAATCGGGATGCTGCATCTTGACCATTCGGGCGCCGCTGGTCGGGTGGGTCCAGTCGGCGAAATCGATCTCCTCGTAGAACTTCTCCATCGCCTCGATGGTGGTGCCGTGCTTCCACGGGAAGGTGAGGTAGGTGCCGTCCTTGAAGTAATACTCGGAATGGCACTGGGCGCACACGAGCGAGCGCATCTCCTGGTGGGGGATGGCGTCGGGGTCGCGCCCCTGTGCGGCGAGCGCCTCGCGCAGCGCCGGACGCGATATCCGCAGCTTCATGGTGCTCGAGTCGTGGCAGTCGGTGCAGCCGATCGAATGGCTCACCTTGGCGTCGATCTCGGCAAACGTGCTCTGGTAGAACTCGGCGGTGCCCATCTGCTGCATCAGGCGGGGCACGTCGCTGCTCTTGCAGGTCATGCAGGTGCCGGGCACGAGCTTGCCGCCGCGCTTGGGGTCGATCCTGGCCGTCTTGCGCACGTCCTCCAGCGCCCGGGCGTGGCCGCGGTCGTCGTTGTATTCCACCGAGAAGGGATAGCCGGCGAACAGCGTCTTCAGCAACGGGTCCCGCTCAAGGTGCGAGAATGGCACGGAGCCGCTGTATTTCGTGGGGCGGTCCGACTTGAGCGTGAGCATGTGGCGCTCGTATTCGCGCGGGAAGTTGGACCCCCAGGCCGTACTGTCGGGCTCCTCTGCGCCGACGGGCGTCATCACCTTCTGCAGCAGCACGGTCTCGGCCCGGCGCTGCACGACGCTGGCGACCGCCAGGCCAAGGAGCGCGGCCCCCGCACAGGTTCCGGCGAACACGATCCACCCGACAAACGGCTTGCGGCAGGCTGGTGCGGTCATGATTGACCCCGATCTCAGGCTGCAGGTGCAGGCTGCAGGCAACAGGCTACAGGTGCTGTGATCCCATCCATCGTGTCCATCTTGCGGGTTTCAGCGATTCCGATGGACAGGATGGACACGATGGACCAGATGGACGACGGCCGCTTTCTACACCCATCACCCTATCACCCCACCACCCCATCACCCCACCACTGTTCACTTCCCTCCGCGCAGCGCGTTCGGCGCGGTGGCCAGGCCGCGCACCTTCGAATGCACGTTGTCGCGGTGGCAGTCCGAGCACGTGCGGTCGGTGCTCGACAGCATCCGCACATTCTCCACGGTGCCGGCGTGGCAGCGAAGGCAGTTGTCCTGCACTGTCTGCTTCGAACGTGCCGACAGCCCGATCACCTGCGGCTCGCGATGCGTCAGGTAGGCGGCGGTGTGGCCGGCCCCGCTCTGGGCCTTATTCCAGATCATCTGGATGATGTTTCGCTGCGGGATGTGGCAGTCGATGCAGGTGGCCGCATTCGCGTGGCTGCCGTGCGCGTGTGCCGAGTATTCCGGCATCATCACGTGGCAGTTGATGCAGACTTCCGGCTTGGCCGAGATATACGAGAACGCCCGGAACAGCACGGCGAAGGCGATGGTGAATCCGCACAGCGCTCCGCTCGCGGCGAAGAACGGGATCCGCAGGCCGGGCGGCATGAAGCCCAGGCTCAGAATATTGCTCGCCGTGCCGTTGGATACCATTGCTCAACTGCCTCCGGCAAACACTTCGACGCCCAAGCGGTCGACCATCTCGGCGAATCGTTCGCCCGGGCGGTCTCGCTCAATCAGAAGCGACAGTGCCGCCGCGACGGCCCCCGGCAAGTCCTGTTCGCAAAGCTCGGCGATTTCGGTTGCCCACCGCGGGTGGCGGCCCATCCGTCCGCCGAGAAGCAGGCGGAAGCGCGTGCCGTCCGATGCCAATGCATCCTCCGGACACTGCCGCACGCATGCTCCGCAGCCGACGCATCGCTCCATGCGTAGCGCCGCACGCCCGTCTACGACGGCGATTGCATCCTCGCCGCAGGCCCGCTCGCATTCGCCGCAGCCGGTGCAATCGTCGCTCACCATCCTCGGCCGCACGCTCGCGATGATGCCGATATCCTTGATCTGCGGCTGTGTGCAGGCATTCGGGCACGCCGCGAGGGCGATCTTCAGCCGGTAATGCGGCAGAATCGGCCCCTTCACAGCCGCCCGCAGAAAACCGTCCCACCGCGATTCAGCCACCACTCGCGCCAGCTCATCCTGCAGCGATGCCATCGACGCCAGCGAATGCGGGCATTCACCGGCGGCTCCGCGGCATGCGGTGATCTCGGACGTCGGCGGGAGGTTGGGCTGTGTCATTCGTTGTGCTCCTGTGGCTGCGGATCGGCGCCCCGTATGCCATTGTGGTACCATTTTACCGCATTAGGGGGAAAAATCAAGCAGAAAATGATCCGCGCGATGCTTTCGCTTCGCGTGGCGTGCGCTGGCAGGCCTCCGTGCGGCACAGCCTTGGCGCGGCCGGCAGCGAAATGAAAGCCGACGTCAACAACGACGGCAGGGTGAACGTGCTTGACTTGATCGGCGTTCGCAACCAGTTGGGTCGGGAGTGCGAGTGAGGCGCGCCGCGTCTGCCCGCTCGCGTGAAGTGTCGCCCTACCCCACAGCCTTCCCGATGGGAAATGCGCGTCCTGACGCGCTTTCTCGGCGTTTCACAGGAGAGTGTGCCTGTTTCGCGCGGGGGAGAAGCTCCGCGACCATCCGGGCGTCAGGTACAACAGAAAGCTCCACTTCCGCGGCCGGATTCGCGGCAGTGTTTCGGACTCGCGGTGGCACGTGCTCACGCCAAGCTAGTCTGAGACGCCCCGGCGGGGCGGGACACGCCAAGGCGCGGCTACTCCTTCCCGGCAGATACCGTCTCCTTCTCGCGTTCGCGGGCCTCTGCGCCCGGCCCGGGTGCCGCGTGCGGCTCCAGTGCCGCGCGATACACGTACACCATCGTGCCGCCCAGCCACCCGGATACCGCGATCAGGGCGGTGCCGATTATCGCGAACACGAACGCCGTGTCCAGCAGCGGAAATGCCTTCACTCTCAGGAAGTAGCTGACGGCAAACGCGGCCACCGCCAGAACGTTCAGTGCTCCATGCGCGATGCCGATCGACTTCACTCGCGATTTCGCCCACGACAGCAGATCGATGAGCCCTGGAATCGCCGCCACCAGAGCGGCGATCACGCCCACCCCGATCGCCCGCGCCGCGGTGTCGCGCCACACCAGGCCTCCGCCCAGCCTGAACACGATGTCACTGATCAACCCGAACACCCACATTCCGATGGGCAGCGTCACCAGCATCGGATGAATCGGGTGCCCCATGATCTTCGCCTTGCTCGCCATCAGATCGCTCCTTTCAGCAATGGGATACTCCTCCGTCCACACAGGCGCGCGAACGCTCCATGTCGTGTCGGCACCTCTGAGGCGCGGTGCATAAGCTTCCGCCGCCGTGTGCCGGCCCCGAACAGCGCCGCAGTTGCTCGGTTCGATGCTTCGGGTATTGTGCTCGGCTCGCACGTGCGGCGAATGACGCGCCGCACCGACTGCAGGCTGCAGGCTGCAGGCCACAGGCTGCAGGTTCGGAGAGAACGCGACTCAGGGCGTGTGTGAAAAGCCCTGAACTGCCACGCAGGGGGGAGCATCGAAAGCTTCCGGATTCGCTGTCGAAGCGAAACGCATGCTGCCACGGATGCACCAGTCGCCATCCGCGACT
>Ga0172362_10003006_pt1 | contig 14607 bp, 11 predicted proteins | sample LakKivs1_kivu2a2_FD_114534 | JGI IMG/M metagenome (GOLD analysis project Ga0172362, IMG submission 114534) | Sediment microbial communities from Lake Kivu, Rwanda - Sediment s1_kivu2a2 | ecosystem: Environmental > Aquatic > Freshwater > Lake > Sediment | place: Rwanda: Western Province, Lake...
CGGCTCGACGCTCTCGGCAAACTCAAAACGATCTTCGGTCGATTCGAGCATCGCGTCACTCGGCCTGGGCCGACTCCTTCAGCCGCGCGATCGCCCTCAGCCACAACATCCGCACGGCGCCGGCGTTCCGCTGCAGACGCTCGGCGATCTCCTCAAACGTCAACCCTTGCAGGTTGCGCATGATGATCACTTCGCGATACTGCGGACGCAACCGGGCCAACTGATTGGCCACGTCGACCGCGCGTTCCCGCGCATGCAGCGGTTCGCTCGGCGAGGCGCCCTTACCGGCCAGCATCTCACCCAGGTTCATCGCCGAGCGATCGAGCGTGGCCGTAACCTGCTCGAGCGAAATCTCGCAGCGCATGTCGCGCATCTTGGTCTTCAGATGCGTCTCGACCGCGCGATGCAGGCAGTTGATCAGGATCTGCCGCAGCCAGGCCAGGAACTGCCGCTCGTTGTCGCCTTGAAACTGCTTGAAGTCCCGATGCGCCGCCAGCAGCGCGTCTTGCACCAGGTCCGAAGGGTTCAGCCGTCGTCGCAAGCGGCGATCGAACTGGGTGCTGGCCAGCACCAGCAGATAGTTGCGATACAGCGCGAGCAGCTTGCCCATCGGCTCGGCGTCGCCCGCCTGAGCCGCACGCAAGAGTTGCCTCACATTACTGGATGGCGCGTCGCTGGTCGCGACGCTGCTGTCACTCATCATGACCGCACCGACTTCAGAACCGAAGCACAGGATGCAAAGTGCCGCTTGTGAGGAGAGGGAGCGATGTTCCGCAGCACACGTCCATCTTAGCTGCCTCACCGCCATCCGCAAATAGTCTCCTGGCCAGGATTTATGAACGATTGGGCGGCTTCCCGGTTCTTCATCAAATCTTCATCTAAGAAAGTGTGACAATCGCTCCCCGCCTTCTCCCTTTAAGACTGAGGCGGAGGGAGGGCAACGCAGCAACAGGAGGCAACAACCATGACTCGAAAATGGACACAGCGGAGGAGGTTCTGGGGGTGCGAAGCCCTGGAATACCGGCGGCTCCTGACCGTCTCGGTCGAGATCGATGAAGACGACCTGTCGCTCACCGGCACGGCCGACGGCGCGGTCCAGATCACGGCCACCGACGACGCCGGGACCTTCGAAATCTATGACGCTGGCACCCTGATCACTACGGCCACCGGCATCACCGGCATGATCAAAGTCAAACTCGACGACGCGGATGGCGCGCCCGACCATTCACTGGCGATCGACCTCGGTGCTGCCGCGGTCGATCGCGTGATGGTCAGTCTCGGTGATGGCGAGAACATCTTTACGCTCTCGGGCGGGACGGTTGAGCGAAGTCTCAACTACAAGGGTGGGGATGACGCCGATAGCGTCACGATTTCTGCGACCACCACGATCGGCCAGAATGTCCACGCTAGCCTCAAGGACGGCGACAACACGTTCGTGCTCGAAGGCACGATCGAGCGGGGACTGTTCGTCCAGGCTGGCGATGGCGACGACACGGTCACCATCGCTGCCGGTGCGACTGTCGGCCGCGGCGTCGGCATCCATCTCGGCGATGGCGACAACCAGGTCTCGCTTGCAGGCCAGATCGATGGCTGCGTGATGGTGCGCGGCGGCGATGGTGACGACAGCTTGCAAGTTCAGGCCGGCTCGCAGGTCGGCGGCTCGGTAAGCGCAACGCTTGGCGATGGCGATAACGCGCTCACCGTCGGAAGCACAATCGAAGGCTCGCTGAACTACGACGGCCGCGACGGCAACGACTCCGTCTCGCTCGCCTCACAGACCCTCGTTGCCGGCAGCGTTCGAGTCCGCCTGGGCGACGGCGACAACACCTTCACCCACGACGGCGAAATCGAGAAGAACCTGTTTGTCACCAGCAAGAATGAGAACGATACCGCCACGGTCGCCGACACGGCCATCGGCGGCGGCGAGACCACCATCGCCCTGGGCGAACAACGCGATTTCGGCTTCGGCCGAGGTCGCGGCCCAGGGCATCATCCGTTCGGCGGTCCCGGCTTTGGCGGCTCCAGCGGCGGTGGCGCCGCTGCCATGTGGAATTCCAATGCCAGTGCAAGCTCCGCGCAGGCGCGCGGCTCGCGCCGGCGATAGTTTCGTCGAGAGGTGTCCCTGGGGGGACCCCCTGCGTCGTCACATCACCTCCGTGCGGGTCGGCAGATTGGCTCTGCCGCTCGGTGCCCTCGGCGTTGGTGTGGCGCGCGGGCCCCCCCATTCTCCACAACCTTCATTACCCCCCGTACAACCATGCGACGATTCGAACTGCTCGACCCGCGTCTGATGCTCGCTGGCGATTCGTGCCCGGAAGAGGAGCCGGTGCGCGAATCGCTGGCTGAGCTCACGGTCTTGCTGGGCGACTCGATGGTCGCGGCCGACGCCGGCTCGACCACCAGCACGGCCTATGACCTGGGAACGCTGGGCAGCAAACGAACTCTCGGCGGACAGGTGGGCGGCGCCGATCCAAGTGATCTGATGAAGTTTACCGTCGATGCCGCGTCGACCGTCTCGCTCTCGCTCAGCGGACTGCGGGCCGACATTGACATGTACCTGTACGACAGCCAGGGCAATCAACTCTCCAGGTCGATTAACTCGAACACGACCGCCGAATCGATCACCGCCTCGCTCGGCGCGGGTACCTACTACATCCTGGTAGTTCCGTGGCGATCGGCCCAAAGCTATTACCAACTGTCGTTCGGCTCGCAAGCCATCGTGCCTACAACTCCCAGCAATCCCGTCACCAATCCGCCGGCCGCAGACCCACCGTCGTCAACTCCCACGAACCCGACAACTCCCGTCACCGCACTGCCAGACGTCGCATACTACGGCGGCTCGAACGACTGGAACCTGAACGCCATGAACGCCCCCGAAGCCTGGGCCGCCGGCTACACGGGCGACGGCGTCGTCGTCGCGGTGATCGACACGGGCGTCGACGTCAACCATCCCGACCTGATGAGCCAGCTGTGGGTCAACGCGGGCGAAATCGCCGGCAACGGCATCGATGACGACGGCAACGGATACGTCGATGACGTGTACGGCTGGGACTTCGCTTCGGGCGACAACAACCCCGACGACGGCAACGGTCACGGCACGCACGTCGCCGGCACGATTGCCGCGGCGGCCAACGGCACCGGCGCCACCGGCGTTGCGCCGGATGCCACGATCATGCCCGTCCGCGTGCTGGGGAACAATGGCTCGGGCACAATGAACAGCGTCGCCGCGGGCATTCGCTACGCCGTTGACATGGGCGCCGACATTATCAACCTCAGCCTCGGCGGCTCTTACAGTTCGCTGATTCTGGCGGCCATCGAGTACGCCGTCGCCAACAACGTGCTCGTCGTTGCCGCCGCGGGCAACGAGTACGCCAGCACGCCCGGCTACCCGGCACGCTTCAGCTCATCGCTCTCGGGCGTGATCTCGGTCGGGGCCTATAGCTCATCCGGCTCGATTGCCAGCTTCTCGAACGATGTCGGCAATAGCGGCGCGGTGCAGGTCGATGCGCCGGGCGTGGGTATCTACAGTACGTATCCCGATGGCCGCTATGCCACGATGAGCGGCACCAGCATGGCCGCCCCACACGTGGCCGGCCTGGCCGCGCTCGCACTCTCAGCCAACAGCAGCCTCACGGCCGCCCAGCTCCGCAGCCTCATCCTGGCCGGCGCGAACGATTCGATCAGCGGCTCCGACTCCGCCGGCGGCATCAACGCCGCCCTCACCGTCGCGCTGGCCGCCGCTGGTCAGACGTCGAGTTCCGCCAGCAGCATCTCGGCCACGGCCCAAGCCGTAACGCAGGTCTCGTCAATCCGCCGGATCATGGCTTCGTCGGTCGCTTCGTTCGACTTGAACATGCAAGGTGATTCAACCGACATCGAGTCCGACCTCACGGACCACCCTTCGCAAGTTTCGACGCCCGCGCCACAACTGGCTTCGCCACGTCTCATCGACGCGGCGTTTGCCGCGCTGCAACTGGCTGACGATTGGGATTCCGACGAGCTTTCGCATGACGCTTGGTCGGAAATCGAATCCGACGACTGCCCCAGCGACCTGCTCGAAGCGCTTGCCTAGACGCCGCGCCGCGTCAATCAGCACGCGCCCGAAAGCCGGGGGAATACCTTCCCCCGGAACTTCCGAGTGCCTGCATATCCATCACGCTTACCACATCGTGGTGTACGTGTTCGGCTTCTTGCTGGGCTTCTTGCGCGTCTTCGGCCTGCCGGCTGTCGACTTTGCGGCAGCATGCGGCGCGGGAACCTTGGCCGTCACGGCTTCGCGAGCAACCGAGCCACTGGCCACGACTTCGCTCTTCGACTTGCTGAACTTACGGCGCCGCGAACGATGCCGACCATCGGCGGGGCCTTCGGCATGTGGCTTGCGCACGTGACGCTTGCCGCGAGCACCGCGTTCCGGCCGCTCCGATTCACCACCGTCGGCCGAGCCTGTCGACTTCGGATATTCCGGATGGTCTTCCAAGATCGCGGTTTTCTTGCCGAGCAGCTTTTCAATGTCACGTAGACAGGCCCGCTCGTCCCGATCGCAGAACGAAACGGCCTTGCCCGTCGCGCCCGCTCGGCCCGTGCGGCCAATGCGGTGCACGTACGTCTCGGCCACGTCCGGCAAATCGTAATTCACCACGTGCGACACTTCGTCGATATCCAGTCCGCGGGCAGCCACGTCCGTGGCGACCAGCACCGGCGGCTTCTGCGATTTGAAGTTCGCCAGCGACCGCTGCCGGGCGTTCTGCGACTTGTTGCCGTGAATCGCCTCGGCCCGAATGCCGGCCTTCGCCAGGCTGCGGGCAACCTTGTCGGCGCCGTGCTTGGTGCGTGTGAATACGATCACCCGGCTCATCCCATGCTCGGTGATGACGTGCTTGAGCAACGTCGGCTTGTTTCGCTTCTCCACGAAGTACACCGACTGCTCGACCGTGTCGGCCGCGGCATTCTTCGCCGCCACCTGCACCCGCACGGGGTCCTTCAGTACGCTATTGGCCAGTTCGCGAATGTCAGCCGGCATCGTGGCCGAGAACAGCAGCGTTTGTCGCTGCGTCGACAGTTGGCTCACGATCTTGCGAATGTCGCGAATGAAACCCATGTCGAACATCCGGTCGGCCTCGTCGATGACGAGAATCTCGATCCCGTCAAGCTTCACGAGTCCCTGGTTCATCAGGTCCATCAGTCGGCCTGGCGTGGCGACGACGATGTCCACCCCGTCGCGAATCGCGCGCGCCTGCGGATGCTGGCTCACGCCGCCATAGATCACGGTCTGCCGCAATCCAGTGTGCCGCCCGTAGGCCGAGAAGCTGGCCGCGATCTGCGTGGCCAGTTCGCGCGTCGGCGAAAGCACGAGCACCCGGGCCTTGCGACCGCGCTCGCGCTTTCCGCCCGCGGCGGCTGCCAGTCGGTCAAGAATCGGCAGGGCGAAGGCCGCCGTCTTGCCGGTTCCCGTTTGTGCGATTCCCAGCAGGTCCTTGCCGGCCAACACGTGGCCGATCGACTGTGCTTGAATCGGCGTCGGCGTCGTGTAGCCTTCGTGCTCGATGGCCTTCAGGAGCGACGCACTCAATCCCATTTCTGCAAAACTCATCTACTCAATCTTCCTATACAGGTTCTGTGCGCCTGCTCGAAACGGCGCGCACCAGGCGCGACATGACATTCGGCAAACGCGGGCCGCCCGCGTCGCAACCGATCCGCGCGGCAAACCCACGGTGCCATCGCCCACCAGGGCGCGACCGTGTTCCGCGCAGCTCTACCAAGCTGCAACGCATCTCGGGCGTTTTGTTTTGGCCGCGGCTATCGCTTGCGGGAGTAGCTAGACTCCGAGCGCAGTTGCGGCATGGCGGAAAAGAATATCTCGTCTACCACTAAAGTGTGACGAGACGAATTCGACGGGGTGTCACAAAACTGGAGTCGCCAATCCACGTCAAAATCGCGGATGAAAGCGGTCGACTCGACCCCGGAGCAATTGCAAACGGCCAGCACTTGCCAGCCGCCCTCGCTACAACTTTACAGCACTACTATAGGTCGCCGGCCACTGGCGGACAATGCCAAAACTGCATGCTGGCAAGCAATTGTGCGCAGTAATAACCTAGAACCCCGGAATATTCGTGGGTTCGAGGGGTTCATTCCGCCGCGCCGTCACAATCGGTAGCAGGCCTAGTTCGGTGATCGTCAGCTTCGCACGATCGGGCCAGGCATAGAAATCCGCCCGGCGCGAGTACATTGCCCGCTTCCAGGTCCAGCGTGATTCGCCGGCATGATCGACCGGCCCCCAGTTCTGGATCAGCTTCCGTAGCAGCGCCTGCGCGCCTCCCTGCTGTTCGAGCCGATCGAGCGAATAGCTCGCCTCGAACTGGTACAGCCGATCGTCACAGAAATAGAACCTGGCCGTGTCCGCGTTGGGAAAATCCGTTACCACGTAGCAGCTCATTCCGTGCTTCTGGACATCTTCCTGCTGTTCCGGCTTCGCTGCCGGAAACTTTTCGAGTAGCGCCTTGCTCGATGTCGGCAGTTCGATCCCCTCGAAGCTCAGCGTTGCCAGAGCGTCTTCATCCAGCGCGAAAGGCGGCGCGGCGACGGCGTTCCCGGCCGCGATGACCAGTAGTCCACTCGCCATCAGCACTCGCAGGAAACGCAATGCACAGGAATTCATAACAGCCAATCTCCGGCAAATGCGACGAGAAGGTTCCGCTTCAAGCCTAGCTCGATGGACCATCCGCGCGCCAAACGTCGATCGTCGCTGGGCGAATTGAAGCCGCTCATTCGGCACGACCCTTACACCTGTCATCACCGCCCGGTGAGCTCTCCGGCGCGCCACGCGGCACGCCCGTCGCACTGCGAAAAAGTCGCAGATCCTGCCGGAAATGCTAGCTATTGCTGTTGCGCAATAGCGACGAGCAGATGGGGAGGCAGCATTGATGTCGTTGGTGACGCACATCTGGGGACGAATTGTCGACGCCCTGTCGCGCGCGTTCGTGCCAGAATGCATGTGGCAAGATCCTGTGCGCCTGCGCGAAGGTCAACGCGTTGTCGCGTTCCACTTCTCGCTCCTCGTCTGGTGCCCGCCGTTTGCCCTCCTAACCACGCTCCTGGATGCGCACGCCAGCGCCTTTTTCCTGCTCCTGGGCATTCCGCTCGTCCTCCTGAGTCTGCTCCTGCTGCGGCTCTCCGCGAATCCAACGTTCTGTGGCAATTGCCTGTGCTGCGTGGCCTTCGTCGAGTTCACGTTGCTGGCGATCGTCTCGGGCGGCGTGCACTCGCCCCTCACCCCGTGGTTCACCTGCCTGCCGGTCTACGCGCTGCTGCTCTCAGGCGCGCGGTCCGGAGCATTCTGGACCACGGCCGCGGCCGGCGCCGTTTCGTTGCTGGTCGTCGGCCATCGGCTGGACCTCTTGCCCCCGAGCGTGCTGTCTCCGTTTGCTGACGAAGTGCTGACCTACACCGGCTTCCTCGCATTTCTCACCGTCGTGTTCTTCATGGTCTGGCTCTCGCAGGACTTTGAAAGTCGCGAGCAGGAATCGCTCCGCGAAGCCAACCAGTTTCTCGCCGTTGAAGCAACCACCGACCAGATCACCGGAATTCCGAATCGTCGCTACTTCGACCGTCTGACGGAACAGGAGTGGAAACGTCACGACCGCACCGAGCTGCCGCTCTCGATCGTGATCTTCGACGTCGACTACTTCAAACAGTTCAACGACGCGATCGGTCACACGGCCGGCGACCGCTGCCTGCACACGATCGCCCAAGGCGTGCAGAAGATGCTCAAACGCCCCGGCGATTTCGTGGCCCGCTTCGGCGGCGAGGAGTTCGCCGTGGTTCTACCGAACACGGGCGACCGAGACGCCGCCCGAATCGCCGAGCAGATCCGTCTCGGCGTGAAGGGGCTTCGCATTCCTCACCCCAATTCCTCGCTCAGTCCCTACGTGACAGTCAGCGTCGGTTCTGGCACAATTGTGCCCGTGCCCGGCGACTCTTATCGCGACTTCCTGCGCGAAGTCGACCGCGCGTTGTATCGAGCGAAAGCCGGCGGACGCGACCGCAGCGTGCACGTTGCCGCCGCGTTTGCCGACGCCGCATTGCCGGCTTAGGCATCGGGGGTGCCATCGGCCCACGCCAGGTGCCACGGCTTAAACTGGGTGCCACGGCTTAAACTGGGTGCCACGGCTTAAACTGGGTGCCATGGTCTAGACTGGGTGCCATGGGTGCTGCGCAGCAGTCACCCGTGCCTCGCGTGGACCGAAACACGGCAAAGGGTGGCACACCCCTGAGCCCTAGCGACGGGCGCGGTCGAGTAACCTCGCCTACGCAGCCTCACGAAGAATCATTTACGGAGTTCGTCCCCAGATGCCCAGCTTTGCACCCGAAGTCCTCGAATCGTTCTCCACGCAGCTCCTGCACGCCGGCGGCCTGGGAGACGATGAAGCGGCTCTCGTATCCCGCAGCCTCGTCGGCGCCAACCTTCGCGGCCACGATTCGCACGGCGTGATGCGCATCCCCAGCTATCTGGATATTTGCCGCAAGGGCGAAGTTGTCCCCGGCGCGGAGCTCACCACGCTGCAGCACACGCCCACCATCTTCACCGCCGACGGCAATTGGGGCTTCGGCCAAACGCAAGCCCAGCGGCTCACGCGCACGCTTATCGAAATGGCCACCACGAGCGGACTCGCCCTCGGCACGCTCATCCGCTCCAGTCATGTCGGGCAGCTGGGTGAGTATTGCGAAATGGCCGCGGATGCCGGGCTGGTCTCGATCGTAATGGTCAACACGCACGGCCACGCCCGCCGCGTCGCGCCACCCGGCGGCATTGCCCCGCGTCTGGGAACCAACCCGCTTGCGATCGGCGTGCCCGCGCCCGAGGGACCGCTCGTGCTCGACTTTGGCACCAGCGCCACGGCCGAGGGCAAGGTTCGCGTCAAACGGATCGCCGGCCAGCTCTGTCCCGACGGCTGGCTGCTCGACTGCGAAGGCAAACCTACCAACGATCCCACCACGCTGTACGCCAATCCACCCGGCACGATTCTGCCGATGGGCGGCGACCAGGCCTACAAAGGCTTCGGCCTCGGCCTGATGGTCGAGATCTTCGCCGGCGCGCTCTCCGGCGGTGTCTGCATTCGCGAGAAGCCGATCAATCAGAACGGCAACTGCGTGTTCATGCTCCTGGTCGATCCCGCGCATGTCGGCGGCCGCGAGCACTTTGCGCGCGAAGTGGCCGGCGTCGATGAGTTTATGCGGAGCTGTCCGCGTGCCCCAGGCGTTGAGGAGATCCTGCTTCCGGGCGATCCCGAGCGCCGCACGCTGGCCCAGCGCACCGCCACCGGCATCCCGCTCGACGACGGCAACTGGAACGAGTTGGTCAAGCTGGCCGCGACACTCGGCGTGCCGGTGCCGCAGTCAATGTAGCGCAGCGGAGGACAATCACAACCCGACGCGTGAGCGAGGCGCACAACCGAGTCGCTCGTTACTCCATCCTCGCTCGCGCGTCGGGTTATGATCAGAACACCTCAAGATCAAAATGTGACGGAGCACTGGTATCGACTCCGACTCGCCGACCTCACGCCACGATTTCAACCTTCCCGGTGCCGAGCTCATACACCCCGCCGACCACCTTCAGCTTCCCCGCATCCACGGCTCGCGACAGGATTGGTCCGGTCCCTTTCACCCGCGCCACGCAGCGTTCGACGTTCGCGCGAATTACGTTGTCGAGCTTGTCCCCGGGTTTGCCTTGGGCCGCCACGACCGCCGGCTTGATCAAGTCGATCAGCGGACCGATCGCGCCGGGCAGAGCGTCCTTGGCCTCGATGTGTTTGATCGCGGCCGCCACGGCTCCACACTGGCTGTGCCCCAGGACCATGATCAATTGCACGCCCAGCTCGGCCACGGCAAATTCCAGGCTGCCCTTCACGATCGCTCCGGTGCCGCTCACCAGGTTGCCGGCAGCCCGGCATACGAACAGATCACCCACGCCCTGATCGAAGATCAGTTCCGGCGGCACGCGCGAATCAGCGCAGCCGACGATCGCCGCCAGCGGTGCCTGTCCCTTGGCGTCGGTGGCAAAGTCCGCCGGCGTGCGGGCGCGCTGTTGCGCTTGTCCCGCCACGTAGCGTGCGTTCCCTGCCACGAGGGCAGCCAGCACGACCTCGGGATCGCGACTGGTGGACCTATCCTGTGCACTGGTTGCGGCGCCGCCGGCCAGAACGCTGGTCCCCACTCCGATTCCGACAACGCGAATGAACTCTCGACGCGAGGGGTGCGGCACGTTCACAACCAGATCCTCCTGAAATAGTTGGTGCTCAACAGGGTGCCTCATGGCGCGATGCGCAATCTACCGCTTCGCCCCGGAAATGTTTAGTCCGGATCCCCGGCACGCTGGGTGTTTCCCGAAGGCATCCGCCAGGGAATTACGGTCGTGGTGGATCTAATCACCCACTACCCTCGGTCTATGCCTCGCGTTTCTCACGCCGCCCGCCAACGCGGTCATCATCGGTTACGACAACGACCTGACGCTCGACTTTGTGCCGGTTCCAGAACCGGGGACGCTCACCCTGGCGCTGATTGCCGGATCCGCCTTGCTGGTTTTCTGGCGACGAAGGCGCTAAGTGGCAATCGCCATTGCGAATTGCTTGGGACATTCGGCCCCGCGCAGGTAGAATTGGCGGCGATTCGTTAGTCCGTTGCGATCGGTGCGCGGCCAGGCCGCGCCGACTTGAACCTTGGTTCCCAACATTCATGGGAGGCGGCCATGAGTACTGCACGCACGCGTCGCGAGTTTCTTTCCACGGTCGGGCAGGGGATGCTGGTCGTCAGCGTCGGCACACAACTGGCCGGCGATCTCGGCCTGGCGAAAGCTTCCGCCGCCGACAATGACACGCCCCGCGCAATCAACTTCGGTTCGCTCGAACCGCTCGTCGTCCTGATGCAAGAGACGCCCATCGAGCGGCTGTTGCCGTCGCTTCACGACCAGCTTCAGCAGGGCACACCACTTAAGTCGTTGGTCGCGGCCGCGGCGCTGGCGAACGCTCGCACCTTCGGCGGCGACGACTACGTCGGCTATCACACGCTGATGGCGCTCTCCCCGGCCTGGCACATGGCCCAGCAGCTGCCGGCCGAGCGGCAGGCGCTCCCCGTCTTCAAAGTGCTCTATCGCAACACCAATCGCATCGGCGAGCACGGCGGTCATGCGAGCGAAGTGTTGCATCCGGTCAAACCAGCCGACCTGAGCCCAGGCGAAAGCAGCCGCGACGCGCTGCGTGCCGCCGTCGCTGCCGGCGATCTCGACCGGGCCGAACGCACGTTCGCTGCCATTGCGCAGCACGACCCGCGCGACGCCTTCGACGAACTGCTCTACACCGTGCAGGACGATACGCAAGTGCATCGCACCGTATTGCCGTATCGGGCCTGGGAACTCCTGGGCCTGGTCGGCAAAGAACACGCCCACACGATGCTCCGTCAATCCGTTCGCTACTGCGTACGCGAACGGCCGCGCGGCGAACCCGCCCAAGTGCTCGCGAAGGTTCTCGACGGGCATCAGCTTATGGGACGAGCCCCCGGCGACCGCACGGCCGACGACGCCTGGGTCGAATCGATGTCCATGACGATCTTTGGCGGCACGCCCGAACAAGCGGCTGACGCCGTCGCCGCGGCGCTTGCCGAGGGCTTCTCGATCGACACGATCGGCGAAGCGATCGCGCTGGCTTCGAATCAACTCGTGCTGCGCGACACGGGCCGCACCGCCCGCAGCGAGTGGCCCGGCAAGCCGATTGGCAGCGTCCACGGCGATTCGGTCGGCGTGCATGCCAGCGACTCGGCCAATGCCTGGCGCAACATGGCCTCGGTCGGTCACCCGCGAAATCAGTTTGCCTGCCTGATTCTCGGCGCTTACCAGGTCGCCCAGGATCGTATCCAGGGTGGCGGCGACTACTTGAATCTTCCTCCGCTGCCGCTCGACCTGCCGTGGAAGAAGCTCAAAGAGACCTCGCCAGACAAACTGCTCGCCGAGCTCGAAACCAGCATTCGCGAGAACCTGCAAGCCCAGGCCACGAACATCGTCAGCCACTACGGCCAGCTCGGCCACGACCCTGCGCCGATCTTCGACCTGCTGCTCAAGTACGCGATCAGCGAAGATGGCGCGCTGCATGCCGAGAAGTACTATCGCACCACCAGCGAGGAGTTCGCCCGCACGCGGCCGGCCTTCCGCTGGCGACATGCCATCTCGCTGGCCCGCGTTACTGCCAGCGAATACGGCCGTCCGGCCCCGGGTTATGCCGAAGCTCGCGAGCTGCTGAAGCTCGGCTAGGCAATCCGCTCGGCGGCCGGCGTGCTGATCGGCGCATGAGGCTTGTTGATCGCCTCGTTGGCGCGCTCCTCGCCCTTGCGCGAATTGCGCGGCACCAGCGGATGCTTCACGACGTTCGTCGCCAGCCCCACCAGTTCCAGGGCCTGAATCGTCAGATAAGTCACGTCGAATTCCCACCACTTGTGACCGTGCGCCGCGCAATTCTGGTGCGCGTGATGGTTGTTGTGCCAGCCGTCGCCATTGCTGAGCAGGGCGAAGATCCAGTTGTTGCGGCTCGAATCGCCCGTCTCATAGTTCTGATAGCCGAAGATGTGCCCCAGCGAGTTGACCGTCCAGGTGATGTGCCACACGAGCACCGTTCGCAGCAGCACGCCCCACACCAGCAGGCTCGCGCCGAACTGCACGCCGGCCATGTAACTGCCGCTGGTGCCCCAGCCGATCGCCAGCCCCGCGGCGAAGAAAGCCACGGCATGCGCAAAATAGACCCAGAACCAGTGCAGCCGCCGCTCCAGCCACATGTAGTACGGGTCTCGCAAAATGTCGCGGCAATAGTGTTCGAAGTGCATCGTCTTGTCGTGCCCCGTGCTGCGCACGAACACCCAACCGACGTGCCCCCAGATAATGCTCACCAGCGGGCTGTGCGGATCGTCTTGCTCATCGGAGTGCTGGTGATGCTGGCGATGGATCGCCACCCAGCGGGCAGGCGAATCCTGCAAACAGCACACGGCCAGCGTCGCAAAGGTGTACTCCAGCCACTGCGGTACTTTCAGCGAGCGGTGCGTCAGCATTCGGTGAAACGCCAGGTTGATACCCAGCGTGCCGAATACGTACAGCCCCGCCAAACACAACACCACGCCCGTCCAACTAAAAAACCACGGTACCAGCGCGAGCAAAGCCAGCAGGTGAATCGCCGCGATATTGATCGCATACGTCCAGTAGATCTGCAGCGGCTCGGTCGCTTCGGGCCGCGCAAGCGTACTGCTGGCCGGGGCACGGGTCGTGCTGGTCGCCATGGGAAATCCGTCTCTGCTGGGCGTTTTGCGGTTCGAGAAACTGTGCACTTCGCGCTCCCGCACGAGCCGTGCACCACATTCTGAGGGGAGGCTCCATCCTAACCCCCAGTCCCCGCGCAGAGCAATTCACCAATTTGACATTTGCAGAATTACTTACTGCCGAGGTGGTCGAACAGCATCCACCCCACTCAGAGCATGAGCTGCATGGTCACCACGTCCAGCCGCTGGCCGAACTTCCGAGCCACTTCGCGCATCAGCCCCACCCGCTGGAATCCCAGCCCCTCTTGCAGGGCCAGGCTCGCCGCCTGCTCGGCACTCGTCCCGCCAATCAGCGTGTGAAAGCCAATCGCCCGGGCCCGCTCGATCAGATGCGCCAGAATCATCTTCCCCAGCCCCCGGCGATGATGATCCGCGGCAATGTAGACTGAAGCCTCGGCCGTGGGTGCGTAACCTTCGCGCGGATGAAACTTCGAGAGCGATCCCCAGCCCACCACGCGACCTTCGCTCTCGACAACCACGACCGGATACCTCTCCGGCGAATGCGCGCCGAACCACGCCTCGCGCTCTGCGAGCGTGTCCGGCTCGAGCTGATACGTGCACGTCGAGTTCAGCACATAGTAGTTATAGATTTCGCGAATCGCCGGCACGTCGGCCGCCGTCGCGTCGCGCAGCGTGTGCGTTTCCATGCCAGGTCCTTTGTGGCGAATCCTCGCGACAGGGGTCAAAATCCGGTCGCACTCGGTCTCGATCACTCCCCTCACACGAAGTATACTGCAAGCTCACGCTTGCTCGCAGTCGATCCTCCTTGCCGGAGCCGCTGATGCCTAGGTTCACGATGCCCAGGTCCCTGTATCTCGCGGCGCCGCTCTCGATCATCTGCGTTGTCTGCATCGCCCTTACGGCGCTGGGTGAGATGCGCACCTGGACCGATGTGTCAGGCAAGCACACCATCGAGGCCGAGCTGGTCTCGCTAGCTGGCGACAAAGTAAAGCTTCGCCGCGAGGATGGTCAGGAAATCACGCTCCCGCTCGCGCGCCTCAGTGAGGACGATCGCGCATACCTAAAACTACTTGCCGCCACGCGCTCGCCCGCTGCTACTAGGTCCTCCGCGGCCAAATCCAACGCTGCCGCGAAACCGGCCGCCAGCGAGTCGGAAATCAAAGCACTACGCGACGTGGCCGACCGCTTCTATCGCGACCTCCGCAGCAAGGAGCGCAACGACGCCCGCTCACTGCTCACCGAGGCCGCGCAGAAATACGCCGCCGACAAGAACTCGCCGCTCTTGAAAATCGCCACGCC
>Ga0172362_10003012_pt1 | contig 14597 bp, 19 predicted proteins | sample LakKivs1_kivu2a2_FD_114534 | JGI IMG/M metagenome (GOLD analysis project Ga0172362, IMG submission 114534) | Sediment microbial communities from Lake Kivu, Rwanda - Sediment s1_kivu2a2 | ecosystem: Environmental > Aquatic > Freshwater > Lake > Sediment | place: Rwanda: Western Province, Lake...
AAAAGCGAGGAGAAAGGCCCTGGCTGGCTGCAGAAATACCGCAAGCGGATTGTGCAGGGTACGATCACGGTGGATGAGATCCTGGCGGAGGAGAACAAGCTCCGTGAGCAGCCGATCAAGCGATCCTCAGTGACACGGGCGATCAATACCTTAGGTTATCCTCTTATCGGGATGCGGAAGGAACCGAGCGAGGATGAAAGCAAGGCCGAGGTACTACCCGAACCACCGCTCGTAGAAGCGAAAGGCGGTCCTGAGAAAGGCCCTGGCTGGCTGCAGAAATATCGCAAGCGGATTGTGCAGGGTACGATCACGGTGGATGAGATCCTGGCGGAGGAGAACAAGCTCCGCGAGCAGCCGATCAAGCGATCCTCAGTAACGCGAGCGATCAATGCGATGGGCTATCCCATTGCCGGGATGCGGTTCGAGGGTAAGGAAGCCGCAAAAGTGGTGGAGAAACCCAAGAAAGGCGAAGAAGTCGAAACGGTCGTCTTTGCGTCCAGCATCGGAAAACTCTCAGATGCCACCGCGAAACGATTCATGGCGATCAAGAAGAGCTGGGAGGAAGAGCTAGGGAAGACGCTCGCCAACGATCATTTCCTCAATCTCCTCCTAGCATTGGCAAAGCTCGTGGAGCACGGGAAATCGCTCACGCCCCGCGAACCGATACCCCGTGCATGAGGATACTGATAGCGGAGTACGCTGTTGGTGGCGGTGCGAAGAGCTCGTCCCTACTGGAGGAAGGCCAGGCAATGCTCTCCACGCTGAAAGCGAGCTTTGAACAGGCAGGTCATGAAGTCCTCGCTCCAGTCGCGGAACCCGATTTTGAGGCTGCGGTGGCCCGGTTATCGAGGGAGTGCGACGCGGGCATGGTAATCGCTCCGGACGAGCAGTTAGCCGGTCTCACCAGGGTTCTGGAATCGACTACCGTGAATTTGGGCAGCCCCTCAGCTGCGGTCGCTCGCTGCGCTGACAAACTCATGACCACCGAGCTGCTCCGCGCGGACGGCATTCTCGTGCCGAGGATCTATTCGCAGGCTGAGCTATCCGAGTTCGAGGACGATGCTGAGCAGCAGTACGTGCGTAAGCCGCGGTTCGGCTGCGCTTCGACCGAGGTCTTCGTGGTGCGCAAGAGCGCCCTCGCTGAGCTTCCTTCTGCTCCTGATCGTGAGGTGATTATCACGGAATTCATTGCGGGGACGGATATCAGCAGCAGCAGTATCGTGGGTAGATCCGCGGTCTTACCACTCACCATCAACAAGCAATATATGCGGAGAGATGGCGCCCGGCTCCGCTACGCGGGAGGGGTTGTGCCCTATGCGATTGCCCGCGAAACGGCAAACGAGGTGATGCACATCAGCGAGCGGGTGGCACGCCTGCTGGGCTGCGAGGGGTACGTCGGGATAGACTTCGTCCTGAATAGCGCGAACCGAGCATACGTGGTGGACGTGAATCCACGACCAACCACCTCACTCGTGGGCATCGCGCGCATCTTGAACTATAATATCGCGGATTTACTCCTGCGTGCGAAATGGGGCAGCTTACCGAGCGCCGCGGAGATCCGAACTGAGGGGCGCTACGTCTTTACACTCTCCTGAGCTTCGGTGGAACCGCGATACCTCATGAACCTCTTTAAAGCGGCGCACCGTACTCTTGGTACGTGAGGTGCAAAGCGATGCGCACGGCCCAGCGAATCACGGGAATCGCCGCGGCTACCCTGGAGTTCATCCTGGAAGTGGGCAAGTCGACCCATCCCCGCGAATTTATCGGGCTGCTCTGCGCCGAGGGCACCCTCATTTCCGAGGTGGTGATGCTCCCCGGCACGCTCTCCGCCGATGAGAGCGCGACGATGCGCCGGGACATGATCCCCCTGGGACTCTCCTCTGTCGGCTCAGTGCACAGCCACCCGCACCCAGGGGCGTTGCGCCCCTCGGCACAGGATCTCGTCGTATTCTCAAAGACAGGGAACTATCATATCATCGTCTGTTATCCGTATACATGGCAGAGCTGGTGCTGTTACACGGCGCGAGGAGAGAGCCAGGAGTTGAAGATCGTGGAAGCAGAAGGGGCGAAGATGCGTGGAGATGAGGAGCAGGTATGGTGAGGGTCTTAGCCACGGGCACCTTTGAACTACTCCATCCGGGGCATCTCCTCTTTCTGGAGGAGGCGAAGAAGCTGGGTGACGAGCTGATCGTGATCGTAGCGCGCGACGTCACGGTGAAGAAACGAAAGCGAGTGCCCATAATACCCGAGACGCAGCGGGTACAGATGGTGGCCGCGTTGAAGATGGTGGATCAGGCGATGCTGGGGAGCGAGCGCGATATCTATGAACCTTTATATAGGATAAAGCCGGATATAGTAGCAATCGGTTATGATCAGGATTTCAATGAAGAGCAGCTGGAGCAGGAGCTCAGAGCGCGTGGCTTTCAGGCGAAGGTTGTTCGAATAAAGAACCATAATTCTAATGCCTGCTGTAAGGCTGAAGAGATAATAAGACGAATCGTAAAATCCGTGGAGGGAGGAAGATGGGTGAAGAATGGGGGTTAACTCGCATCGGTGTATCGCTCCCCTCAAATCTGCTGCGCAAGTTCGATGGCATCATTCAGGGCCGCGGCTACTCCTCGCGGTCTGAAGGGATCCGGGATGCGATCAGAGCCTATATCGTAGAGTATGAGTGGATGGAACGCGAATCCGGTGAGGAGATCGGCACGATTACGTACCTCTACGATCACGATCAACGGGGGCTGGGCGACGAGTTAACCAATGTACAGCATCGGTATATCGAGATGATCAGATCATCAACGCATATTCACCTCGACCACGAGAACTGCTTTGAGGTCATCGTGATCCAGGGCGATGCGAAGAAGATCAAAACGTTGGCGGAGAATATCATGAGTCTGAAAGGGGTGAAACACGTTAAGTTAACCACAACACATGGAGGGATATGAAGCATGGAGCTATGGGACCAGGTAAAGAAGGGAACGACCACCGTGGGGTTAATTTGCAGCGGTGGTGTCGTCTTAGCGAGCGAGAAGAGGGCGACGATGGGCTCTTTCATCGCGTCACGGGCAGCAAAGAAGATCTATCAGGTAGATGACCACGTGGGAGTGACCACGGCCGGGATCGTCGGGGATGCGCAATCACTGATCCGTATTATGAGCGTGGAATTGAAGCTCTATAAGGTACGCCGGAGTGAGCCGATGACGGTACGGGCCGTGGCCACCCTCTTATCCAATGTGATGAGCAGCCAGCGGTTCTATCCCTATATCGTGCAGCTCCTGATCGGGGGTATTGACCGAAACGGAGCGCATATCTTTTCAATCGATCCGCTCGGTGGTGTCACGGATGAGAAGGAGATAGCAGCCACGGGATCCGGGTCACCGATCGCGTACGGCGTGCTAGAGGATCGTTATTCGCCGGAGCTCTCGATAGAACAAGGCACGGCGCTCGCGATCCAGGCGTTGCACTCCGCAATGAAGCGAGACAGCGCCTCGGGAGAATCGATCGAAGTAATCGTCATCACCAAAGACAAGTATGAGGAGTTGAGCGACGAGCAGATACGAGAGCTACGAGCATCGTTTAGCTGATTCTCCACGTTGGTAGCGGTAGGAATTCCGAAGGCCGAGTAAAGAGAGCAGTACGGTAAGAGCCGGGTGCTCTCACGAGTTACTCGAGCTCGCGCACACACCTCGCGAGATTACATTACGTAAGAGACGAACGGGAAGATCGTTTGAGAGAAGGAGGGGCAATGTCAGCAGAAGAGACCCTGTTGCAGCTAAAGCGGCGGATCATCGAGTTATTACCGGCGGACGTGACCATCACGGGCGTGGAGTTTGAGGGGCCAGAGCTCGTGATTTATACCGAAAATACCCAGGCCTTCATGGACGATGGTGCCATCGTGCGGACCTTAGCGAAGGAGTTGAAGAAGCGGATTTCGGTCAGACCGAGCAGTAACATCCTGATGGAGCCGGATAAAGCGACCAGGGTGATTCACGAGATCATTCCCGATGAAGGCGGGATCAAAGACCTCTATTTCGATCTGGATAAGGGTGAGGTGATCATCGAGGCTGAGAAGCCGGGTTTGGTGATCGGCACGCATGGCACGACACTCAGAGAGGTCGCGAAGGTAATCGGCTGGCGGCCGAACGTGATCAGAGCACCACCACTCCAATCCACCACCATCAAGAACATCAGACGGTATCTCCGCGAGGAGAGCGAATTCAGAAAGGACTTCCTGAAGAAGGTGGGGCGGAAGATCTACAGCGAGAAGACGATCGAGGATGAATGGCTCAGGGTAACCATGCTGGGTGGCTGCAGAGAGGTCGGGCGGAACGCCTTCATGCTCTCCACCCCGGAGACCAAGATCCTCGTGGATTGCGGCGTGAGTGTGGGCTCAGAGGGAACACCGTATCTCTACGTGCCGGAAGTATTGCCGATCAATCATATCGATGCAGTGGTCATCACCCATGCGCATCTCGATCACTCAGGGCTCGTACCGCTCCTCTTCATGTACGGGTACGACGGGCCGGTCTATATGACCCAGCCGACGCGCGATCTCATGGCACTCCTGCTCCTCGATTATCTCGAGGTCTCGGCACGGGACGGGAAGAAGATCCCGTACAAATCGGCCTTTATTCGGGACACCATCCGGCACACCATCCCGTTGAAGTACGGTGAGGTGACCGATATCGCACCTGACGTGAAGCTCACCCTCTACAATGCAGGACACATCCTCGGCTCGTCAATCGCCTATTTCCACGCGGGTAAGGGGCTGTATAACGTCGCATTTACCGGCGATATTAAGTTTGAACGGACATTCCTCTTCGATCCGGCTTTTAACGGCTTCACCCGGCTGGAAGCCCTGGTGATGGAGGCGACCTACGGTGGCATGAACGATCTCCAGCCGACGCGGAAGGAAGCGGAGAAGAACTTGAAAGAGGAGATCGAGCAGACGATCGCGAAGGGCGGGAAAGTGCTGATACCCGCATTCGCCGTCGGGCGATCCCAGGAGGTGATGATCGCGCTGGAGGGTATGGAGCTCGAAGTGCCGGTCTACCTCGACGGCATGATCTGGGAGGCCTCTGCGGTCCACACGGCGTATCCCGAGTATCTTAACAAGAATCTCAAGAACTCGATCTTCCAGGGCGAGAATCCCTTCTTATCCGCTATCTTTGTGCAGGTGGATGAAGTGGGGAAGCGGCGAGCGATCATCGAGGAGAAGGAGTCGTCAATCATTCTCTCCACCTCCGGTATGCTCAACGGCGGGCCGGTGCTCGAATACCTGAAGGGGCTGGCGAGCGATGAGCGGAACAAGCTGATCTTCGTGGGTTATCAGGCGGAAGGAACGCTTGGACGTCGTATCCAGAAGGGGTGGAACGAGATGCAGTTCTCGAACGGGGGCAAGCTGGAAACCGTCAAGGTCCAGATGGATATTTGCACCATTGACGGCTTCTCCGGACACTCGGACCGTAATCAACTGATCGAATACGTGCGACGGATCAGACCGCAGCCCTCGAAAGTGATCTGTATGCATGGCGAGTCGAACAAGTGCATCGCCCTGGCGAGCGGCATCCACAAGAAGCTCGATATGGAGACGGTAGCGCCCATGAATCTGGAGACGATCCGGCTGATCTGAAGCTCGTGGTTCTGCTGCGTTGTGGTGACTTCCTGGCGGCTCCTGCCGGTGCTATGTACGTATTTATACTTCGAAGTACAAGAGTGATCGGTACCGGGGGGTGCAATGGATTACCTGTGGCTGGCGAGGGGCGAGCGGGCGAGCGAGTCGACGCGGTGCAGTGCGGCGGCGCGCGGGGCGACGAGGGTGAATACCGCATGAGCGGAATACTTGAGGATATTAACTTAACTAGGCAAGGAGAGATAAAGGGATAGGGAAGAGGGCGAAGGCGAAGCGAAGGAGTGAGGAGAGCATGACGAGCATAAGAGAGCGCATGGAGCGAATGGGCATAGGGAAGAGTATACGAATGGAGCGGATCATCGATCGGAATAGTGGACGGAGTGTGATTGTGCCAATGGACCACGGCGTGACAGCAGGCCCCATCTACGGCCTGACGGACATGCAGAATGCGGTAAACGGGGTTGCGGAAGGAGGAGCGAACGCGGTGCTCCTGCACAAGGGGATCGTTATAGCGGGCCACCGGGGCTACGGCAAGGATATCGGGCTCATTATTCACCTCTCGGCGAGCACCTCGTTAGGGCCTGATCCCCTGAACAAGGTGGTCGTCGCTCAGGTGGAGGAGCTGATGCGCCTGGGTGCCGATGCCGTCTCGATGCACGTGAACGTGGGTGCGGATACCGAGGCGGAGATGCTTGTAGCGCTGGGCACCATTTCGATGGTCTGCGAACGGTGGGGTATGCCGCTCCTGGCGATGATGTATCCACGGGGCAAGAAGGTAAAGAACGAGCATGATCCCGAAGCCGTGCGACACGCGGCACGCGTGGGTGCGGAACTCGGTGCAGACCTGATCAAGACGAATTATACGGGCGATCCGGACACCTTCAAGGAAGTGATACGGACGTGCCCCGTGCCCGTGATCATTGCGGGCGGGCCCAAGGCTACCACCGACGAAGAAGTGCTGACGATGGTCGAAGACGCGATCTCGGTTGGCGCGGCTGGGGTATCGATCGGGCGAAATATCTTCCAGCACGAGAAGCCGGCGAATATTACGCGAGCGATCTGTCGGGTGGTGCATGAGGGTGTTTCCGCGCGAGAAGCGATGGAGCTGCTGAAATAGTGCATGGTGAGGCGAACGAGAGCTCTTTCAGACTGCTGCGCTGGTGGTGGGTGCGGGGGACGCCGTGCAAGGGTTTACGCTTATCTATCTAACTAACCAGGTGACCAAGGTGTAAGAAGAGAAGATGGTGGGCGAGAAGAAGGAGATCTGGATAAAGGCCGATGCGGATGCGGGGAGCTGGGATGAGCGAAAGGCGCGCATCACGGCGGGGCTGGAATCCGGCGCCGATACCGTGCTGGTGGAGGGCGAGGATGTGGCGAAGGTACGGGAGCTGGGGCGAATTACGGTCGCCGCGTTCGCGAATGACTCGAACGTGGACGAACGCACGGCCCTCGCGGATATTCTGGTGTATGGTAAGGGCGGGGAAGGTGACGGCACGGTGCCACTTCCCGCGGATCTCAGGGAATCTCGCGTTCTGGCCTCAGTGCAGAAGGCGGCTGAGGCACAGGAGCACTCCACGGCCGCCTATGTGCAGCTGCGTGGCAAAACGTACGAACGTTTTGCCGTGACGCTCGCGGATTTCTGTGAGTATGTGATCGTGATCGGAACAGATTGGAAGATCATCCCGCTCGAGAATATCATTGCGGAACTGCAGTGCACGGAAGCGAAGGTGATCGCGGGCGTCCAGACCCTGGATGAGGCACGAACGGCGCTGGAGACGCTCGAGTCCGGAGCGAACGGTGTACTCATCGACACTGCTGATGTCTCGGAGCTGAAACGAGTGGTGGAGCTCAGAGCTGCGGGTACGCTGGGCGCGCTACCGCTCTCGACCGCGCGGATAACGAAGGTGAAGGAGCTGGAGATGGGCGAGCGTGTCTGCGTGGATACCTGCACCCTGATGTGCCGAGGCGAGGGCATGCTCGTGGGCTCGCAGTCATTTGCCTTATTCCTCGTGCATTCGGAATCAGAGGAGAGCCCCTACGTTGCAGCACGCCCGTTTCGCGTGAATGCTGGTGCTGTGCATGCCTATGTGCTCGTCGGTGAGAAGACGAGGTATCTCTCGGAATTGCAATCCGGGGACGAGATCCTGATCGTCGATGCGGCAGGTAGAACGCGGCAATCAGTGGTGGGCAGGTCGAAGATCGAGAAGCGCCCGCTCATGCTGGTCGAGGCCGAGGTTGTGCTCCCCGACAGCACCAGCCGACGATGCAGTATCATACTCCAGAACGCGGAAACCATCAAGTTAATGGGCAAGGAGAAGCCGGTTTCCGTCGTCGAGTTGAAGGCGGGAGACGAGGTGCTGGTTCATCTCACTGAAGCGGCACGCCATTTCGGCATGGCGGTGGACGAGCTGGTGATCGAGAAGTAGCGGTGGATTCAGCGCATTCAATTGTTCACGTGCGGAGCAGCGACCAGCAGTAGTGCAAAGGGGTTCTTGATCTATCGCTTCAGGGCGATCGGAGTCTTCCTGCACTTCACCCTGTTCCCCGGTTTGACGAGCAGGTCGAACCCATCAGGAATCGTCACATCGACGCGAGAGCCGAAACAGATCTTCCCGAGCCGTTCGCCTTTCTTCACGCTCTGGCCCTCCTGCACCTCGCAGATTATCTTGCGCGTGAAGAAGCCTGCGATTTGCACGACGCGGATCTCACCATGGGCGGTGTCCAGGACGATGATGTTTTTGGTGTTGCTATCCGCGCTGCGAGCGAACGCGGGCTTGAAGATGCCCCGCTCAGGGATGATACGCTTCACCACCCCGTCCAGGGGCGAGGTGGTGAGATGCACGTTATGCAGGTGCATGAAAATGGTGACGTTTCTCCCACCTGTGCCGAGCCGCAAGACCTTTCCACTCGCCGGTGAGAGGAACTGCTCCTCCGGGTGAAGGTTGTCAGAGCGGGTCATTCTGTGCAAATCCGTATTTTCCCACGAGCGGCACGAAGACGACATCGACTTTCCGACTCTTCTCTACCCCATTCTTCTTCTCTATCAGATATAATACCTGCTGGAATCGTCCGATGGGGATCACCAGTTTCCCACCGGATTTTAGCTGCTCGAGCAAGGGAGGAGGGAGATCAGGAGCGGCGCAGGTGACGCTAATCTTGTCGTAGGGTGCATGCTCGGGGAAGCCCAGGGTTCCATCGCCCTGGTGCACGGTCACGTTCCGGTAGCCCGCGCGCGCGAGGTTCTGCTGAGAGAAGTCCACGAGCCACGCGATCCTCTCAATCGAGTAGACCTGCCCTTCCTCACCAATCAGCTCGGCGATCACCGCGGCATGATAGCCCGAGCCAGCACCGATCTCCAGGACCTGCTCGCCCCGCTTCAGGTCCAGATAGTCACACATCATGGCCACCATGTGCGGTGCGCTGATCGTTTGCCCCTCGCCGATAGGCAGTGGATAGTCACTGTACGCCTGCTCACGGAGATGAGAAGGCACGAAGAGGTGCCGCTTGACCCGCAGCATCGCGGCTAAGACCGGTTCACTCACCCCGTGCCTCGCCAGTGCGGCGACCAATCTCCGTCTCGACTCCTCGTAGTCGCGCTCCTCTTCCTTCATCCCATCGGTCACCCCCGGTGATCGAGATGGTGAACCGAGGTGGTTTCTGGGCTGCCGGATCTGCCGTGGCAGCTGCTGAGACATCCCCGGTGAATCACCACCCCCCTTGCTCCTCTTCTGACCGCCGCTTTCGCTCCAAGAAGTTGTAGACCGAGCTATGCGGAGCGCCCCGGATCAGCATCTCGATCGCTTCATGCGCAGTTCGCAGTCGCAGCGGATCACCGATCAGACTGACCGTCTTCCCGTAAACCGAGATGTGCACGCCGGTCAGCTCCTCGATCGCTTGCCGGCTTTTCCCCTCACGCCCGATCACGCGGCCCTTCACCCGATTGAGCATCTTTGGAGAGATATGAGCGAGCGAAATCACATCGAGGAGGAGCGATTCGTCATCGAGCAATTTTGCGGCATGATCAGGTGAAAATCCCCGCCCGATCGCCTTGACCACCTCGATAACGCGAAGCGTTTTGACGGGATCGCCACCCTCGCGACCCTCAATCAGCACCTCGCCCTCGGTACTATCGACGGAAATACTGCTCTCGGATCTTCGTTCGATCTGCTCCTTGACCAACCCTTGTGGACCGATGAGCACCCCAATTCTATCCTGAGGAATCTTAACGTGCTGGGTAATCATATCGTGAGGACCTCCCAACTAGCGGAACCGCATATTTGTAGTAAACATCTTGATCGAGAAGGTATTTTAACCTTTAGACTGGGAGCAATCTTTACTTCAGATCGCTCTTCGTGGACTGCACTCATCCCGTCACCATCTGGACAATTTCCTCCTCAGAATGCGCGAGCCCGAGTTTGGCGAAGTAGGTACTCATATTTTGCGCGTCCCTGAGGAGAAAGGGCCGGGCATTGGGATGATCGAGCAGCGTCGCCTGCCCCATATCGATGAGAACTGGAGCAAGAGCAATGGCTGCACCCGCTTCGACACTCGATGCTAGTTCACGCTCAACATAACCTGTGAGCAGGATATTGAATTCGCTGAGATCGGCATGCACCAACCCGGCCTTCGCATAGAGGCGCTTCATGGCGGCCACGATCTGCAGGAAGAGCTCTTCAAGTCCGATCGCCTCAGCGAGCATCTCAGCAGGGACGTCCCGCAACCGTGGCGCGGCGATCCCGTCCGTTCCGATAAACTCCATGATCAGTACGTTTCGATCGCAGGCGAGAGGGGTGGGAACCCGAACCCCAGCTTCGAGGGCGCGCATGAGATTCTTGTACTCCTTCCGTGCCCAGGCGAAGATAATGCTCCGGTGGTCTTTCTTGATCCCTTTGAACCGCGGATCGCCCAGGATGTAATCGGCCATCGCATTGAAGGTAGCGGTGTTCATCTTGTAGAGCTTAATAGCCAGCTCTTTCTCCTCCGCACCGAGCGCGTGGAAGATAACGGACTCCTTACCCCGGCTTATCGGGCCGCCAAGGGCGGTAATCAGCCCTTTCTGGGCGAATTTATAGAGTGTTTCGAGGGTGGGGACGTCGAAGACGTACTGCTCCGTTTTGCGATCGCGGAAATCCTTCTTGCGCCATTTGCCCCTGGGTGCTTGCCGTTCGCTAATCCACTTCTCTATTTCAAATAGCCCTTCCTTTTCAACCATTCCACTTCTGGGCGCTTATAGCGATGGACGACGTCACCCTTTTCAGTTTGAAACTCCCAGGGAACGACGATGACGGTGTCACCCACGACCATCCACTGCCGCCGCTTCAATTTCCCCGGGATGCGGGCCATTCGTTCGACACCATCGAGGCACTGCACGGTCACCCGGCGGCCACCGAGCATCTTCTGTATAACGCCAAGCACTTCACCGTTCCGTTTCTGCGGTATACGGACGCGAATAACTTCCTCCGTCTCCTCTTGTCGCTCCACTTCCTTCGTTTCCTTCCCCTTTACTCTTCTTCTCTCCTCTCGTCTCTTCTATTCTATTCTATTCTCCCAGCCTCGCCTCGCCGTCCCGGACCCCGCGCTCCTGTCCCTCGGGGCTGACGTTCACGAGATCTTGGCGAAACCTTTAAATTTGAGCTGCGTGATAAGTAAACCAAAGTGGTAGCGTCATATTAAGGTTAAGCGTCGCTTTACGTAACCCACAGTTCGTTTCAGGACAAGAATGGAGGAGGCTTAAAGGTGCGAAAGAGGAGGAATAGCGTTTTAGCACGATTACTCCGCGCATTATTCTTCAGGGGGGGGACGGCGAAGATCGGGATTTATGGGCCGCCGAATGCGGGCAAGACGACCCTGGCGAATCTGATCATCCATACCTTCGTGAGTGAGAACGAGGACATCGGCCCAGCGACCGAGATACCGCATGAGACCCGGCGCGCGGTCAGGAGGCGGGGCATCATGATCGATCTGCGATCGAAGCTCGTCCAGAGCTCTTCCCTCAATCCGCTAGCCGAGCCGGGCACTCCAGCAGAGCAGGAGCAAAAGCCGAAGGAATCGAGATCGAAGTTGAAGATAGACATTGTCGATACCCCGGGCTTGGCGACGAAGATCGACTTTCACGATTTCCTCGCCTTTGGGTTGGACGAGGAAGAGGCGAAGAAGCGGGCGAAGGAGGCGACGGAAGGGGTAATCGAGGCGATCAAGTGGCTCGATGATATTGACGGTGTGGTGCTCTTGATGGATGCGACCGAGAACCCCTACACGCAGACGAACATCGTGATCATCGGCAATCTGGAGGCACGACAAGTTCCCGTGATCATCGCGGCAAATAAGATCGACCTCCCGGAGGCCGCACCACAGCGGATCATCGATGCGTTTCCACAGCATATCGTGGTACCCATCTCGGCCTTGAAAGGCGAGAACATGGAGGAGCTGTATCGGGAGATGGCGCGGAAGTTCAGGTGAGAGAAGAGGGGCGGGGGCGGAGAGAATACACGATGGATATCAAGCTGGATTTGATCTCTGAGGATAAAATCAACTCCATGAGTTCAATGGAGAAGTTGCGATTCGTGCTCGACGGCGTGAAGTCGGGCAACATCGTCATCCTGGAGGGTGGGCTCACCCCGGAGGAGCAAATGAAATTGATCGAAATGACCATGGCCGAGGTGGACGAGGACTTCCCGGGTATCGAGATCAGCGGCTATCAGCCGAAGAAGCGCAGCTTCTTCAACCTGCGGAAACGGACACGGCTCACGGTGATCGGACCCGCGAACGTGATGCGCACGATCAAGCGCGACAAGGACCTGATCAGCGCGGTCGTTTCCGCCGTCTGAGCGTACTGTATGTAGAGCGAGAAGATGCACAAGTGCTTGAAATGCGGGACGAAATACGAACGAATCTCGAATGAGATGCTCCGGGGCTGCCCGAATTGCGGTGGTAAGCTCTACCTCTACGTGCGAGAAGGTGCGTATCTCAATGCAGCCGAGCTGGTCGATCGGATCCAGGTAGAGGAGCAGCGAGAGCCGATTGAGGAGGAGCGGATCGAAAGCCTCCGGATCTTGAGCCCCGGGGTCTACGAGCTCAACCTTGACGCATTGATGGAGCGCAAGGAGCTCATCCTCAAGCTCCAGAAGGACGGCACGTACATCGTCCCGCTTTCAGCGTTATTTCGGAAGACGAGGAAGCGAGCGAAGCGGTAAGGTAACGTCAGCATACCCCTTTCATCGTGCAGGCGCCTCCACTGACTTACTTCGCGGAATACTAACGAACGAGTCGGCAGCTCTTCCCGAACTTTCTTCTCCCGTTCTGTTCATCTAACCACTAATTCCGGTCTGAGAAATGTTCGTACCAGTTCAGGGTTCCATATCCACGCTACCTTACCTTCGCGGTCAATAGCTATTTTTCCCGACTCTTCGAGATACACAAGGGTCACGCAGAACGTTTGGTACATCATCTTCTTCGGCAGGTGCTCCCAGAGCTGCCGCTTCTTAAACTCGCCGCTGTGTTCTCTGACGAACTCCTCTACCATGAGCACCGTATCCAGACGCGGATAGTGCAGTATCTCTGCACCCGCTGAACTGCGCAGCATCAGTTGTCTCTTTGTTATATAACTATATATCTTTTCGAACGATCCTACGCTGTACGGGATCCGTTCGCCGCTCAGAGGGAGATCATGTTTCTTGCCCTTAAGAGGCCACAAGAGCCTATTTATCCTCTTTCGCTTCGTGCTCGCGGCGTTGGTACTCATTTCTTCTTCTTGGCGTGCTGCGCAGTGAGCAGCGCGAACGTGAGAATCGCACTGATACCGCCTGCGGGGATACCGATGAAGAGCGAGAAGAATATGACGTCCTCGAGGAGCCAGGCAACGAAGAACATCACAGCGACGAAGATGACGAGCGAGATCACGAGCCTGAGTACCAGGTTGAGGATGGTTCGGGGCATTTTGGCTGCGTGTAGTAGTAAGCTCGAGGCGAAGAAATAGACCTCCGGTTTGCTCCGGTGCGGGCTACAATTTCCCTCAGCCAACAAAAACAAACCACTCCCTGAAGTTCGGTACTCACTTCAGACTGCCAGGTCGCTAACTGCGACTTTCTGGCAGTCTCGCCAGTTGCCTCCACGTGACCTTGCGGGTACTGCTTACGATGCGGTTTATCGGTTTGAGATCGTCTCTCAGCGCATTCAACTCGCAAAGGGGGGGGCGGCAAGAGGCTTGCGTCAGCTCGAAGGGGAGTTGCCGAGAAGCGACCCGGGATGAAGCGAGCGTGATGCTGCGGTAAGTCGGGTACCGGGAAAAGCCGCTATCCTTTTATAAACTCGCGCGTGAATGAAATATACCAACGGCACTCGTGAGTGGCTCAGTGCTGCACGTACGGGCCCGTGGTCTAGGTGGAATGACGTCGCCTTGACGAGGCGGAGGTCATGCGTTCGAATCGCATCGGGCCCATTTGCTACAGCGGATGAATCCATCCAAAATGGTAAGTTTTATATGGGCTGATGCTGTAGTATTTTTGTGGTTTTTACACATGGCGATAGAACCGGCGAAGATATTTGGTAAGTTTGAGCTGCACGAGCCGCACGGGCTCCGTGACTGGGAGATCTACTTCGGAATCGAGGACAGGGAAGGCGTGAAGGCCTGGAAATTCAACTACGCATCCGTGCAGAATCTCCTTCGGCATCTCACGCATTACACCAAGAGCACGAGCACGAGGAGCGTATATCTCCGGATTCTTCATCGATTCTGTAAGTATGCAGGAAAGAATCCCGACCAGCTGGTGGCGCTTCCGCCGAAAAAGGTGAATGGGCTGATCATGGATTTCGTGGGTGAGCTTGGCGAGCAGAATTACAGCAAAGCGTACCTGAACAGCATCATCCGGCGACTCCAGACCTTCTTCAGGGCGAACGAGTACGAGGGCCTGAAAGTGCAGACGTATTTCTTGCCGGCACGCTACCGGAAGAAGATCGAGTACATCCC
>Ga0172362_10003015_pt1 | contig 14589 bp, 10 predicted proteins | sample LakKivs1_kivu2a2_FD_114534 | JGI IMG/M metagenome (GOLD analysis project Ga0172362, IMG submission 114534) | Sediment microbial communities from Lake Kivu, Rwanda - Sediment s1_kivu2a2 | ecosystem: Environmental > Aquatic > Freshwater > Lake > Sediment | place: Rwanda: Western Province, Lake...
TCAACAGGTGGTAAAAATTTAATACCATCAGTTAATGCTTCACCATATACATCGTCAGTTTTAGTTTTTTGTCTATCTACACGATATAATACTAATGTGAAGTTCATATCCCCGTGTAACCACTCCTCACCCATATTAAGGTCAAGGTCATAGTCCTCGGCTCCAAAAAATTTCCCTATCCTTGAAATTGGTACTTTCGGTTGTCCCATATTGATAAATATTGAATTATTGATTATTTTTATTTATTGTAATAATAATGTCAGGAAATCTAATAGAACAAAAAGCAATTGAAATACTTGAGAACTACTCAGGTGCTAATAACTATATCCTAAAATTAAAACATCAAAAAGAGGTAAATAAAACCTTTTTTCCTACAAGGTCTCAATCTGATTATATAACTAATTTTCACGATGTTACCCCTAAGGTTGCTAAAAAATGGGTTGAACTTGACCCATACTTTGCTAAAAAAATAGCAGAAGAAAAATTATACAGTCAAGTACCTAAAGAAGTTTGGGTTGAGAAGTTATTAGTTGAAAAAGAAAAATCATACCATGTTTTTGGAAAAATTTTTTCGGGGGAGACTTTACACGAATTTTGGTTACCTAAGGGAGCCCTAATTAAATCACACAAAATAGAAAATGTTGTAATTGATTATTCTAAATATTCTCACAGACCACCACTTGACCATCAGAAAGAAGCCATAGAAAAATTAGCTGGAAGTAAGAGATTTATTTTAGCGGATGATATGGGTTTGGGAAAATCTATGAGTGCCGTTGTTGCTTCTTTAGAAGCTAATAAAAAAAGAATTTTAGTAGTTTGTCCCGCAACATTAAAAATTAATTGGAAACGGGAATTTGAATTTTTCACTAATAAAACAATATCAATTGCTGATGGTAAAACATTTTCGGAAGATTCTGATATTGTTATTGTTAATTATGATATTTTGAAAAATTTTCACGACCCAAAAACCCCAAAAGAATCAAAAATACTGAACAATTTTGATTTAATAATTGCTGATGAGTGTTTTACTTATGATACTATGATTATGACTGATATTGGTGAAATAAAAATTGGGGATATTGTTGAAAATAGTTTAGATGTAAATATTTTAACTTATAATCATCAAACCAAAAAAACCGAATATAAAAAAATATTTAGATGGTTAAAAAAAAATAAGGACACTATATATCAAATAAAATTACAGAACGGAGTGTTTATAGAATGTACGGGTAACCATAAATTTTATACAAAAAACAAAGGATATGTTAGAGCCGATGAACTTACAACAAACGACGATTTGTGTGAATTGTCAAAAGGAATAAACCAAAAAACAAATTTGGAAAAAAAATCAAACTTGTTCTCTATCTTGTGCAACAAGTTACAGATACAAAATAAATCCACCGACAAAAAAAATAAAAGAATTCAAATTTTTCAAAAATTGTCCAAATTGTGGGGAAGTAATGTCGTTTTACACGGAGAAAGAAATGAACACCAAAAAAAATTGTTCAACGAAATGTACGGGACAAATGAATCAGAAAAATCCGGAAATCAAGAAAAAACGGGCCGAGACGATAAAAAATATGGATTGGAACAAAATAATGAAAAACGTTCACAAAAACAATCCAAATATGGCAAAACAATCTTCGGAAAGAATGAAAAAAAACAATCCTATGTCAAATCCGGAAACTGTGGAGAAAATGAGAAAAAAATTAATTGGGAGAACATTTCTTTCAAGAGGGGGGAATGGAAAAATAACACCACAACAAGAACTTTTATTTGGTCTATTAGGAGAAGGGTGGATTATGGAATTGCCTATTTTAACAAAAGAATATGTTGGAAAACAAAAATCTTTACCAAATTGTTACAAAGTAGATATTGGGAATCCGACCTTAAAATTATTAATAGAAATAGATGGAAAAACTCACACAACCAAAAAATGGGAATATTTGGACAAGAGGAAAACCGAGATATTAACATCATTAGGGTGGAGAATATTAAGATTTTGGAACGAGGAAGTTACGACAAATCCAACGAGTTGTATTCAAAAAATACAAGAGTATATGATTTAGAAATTGAGGGTAACCATAATTATTTTGTTAATGGTGTTTTAGTTAGTAATTGTCATTATGTTAGTAATCCACAATCCCAAAGAACTAAAATATTTAACGATTTTGCAAAAAAAACCGAATATCTTTGGTTATTATCGGGAACACCGATGACCAACCGTCCAATGAATTATTTTAATTTATTATCGTTAATAGAAAGTCCGGTCGCACAGAATTGGTTAGCATATGCTATTAGATATTGTCAAGGTTATCAATTCACAGCAGGAAAAAGAAAAATTTGGAATGTTAGTGGAGCATCCAACTTAGAAGAATTAAGAGATAGAACTTCTCGTCAAGTTTTACGTAGATTAAAAACGGATGTTTTAGATTTACCTGAAAAAATCATTACACCGGTTTATCTGAGGTTAAAATCAAAACAGTATGAAGCATTAATGGGTGAATATTTTACTTGGTTTGACAATAAAAAAGAAGAATCAAGTTCTCTAACGGTTCAGTTTAGTAAATTAATGAAAGTTAGACAAGTAGTTGCTGAAGAAAAAATTGAAAATACTATTGAACTTGCTGAAAATATTTTAGAACAAGGTAAGAAAGTTATTATATTTACAAATTTTACCGATACTCTAAATAAGATTCATTCTCATTTTGGGAAACAATCGGTTTATTTGGATGGTAGTTGTTCTAATGCTCAAAGACAATATGCTGTAGACCAATTCCAAACCAACGATAAAGTTAAAGTATTTGTGGGTAATTTGAAAGCTGCAGGGGTTGGTATTACTCTAACATCGGCTGAAGCGGTTATTATGAATGATTTGTCATTTGTACCTGGTGATTTATCTCAAGCGGAGGATAGAGCTTATAGATATGGACAGAAAAATAGTGTTTCAGTTTATTATCCATTATTTGAAAATACAATAGAAAAGATAATTTATGATATGGTTAATACTAAAAAACACAACATTGAAACGGTCATGGGTGATAATTTAAATTCTGCTGACATAGTTGAAGAAATCATGAATAAGATAAATTCTCTAAGATAATTCATTTATTTAGATTATTTATACTTAAAAAGACTAAATGAAAAAAATACAAGAAAAAGTTGATACAATTACAAATCAACTTTTAAAAGAAGAGGTCACTGTTGGTAAAACCGAGATAATCAGTGAAATGAAAAAAATAGGTATTGAGTCTCTACCTTACGCCTATACAGCCATGAAAAACTTCATTGATTCTGAAACAATGAATGTTCATTATAATAAACACTATAAAGGTTATGTTGATAAATTAAATAAAGCGTTATCAAAAAAAGATTATGGTGATTTAGAGTTAGAGGAGATTGTTAAATCAATTAGTAGATTTGGTAAAACAATCAGAGATAATGCCGGTGGAGCATTTAATCACGCTTTGTTTTGGAAGATGTTAAGTCCAAAACCACAAAAACCAACCAAAGATGTTTTAGATAGAATTAAAAAAGATTTTAGTACCTTTGAAAAATTTAAAAATAAATTTGAGGAGATTGCTAAAGAGAGATTTGGTTCGGGTTGGGTTTGGTTAGTATTAACAAAAAGAAACACCTTAAAAGTAATATCAACCGCCAATCAAGATAATCCGTTAATGAATGTTATTGATGGTGGATACCCTATCTTAGGTCTTGACCTTTGGGAACATGCGTATTATTTGAAATACAGAAACAAAAGGGATGAATATATTAAGAAATTTTGGAACGCGGTAAATTGGGATTTTGTTGATGCCCTTTACCAAATGAAATTGAAAACAAAAATGAATGAAAGTGTTGTTATAAAATCAATAATTACCGAAGGTAAATCCGAAAAATGTTCAAGAGATAGAGTTGAGGAAATTAGAATGATTTTTAACATCAATCCCTCGGTTAAAAAAATATTCAGATATGGTATTGAGTCCATTTTAAAAGAAGTTTTTAATGAACATTGGTATGAAAGTGGTGAGTATTCTCCTGAATCAATGTCGGGAGTTTATGATTTTGAAGGTGAAGGTAGGTCTGTGTTAAATAAATTAAACACTAATTATAGTGCGTTTTGTGTTTTATTTCATGGATTAAATTCTGTTTTAATCTATGAAGGAAAACAACCTTTAAAATTAGTTGGTCTTCCCCCATTTGAGCAAATCAGTGAAACTAAAAAATTTGTTAAGTATCTAAATGATTATAAGTTTAGAATTTTCTCATCTAAATCAGGTACCTTTAAAAATATACTAACCATTTTAGGTGGTACAAATATGATGGGTGACATTAGAGAGGAAAAAGTGGTCTCAAAATTAAAGGGAAGATTTGGTGAAGAGAATGTAAAAAAAGTTGGTGAGTTAGGTAGTAAGTCAGATATGTTACAAGGAGTTGATTGTATTATTACTATAGACGGAAAGGAATATACCGCACAAATCAAACCATACTCAAATATTGATAAAATAGATGGACAAATTATTGTTTATGGTTCAGGTCAAGTAAAAAAATACACAACTAATTGGATTATTTTTGAGGGTACGGGTAAATCTATTTTAATTTTTAATAACACTTCCACTAAAATAATTGATGGTAATTATACCTTTAACGAAACTGATTTAATTTATATCCTAAGTTGATATTTATATATAAAACAACAACATGGCGGCAATTGCAGAACCAGAAAGAAGTCAGTTATATACAAGACTTAGACACTTATTAGGGGCTCCTCTACGTAGTGTTGAACTTGAAGATGAACAACTTGATTCATTATTAGAACTCTCTATTGAAGATTACTCACAGTATGTTCAGGATTGGTTGATTGAGTCCCAATGGACTTCACTATATAATCTAAATTTAGATGAACAATCATTAACTAAAGCTTTTCTAACAAGAAGTTTAGATTATGAGACAAGATATACTTACGCATATTCTAAAATAGTCGGTCTTCAGGCTGGAGGTGATTGGGTTTTTAAAAAAGATTATATACAATTACAACCAGGTCAACAAATTTATGAAATTCCCGCTAATCGTGAATTAAATGAATTATTATGGTTTACTCCCTCAGAACTTAATAACCTTTTATTTGACCCTTGGTCATTTGGTGCTTTAGGTGGTGCCGGTCTTGGTGGTCCTGGTGGATATTCTCAATTAGGATATTCAGGTTCTTACTTTATGATGCCGGCATTTGATATGTTGTTAAGGATGCAAGAAATTAACATACAAAGAAGAATAATTGCCGGTGATTTAACTTATAGAGTAACCGCGTTACCTGGTGGTAAAAAAGCAGTTCATTTAATGAATACTCCCGGTGGTAAATTTGACTTTGGTAATGCCACATTAATGAGAGGTAAAGTTTGGTATTGGTATTACGATACTGAAGGTTCAGATAGAGATTCATGTTTAAAATCAAATCCTGATATAATTAAATTACCATCAGATGTTCCATTTGACAAACTATCTTGGGTTGATTTAAATAACCCGTCACAAATATGGGTTCGTCGTTGGTTTTTTGCATATGCTAAAGAAACCTTATCAAGAGTTAGGGGTAAATTCAGTGGAAATTTAAAAACACCTGATTCAGAATTAGTTATGGATTATCAGTCATTAGGAACTGAAGCTAAAGATGAAAAAACAAAGTTAGTTGAGGAATTAATTGGAGCTGAAGGTCGTTTAACAAGATTAAAACCTGAAAAGGTTATGGAGAGAGAAGCTTTAATTGCTGAGAACTTGAATAAACAATTAAAGTTCAGAGCGATGCCGAGACAAATTTATGTTATCTAATATGAAGAATACAGGGATACATAGGAAAACTATCGGTCAAAAAATTAGATATGGTGGTAATGTTGTTGATAGTGTGATTAAAGTCGTTACGGAACAAAATTATAGAACAGGTTCTGAAAATATAATATTGGTTAAGTCTGTTGATAACTGTGAAATTATCTTAGACCCAACCAATATTAATCATTTAATTATTAAATCACTAACTAATACATTATTAAAACCATCTGTCGGTGAGATAGACGAATATTACAATGAATTATTAATGGAAAAAGGTTCCTGTGTTGAGTTATTATTCATTGATAGTTTCTGGTATATTATTTCCTCTGATGGATTGAAATTTAATTAATTTATTCCCTAAAGTTTCACTTTTATTTTTTAAATCCACATAATTTTCCCATCCTGATTCCGCTAAATCATAAATATAATAAGGGTTAATACCTCTTTTATACCAGTACTTCATTTCTTGTTCTGTAATTGTTAACAAATCGTCAATATTGTCTTGGTCACCGGACTCAAACGGGAGACCATTTATTAATTTACATTGGTCTTTAGTAAATAAACCTCTATCTTCGGGGTTAAAAACCAATAAGTTATTTCTAACTTCCCCCCCAAATACAATTAATAAAGGTTCAATTCTTTTATTAAAAGTGGCAATTGCTCTCGCAACATTATAGTCACCTAACAATTCTGTATTTGACTCAACTTCTGATGGGTCTAATCTATAACAATTCAACTGAATGAACGAATTCATTGAGTCATTCAATAGTTTGTTATACGTGTTATAATAAACATCTTTATGTTCTTGTTTCCACCCATTTTTTGGTTTATTTACTTTTTGAACATCCCCGTGAGATGCTTTTATTCCATTATTAACATAATAAATAACATCACCTAGATTAACCGCAATACCGTCCCGTATTACAAGTTCAATGTGTGCCATTCTTGCCATCTCATTACCTGATTTAGTTTTTTCTTTAGAACGCTTTTTATAATCTTCAAGGCTCAATTTTACCTTAGCTCGTTGAGCAATTTTCATAAGAGGAATTTCTTTATTATAAATCTTTTGCAGATATTCATAATACCACTCAACAAATTCTTGTCCATTACCCTCAAGTAATTGTTTAATTCCCTTGTCTAAAAAGTCCTCAATATATAGTGGAAGTTTTTTACTCTTGATTGAATTACCCGTGAGTTTAATCTTACCGTTATGTTCCATTGTTGCATAGTTCTTACGGGAGATATTTATACAAGATTTCCAAGTTCCATCACAATCTAAACCTTGAGCCCCCTTCAAAAAAATATCATTATATTCCGCAACATCCGCTTCATATCCAACATACTCCTTACCCTCTTTTACAAGCCAGTTATTACCTTTACCGATATATTTTCTATCATCTACACCACCTTCAGGTAAAATGTAATTTACACCATCTGTGTCAAGTACCGTTGGTACGTATCCTTTTTTCATAAAAAAATAAATCATTTGACGAAGGTATTGTCTCCCAGTACATGTTATTTGTTCCCCCATGTACATATCGCCCCAATGAAAAACTTGAGGGGCGGATAACGCTCCAAATAAAGAATTGATAAAAATTTTAATCGGTAGTTGTTTTCTATCGTAGGAAGTTGATAATTTTTTATCCGTACTTGAATATTGTCTAGCTAAATTTTTGTACTTTATACGACTATCTCTAAAATAAGACAACATACCTTTCATAGCCCCCGTTATGTCACATTCCGGAAAAACATCATGAACAAGTTGAATTGAGGGATATAGGGATGAGAAGTCTAATTTTAAAACGTCAGTTGAGTAACCAACCTTGAGTAGTCTTGATAATCCACCTACAAAGTCAGTCTTACTTTGTTTTTTTGGTATTGCTAATTTGTACTTGTAACTCCAAGCTAACATCAACATCTTCCAAATGGTTGCAGTACCTAATGTAGAAACCCTTTCGTAAGTTGTTGGGACCATAGATGCTAAAAGAAATGTACCTTGATTGAATTCTTCATCCACAAGAAGAGTTTCCTCCAAGTCATCGTTAAGATATCTCTCAACAATATCATCACCTGTTGTTTTAATGTAAGTTCCAGGAAATCTCACATCTAAATTATCTAACTCAGGACTATTCGCTTTTTTGTATTTCCCGTTCTTAATATTCAACCAAAATTCTTCTTTATTTACATACATCGGACCTATTTCGGTATGGTCAATATAAACACGGTCTTCGGCTTCAGCATCAATATATTGGGTAATATATTTCAAACCTGCGGATTTGATACCTGAATTAATTGCTTGGGCTCTTCTAACAGAATGAATTATATCAATTACATTATAACCCCACATTCCAACTTGATTATACCTCTCAACTTCGTTTGCAAGTTTAAGTAAGTTTTCACTTTCTTTAATAGTATGTTTTGGGTTAAGTGTTTTACAGATTTTTTTGATATCAAGATTTAGAGCTTTACAACGCTCAAATATCCAATACCAGTCAAAGTTTGCGGAGTTATAACCTCCGAGAATACTTGGTTTTATTTCATCAATTATGTTAAAGAATTGAACAAGACCTCGTCTTTCTTCGTCTTCATTAGAACACTCAATTACTTTTTGGTATCCTTTGTTTGTTTTAATTCCTATCATGAAAATACGACCGTCTTTTGGGTCCAATGCGGTCGTCTCTAAGTCAAATACGAACCTCGTAAGGTCATTGTATTCATCATAACCTTTAAATAGTCTTTTTTCTCTTGAGATAAGATACTGTTCAGTTGGGGGTAGGATAAGTATTAAATCTTTTGTTTTTTCTCCCCAAGGTTCCGCTCCACCATCCCTAAAAAATTGAATTAGGGAACGATATCCCTTCAATGACTTAACCATGTATTTAAGACCGTCTTCCATCCTGTCATTTCCACCCGTCTCTAATTTTTCAATTAGGATTCCGTACTTTGACATAGCTTCTTTCTGTAAAGCTTTTGATGATTGATAGAAATTTAAACCACGTAAATCACCAACCCAAGCAAATGGGGTGAACGTATCTTTTTTAATTTCTTTACCTTTACCGGGAATTTCTTTGATTTTGTAGATTGAGTCTGTAACATAATCAAACTCAATTGAGACGATGTGCTCTTCAGGGTCGTTCCCTTCTAGAAACGACTTAATTTCTTCTTGACTTATCATAATTATAATTGTTTGGTTTATTGGCTGCCGAATAAAACGACATTTACCTTTGTCTCAATTATAAATAACAGATTTTAATAAGTCAATTTCTTTATCCTGTACTACAGAAATATGTATCCGTTATTTGACAATTTACAACCCTGATAATTGTTGTACCACTCAAATCAAGACCTGTCCAATAATAACCATTAGGCAAGCAATCACAACTAGTTCCTTCACCCAAATATATGTTTTCACCTATAGTTAATGAGGTAGATTGTGTAACTATAGAATTAACTTGAGGGAATGAAGGATTCGCACAAGTTCCTGAAATGGAAATATAATTTAAAAATTCTAAACAAGCATCTACCGCTGATGTATTTTGGAAGTAATGTATTACTCCATCACAATCTCTATAATAATTATAAACAGTAAATGATGATAATCCACCAGGTCTTGAGCAAGTCACCGATGGAGTAACTGTTGGAGTTTTAGTATTGGTAGGTGTAACAGTTGGTGTTGGTGTTACAGTATTTGTAGGTGTTGATGTTTTAGTAACTGTTGGTGTTACAGTATTTGTGGGTGTTATGGAAGGTGTTAGAGAAATCGTTGGAGTAACTGTTGGTGTTACAGTATTTGTAGGTGTTGATGTTTTAGTAACTGTTGGTGTTACAGTATTAGTTGGGGTTGGAGTCGCCGTTGGTCTATTTGTTCTTGTTATGGTTGGGGTTGGAGTTGAGGTACTGGTTGGACTATTAGTCGGTTTGGGCGTTGATGAAGGTTTAATAGTTAATGTAGGCGTTGGTGTTGCGGTATTAGTTGATGTAATAGACGGTGTTATGCTAGGTGTAATACTTGGAGTCGCGGTTGGGTTAAGAGTTTGCGTTGGTGTGTTTGTAGGTCCATTAGTTGGTGTTATGGTTGGTGTTACAGATTTAGTTGGGGTAGGTGTGGGTGTTGGAGGTATTGTTGGAGTAACAGTTCTTGTTGGTGTGGGTGTTGGGGTGCTAAATACACAATTTCCATCAACACAACTCCCTCTCTCTTCAAATGAAACTGATATTGGCACTAAACTTCCCGCTAAAGCACATAATAAAATAGTATCCTCAACAGATATAAATTGATATTCACCCGTAATACAATCTTGGTAAATTAATTCACCTAATTCAGGTGGTGTTGCGGTTGATTCTACTTCATAACATTTACAATCAATTGGTGTTGTGCTTGGTGTTGGAGTAACAGATTGGGTTGGGGTTGGTGTCGGAGTTACCGTAGGACAAGATAATGTAAATGTCCAATTCGCACCAACTATCGGACTCTCAATTGTGATATACCCATAGTTAGGACTTGCGGCAGATTTAGTAAATATAAATGTTCCTATACTACCACCAGATACATTAGGATACCCTAAAGAATTAAGTTGTGGGTTATATGATGGACTTCCTCTAAATCCTGTATTAATAACTTCAGAACCATTCCAATCAATTGTAAATCTATCAGGTATTCCAAAAGTATTAATTGTTAAAGTTACATTACCAACAATACCACCCAAATCAACTCTATAATTAAAATTCCCTGTACTTGGTAATGGAATACCACCTAAAACACAACAGGTATTAGTTGCCGCACTATAAACAACCGTATCATTACAATTTATTGTGGGTTCAAATGAGGGTGTTGGTGTATTTGTTGGTGTATTAGTAGGACTTGGGGCAGGAGTATCTGAAGGTGTTGGAGTTATAGTATTAGTAGGAGTATTTGTTGGTGTGGTTGTTGGGGTTTTAGTGGGGGTTGTTGTTGGCTCGGGTGTTGCAAATGGTGTTTTAGTAAGGGATACAGTTGGTGTTGGTGTTTGAGTTGGTTTTGCCGTTCTTGTTGGTGTACTTGTAGGTCTTGGTGTACTTGTTATAGTTGGCGTTACTGTATTAGTAGGAGTTATAGTTGGCGTTGACGTAACTGTGTTAGTCGGAGTACTAGTTGGGTCAGGTGTATTAGTAACAGTTGGAGTTGGAGTATTTGTGGAAGTAACTGTTGGAGTTACCGTACTAGTTGGCGTTGGTGTTTTAGTCGGACTACTTGTTAAACTAATAGTGGGGGTAACTGTGTTAGTAGGAGTTGATGTATTAGTGACGGTTGGCGTTACCGTATTTGTAGGTGTTGGTGTTGATGTAGGTCTATTAGTTGGGGTGTTTGTCGGTGTTGGTCTTATTGTTTTTGTTGGAGTTGGGCTACACGGTATTTTGGTTTCAGTTGGAGTTACTGATACTGAAGGTTGTGGTGTTTTTGTAGGAGTGTTAGTAGGTGTTGATGTTGGTGTTTCAGTAATTAAACACGGGTCAATTGTTGGTGTTGGTGAATTAGTAACACTTGGTGTTGGAGTTTGTGTTTTAGTAACCGATGGTGTTGGGGTATTAGTTGGTGTTGGGGGTACGATATTTAGAAAATAAGGACAATCAGGTTCTAAATCAGTTAATATAGTATAGGTACCATAAACTTCTCTTGGTGGATTTAAATTCCCTGGAAAAAATTCATAAGGTAAAATTACAGAACCTAAATTAATAGAAATATCAGTACCGAATGGTTGGAATTGTATTGAAGCTGACTCTCCGCTAAAATGAATATTTTCTATTAATATTGATTGTTGCATATCTATAATTATATCTCTACCGGTCTTGGGTTAAAACAACAAGGAAATTCTATAACGTAACATGAAGAATACCCAATATCATCAATAATAAATGAATCTGAAACATTTATGAATAATTTTTCACCTAATGGAAGTACAATTGTCCCATCATCGTTTTTTAAAATAAACTCACCCTCAAATCTACCCTCTTTATTAGTATCCGTATTTTGAAATTGATAATAAACATAATATTGGGACTCACCACTAATTATAGGTAAATTATATATACCCACACCGGCAGGTTTATTTACGATTTTAGGTATTCCTGTCTCAACATTTATCATTGAAAAAAATAGAGAAGATAATTCAATAGTGTTTAAAAAACTATTATAATCATTTCTACCATTATCAATTATGTTAAGTTTTAATAGGGGTAAGGTTGCTCCTTTTTTAATGAAAAATTCCATCCAAAGATTTTATTTTATAAATACTTTAGTTATGGAAATTGATTATCAAGTTTTTATTAAGCAGATGGGGTTGGTGTTCTAAAATGTGGTGGGCCCTATAATACAACACTCGTATTTACCAATAAAACATTCATTGTAATCTAAGTCATCTTCTAAGAGAGAATCTTTGATTAAAATGTTTAATTTTTCTCTAATCGGAAGAACTAACGTACCCGCATCATTTTTTAATAAAAATTGACCTTCGTATCTACCAACTTTATTTGTATCTTTTTTTGAAAATCTATAATAAAGATAATATTCAGGTACTGCATTAGGGTCATCAAAAACTTTTTCTACGAATCCTGCGTATGCGGTATTAATTTTTACTTGACCCGTCTCAATATTTTGCATGGAAAAATAAATCGTAGAGGTCTCAATAAATGACATAAAATCCTCATGAGTGCTTTTACCATTATTAACAGCTTGCATTTTAAGTAAAGGTAAAGTACTATTTTTTCCAATAACAAAATTCATCTAAAATCTTTTGTTTTATAAATACTTTAATATTTATTTATATCAGGTATAACTTTTCATACTCTTTAAAATATTTATTTAATATGAAACAAAGAAAAAAAGAAGAAGAGAAAAAAGTTAAATTCGCTATCAGTCTAGACCCAAAACTATTCAAACGAATGGATGATGAATTAATAAACAAATCAAGATTAATTGAGGTCTTAATTAGAGATTATTATGGAAACAAAGATTTGTAGTAAATGTGGGGTTGAAAAAGATGTTTGTGAATTTAATAAAAAATCCGTTAATAATAAAGGGATTCAATATTACAAAAGTCGGTGTAAAATTTGCCAGAGTGAAGATGAAAAAATTAAACGAGACAAAAATCCTGAAAAATATAAAATATGGTACGACCAAACTCGTAAAGAAAGAAACACATGGAGAGCCGAGTATTATCAAAAAAATAAAGAAAAAATTTTACAACGAAATAAAAATTATAATCAATCAACAAGAAATGCTCGTAAAAAAAAATATAATGAAGACCCTCTATTCAAAATAAGACATATTTTAAGTTGCCGAATGAGGGATTTATTAAAATTTAAATCTTATGAAAAAAAACAATTATTTAATAAGATTCTTGGATGTTCTCCTGAATTTTTAAAAGAATATTTAGAAAAACAGTTTGTTGATGGTATGTCTTGGAATAATCATGGACAATACGGGTGGCATATTGACCACGTCATACCGTTATCTTCAGCAAAGTCCGAAGAAGAAATTTATAAACTCTGTCATTATACAAATCTTCAACCATTATGGGCTAAAGATAATTTAAAAAAAAGTAATAAAATATTATTTTAACTTTCTTTTCTTGATTCAGCAGCATAATGATGAAATCTATGGTGTTCCGTTGGGGTTAATAACAATAATCCAGGTTTAATATTACCTTTTACAGTTTCTTGGAAAGCGTACGACATGAGAGTTTGTTCGAATGGATGTGCCCATTTTGTTTCCAAATAACATTTGTAATTACCCTCTTTTGTTAATACAATCGGCCAATTTGATAAATAGATTTCACCCAACACATACGGTAAACCTTTATGAATGTGTATTTCATCAAATTTTGTTTTAGGAGAATTTGGGTCTAAACCTTGAACCGGTAGTTTTGGTTTATTCGGCCAATGATTTTGTCTAAAATCTTGAGGCACATTATACCATGAAAATTGAACATCGTTTGAACCATAAAACTCACTAAAATTTAATTTTAAAAAATCAAAATTTTCTTTTTCAATTATTTCCAAAGATTTATTATATAAATTATCTACATACCTCGGAAAACCATTTCTACAAACTTCACCTTTTTTAGGATAAAATGACATATCATCCTCAAAAAAATAGTAAAAATCTAATTCAGTTTCATCAAAATGTTCCGCAACAAAAACTCTACCTCCTACGATTCCAATATTATCTTTTTTAATATGTTCAAAACCATATTGTTCACATAACTCCAAATATCGTGGTGTTGTTGACAAATCCGTAGAATTATCTAACAAATATTTCTTTGGTTTATCAATAAAATCTCTATCATATTCTAACATAGATTTTATTAATGTTTCAAATTGTGCAGGACTATTAAATGTTATAACATATAAACCAACTTTTGAGATGTCCAAACTATTTCCTACCACAACATTTTTTTCTCGTAAAACCTCAACAGTATCATTCTTTAAATCTTCAAAGAACTTACTAATCAAACCATTACCATCAATTAATGAATAACTAATTAGTTCAGGATGTTTGTATGACATAATAGTAAATAAACTTTCTTCGGTACCCATATATCCTTCAGATAATGTTTCAATTAATAATGAGTAGTAGATATTGTTCATCTGACTAATTGAAGACTTTTTACCTCCAAAAAATCCACCTCTTGCAACTTTATTAACAACATCCGAATCTGAATATTTTAACATTCCGTTATACTTGAATCCATGTATTTCAGAAGTTGTTTCATATGGGAAACAAATAAAATGAAA
>Ga0172362_10003018_pt1 | contig 14580 bp, 7 predicted proteins | sample LakKivs1_kivu2a2_FD_114534 | JGI IMG/M metagenome (GOLD analysis project Ga0172362, IMG submission 114534) | Sediment microbial communities from Lake Kivu, Rwanda - Sediment s1_kivu2a2 | ecosystem: Environmental > Aquatic > Freshwater > Lake > Sediment | place: Rwanda: Western Province, Lake...
CGCGTGGGACCGGCGCCTGCGCCACGTCGCAGACGAGCTGCGGCGCGTGTCGCTCGCGCACCCGCACGTCTTCCCGCTGCTCGCGACCCGTGTGCCCGCGTCACCGCAGGCGCTCGCACCGCTCGAGACGCTCCTCGGCGCGCTGGCGGACGCGGGGCTCGACGACCGCGAGACCCTGCGGCACTTCTGGACGGTGATCGGGTGGGCGACGGGCGCGCTGCTCGCCGAGACCGCCGCCGCGACCGGCGCCGGCGCGGCGGCGCTCGCGACCCCGGCGGATCTCGACGCGGCCGCGTTCCCGGTCTTCTCGCGCCTGGGCGGGGCGATCGCGGCGTGCGACTTCGCGGAGGAGTTCGGGCGCGGGCTCGACGTCCTGGTCGCCGCCGTGCGGGCGGCGGCGACGGGGCGCCAGGTCAGGCCAGCGCGACGCGTCCGGGCACCACGACAACGCCCGCGGGCGTGACCACGAAGCGCCGCCGGTCGGTGGCGGCATCGATTCCGATGCGCGCGCCCGGCGGCACGACGACGTCCTCGTCGACGATCGCGCGCCGGACGACCGCACCTTCGCCCACCTGCACCCCGGGCAGCAGGATGGACTCCTCGACCGTCGCACCCGCGGCGACGGTCACGCGCGGCGAGACGATCGAGCGTGCGATCGAGCCGCCGTCGACGCGCGCGCCGGGCGACACCAGGCTGTTGCTGATCCGGCCGGCGTGGCAGCCGGCGTCGCGCACCATGGTCGGCAGGTGGTGCTCGGTGTCGGCGCGCAGCGGCCACGCGGGGTCCAGCAGGTCGAACGGCGGCTTGGGCACGAGCAGGCCCAGGTTGGCCTCGTAGTAGCTGTCGAGCGTGCCGACGTCCTTCCAGTATCGCTCGCGCGGCAGCCCGCGCTTGCTCACGTCCCAGGCAAACACGCGTTGCAAGGCGACCAGCGCGGGCAGCACGTTCCGCCCGAAGTCGTGCGCCGAGTCGCTCTTCTCGTCCTCGATGACGGCGCGGACGAGCGTCTCGGTCTCGAAGACGTAGATCCCCATGTTGACCAGCGCGCGCGAGCGTTCGTGCGGCAGCGGCACCGGCTGCTCGGGTTTCTCGACGAAGCTCGTGACGCGCGCTTCGTCGTCCACGCCCACGACCCCCATGCGCGTCGCCTCGGCGAGCGGCACCTCGGTACAGGCGATCGTCGCCGCGGCGCCGCGCTCGACGTGGCAGTCGATCAGGCGCCTGTAGTCCATGTGATAGACGTGATCGCCGGATACCAGCAGGAGCCGCGACGGGCGTTCCTCCTCGAGCAGGTGGAGGTTCTGGAACACGGCGTCGGCGGTGCCGGCGTACCAGCGGGTGGCGAGCGCGCGCTGCGGCGGCACGGCTTGCACGAACTCGCCGAGCTGTGGCCGCAGCATCCCCCACGCGGAGCGCAGGTGGCGGTCGAGCGACAGCGACTTGTGCTGCGTGAGGACGAAGATGCGCTTCAGTCCGCTGTTGACGCAGTTCGACAGCGTGAAGTCGATGATGCGGTGGAGACCGGCGAAGGGCACCGCCGGCTTGGCGTGCCGCCGCGTCAGCGGGTGCAGTCGCTCGCCCTGCCCGCCGGCGAGCAGCAGTACGAGCGTGTCGCCGGAGCGGTCGTGCGGGTGTCCGGTCATGAGCTCTCCGCTCCGCCCGGGCCGCGTGCCCGCCGCGCGACCACGTCGCGCACGGTGTCGCGCAGCTCGGTGAGGTCCGAGCTCTTGACGACGTAGGCGTCGGCGATCCAGCTGACGTACTGCTCTCGGTAGGCGGCGTACGCCGTGTTCAGCACGATCGGCAGGCGGCGGTCGAGGGCGTGGATCGCGGCCAGCGTGTCGAGCCCGTCGAGGCCCGGCATGTTGACGTCGAGCACCACCACGTCGGGATGCCCGGAGCGCACCAGCTCGAGCGCCGCTCTCGCGCCGTCGGCCTCGAGCACCAGGTGGCCATCCGCCTCGAAGGTCTCGCGGTACAGGAGCCGCTGGTGGTCGTCGTCGTCGACGATCAGGACGTTCATTGCCTCATCCTCCCGGCACGCCTTGCGTCAGCCCCCCGGCGCGCATTGGGTCATCCTCCCGGCACGAGCGCGATGCGGACCGTGGTGCCGGCACCGCGTCGGCTCTCGAGGTCGATCGACCCGCGGTGGTCGTCGACGATCTTCTTGACGACGGCGAGACCGAGGCCGGTCCCGCGCTGCTTGGTGGTGAAGAAGGGCGTGAAGAGGCGCTCCCGGTCCTCGGTACGGACGCCGCGGCCGTCGTCGGCGATGGTCAGGGTCACGCGGTCGCCGTCGCGCCGCGTGGCGAGCTGGATCGTGCCGCCGGAGCGCTCGTGGCGCTCCTCGATCGCCTGCACCGCGTTCTGCCAGAGGTTGAGCAGCACGCGCTGCAGCTGGTGCGGGTCGGCGAGCACGATCGGCGGCGGCGCGCCGAGGTCGATCTCGAGCTGGATCGCGCGCTCGTGCAGCGCGCCCTTGTGCAGGTCGGTGAACTGCCCGACGAGGGCGTTCAGGTCGAGCGGCTCGAAGCGTGGCGCCTTCGGGCTCGTGAAGTCGAGCATCTCCTTGAGCAGCGTCTCGAGCTTGGTCACCTCCGAGAGGATGATCTCGGCGTTGCGGCGCACGCGCTCGGCGCCGTCGGGCTGTGCCGACGCCCCGGGCGAGGTCACGCTCGTCGCGCCCAGGGCGCGCGCGAAGCCGCCGATGGTCGCGAGCGGATTGCGGATCTCGTGGCTCACGCGCGCGACCACCGCGCCCACCGTGGCGAGGCGCTCGCTGTGGATCACCTTGTCCTGTGCCGCGTGCAGCTCGTCCATCGCGCGCGCGAGCTCGGACGCCTGGCGCTCGACCTCGCGGTACATGCGCGCGTTGTCGAGTGCCAGGCCGGCGAGCAGCGCCAGCAGCTCGAGCAGCTGGATGCGCTGCTCGTCGATCGGCTCCCGGGTGAAGGCATTGTCGGCGACGATCAGGCCGAGCGAGCGCTCCTTCGCGACCAGCGGCACGCACACGACCTCCGAGCCGTCGAACACCTCGCGCAGCCCGGTGGGCAGCATGACGAGGTCGGCGTCCCTGATCTTGACGATGCGGCGCTCGCGGAAGGCGGCGAGCAGGGGGTCGGCGTTTCCTGCGGCGCTCTCGCGCAGCGGCACGACGAGCCCCTCGAGGGCGCGCTGGAAGTCGGTCTTCCGATCGGGCAGCGGCAGCTGCAGCAGCTCGTCGAGGGTTCGCGGCGGCGTCGCGAGCTGTGCCCAGGTGGCCTGCGCTTCCTCGGGCGAGGACGGCCCGAGCGCCATCGTCGCGACCAGCCGGTCGCTGCGCTCCTCCGCGAGGAAGAGCGCGGCGCGGTTGAAGCCGAGCCCCGGACCCGCGGTGACGCAGATCAGGATCGCGCGCACCAGTCCGTCGAGGTCGAGCGAGCTCATCGCCCGTTCTTCCCCCCAACTCTCGTGCCGCGGCGCGACTCGCGCAGCGCGTCGACACGCGACCGCTCGGCACCGCGATTTCGTGTGCCCACGGCCGCTGTGACCGCCTCGCGCGGGTGTCGATCCGCCGGCCGAAGCGCGGTGGTTCATGGCAAGACGAACGCGACCGCACCGCGATTCCCGAATCTGGGAAGCGGGGCGGGGCCCCCGCTGCGAAACCGCTGCTACGCACGCCTCGCGCGACTCCGGCCCGGGGCACATCGCTTGCTGCCTTTCGGAGCGGGGAGTTCAGCACGGCGCTCGATCGCCGAGGAGGCAGAGATGGCGGGGCTCGACAAGGAGACCCTCGACGCGGCGCTCGCGGCCCTCGACGAGTTCGTGGCGCGCCACCTGGGCGAGGCGAAGCTTCTCGAGCTCGACGCGCGCGACCAGTGCCCCGAGGACATCGTCCGTGCCATGTGCGGCGAGGAGCTGGGAATTCACCTGTTCTTCGTCGCCGAGGAGTACGGCGGCATGGGCGGCGGTGCGCTCGACCTCTACCGCATCTGCGAGCGCCTGGCGCGGGTCGACCTCGGCGTCGCGACCTCGGTGCTCGCGACCTTCCTCGGCAGCGAGCCGGTCGCGGTGGGGGGGACGCCGGAGCAACGCGCGCGATGGCTCGGACGAATCGCTGCAGAAGGCCTGCTGATGGCGTACGGCGCCACCGAGCCCGCAGCGGGCAGCGACCTCGCGGCGCTGCGCAGCGTCGCGACGCGCATCGAGGAGGACGGCAAGGTCGTCGGCTACCGGATCAGCGGCAGCAAGCAGTGGATCAGCAACGGCGGCATCGCCGACCTCTACTCCATCCTCGCCGACGCGCCGGGCGGACCGACCTGGTTCGTGGTCGAGAAGGGCGCCGAGGGCCTGTCGGCGGGGAAGCCCGAGGACAAGCACGGCATCCGGCTGAGCAACACCGCGGCGCTGGCGCTCGACGAGATCCGCGTCACGCCCGATCGCGTGGTCGGCCTGGTCGAGGGGCAGGGCCTGGTCCAGGCCTTGTCGGTCTTCGGCTACACGCGGCTCATGGTCGCGGCCTTCGGGCTCGGCGCCGGCTGGGCGGCGCTCGACCGCGCGATCGAGTACTCGAAGACGCGCCTGCAGGCGGGCGGGCCGCTGTCGGAGAAGCAGGGCTACACGCACAAGCTGATCGTGCCGCACGCGGCCCGGCTCGAGGCGGCACGTGCGTACATCGAGTACACCGCGGGGCGCATCGACTCCGGCGAGGGCATCCTCAACACCGAGGGCGCCATCGCCAAGTACCTCGCGACGGAAGCCGGCAACGCCGCTGCCGAGGCCGCGATCCAGGCGCTCGGCGGCTACGGCTACACGCGCGAGTACATGGTCGAGAAGATCAAGCGCGACGTCCGCATCACGATGATCTACGAGGGCACCTCCGAGATCATGGAGATGACCATCAGCCGCGACCGGTGGCAGCTCCACCTGAAGACGCGCGGCGAGCACTACCACGATCGCGGGCGGGCGATGGAGGCGCTGCACGCGCGCGACGCGAGCGTCGGCGCCGGCGCGGCCGCGGTCGCGCTGCACGCGCTTGCGGCCCTGCTCGAGCGCGCGCGTCGCACGCGGCTCACGCGCCACCAGCACGTGCTGTTCCGTCTCGGCGAGCTGATGGCCCGGGCGGAGGGTGCCGCGGCGCTGTGCGAGCGCGCCGCGGGCGCGGCCGCCGGCACGCTCGACGAGCGCTCCGACCACCGCTTCGCGCCGCCCGCGCTCGCGATCCTCGCGCGCGTGTTCGCGCGCGAGACCGCACTCCGCATCGCCGGCGGCGGGCTCGCGCTCCTGCGCGGCGCCGGCGGTGTCCCCGACGAGGAGTCGCAGGGGGCGGCCGCCGAGCTCCGGCTCGACGACGCCCACCGCGCGCAGGCCGGTCAGCTCGCCGACATGGAAGCCGCGGCCGACGCACTCTACGGGCGTGGCGCCACCAGCGCGCGCTCGGCTGCCTAGGAGAATCTCGATGGAAGCCACCGCGCAGCGCGCGATCGCGATCGTCGGCCTCGGGGCCATCATGCCCGACGCGCCCGACGCCCCGTCCTTCTGGAACAACGTCAAGCAAGGGCGCTACAGCATCACCGACGTCACGCCCGACCGCTGGGACACGGCGCTCTACTACGATCCCGACCCGGCCGCGCCGGAGAAGACCTACTCGAAGATCGGCGGCTGGGTGCGCGACTGGGCGTGGGATCCGATCCGGTGGAAGCTGCCGGTCCCGCCGCGCGTGGCCGACGCGATGGACGACGGCCAGAAGTGGGGCGTCGCCTGCACGCGCCAGGCGCTGCTCGACTACGGCTGGCCCGAGCGCGCCCTCGACCTCGATCGCACCGCGGTCATCCTCGGCAACGCGATGGCGGGCGAGAAGCACTACCAGACCGCGCTTCGCATCCTGTTCCCGGAGATGGCCCGCGCGCTCGGCGACGCTCCGACGTTCGCGGCGCTGCCGGCCGCGAGCCGTGCGGCGGCGATCGAGGAGGCGCGCCAGGTGCTCGGCAAACGGCTGCCCGAGATCACCGAGGACTCGATGCCGGGCGAGCTCGCGAACTGCATCGCCGGCCGCGTCGCCAACCTGTTCAACCTGCACGGGCCGAACTTCGTCGTCGACGCGGCGTGTGCATCGGCGATGGCGGCGATGGCGGCGGCGATCGAGGGCCTGCTCGAGGGCGACTACGACGCGGTGCTCACCGGCGGCATCGACCGCAACATGGGCGTCAACGCGTACGTCAAGTTCTGCAAGATCGGCGCGCTGTCCGCGACCGGCACGCGCCCCTACGCCGACGGTGCCGACGGCTTCGTGATGGGCGAGGGCGCGGCGGTGTTCCTGATGAAGCGCCTCGCCGACGCCGAGCGCGCGGGCGACCGCATCTACGCCGTGCTGCGCGGCATCGGCGGTGCCAGCGACGGCAAGGGCAAGGGCATCACCGCGCCCAACCCGGTGGGACAGAAGCTCGCCGTGGAGCGCGCGTGGGCGAACGCGGGGCTGTCCCCGGCGACCGCGACGCTCTTCGAGGGGCACGGGACGTCGACCCGCGTCGGCGACGTGGTCGAGGTCGAGAGCCTCGCCGAGGTGCTCGGCGCGCACGCGAAGAATGGCCGCAAGATCGCGCTCGGCTCGGTGAAGTCGAACATCGGACACCTCAAGGGCGCGGCCGGTGCCGCCGGCATCTTGAAGGCGGTGCTCGCGCTGCACGACAAGGTGCTGCCGCCGAGCCTGCACTTCGAGCGCCCCAACCCGAACATCGACTTCGCGCGCATGCCGCTCGCCGTGAACACCGAGCTGCGCGACTGGCCCGAGCCGGAGTGCGGCGTACGTCGCGCGGGGGTGAGCGCGTTCGGCTTCGGCGGCACGAACTTCCACGCGGTCCTCGAGGAGTTCGTCCCCGGCCGCCTGCGCGCCGCCGATCGTCCGACCCTCGTGCCGGGCGCCGAGCTCGAGGCGCGGCCGGCGCCGCGCGTACCGCTGCGCGGTGCGCTGGTGCTCGGCGCACCGACCGTGCAGGAGCTGTCGCAGCGCCTCGACGCCACGCTCGCCGCGGCGCGAAGCGGTGACGCGCCACCCGTGCGCCCGCCCGCCGCGCGCGATCTCGCCGCGGCCGAGCGCCTGGTGATCGACTACGGCGACGCGAAGGAGCTCGCCGACAAGGCGACCAAGGCGCAGAAGGCGTTCGTCGCCAACGACCCCGCGCTCTAGAAGATGCTGCGCGCACAGGGCATCTTCCGCGGCTCGGGGGCCGCTGCGAAGGTCGCCTTCCTCTACACCGGGCAGGGCTCGCAGTACGTCTCGATGCTCGCCAAGCTGCGCGCCGTCGAGCCGATCGTCGCCGCGACCTTCGTCGAGGCGGACCGCATCATGGCGCCGCTGCTCGACAAGCCGCTGACCGCGTACCTCTACCCGGACGCCGGCGATCCGGCGGCGCTCGCGAGAGCGGAAGACGACCTGCGCCAGACGGCGATCACGCAGCCCGCGGTGCTCGCGACCGACATCGCGCTGACGCGGCTGTTCGCCTCCTACGGCATCGTCCCCGACATGGTCATGGGCCACAGCCTCGGCGAGTACGGGGCGCTGGTCGCGGCCGGTGCTCTGCGCTTCGCGGACGCCCTCGAGGCGGTGAGCGCGCGCGGACGCGAGATGACGAAGGTCTCGATGGCAGACAACGGCAAGATGGCCGCGGTGTTCGCGCCGATCCACGAGGTCGAGCGCATCCTGCGCGTCGTCGACGGCTACGTCGTGCTCGCCAACGTCAACAGCCGCACGCAGTCGGTGATCGGCGGCGCGACCGCCGCGGTCGAGGCGGCGATGGAGCACTTCCGCAACAGCGGCTACAACGCGGTGCCGCTGCCCGTCAGCCACGCGTTCCACACCGAGATCGTGGCCCCGGCGAGCGGCCCGCTGCGCGACGTGCTCGAGCGGCTGGGCGTGCGGTCGCCCCGGGTCCCGGTGATCGCCAACGTGAGCGGCGAGTTCTACCCGACCGGCCCGGGCGTCGAGACGGAGATGCTCGACATCCTCGCGAAGCAGGTTTCTTCGCCCGTGCAGTTCGTGAAGGGTCTCGAATCGCTCCACGGGGCGGGGGCGCGCGTCTACGTCGAGGTCGGACCGAAGCGCGCGCTGCAGGGTTTCGTCGACGACGTGCTCGGCGAGCGCGGCGTCGCTTCGCTGTTCACCAATCATCCGAAGGCCGACGACGTCGTCGCCTTCAATCAGGCGCTGTGCGGGTTGTACGCCGCCGGGGTGGGGGTCGGTGAGGACGATGCCGTGGCGACCCGCGCCGCGGGCGGCGCGCGGGAGGAGTTGACAGGCGCTCCTCCCGCCGCGCCGTCTCCAGCGCCCCCGGTGCCGGTCTCGCCCGTCGCGGCGCGGCCGTCCGCGAGCGCGGCCGGAAGCGGCGCGGTCGCGACAGGCGACGACGCGCGCAACCTGCAGCTCGGGCGCATGTTCGCGTCGTTCCTCGAGCAGGCGGGTCGTCTCTACGCCGGCGAGGCGGTCGCGACCCGCGCGCCCGTGGTCGTCAGCGGCGCGGCGCTGGGTCTGCCGGGCCTGCCGCACGTCTTCGACGACGGCAACCTCGCACGCCTCCTGCACGGGCAGCAGCTGATCGACGTCATCCCGACGCGTTTCCGGCGAGCGATCCTCGACAAGAACGTGACCCGTCTGGTGAAGAGCGAGGAGTCGGGTGCGGCGTTCGTCCGCATCGACGATCCGAACGACGTGATCAAGCTCGCCGCCCGCGCCGGCGAGCTCGACCTCGAGCGCGAGTTCGGCGTCGCGGCGGAGCGCATCCCGGCGCTCGACGTCGCCACCCGGCTCGCGATCGGCGTCGGCCTCGATGCGCTGCGCGATGCCGGCATCCCGCTCGTGCAGCACTACCGTACGACGCACAAGGGCACGCAGCTGCCCGAGCGCTGGGGCCTCGCCGACAGCCTGCGCGACGACACCGGCGTGATCTTCGCGTCCGTCTTCCCCGGCTACGACGCCTTCGCGGCCGACCTGGCCGGGTACTACGAGGACCGCGCCCGCCGCGAGCGGCTGCAGCTGCTCGAGAGCCTCGCGGCGCGCACCGACGGCGTGACCGGCGTCCTGCAGCAGGAGATCCTGCGCCAGCTGGTCGAGGTGCGCACCGAGCTCGAGCGCGCGCCGTACACCTTCGAGCGGCAGTTCCTGTTCCGTATCCTCGCCATGGGCCACTCGCAGCTCGCCGAGCTGATCGGTGCGCGCGGTCCGAACACGCAGGTGAACTCCGCGTGCGCGAGCACGACGCAGGCGATGACGCTGGCCGAGGACTGGATCCGCGCCGGACGCTGCCGGCGGGTGCTGATCGTCGCGGCGGACGACGCGACCGGCGAGCACCTGATGGAGTGGATCGGCGCCGGCTTCCTCGCCAGCGGCGCCGCGGCGACCGACGACGTGGTCGAGGACGCGGCGCTGCCCTTCGACCGCCGCCGGCACGGCATGATCCTCGGCATGGGGGCGGCGGCCCTCGTGGTCGAGAGCGCCGATGCCGCGCGCGAGCGCGGCATCACGCCGATCTGCGAGGTGCTCGCGACCGCGACCGCGAACAGCGCGTTCCACGGCACGCGGCTCGACGGCAGCGGCCGCATCGTGCAGCTGCCGGAGCTCGAGCGCATGCTCGTCGAGGCCCTGGCCGCGATCCGCCAGCAGCAGCTGCGACGCCCACCGCGCGAGCGCCCGATGTGGAACCGCGTGCTGCTCTACGTGTGGCCGCCGCTCGACCTCGACCGCGACGAGCTGCGCGCGCTCGTCCGGCGCCTCGCACCGCTCACCGAGGGGCTCGGCCTCGAGCAGGTCGTGGTGCGCGCGCGCGTGCCCGATCCTGCGAGCGGCGCGCTGGAGGATCGCGTGCTGCGCGTCACGAGCCTCGGTGCGCAGGGCGGGCTCGATCTCGCCTGGGACGCGCCGCCGACCGAGCCGCTGCGCCCGCTCGGCGCCTACGAGCAGAAGGTGCTGTCGCTGCGCCGTCGCGGGCTCGCCTACCCGTACGAGATCGTGCGCGCGCTCCTGGTACCGGACGAGGAGACCGCGCCCGGCATGCCGCACGGCGAGTTCGTCGAGTACGACCTCGACGACGAGAACCGGCTCGTGCCGGTTTCGCGCCCCCACGGGCAGAACACGGCGCACGTCGTGGTGGGGCTGATTCGCAACCCTACCGTCAAGTATCCGGAGGGGATGCAGCGCGTGATCGTGCTCGGCGATCCGAGCAAGGAGATGGGGTCGGTCGCCGAGCCCGAGTGCCGGCGCATCATCGAGGCGCTCGCGCTGGCGCGACGGCTGCGCGTCCCCGTCGAGTGGTTCACGCTCTGCGCGGGAGCCAAGATCGCGATGGACAGCGGCACCGAGAACATGGACTGGGTGTCGCGCGTGCTCCGGCACCTGATCGAGTTCACGCAGGCGGGCCACGAGGTGAACGTCGTGGTGGTCGGCATCAACGTCGGTGCGCAGCCCTACTGGAACGCCGAGGCGACGATGCTCATGCACACGCGCGGCATCCTCGTCATGACGCCCGAGTCGGCCATGGTGCTGACCGGCAAGCAGGCGCTCGACTACTCGGGCAGCGTGTCGGCCGAGGACAACGAGGGCATCGGAGGCTACGAGCGCGTCATGGGCCAGAACGGCCAGGCGCAGTACTGGGCGCCCGATCTCGGCGAGGCCTGCCGCATCCTCCTGCGCCACTACGAGCACACCTACGTGGTTCCCGGCGAGTCCGGGCCGCGGCGCGCCTCGACCACCGCTCCGATCGATCGCGACGTGCGCACCAGCGCGCACGCCGCGGTGGCCGACACCGGCTTCGTCACCATCGGCGACGTCGTCAGCGAACAGCGCAACGCGGGACGCAAGAAGCCCTTCGACATCCGCAGCATGATGGGCGCGGTCGTCGACCGCGACCACCGGGCGCTCGAGCGCTGGCCCGACATGCGCGACGCGGAGATCGCCGTGGTGTGGGACGCGCACGTGGGCGGCATCCCGGTCTGCATGATCGGCATGGAGTCGCACCCGGTGAAGCGGCTCGGCTTCGTGCCGGCGGACGGCCCCTCGCAGTGGACGGCCGGTACCCTGTTCCCGCGGTCGTCGAAGAAGATCGCGCGCACGATCAACTCCGTGAGCGGCAACCGGCCGCTCGTGGTGCTCGCCAACCTGTCGGGCTTCGACGGCTCCCCGGACTCGATGCGCAACCTGCAGCTCGAGTACGGGGCCGAGATCGGTCGTGCCGTGGTCAACTTCAAGGGCCCGATCGTGTTCTGCGTCATCTCGCGCTACCACGGCGGCGCGTTCGTGGTGTTCTCCAAGGCGCTCAACGAGGGCTTCGAGGCGGCCGCACTCGAGGGCGCGTACGCGTCGGTGATCGGCGGCGCGCCCGCCGCGGCGGTGGTGTTCGCGCGCGACGTCGACGCGCGCACGCACGCCGATCCGCGCATCCGTGCCCTGGAGGAGGAGATCGCGGCCGCGCCGCCGGAGCGCAAGGCCGCGCTGCGCGCCCGGCTCGCGTCGACGACCGGTGAGGTGCGCTCGGAGAAGCTCGGCGAGGTCGCCGACGAGTTCGACCACGTGCACACGGTGCAGCGCGCGCTGCAGGTCGGCTCGCTCGACCACATCGTGCCGGCAGCAAGGCTGCGTACCTACGTGATCGAGGCGCTCGAGCGCGGGCTCGCCCGCGCCGCTGTGGAGGTGGGGCGGTGAACGGCGCGCCGGCCGCCTGCCGCTACCTGACCGCGCGGCTCGACGACGTGCCCCGGTCGCTCGCCTGGCTCGCGCCCGGTGAGGGCGCGGCGCTCGCCTGGCTCTCGTCGCGCGAGCGCGCGGCGCTCGACCGGCTGCACGTCGCCAAGCGGCGTCAGGACTGGCTCCTGGGGCGGTGGACGGCGAAGCAGGCGGTCGCCGCCGTGCTCGCGGCGACGGACGGTGCGCGACCGCCGTTGCGCGCGATCGAGATCCTCGCCGCACCCGACGGCGCTCCCGAGGTCTTCGTCGGAACGGTGGCGTCGCCGTGCGCGATCTCGATCAGCCACCGCGCGGGCCGTGCGCTCTGTGCCGTCGTCCCACGCGGTGTGGCGGTCGGTTGCGACGTCGAGCACGTCGAGCCACGCGACGAAGCTCTGGTCGACGACTTCTTCGCCCCCGACGAGGCAGCGACGGTGCGCCGGCGCGAGGGCCGGGCGCGCGACCTGCTGGTCGCGCTGGTCTGGAGCGCCAAGGAGAGCGCGCTCAAGCTGCTGCGCGAGGGGCTGCGTCTCGACACCCGCTCCGCGCGTGTGGAGGTCGGCGAGGCGAGCCTTGCGGGCGAGGACTGGCGATCGCTCTCGGTCCGCTGCGACGGGCTCGCCGACGTGGTGACGGGCTGGTGGCGCACGTCGGGCGACGACGTCCTGACGGTGGTGACCGGAGCTCCGGGCGCGCCGCCCGAGGAGATCACCGTCGCGGAGGCCGGACGATGAGCGACGATCGCGGATCGCACGATGGACGAAGCGACGTCGCCGGCGCCGTCGCCGAGCTCGCCGAGCGACTGCCGGCGCCGCTGACCGGCCTCGCACGCGTCGTCTACAACTACTCGTGGTCCTGGGCGCCGGACGGCGCGGCCCTGTTCGAGGAGATCGACCCGGTGCTGTGGCGGCGCGGCGTCTGCAACCCGCGCGATCTCATCGAGTCGGTCCCTCCGCATCGGCTCCTGGAGCTGGCGCGCGACGACGCGTTCTGCGCGCGCGTCGCCGCGCAGGCGGAGCACCTCGATCACGACCTGGCCCGCCCCGCGCTGCCGGGTCCGGTATCGCCGGATCAGCCGGTCGCGTATCTCTGCTCCGAGTTCGCCGTGCACTGCTCGCTGCCGCTCTACGGCGTCGGGCTCGGGGTGCTCGCCGGCGATCTACTGAAGGCCGCGTCCGACCTCGCGGTGCCGATGGTCGGCGTCGGGCTCCTGTACCGCCAGGGCTACTTCCACCAGCGGCTCGACGCGAGCGGCTGGCAGCACGAGTACTGGACGACGACGGACTTCGGGCGACACCCGGTCACGCGCGTCACCGGCGGCGGCAGCGAGCCGCTGTGCGTGCCGATCGAGCTGCGCGGTCGCACGGTCGTCGCACACGTGTGGCGCGCCGATCTCGGACGCGTGCCGCTGTACCTGCTCGACACCGACTGTCCCGAGAACCACCCGATCGACCGCTGGATCACCGCGCGGCTGTACATCGGCGACCGCCACACGCGCCTCGCGCAGTACGCGGTCCTCGGCATCGGCGGGATGCGCGCGCTGGCGGCGCTGGGGATCTCCCCGGGGGTGTACCATCTGAACGAGGGCCACGCGGCGCTGGGCGGGCTCGAGCGCACGGCGGCGCTGGTACGCGACGGCCACGCGTTCGAGGAGGCGCTCCGCCGGGTGCGGGCGTCGACGGTGTTCACCACCCACACACCGGTCGCGGCGGGCAACGAGGGATACGCGCCGGCGGAGATGGAGCCCGTGCTCGCGGGCTATCTCGACCGGCTCGGGATCGAGCGGCGGCTGGGCTACGGTCTCGGCCGCGCGAACCCCGACGACGAGGCGGAGGCGGTGAGCATCACGCCGCTCGCGCTGCGCACCAGCCGCGCCGCCAACGGCGTGTCGCGCCGGCACGGCGAGGTCGCCCGCGGGATGTGGCGGCCGCTCTGGCCGGGCAGCACGGTCGAGCAGGTGCCGATCGGCCACGTCACCAACGGCGTGCACACGACGACCTGGATGGCCGCCGAGATGCAGGCGCTGCTCGACGCGCACCTGGCCCCCGGATGGCGCTCGTGCGTGGCGGATCCGGCGACCTGGGAGCCCGTCGCGGGCATCCCCGACGAGGACCTCTGGCAGGTTCGCTCGGTGCTGCGCGCGAAGCTGGTCGCGCTCGCGCGCGAGCGCTCCGTGTACGACCGGCTCGCACGCGGCGAGCCGCCGGACTACGTCGAGGCGGCGGACCGCGTGTTCGACCCGGACACGCTGACCATCGGCTTCGCGCGCCGCGTGGCGACCTACAAGCGCCTGCACCTTCTCACGCGCCAGCTCGACCGCGGCCTCAAGCTGCTGGCGAACCGCTCGCGCCCGATCCAGCTGGTCGTCGCGGGGAAGGCGCACCCCGCGGACGACGAGGCGAAGCAGACCCTGCGTGCCTTGATGGACACACGCCACGCGCCGCACGTCGGCAGCCGCATCGTCTATCTCGAGGACTACGACCTGCACCTGGCGAGCACCATCGTCGCGGGTGTCGACCTGTGGCTCAACTTCCCACGCCCGCCGCTCGAGGCGAGCGGCACCAGCGGCATGAAGGTCGTGCTCAACGGCGGCCTCAACCTGAGCGTCCTCGACGGCTGGTGGGAGGAGGCGTGGGACGGCGAGAACGGCTGGGCGATCGCTTCCGTGCCGGGCGATCCGCAGGTGCAGGACGACCAGGACGCGGCGCGCGCCTTCGACCTGCTCGAGCAGGAGATCGTGCCCGCATTCTACGACGTCGACGACTGCGGCGTGCCGCAGCGCTGGCTCGCGCGTGTCCGCGCGTCGCTGCAGGGACTCGCACCGCGCTTCAGCGCCGAGCGCATGCTGCGCGACTACTTGACCGGCCTCTACCCGCGTCCGGAGATCATGC